>Ga0302314_10000754_pt1 | contig 60336 bp, 59 predicted proteins | sample III_Palsa_N2_3_FD_200533 | JGI IMG/M metagenome (GOLD analysis project Ga0302314, IMG submission 200533) | Peat permafrost microbial communities from Stordalen Mire near Abisko, Sweden - III_Palsa_N2_3 | ecosystem: Environmental > Terrestrial > Soil > Palsa > Peat permafrost | place: Sweden...
AACCGCGAGCGCCACGCTTGGCGTCCCGGTGGGCATCGAATTCCTCGGCAGGCCTTGGTCCGAGAATGTACTGATCGAGATCGTCTACGGCTACGAGCAAGCGACCAAACACCGGCGTCCTCCGCCCACCGCACCGCCTCTTTAGGCGGAAAGACTGGTGTGTCGATCCGGGTCGGGCTCGTTCGTCGTATAACTGGAAACCCGAGGAGGAGCCATGAAATACCTGACCTTCATTCGTCATTCCGAGTCCTACCGCCAATCCGGGCCGCCGGCCGCACTCATGGAGGCGATGGGCGAGTTCGTAGCGAAGTCCCTCAAGGACGGGACCTTAGTTGATACCGGCGGTCTGCTGCCGAGCAAGGACGGCGTCCGCGTGCGGCTCGGCAGCGGCAAGATCACTGTGATGGACGGGCCCTTTACCGAGAGCAAGGAAGTCATCGGCGGCTGGGCGATCTTGAACGCGGACTCGAAGGCGGAAGCCGTCCGAATTGCAACTGAGTTTATGGAGTTGCATCGAAAGTACTGGCCCGGATTCGACGGCGAGTCGGAGGTGCGGCCGATGTTCGACACCGGCATGGGGCCGTAGCGCCCGTCCGCCGGCGGCGCGATGGCGAGCACCTGACAGATCCACCGCACGCGCAATTTGGGACTGTCGCCTGCCGAAGGCCTGCCAGGCGCTGTATGATCGCGACGGCGTATTGAGGCGCGCGGGCGCCGGGTCGTTTTTCCTTGCTTAGCAGAACCACGCGGCGAAGGTGAATTCGCATGACAAACTTGTCACCGGAACCGGACGACCGCAAGCAGCTCAAGCGCGCGATCATTGCGAGCACCGTCGGCACCACCATCGAGTGGTACGACTTCTTTCTATACAGCACGGTGACGGGTTTGGTGTTCGGCCAGCTATATTTCCCAAAATCCGATCCTGTGGTGGGAACGCTTCAAGCATTCGGAATCTACGCCGTTGGATTCGTGGCTCGGCCGGTGGGCGCAGCCATCTTCGGGCATTATGGCGATCGGATTGGCCGCAAATCCGCCCTCATCTCGACACTGCTGCTGATGGGCATTTCGACATTCCTGGTTGCGTTCGTGCCCCCCTATGCACAGATCGGCCTCTGGGGTGCGGTGCTGCTCGTCATCCTGCGCTTCATCCAAGGCGTCGGAGTCGGGGGCGAGTGGGGCGGATCGGTGCTGATGTCGATGGAGTGGACCAAGACCAACGCCCATCGCGGTTTCGTGGCCTCTTGGCCCCAGTTCGGCGTCCCGGCCGGCCTGTTTCTCGCCAACCTTGCGGTCCTGGCGTTCAGCCAGATCTCAGGCGCACGTTTCCTTGCGTGGGGATGGCGAATCCCGTTTCTCCTCAGCATTCTGCTGGTCGGAATCGGTCTGTATATTCGCCTCAATATTCTGGAGACGCCGGTCTTCTCGCGCTTGGTAGCGGAGAACAAGATCGAGCGGACACCGATCCTGGAGGTGATCAGGCGACAACCGCGGCAAATCCTTCTCTCGGCCATGGCGCGCATGGGGGAGCAGGCGCCCTTTTACATCTTTACGGCATTCGTATTTACGTACGGGACCAAAGTTCTGGGCGTCTCGCGCAACCTGCTACTCACCGGCGTTCTGACCGCCTCGGCGCTTTCCTTTTTCACGATCCCGCTTTCCGGGTTCTTGTCGGATCGCATTGGCCGCAGGCGCATGTATATGATCGGCGCCGCCGTGACTGGCGCGTTCGGTTTCATCTACTTTGCGCTGCTCAACACTTTGATTGCTGGATGGATTTTTCTCGCTGTGATGCTATCCCTGATTCCGCACAGCATGATGTACGGACCACAGGCCGCGCTGATTGCCGAATCGTTCACCGGGCGGCTGCGCTACAGCGGCGCGTCTCTGGGCTATCAGCTGGCGTCTATAATCGCCGGTGGTCCGGCTCCGTTGATCGCGGCGTGGCTGTTTGCGAAGTATGGATCGGGATACGCCATTGCCGCCTACATTCTGCTCTGTGCGATTCTTAGTGTGATCTCGACAGCGATGTTCAAGGACTACACCAGTCGCGATATCTCACAGGAATACGATGGCACGCTTGGTTAGAAGCGTAATCTAATCGTGATGCTCGCTCTCCTCGTCATGACTGAGTCCTCCGCCGAGGCCTGCGCCGCCCGCTCCACCACCCAGCCCGCCCCCGCCGCTCTGTTTTGCGCGATTCCTTTCGCCCTCTTTGCCGCCCTTTGAGGGCGCCGCACGCGAAGGTCCCTGTTTCGGAATCGATAGGTGTGACGGGACTGGCTGTAGTTCCAAAACCTGTCGAATGAAATCGCGTAGTGAGACGACCAGCGCCGCGGTTTCCACCGGACGACCGGCGGCGAGTTCAGCGGCGGCTGCCGCCGCCAACCGTACCTGCTGCTCGGTGCCGAGAAGGATGATGTCGGACAATGAACCTTCGACCGCGTCGCGAATACGTCGCGAGCGATCGGAGCCCAGTCGGACTCCATCCGCGCGCTCCTCGATTCCGTGATCAGTCGCCGCCTGCGCATCGCGTTTGAAATCCCTAAGATGGGCGGGATCCACCGCGAGATCGCCCGTGAACGAGCCTCCCAACGTCTTATAGGCAGCAATCAACGTGCGCAGGCGTTCGTTGATCTGGCGATTTTCCCGCTCCCGGCGCTGCTGCATCGTCTGCATCGCGAGCAGTCGGATGCCGACTCCGATGAGGGTAATTACGCTGAGCCCGAGCAGAGTCGAAAGCAGCGCCGGCCAGGAGGTGAAGTCTAGATTTCGCATGACGGGTAAGAGAAGCGAAGGATAACCGATGACGGCGTATAGTCGAGGAGGAACCGCGGAGGACACGCGCCCCTGCAGCGGCCGATATCCTGCCCGCCGGACGAACCTTGTACTCGATGGAGAAAACGCCATGAAATATGCAACCCTCGGCAATACGGGTCTCCTGGTGTCGAAACTGTGCTTCGGAACCATGACCTTCGGGGACGGCAGAGGAATGTTCAAAGCCATCGGAGCCGTTGGCCAGGCGGCCGCCGATGACTTGATCAAGACATCGATTGAGAGCGGCATCAACTTCTTTGATACCGCGGATGTCTATACGGAGGGTGAGAGCGAAAAGATCCTTGGACAATCGCTCAAGAACCTCAAGATCGCGCGGCAGCATATCGTGATCGCGACCAAGGTTTACGGCCGCGTCGGCCCGGGCCGCAATGACGTCGGGGCCTCTCGCGGCCACATCATGGACGCCGTCGAGGCCAGTCTGCGCCGCTTGCAGACCGACCATATCGATCTCTACCAGATCCATGGCAATGATTTAGTGACCCCGGTCGAGGAGACGCTTCGCGCTCTGGACACCCTGGTGCAGCAGGGAAAGGTCCGCTACATCGGCTGCTCCAACTGGCCGGCCTGGAAAGTCGCCAAAGCGCTTGGCATCTGTGAGTTGAGAAACTTGGCACGATTTGACACGCTTCAGGCCTACTACTCGATTGCCGGCCGCGATCTGGAGCGCGAAATCGTTCCTCTGCTGGCATCCGAAAAGGTCGGGCTGCTGGTATGGAGTCCGCTTGCCGGAGGCCTGCTATCCGGCAAATACAGCCGAGCGAACCAGAAGCCGGCGGATTCGCGCCGCACGGAGTTCGACTTTCCGATCGTTGATAAGGAGCGGACCTGGAAGATCCTCGATGTGATGGCACCGATCGCAAAAGCACACCAGTGCAGTTCTGCACGCGTCTCGCTCGCGTGGCTCTTGGCGAAGCCGGTGGTGACCTCGGTCATCATTGGCGCGAAACGCCACGACCAGGTTCAGGACAATCTCGCGGCGGTCGAGCTCACGCTCACCCAGGATGAGCTCAGGCGGTTGGATGAGGTCAGCGCTCTTCCCCCAGAGTATCCGGGATGGATGTTGCCGTTTCAGAGCGCCGACCGTCTGGAGGTAGTTGATCGCTTCAAACAGTTCCGCGAGGCGAGCAAATAGGCCGCGGTGAACACGGGCGGCGCGACCGGCAAAGCGGGGATCGCACAGCGAGTGCGGCGGCACATTCGTGCGGAGCTCTACGATGACTCCGGTGACGACGCGCGCGGCATCGCCATCTACACGCTGTCGGATCCCCGGTCCCTTCGAGACGTGCGCTATGTGGGGCAAACGCGATCGCCCGCGCGGCGCTTTGCGCAGCACCTGAATACTGCACGGCTTTGGCTTCTTGAAGAACTTCCGTGGTGGGTCAACTCGCCGAAACTGCGTCCACTTTATACCTGGATTCGAGAGCTTTACGCCGACGGCCGGCGGATGCCGGTAATGGTGGTCACTGCATGGGCGGGATCGGTTCGGGAAGCCAGAGTCCTAGAAAGGGCGCGCATCATGGAGTGCTTGGAAGGCAGACTCGAGATCCTTGAACTTCGCCGGCGGAAAGGGCAGCGTCAATGCGGGGCGCTCGCGAGCTCGGCTTTCAACACCCAGGCTTGATCGATGAGCCACGCATGAATCGCATGTGCATCGGCTGGCGACAGCACATCATCGAATCGCCCCATGCCTTTGACGGAGTACGCGCCGCCGAGCACGATGGAATCGAATAGCGTGTGCGTCACGGGGGTGCTGCGCCGCAGATCGGGTAAGTTGCCGCGGCCCATCACGTGGCAGCGCGAGCAATAACGGTTGTACAGCACTTCGCCCGCGGCGATCTGCCCCGCATCGGCGGGACGCTCGGGGAGTTCGGGCATGGGCACGTCGGTACGCAGGAGCGGCAGAGGCGGCGGCGGGCCGCCGAGCTTCAAGGCGATGATGCGTCCTTCGTTGCCGTACTTGTACGCGGCGGACTGGGGATCGAGCGGCGCGCCGATAATCACGCCGCCGCCGCCGTAGCCCGCGACGATGGCGACATACTGCGTGCCGTTCACGGCGTAGGTCACCGGCGCCGCCATCATGGAACTGCCGAGCGCGATAGAGGCGAGCTTCTTGCCGGTGTCGGCCGAGTAGGCATTGAAATAGCCGTTGGCATCCCCTTGGAAGACGAGGCCGCCCGCGGTCGCGAGCACGCCGCCGTCAAGGCTCGTCGCAGTCTGCGTGTCCCACAGCACCCGATGTTCGGCGACACTCCAGGCGCGCAGGAATCCGCGCGAGGCGGGATCGGTCTTGAGGCCGCGCTCGAGCCGCGCGAGTGGCGGCACCTGGCCGTAAAGAGAGCGCATGCCTTTGGGATCGTAGAGTTCGGGGGGAAGCGCGGGCGTCGTGAATTGGCCCTCCACGAGTCCGGCGCGCCGGTCGCTCGTCTCCAGAATGATGCTGCCGGCTTCAATGACCGGCAGGAACGTGACGCCGCGCGCCGGGTCAAAGGCCATGGGCTGCCAGGCGTGGGCGCCGGACTCGCTCGGAAAAACCAGCGCCGGGCCGTGATCGTAGCCGGCGCTCGCATCGACGAGCGGACGCCCGGTCTTCGGATCGAGGCCGCGGGCCCAGCTCACGAAGGCGAAGGGCTTCGCGGAGATCAGTTCGCCCGTGGCGCGATCGAGCACGTAGTAGTAGCCGTTCTTCGGAGCCTGCATCAGCACCGCTCGTCGCCTGCCGCCGAGCTCGAGGTCGGCGAGCACGAATTTTTCCGTGCTGTCGAAATCCCAGCGATCGCCCGGGGTGGTCTGGTAGTACCACGCAAGAGACCCATCGCGCGCATGAATCGCGATGATGGAGGCGGCGTAGAGCTCATCCCCGCCGCGGCGACCCGCGAGGTGCAAGTTATAGGGAGCGGCGTTGCCGGTGCCGATATACACGAGACCGAGAGCCGGGTCGTAGGCCATGCCGTCCCACGCCGTGCCGCCGCTGCCGCCTTCCCAGGGATGCTTGGGATCCCAGGTCTTCAGGGCAACCTCGAGATGCGGCTGATCCTGCGGACCCAAGGCAGGGTCGCGCGGCACGGTGTAGAAGCGCCAGCGCAGATGCCCGCTCTCTCGATCGTAAGCGCTCACGTAGCCGCGTGCGCCCGCGAAGTCGCCTCCGCCGTTGCCGATCACGACGAGATCGCCCGCGATGAGCGGCGCGCCTGTGATGGTGTAGGGCTTTTTCGAGCTGCGCCCGACGAGCGTATCGATCTTCCATAGCCGCCGGCCCGTGCCGGCATCGATGGCGTGCAGCCAGCCGTCGAGCGAACCCACGTAAAGCACGCCCTGGAATGCGACGAGCCCGCGATTCACGGCGTCACAACAGGCATAGCGCGCCCACTGACCGTCGATCTGCGGATCGTAGATCCATAGTTCCTTGCCGGTCCCGGCATCGAGCGCATACACGCGCCCGAAGTTCGAGGTCGCGTACATGACGCCGTCGATCACGAGCGGCGTCGATTCCTGCCCGCGGTAGGTGCCGAGCCGATAGTCCCATGCCAGGCCGAGCTGCGCGACGTTGGCCGCGTCGATATCCTTGAGCGGCGAGAAGTAAGTGCCGGCGGCGTCGCGGCCGGGCGCGACCCAGTCTGCCGGCGCCGGCGCTGCGAGTCGCTGGGCGGTCACGTCAGCGGCGCTGTGAGGCGGCGCGGCGGCGGCGGGTGCGACGGCGCTCAGCGGTGCGACGGCGCCCGGTGCGTCAGTGCCGGCCGCGAAGGCCAGGAGCGCGGTCGCAACCAACGCGCACGATCGAACCGCCCAGTCTTGCGCGTGCTCGGCCATTCCCCGCAGCTCCTCAGAAGCCGGCGACTGCCGGAATGATCTCGCGGCCGAACACCTCGAGCGGTGCGAGCTCGTGCACGTTCGGCATGTTGAAAATGGCGTGCTGCACGCCTGCCGCCGCGAGCGCCTTGCAATGCGCGATCAGGTCAGCGACGGAGGACTTGCCCGCGCCGAGCTCTACCGTGCCGATCGTGGTCTTCTCGATGGCATCGTAGTCGCGTCCGATGCTTTCGCAATGCTCGCGCAGGATGCCGAGCTTCGCGCTGATCACGGCAGGCGGCCCATAGATGTTGCAGGCGTCTCCGTATTGCGCAACGAGACGCAGCGTCTTCTTCTCGCCCGCGCCGGCAATGAGGATAGGCGGGTGTGGGCGCTGCAGCGGCTGCGGCCGACAGAGTGTGCGCTCGAGATGATAGTGCTCGCCGTCGTAGGGCGCGTCCTGGTCGGACCACATCTGCTTCGCGATCTTGAGCGTCTCCTCGAGCCATTCGAAGCGCTCGGCGATGGGCGGGAACGGCACGCCGAGACCCTTGGCCTCTCCTTCGAACCAGGCGGCACCCAGCGCGAAATAGCTCCTGCCGCCGCAGAGCACGTCCAGGGTGGTCGCCGTCTTCACCAGCACGCCCGGGTGGCGATAGATGACGCCGACCGCCATCGGGCCGAGCTTCACGCGCCGGGTGACGGCCGCGAGATAGCCGAGCGTCGAGTAGCACTCCAGCATGTCGTTCTGGGGAGGACCCACCCCGACGATCTGGAAATAGTGATCCATGACCCAGAGGCTGTAGAAGCCCGCATCGTCGGCGGCGCGCGCGATCCCTGCAAGCTTGGCGGCGATGTGCGCCGGCCCTCCCGGCCAGGTGAAGCTCGGAACTTGTAGACCGATTCTCATGAAGCAACTCCCGCGCAGAGGCCGATGATGGTTCGGCGCCGCGTTCTCGTGAGCGCGCGGCAACTTACGGCCATCGTAGCGCAAAGCGCCGCAGTCGGGCCGTTGTTATAGGATGCGCACTCTCGACACCACGGAGATCCTCTTTGCGGTCCGCTTCTCGAGTCATCATCGTCGCCCTCCTCCTCGTGAGCTTGTCCGCCTCGTGGATCCCGCTGGCGGCTTCGGCCGGAGGCGCTGGCGTTGCGCTCCCCTCGCTCGCGCCGATGATCAAGGTCGCATCACCTGCTGTCGTGAACATCGCGACACGCGGGGTGCTGACCGAGCGCGTCCCCCGCAACAATCCGCTGCTCGAGGATCCCTTCTTCCGCCGTTTCTTCAATTTGCCGAACGAGCCCACGGTGCGGCATCGCAAGTTTCAAAGCGCCGGATCCGGCGTGATCGTCGATGCGCGCAAGGGCTACATCGTCACGAACCGGCACGTCATAGAGAACGCCAGCGAGATTACCGTCACCTTGCTCGACACGCGGCGAGTCACGGCGAGCGTGGTCGGGAGCGATGAGGGGACGGACATCGCAGTGCTCAAGGTGCAAGAGCCGCATCTCGCCGAGATGCCCCTCGGCGACTCATCGCACCTGGAGGTCGGCGACTGGGTGGTGGCGATCGGCAATCCCTTCGGCCTGCAGCACACCGTGACGGTCGGCATCGTGAGCGCCCTCGGGCGCACCGGGATCAATCCGCATGGCTACGAGGACTTCATCCAGACCGACGCCTCGATCAATCCGGGCAACTCCGGCGGCGCGCTGGTGAATACCGACGGCGAGCTGATCGGCATCAACTCCGCGATTCTCGCTGCCGAGAACGGCGGCAACATTGGCATCGGTTTCGCCATCCCGGTGAACATGGTGAAGGCCGTCATGCAGCAGCTCATCACCTACGGCGCCGTGAAGCGCGGCGCGCTCGGGATCAAGCTCGGCGACCTGAACGTCGAGCGGGCGGAGTCCCTGGGGCTCGTCAATGCACGCGGCGTGCTGGTGGAAGACGTCGCGCACGGCTCTCCCGCCGAGCGCGCCGGCATCAAGCCGGGGGACGTCGTCGTGTCAATCAACGGCATGGCGCTCGAGAGCGCCACGCAACTGCGCAACGCCATCGCGCTCCTGCGCGTGGGTCAGACGGTGGAGTTGCGGGTGTGGCACAAGGGAATCATCCGGCCCGTGCCGGTCTCCATCACCGGACGAGGAGCCGACGCTTAGCGCGCGCCGACACCCGGCGCGCCCATGACGCCTAGCGTGGAGCGGGGCGCTCCGCGATGTGGCGAAAGGTGAGATTGATGCGCGCACCCCGGGGCCGCCGTTCTTTCGCGATGCCATGTTTCCAGTTGCGCTGGGTCGCGCCCCGCATGAGCAACAAGCTGCCGTCGCCGAGCTCGATGCGAATCGGCTTTCTGCTGCGGTCGGACCGATGTCTGAACACGAGGGTGCGCGCATCGCCGAAGCTCAAGGAGGCGATCACGGGCAGAGCACCGAGTTCCGGCTCGTCGTCGCTGTGCATGCCCATGCTGTCGCGCTCGTTGCGGTAGTAATTCAAGAGCACGCTGTTGAAGCGGCTGCCCGTCGCCTGCTCGACGCTCGCCTTGATCGCGAGAAGGCGCGGCGTCCACGGCAAAGGATCAAGCTCGATTCCGGAATATACATAGCGAGCGTCCTGATCCCCGTACCAGGCAGTCAGCCGCGGCTGCGGGTAACGCCTGCCCCAGAGGACCACGGACTCGACCCGCCAGGGCGTGTCCTCGATCAACTCCTGCAACACCTCCCCGTTGGGCGCACCGATCTCGAGGCGAGACATTAGATAGAGCAGGTCGGCGTCGGTCGCCGGGAGGCGCTGGAACGTGGCATCGGTTTGAAAGAGCACGAACTGAGTGTAGCCGGAGGTCAAGGGTGTGGAAAAACGCTCCCCAGCGGGGGCGGGCGTGGACCGGTGGTTGTGGATGGGCGCGGGTCGCTAAATGCCGCACTGCAGTACGCCGCCGATTGACATCGGGGAAGGGACGTGGATAATAGCTGCCCAAGCAGTGATTGTTTAGGCAGTAAATGCCAAGGCACTAAATGTCAGAGCAGCATTATCACGCGTCGACCTACAAGGCGCAGAACAGCATCGGGTACCTCGTCAAGCGGGCGCAGTCGATGATGATGGACGTTCTCGAGCAGGTCTTTGCCGAGCGCGGCTTCAGCTTCATCCATTACGTCATCCTGACCTGGGTACGGGATGGTATCGCGGTCAATCCCAAGGACATCTGCCTGAAGTACCGCCACGACAGTGGTGCCCTGACCCGTGTCATCGACCAGCTCGAGGAGCGTGGATTCCTGGAGCGCGTGCGCCGAGGCAACGATCGGCGCAAGGTGGAGCTGGAGCTGACCGATGCGGGGCGCAAGACCGTCGAGAACCTCATTCCCTTAGTCGTCGACAAGCTCAATCTCGCGCTGGTCGATTTCTCGCGGGATGAAGTGACGGAGCTCAAGCGCCTCTTGAGCAAGCTCAACACCCGGCTGGAGACGACGCTCGATCTGAAGGCGTCAGTCGACCCGAAGGCTCCTGGCGACGCGCCGACCGGCGCGGACCTGAAGCCGACCGCCGGCACGGAAGCGTGAGGTCAACATGCGTCTCAAGGCTTTGCTATTCCTCGGCGCCGCCGTCCTCGCCGGATGTGTGACGCCGCCGAAGGAAGACCCCCACCCCCGCAAGCTCGTCAACGCTGACGTCGGACTCACCGGCGCGGTGGTCGAGCCGGTGGCCGGGAGCTGGTGGGACTCCTTTCAGGATCCACAGCTCGATCGGCTGGTCCGGCAGGGATTGAAAGACAGTCCGACCCTGGCGCAAGCGCAGGCACGCGTCGGTGCAGCGCTTGCGCAGGTGCAGTCCGAGCAGGCTGGGCTCGCGCCGAAGGTGAACTTCGATGCGAGCTCTCTCTATCAGCGTGCACCGGAGAACTACGTCATCCCCCCGCCGCTCGCCGGACATACCTTCTGGATGAGCCAGGCCGGTGCCAGCTTGAGCTGGGACCTGGATTTCTGGGGAAAGCAGGCGGATGCGGTGCACCGGGCGCGGGATCTCGCGTTGTCCGCGCAGTTCGATGAGGACAATGCGCGGCTCATGCTCGCGGGCGCCATTGCTCAGGCCTATATCGAACTTTATCGCCAGAACGCGCTCGCGGACATCGCGCAGCGCTCGGAGGCGCAACGCCAGAACATCATCGACATCACGCGCCGCCGCGTGAGCGCCGGGCTCGACACGCAGCTCGAAATCCGTGAAGCCGAGGGCCAGCTGCCGCAGGCGCGCGTCGCGCGAGAGCAGGCGCAGGCCGCCGCGGACCTGGCCGTTCACGAGCTCGCCACCTTGACTGGTCAGGGTGCCCAAGGCTACGCCGCCATCCAGCGCCCGGTGCTCGACGTGCATGCGGCGCTGCCGGTGCCGACCGAGTTGCCGATCAACATGCTCGCCCGCCGGCCCGACGTGCTTTCGGCGCGGTTGAGCGTCGAAGCCGCGGATGCACAGCGTCTTGCCTCAAAAGCCGCGTTCTATCCGGACGTGAGCTTGCACGCGCTCGCGGGCATCGGCGCGTTCGGCCTCAACAACTTGGTGCAATGGAATGCGCGCGGCTATGCAGCGGGACCCGTCCTATCGCTGCCGATTTTCGACGCCGGGCGCCTGCGCGCCGAGTACCGCGGCAGCGAGGCGCAGCTCGACGGCGCCATTTCCAGCTACAACGATACCGTTCTGCGCGCGGTCCAGCAGACCGCCGATCAACTAACCAAGCTCGATGCGTTGGCGCGCGAGGAGCGCGATCAGCAGCAAACGCTGGAGGCGAGCGAGGCCGCTTACAAGCTGGCCGAAGAGCGCTACCGCGCGGGGCTTGCGAGCTATCTGTCGGTGCTCAACGCCGAGACCCAAGTGCTCACGGCGCGCCAGTCCATGGTCGACATTTTAGCGAGCCAAGCAGTCGCGCGCGTGACGGTGCTCCTGGCCGTGGGCGGCAGCTTCGATCCGCACGCCTCCGGGATCGTTGCCGACGCACATGCCGCTGACACGCATGTGGCCGACGCGCACGTCGCAGGCGCCCACACCGGGCCGAATTCTTCTGACCTTTTGAATTGAGTAAACCCATGAACACGCAAGCATCCAACGTGACATCAGAATCGCAAACCCCGAATTCGCCGCGCCGCACGCGGCGTCTCGGCCTCTTGGCCCTCAGCACCGTCGTCGTGCTGGGAGCGCTTGGCTATGGCGCCTACTGGTTCGTCGACGGCCGCTACTACGAATCGACCGACGATGCCTACGTCGACGGCGACGTCGTGCAAGTGACGAGCGAGGTTCCGGGCACGGTCCTCTCATTGAAGGCCGACGACACCCAGCTCGTAAGCGCCGGACAGCCGTTGCTCCAGCTCGATCCGGCGGATGCGAAAATCGCCGTGGCCAATGCGGAGGCCGACCTTGCCCGCGCTGTCCGGCAGGTGCGTGGACTGTTCGCGCAGAGCAAGGAGCTGCGCGCGCAAATCGATCAGCGTGAGCAGGCGGAACGCACCGCGGATGACGACCTGAAACGCCGCGGCGGACTCATCGCGGACGGCGCCATCTCAGCCGAGGAGCTCTCGCACGCCCGCGATGCCGTCACCACCACGCGCGCGAACGTCGCCGCCGCGCGCCAGCAACTCGGTCAGACCATCGCGCAGATTGACGGCACCACCATTGCGGACCATCCGCAGGTACTCGCGGCCGCTGCTGCGGTACGCAACGCCGAGCTTGCCTTGCACCGCACGGAGCTCATCTCGCCCGTGAGCGGGGTCATCGCGAAGCGCTCGGTGGAAGTGGGTCAGCGGGTCGCCGCGGGCACACCGCTGCTCGCGGTCGTGCCGCTCGAGGATGTGTGGGTCGATGCCAACTTCAAGGAAGTGCAGTTGCAACGCATGAGAGCCGGCCAGCCGGTGACCGTGCGCACCGATCTGTATGGAGGCAGCGTCACGTATCACGGCCGCCTGGTCGGCATTGCGGCGGGCAGCGGCAGCGCGTTCGCGCTCCTGCCGGCGCAGAACGCCTCGGGCAACTGGATCAAGATCGTGCAGCGCGTGCCCGTGCGCATTCTGCTGAATCCGGAGGAACTCAAGGCGCATCCGCTGCGCGTCGGTCTCTCCACGACGGTGCGCGTGGATCTGCACGACACCTCGGGTCCCGTGATCACCACGGCGGTGCGCAATGCGCCATTGCCCACGGAGGCGAGCGCGGGCGATGATCCGGCGGTCGATGTACGCATCGCGCAAATCATCGCGGACAACGCGGGCCCGAAGGCGCACGAGCCCGCCCGCTTGAGCCGCACAATTCCCGGCGCCCCTGCCGTTCCCGCCCATGCATTGAGCGGCCAGGCCGAAGGCGCGGCCGTGGTGGCGGCGGGCCCCTGAGCGCGAGGCCGTGAGCGCGAATCCCGCCATTGCCGCGGAGGCCCCGACGCTGAGCGGCACCCTCAAGGCCGTCACCGCCGTGGCCCTGGCCCTGGGCACGTTCATGCAGGTGCTCGACACCTCGATCGCGAACGTGTCCATCCCGACGATCAGCGGCGATCTGGGCGTGAGCTCGGACCAGGGCACCTGGGTCATCACCTCGTTCGCGGTCGCAAACGGTGTCTCCGTGCCGTTGACGGGCTGGCTCATGCAGCGCTACGGCGTGGTGCGCACCTTCGTGGTCTCGGTCGCGCTGTTCACGATCGCCTCGCTCCTCTGCGGTCTCGCGTGGAGCCTGCCCTCGCTTATCGTGTTTCGCGTGCTGCAGGGCGCGGTGTCGGGTCCGATGATCCCGGGAAGCCAAGCGCTGCTCATCAACGTCTTCGGTCCCGCGAAACGCAACACGGCACTCACGGTCTGGTCGTTGACGACACTCGTGGCCCCCATCGCCGGACCCCTGCTCGGCGGCTACATCTCGGACAACTATGTGTGGCCGTGGATCTTCCTCATCAACGTACCGGTGGGGATCGTCTGCACCATCGTTTGCTGGAACAATCTCAAATCGCAGGAGACGCCGACCCGCAAGATCCCGATCGACCGCGTAGGGCTCGTGCTGCTGTTCATCTGGGTGGGCGCGATGCAGGTCATGCTCGACAAGGGCAAGGACCTCGACTGGTTCCACTCGCCGCTCATCGTCGCGCTTCTCCTCGTCACGGTCATCGCGTTCGCGGCTTGGCTCATCTGGAATCTCACCGAGCAGCATCCCATCGTCGATTTGAGCTTGTTCAAGTCGCGCAGCTTCACCTTGGGCACGATCGCGCTGTGCCTGGGGTATGCGGTGTTCTTCGGCAACATCGTGCTGATGCCGCTGTGGCTGCAGAGCTATTTGGGATACACGGCCACCTGGGCGGGATTCGTCTCCGCGCCGAGCGGCGTGACCGCCATCATCACCTCGATCCTGGTGGGACGCCTGATGCGCCGCTTCGATCCCCGCTTCCTCGCCGCGAGCTCGTTCGGCTTTTACGCGGTCTCGTATTTCATGCGGGCGCATCTCACTGCAGATGCGAGCTTCTTCGCCTTCACGGCGCCGCAGCTGGTGCAGGGATTCGCGATGGGCACGTTCTTCGTGTCCATGCTCTCAGTCATCTTCGATGGGCTTCCGCCGCAGAAGATTCCGTCAGCATCGGGACTGTCGAATTTCCTGCGCATCACCGCGGGCAGTTTTGCAACCTCCCTGATCACGACCTTCTGGGATCGGCGCGAAACGCTGCACCAGACGCGCCTCGCGGATGCGGTCACCGTGTATGCGCCCGCGTACCAGCAATCACTCTCGCAGTTGCACCGGCTCGGCCTCAACGATCAGGCGGCCGCGGGTGCGATGACCCAGGGACTCATCGGCCAGAGCTATCTCCTGTCCTCGCTCGATCTCTTTTATCTGTCGGCGTGGCTGTGCGTGGCGCTCATACCGCTGTGCTTCCTGGTACGGCGGCCGCAGGTGCACGGCGCGGTGACGGCGGCCGCGGACTGAAAGGCGGCGATCGAAACGGGAGACTCGAGCGATCCGACGCACGCGCGTCCGGGCGAGCAATCGCGTTTCCCACGAACGTTGGGATAGAATGATGGACGAATTTCCCATGCTCTGCACTTGACCCATGACCAAACACAGGCCATCCCAACCGGGCCTTATCCGGCCCGCCAATCGACCTCGCTCTGGCTTTCATGGAATTCATGGCACCCTCCTCCAATTGTTGCAGCAGGCCGGCGCTTTCTGTAAGGCCGGTCAGTGGAGCAAGGCGGAGCAGGTTTGCAGATCCCTGCTGAAGGCGCAGCCCGATAATTTCGAGGCGCTGAACCTGCTGGGCATCATCGCCAGCCAGACGCAGCGCAATCGCGAGGCGGCCGAACTGATATTGCGAGCCATTTCCCTAAGGCCCGATCAACCAGTGGCGCACCTCAATCTCGGTAACATATTCCTATCCCTTCAACGACCTGCCGAGGCTCTTGATAGCATTGAGCGTGCCCTGCAACTGAACCCGAACGACGCCGGGGCTTACAATGACCGCGGAAACGCTCTTCGCAGCCTCAATCGCTTCGAGGCGGCGCTGGACAGCTATGAGCGCGCGCTCGCAATCAGGCAGGATTATGCCGAAGCTTGGCATAACCGAGGCGTGGTGCTGGGATTACTCGAGCGCTTTGTAGAAGCACTGGACAGCTACGGGCGCGCACTGAAACTCAATCCGAACATCCCGTGGCTGTACGGAGTGTGGCTGCATACCAAGACGCAACTCTGCGACTGGAGCGATCTGGATTCTCAAGTTGCAGAGCTCGGCAGAAAACTGAAGCAGGGAAAAAGGATTACCTTGCCCTTTCCCACACTGGCGCTCGTTGATTCTCCGGCGCTGCATCGTCAGGCAGCGGAGATCTGGCTGAGCGCAAACTATCCCTCGAATCCCGCGCCGCCGCCGATCGAAAAGCGCCGGCACGACAAAATTCGCATCGGGTACTACTCCGCAGACTTTCATGCCCACGCTACTGCCTATTTGACGGCAGGGTTGTTCGAATGCCACGACCGAGAGGGGTTTCACGTCGTGGCGTTTTCCTTTGGACCCGACAAGCAAGATGAGATGAGAACGCGCTTGTCGGCCGCCTTTGATCAATTCGTGGATGTCCGCGCAAAATCCGACAAGGAGGTCGCGCAGCTGTCCAGAGAGCTGGAAATCGACATTGCCGTGGATCTGAAGGGATTCACGAAACACGGGAGAGCCGGGATTTTCTCCCATCGTGCGGCACCCATTCAGCTCAATTATCTGGGTTATCCGGGCACCATGGGCGCGTCCTTCATCGATTACATCATTGCCGATCCGATCGTGATCCCGAGCGATAGCCGTCATCGCTATGTGGAAAAGATTGCGTATCTTCCGGACAGCTATCAGGTCAACGATCGCCGGCGGCCCATCGCGGCCAGGGACTTCTCGCGGTCTGAGGCAGGTTTGCCAGCCGAGGGGTTTATTTTTTGCTGTTTCAACAAAGCGTACAAGATCACTCCGAGCACGTTCAGTTGCTGGATGCGCATACTTAAACAGGTCGAAGGCAGCATTTTGTGGCTGTTGGAAGATACCCCGACGGCAGCCGTTAATCTGCGCAGGGAAGCGGCGGCGAGGGGGGTCGATCCTGAGCGTCTGATTTTCGCCCCGCACATACCGGCGGCCGAACACTTGGCAAGACATCGCGCCGCCGATTTGTTCCTCGACACGCTGCCCTACAACGCCCATACCACCGCCAGCGACGCATTATGGGCCGGATTGCCGATATTGACCTGCATCGGCGATTCGTTCGCGTCGAGAGTCTGCGCCAGCCTGCTCCGGTCAGTCGGATTGCCGGAGCTCGTGACACCCAAGTGGGAGCAGTACGAGGCAATGGCCATCGAGCTTGCAATGCATCCGGGTCGACTGTCGGATATTCGGGATCGGTTGGACCGGAACCGGCTGACCACGCCCCTGTTCGACACCCAGGCGTTCACGCGACATCTGGAGAATGCGTTCTTGCAGATGTACCAGCGCTACCAAGCGGGTTTGAACCCGGAACACATCTTCGTGGCGGTGTAGTAGCGAGGCGCCCCCCGTCCTCAAGAATCTGATCGATTGGCCGATTAGAAACCGATGTCATTCCTTCTGAGCCGCGCGGTCCCGTGCCGCTGATACACCTCAGGTGGGGCGTGGCCGCGGTGGTCTACGCCTTGTCCTTGATGACCCGCGCCTCATTGGCCATGCCTGCCGAGGTGCATAACCCCACAGGATTGCCCGTCTACCCGAACCTCGACAACGCACGGCTGGATGATCGATTGAGAACCGATGATCTCGGCCGATGGTGCATTCGCCTATCCGCCCGAAGCTTGGATTCTCTTGCGACGGTCGAGGACTGGTACCGCCGCGCACTTTCGACTGCCAGTGAAACCGATCTGCGCAATGATGGAGATTACGAGAGCAGCTACGTGGAGCTTGATGGCATCAAACTCACCATGAACCTCGCCTTCGTAGCCGTGTACAAAGCCTCGAAGGGGGCAGCCACCTCCATCGACATCGTCCGCTGCGGTGCTTTCCGGTAACTAGTGCGGCGCGTTCGACGGGGCGATCGCGCCGAGATCGTGCGGATGCGGTTTGACTTCGATCGCCACGGTAAGACCGAGGCGTCCCAAGAGCGACAGGGACTCGGGCAGGAACTCGAGGCTGAATTCTTCGCGGGCGAAGATGTTGACGTGCAGGTCCGCAGCGCCGCCCTCCGCCTTGAGGGTCATGAGAAAACCGAAGGCGCGGCGCAACTGCGCCAGAGTCCGCAGGACCTCGCTCTCCACGCTCACTTGATCCGCCGCGAGCTCGGGTTTCGCCATCAGGCGAGCCATCCAGTAGCTCTCACGGTAGGTCCCGTTGATCTCCACCCCGCCGGGGTCGCGCCGCGGATCGCCCGCACGCCAAGCGTGCTGGGGCTCGATGCCGAGGTTGCGGGTGATCTCGGCGGGCGCGATATTCGGGTGGCGAATGCGAAGCGATATCGTAAATTCGTAGTTACCCATGCGGGGCCCTATGCGCGGCTCAGGCGCTCATGACCTCGACGTTCGACGTCCGGACGGCCGCCGAAACCAGACGAAAACTGAGTTGCATGGGGCAGACTTTCTGCCCTGCCATGTCGCGCAATCGAACACCCTGGCAGTCCATGCGGCCCGTGCTCGAAGCATCGATGCGCCGGCGCCCCGCCGAGCTCTCCAGGAGTAGCGACGCGACGGCGTCCGTCAAGTCGAAGTCGCCGTCACAGTCGGCGCACGGACAGGCAAACCGGAAGAAAGCCGACGCGGCGGGATAGAGGGTGTGCAGCTGCGGCGAGGGGATGAAAGCGCTCGCATCGTTGAATACGAGCTCGATGCGCAGCTGATCGACATTCGGGAAGACCTCGCGCAGCGGCGCGGATCGCGTGCGCTCATTCATGAGCCGCTCGCGACCGGTGATCTTCGAACTCTTGCGGGCAGTGATTCTCATGCAAAGAGCTCCATTTAAAGCGGCTCGAAGTGACTCGAGCGGACCGGGGCCGGCGCTGCTTCGGCGCCAGCGGACATCAAGGACACGATGCGCGGGTTAATTAAGCTTCGGCGGGACACTGCCCGCAACGACCTCAGACTCTGGCCCGGCGCTCGTCGCCGTTCCGGCGGTCGCCGCCGCCTCTTCCTCGGCGCGGGTCCGGCGCCTTTGCTGCTTTTCCTCTTGCCGAACCTTGCGCGCCTGCTCCTTGCTTTTCTTTTGCTGCCGATAATTGGGTTTAGCCATCTGTCAGCTCCTTCCGCGCATGCCGCCCGAGATGCGGGTCTCCGCCCTTATCAAGGGTCCCAGCCGGCGGCAACCGCCTCAGATCGAGTCCGCAGGCTTCGGCGCCCGCGCGTTCGCCCGGATTTGCTGCTCGGCGAGCACGTCGCTCGCGCTCAGCCCGGTGTTCGCCGCGATGATGTCGATCAAACGATGGGCGGGATTGCGCGGCAGGTCGATCTGATGGAGCCGCTCCCAGATGCGTATCCGCGCCGACGCATCGTTATGCGGCGCCGATTGCTCGTGCAGCTCTTGCTGCCGGCGTTCCAGCGCCTCGGCGTGCACCCGCGCAAGGCGCTCGCGATAGTCGCCGTTAGTCTCGCCGACCTGCGGTCCGATCCCCCCGGTGGGAATGCGATTGGGTGACTTCTCCAGGCCCATGGCGCTCTCCTTGAAAGACAGGCCCGGACTAGCCGGGCCCTGCCGATCGAACAGCTCGCGGTTCAATATCGTCCCGCGCCGTTACGCATGCCGCCGCCACCGCCGCCCGAGCGCGGCTTGTCCTGCGCCTCATTGACCCGCAGCGCACGACCACCGAGGTCCTTGCCGTTCAGGTTCTGGATCGCGCGCGAGGCATCGGCCCGATTCATCTCGACGAAGCCGAATCCGCGTGGGCGGCCGGTCTCGCGATCGGTCGGGAGCGAAACGCTCTCAACAGTGCCGTGCTCTGCGAAGAGGGTGCGAAGTTCCGCATCCGTAGCCGTGAACGGCAGATTGCCAACATAAATTTTAGCCATTAAAAGAAACTCCAGTTGACTCAAAGCGGCTGCTTGCCCGGAGGCGTAGGGGCCGCTCAAAAACGGCAGGAACGGCAGTCAAGTCAAGGAGAGATCGTCTCGTTTGCTACGAACCGCATACCTGTCACCAGATCGCAGGTGACTCAGTCCACTTCGACGCTCTCTCGAGAGCGCAGGGATGGGCGGGGACGTCGACGATCAGGCGCTAGCCTAACACACGGGGGGGAGTCAAGCTTGACTATCGCTAGCGGGCCCTCCGAACAGCGCTCACGGGATATCGATGAGCACGTGGCCGATCAGCGCGCCGGACTCCACCGCCTCGTGTGCCATCGCGGACTCATCGAGGCCGCAGCGCGCGCCGATGAGGGGCGACAGGGCGCCGTCGCGCAGCGCGTTCGCGATCGCGCGCAGAGCCGCGCGGCGTTCCGCCTCCGAGAGCAGATACACCAGCAGCATGCGCAGCGTGATGTGCTTGAACATAAGCTCGTAGAAAGGCAGAGCCGGCGTGCGATCGGCCATAGATCCGTACGCGGCGATGACGCCGCCCGTCTTCACGACCTCCTTCGTGGTCGCGAGATTGCCGCCGAACTCGACCTCGACGACCCGATCCACGCCTTGGCCCGCGGTGAATGCCTGCACCCGCTCGATCAGGTTATCCGTGCGGTAGTTGACGACGAGATCGGCGCCCGCATCTTTGGCGACGGCCGACTTCTCTGCGCCGCTCACGGTGGCGATGACGCGCGCGCCGCTCCACTTCGCCAGCTGAATCGCGTAGCGGCCGACGTTGCCGGCGCCGCCGGTGACGAGCACCGTCTTCTCGGCAACGGGGCCGTCAGCGAGCACCGCGTGGCATGCGGTCATGACGGGAATGCCGATGCACGCGCCGAACGCGAAGTCGGTGCCATCGGGCAACGCGACGGCTTGCTCCGCGGGCAGCGCGACGAACTGGGCGCAGGTGCCCATCGGCCGGCCCCAGGCGGCGTTCCAAATGTACACCCGCTCACCCAGCCGCTCGGACGCGACCCCGGCACCCACGCGATCGATGACCCCCGCGCCGTCGGAATGCGGAATCTGAAATGGAGTCTTTAGCGGTCCGCGGGACCCGGCCCGCGACTTCACATCGGAGGGGTTGACGCCCGAGACGCGCAGGCGCACCCGCACCTCGCCGGCCTTTGGCTCGGGATCGGGTTGGTCGCCATGCACCAAGACCTGCCGGGCCGGACCGGTTTGCGAGTACCAGACTGCTTGCATCGGAGTGCTCCAAAAACTTGAGCGGCTCGTGGTGCCTCAAGCACCGCGCGCCAGTTCGCCTCAGGATTGCCGCGGCTGTTGCGCCTCGCGAATCCACTTGCGCCAAACTCTCACGTCGTGAGTATCGCGCACCGCAGCGGCCGTTCCGTCGAGCAGCCGGGCTGCTTCGCTCAAGAGAGCTGCGCTTTGCTTCTTGTCCGCGAGTGCCTCGGCGTAGAGGGCGTCGGCGAGCTCGACCGGCACCCACTGGTCGCCATGATTCTTGGCGGCGAGCTCGCGCTCGAACTGTACCACCGGAGCGATCACCTGTGCGGCTTCGGCGAGCTTGTCCCCGCGGGCGAGCGCCATCGCGAGCCAGGTCGATTTGATGGCCACGTCGCGCCGGTCGCCGACGGCGTCGGTCAAATACTTCTTGCGCGATTCGACGGCCAGACGCTCGGCGGATTCTGCTGCCGCAAAATCGCCCTGGAGATACTCCGCGCGGCCGGCGATGTCGGACGCGATGTACAGAGTGACGTAAGTCTGAATTTCCTGGAACCCCTTCTGGGGTTTGACAGCTCGCGCGAGCGCGACCGCTTCCGAGGAGAGACGCCCTGCGGTCGCGGGGTCGTCTCGCTCGAAAGCAATATCCGCCTCGCTGCTCTTCGTCATCGCGTCGGCTAGCCCCGGAATGATGCTGTCGGCCGGTTCCGTGGCATGCAGTTTCTGGACATAGGGAGCCGTCGCCGCGACCGACGATTCCGCCGCCGCGAAGTTGCCGAACCGCGCCTCGGGAGATTCGGCCACGGTCATCTGGTAGATGAATAGCAAGGTCTGATTCGATCCGCCGGCGGTCGCTTTCCGGAAGTCGTCGAACTGTTTGCGGTAGTAAGGGAGGGACTCCTCGAGGCGGCCCGCAGCCCACAGCGCATCGCCCTCGGTCTGATGCGCAACCCCGAGATTGTTTGCGGCCACGAAGCTATTCAGGTCGAGCCGTAGAATCGCCGTCGATATCTGCTCGCTGCGCAGGGAATAGCGCAGCGCCGCCGCGGGATCGAGATCGTATTGCGCAACGCCCGACAGCACACCGATATTGATCTGCTGGGCGTGCAGCGCCAATCGGAATCCGGGTCGAGACTGGAGGATGCGATCGCAAAGCGCCAGAGCGTCCTCGCCGATCCGCCGCGCCTCATCGTTGCGGCCGAGATTCAGGAGCGCCGTGATCTGCCATCCTGCTGCCTCGGCGTACGCTGCCGCCATGTCGAAATTGGCCTCCTGACGCGCGCCGAGCCGTACCGCAAGGTCCAGCGCCTGCTGCTCCGTGCGCACGGCGTCTTCGTTGCTATTGTTGGAGAGCTCCTCGTAGCCGCGGCGTACCAGGACCTCGAGATACGCGCGCCGGGCGGCCGGCGAGGCCTGTGGGGACTCGGCCACCGGGGCCAATATCTCGAGGGAATGCCGGCTCGCCACCTCGCCCGCCGCATCGTTGCGATTGTCGAGGATGGCGCCCTTGATGGCATACGCCATGGCGAGTCCGATGGCGCTTGCATCGGAGCGGTCCCCGCGGCTACGCAGATCCTCCAGCAATGCGATGGCCTCGTTCGCGTTGTTGCTGCCCGTGTCGAGATCGCCGAGGGCTCGCATGACACGGGCATAGTGCACCATGGCGACGGCGCCGTTGCGCACGCTTTCCGGTGTCCTGAGCTCGAGCGGCAATGAGTGAAAATAGTCGATCTGGCGCTTCGAGAATTCCGCGATCACCTTCAGCTGGCCGAAAGATTCCAGCTCGCGCACCACCTCGTCGGTGAGATAGCCGAGCAAGTGCTCGGCCCCCGAGCGCGTCTGTTCGGCGAGCTGTTCGGCGCGATGGGCGCGCCGCGAGCTCATCACGGCGAAGACCGCGGCGATCGCCGCCAGGAGCGCGAACGACACGCAGACCGCGGCGATCTGGCGCGCGCGCACGAGGCTCTTGCGCGCGGCGAGCTCGTTCGCGCGCTGCACTTCGAGCATGCGCTCAGTTGCCTCGCGCGCTTCGCGCTCGTGACGCAAATCACGGCTCGCCTTGACCACGCTGCAAAGCACGTCGTGAGTGAGCTCGACGCGGCGCACGTCGAGGCGTTCCTCGACGCGCAACAAGCGGCGGTTGACGAGCGTCGCGAGCGTATCCGGCGCGGCATCGGCGGCCTTGAAGCGGCTGATGAGCCGCTCCTCCGCGATGTTCTCGCGAAACCCGGCCGCCGTCAGGAGGTCATCCTCGATGATCTGGCGCACGGCCGGCGGCTGATCGGCGAGCGCGCGCTCGTAGAAGTTGCTCAAGATGGTCGCGTGCGAGCCGGCCAACAGATCGAGCGAGATCTCCTCGCGTCCCTGCGCAATGCGCGCGTCGTTGAGCTCGCGGCAGATGAGACTCAAGAGCGAGGGCTCGACCTCGGCATTGGCGAGCTCTGCGCCGCCCGCGACGAAGCGGACGATGGCCGCGGCCACCTCCTCCGTGACGAGTTTGCCGCCGGGCTGCAGTACGGCGGCAAGCGCCTGGGTGCCGTTCATGGGGGCGAGCCGCAGGCGGTTCTGCGAGATGCTCGGCATGCTCCTCTTCAAGCCCTCGAGCGGTGCGAGATAGTCCTCGCGCAGCGCGATCAGCACCCGGTAGTCGCTGCGGGCGAAATCGAAGCGCTCCGCCGATGAATCGTCCGCGTCGAATTTCGCCTCCAGGGCCTTGGGCGGGCGGTTCTCGACGAGATCCGCGAGTTCCTCGATGAACTTGGCGGCGCGCGCGCGGCCGAAGTCATCGCTCTGCGCGAGGGTGAAAATTTCCTCGAATTGATCGAAGATGAGCAGCGGGATGAGCGTCTTCCCCGCTTCGTCGCGCAGCACATCGTCACGATGGTGCAGATACTCCCACAGCGACTCGCCCGCCACGGCGACACCGCTCTGCGTCCACTCGCCGAAATGACGGGCCGCGCGGCTGATCGCCTCCTTGATCTGCTCCGCCGGTTCCGGCGAATCCCTGCCGTAGTCGATGCGCACGTAGATCGGACAATATCCCTGACTGCGCAGGCGCGGCACGAGCCCCGCGCGCAAGATCGAAGTTTTCCCAAGACCCGACTGTCCAAAGAGCACTGTGAGGAGCTTGCGCTGTACGCGCCGGGCGAGCTCGGCCACCTCCTCGTCGCGTCCGAAGAAATACGCCCGGGTCTCCTCGGTAAACGAGGCGAGGCCCAGCCAGGGATTGCGCTCGTCGACGGTGGCGGCCGGATTTTGCGGGGCAGCTGAATTGACGTCGTTCATGACGGCCGCGCCCGCATGATCTCGTGCAGCCGCTGCGCGAACTCCGCCGGCACGTCGCCTCCCTGAAGGTGATTGAAGTGCAAAGCTTTGAACTTGTCGGGCACGAGTGCTTCGCCCGCCGGCGTTGCGTCGACGGTCACCGGCAGAATGAAAATCGCACCATCGGCCATGTTGCGTACGCGATCGAGGGCGTAGCTCCATTCGCGGCGGAAGTATGCCTCCAGCCGGCGCTGCGTGTTAGCCGATACGACCGGGATGAAATACGAGCAGCGAGCGATGTTGCGCTGGATCTTGCGGTCGTAGTCGTCGCCAGCCTCGAGACGGTCCATATCGAACCAGGTGGTGATGCCGGCCGCCTCGAGCCCCGCTTTGATCTGTTGGACGGCCGGCAAATCCTCGCGCGCGTAACTGATGAAGACCGCATTGTCGGGCATGTCGCGGGCCGGCGCGACGAAGCGCGCCGGGGCGGCGCCGGACCTGGCAGGCTTGTGGCGCGCCTGCCAACGCGCGTGCAGCTCCTCGACGAAGCGTTCGGCCCCGAGGTAAATCCTCGTACGCACGCTCACCTGCTGCAAGAAGGACATCAGCCGGTCGTCTTGCCCGCTGTGATCGTCGGCCAGCACTTCGCCGACATCGCGCGGATCGGACAACCGCTGGCGCTTCGCCATGCGCAGGAACAGCCGCGCCAGCCAGTTGGTGAAATTGCTGCCGATGAACAGGAGATGATTGTGCTCGAGCTCGTGAAAAAGCTTTTCCGGCACCAGGTGCTCGCTCTGCAGCGCGCAGATGAACTCGAGCAAGTCCTCGTCCGAGACGACATAGGTCGGCGAAGCCGAGAGCTTGCCGAATAGCTGGTAGACGACGGGCCGTTGCAGGCGGTCGCGCTCGCAGGGCAGGTCGACGACGCGGTTGGGGGCGTAGGCCAGGACCTCGGTCCCGGGCGTACCGCTGAACCGCTCGAGATTGATGGCCATCTCAAGCAGCGGATCGAAGGTCGTGGAGACAAAGAGATCGAAGTCCGTGATAGCGGCGAGCTGTCGCAGCGCCAGCGGCGGCTCGAAGTTGGCGTCCTTGATGATGCCGCGCAGGCGCACGTAGGCCTCCTCGCGCCGGCCGCGGGCCGAGAGGAACCAGCACACGACGTCGTTCACGGTGTAAGGCTGCGGGAGCTCCGCCACATTGACGTTGAGGCGCCCGGCGAGCTTCTCTGCCACCCAGTCGAGCAGGAGCCTCGGCCCCGAGGACGTTTCGACGCGCAGCAGTTCGGGTCCCACGATGGGGATGACCCGCCGCTCCTCGATAAAGCTGAGCAGATCGTCCCAGGCGTCGTCATCGAGCGTTCCGGCCGGGGGGCGAAGGGCGAAGCTGCTATTCATCTATTGTGCTCGTAGTCGCGCCTCGGGAATCCGGCATGGCTGTTTTTATGGGCGTGTTGCATCGCGAGGCTAGCACATTGTCCGCGAGTGCGATCAGCCATTGGCGGCGAGGCCGCCCGGTGCGCCATAATCCTGGCCATGACGACTGACGCCGAGAATCAGGATCGTGGCTTTGTGCAGATTCCGTCGAGTCATTCGGTCGCAGCGACGATCGAGCGCCTCGAGAGCCGGCTCGAGGAGCACGGCATCACCATTTTCGCTCGGCTCGATTTCGCGGCCGATGCCTCCCGGGCGGGGCTCGACATGCGCCCCGAGCGCATGCTGGTGTTCGGCAACCCGAAAGCGGGGACGCCGCTCATGCAGGCCGTGCCGGCCTCGGGCCTCGACCTGCCGCTCAAGGTCCTGGTGTGGGAAGACGCGCTGGGGAAAACCTGGCTTGCCTACAATCGGCCCGACTACATCATCGCGCGCCACGGACTGCCCGCCGCGATGAGCGCGAATCTGGCGGGCGTCATTCCCCTCCTTGAAGGTGCCGCGCGCGCATGATCCGCCTCCTCCGACTGTGGCGTCTGGGCGCCAACGACCTGCGGCTGCTCTGGTATGCCCTGCGGCATCCCGAACGGCCGCTGTGGCTGCTGCCGGCAGCCGCCCTGCTGGCGTTCTATGCGCTCGAGCCCGTGAACTTCGCCCTGCCCGTACTCGGGATCATCGACGATTTCCTGCTGCTTCCACTGCTACTGCGCCTCGTCGTGAGGTTCCTGCCCGCGGGGGTCCGGCCGGCGGGGCACCGCTACGATTTCGAGAGGAATTGATCGTCGATCTGCAGATCGAGCCCGAAGGCGTGGCGGTTCGTCTCGTTCGCAAGGCCGATGATGGCGATGAGCTCGGCGTGCTGCTCCGGCGTCATACCCTTTTTGCGCGCGGCGGCGCCATGCGATGCGATGCAGTAGCGGCAACCGGTGGTCACGCTGACCGCCATGTAGATGAGCTCCTTGGTCAGCGGGTCGAGCGCGCCCGGACCCATGACTTCCTTGGTGTTCGCCCACATGCGCCGCAGGGTGGCGGGATGATTCGCGAGGACTTTCCAATAGTTGTTCACCCAGTCGACCTTGCGCGTCGCCATGATGTCGTCGTACACGGCGCGCACCTCCACGGAGGCCTCGGCGTACTCGATGGGCGCAAGCACGGCACCGGGGGCGCTCATGGAACGATCGCGATCACGCGGGCCGGAAAGCCGGCGCCGTCTTCGACCTTGGGCGTCGTGACCCAGACCAGGCCGCCGGCCTCCGGCACCTGATCGAGGTTCGCGAGGAGCTCCACTTGATAGTGGTTGAGCCCGAGGATGTAGGACTCGAGCGAATAGTCGTCCTTGGTGGTCGCAAGTCCCGGATCGGTGTCCGTGGTCTCGTGGCCAGAGGCGGTAATACCCCGCCTTTCATAGAGAAGCTCGAGTACCGCCTTGGTCCAGCCGGGATAGTGAAACACGCCGGCGGCGTCCTTGTTGGCGAGTGCGGCATCGTCGGGCCAGCGCTTTGACCAGTCGGTGCGCATGGCGACGAACGCGCCGCGGGGTATGGTCCCGTGGCGCTTTTCCCAGGCGGCGACATCGTCGACCGTGAGCACGTAGTCGGGATTCTTGGCGACCTTGTCATGCACATCGATGACCACCAGCGGCATCAGCATGTCTTTCGGATCGATGCGGTCGGCCGTGAGCAGTCCCTCGTGAAAGTGCGCGGGGGCGTCCATGTGGGTGCCCCACTGTCCGATGTGGCAATACTCGTTGATTCGAAAGCCGTCCTTGGCGACCGTGTAGAGCGTCTTGACCCGCTCGTTCGGGGCGCCCTTCCAGTGCGGAATGCCGGGGGCGAACGGGTGAGTCAGATCGACGAACCGGTGTGCCTTCAACACCGTGAGCGCATCGGGCAGCGAGCCCGCCCCGTTGTCGACGGCAGAGGCGGCACCCGCGCCGAGCGTGAACAGAATCGCCAGGATCCATGATCGCATCGCCCTCTTCCCCCTGTTAGCTCGAACTTTGCTCGCCGCACGATGATAAGCGCACGGCGGGTGGGTCGGTAGAGCGGGCCATTCGCGCCCTTTTGGTGCAACCGGGTGCCGCGTCCTGCATCATCTCGGAGCAGCTGTGAGCAGATTGGGGGAAGAGCGAGCCGCAGAGCGCGAGCGTTCGCGCGCACAGATATATAACAAATCACGGGACAATCCGCGCCGGATGGCACGAAGCGGCAGACCGAGCCGCTGGCTCTATAGGCTGGTACGTTCCTTGCTGTGTATACAAGCCGCGGCAATGCGATCCTCGAGAGCAAGCCGCTAGAAAACGAACAAGGGGATGACTATGCGATCGATCGAACTCCTGGCGGTCTCCGGGCCGGTTTTGCGTTTCACGCGAACTCTGTGTTCGAGTCTCGTCGCGACGGCGTGCCTGTGGGCGCCGGGCTGGGCAAACGCGACCGAGGCTGCTACCGCGGCCGCGACAGATGCCACCGCGGCCGGTACGGCCACCGCGGCAGGCACGGCCGAGGACTCCGGCCTGAGCGAGATCACAGTCACCGCAGAGCGCTACGTCTCGACCATTCAAAACACGGCGATCAGCATCTCGGCGCTCAGCGGCGATCAACTCATCGCGCAGGGCGTCAGCACGATCCAGGGAATCACCCAAGAGGTGCCCGGCCTCTCCATACGCTTTGCGAGCCCCGGCCTCACCGAGTACGAGGCGCGCGGCCTCGCCTCGAACGGCGGCGCGGCCCCGACGGTCGGCTTCTACCTCGACGAGATTCCGTTATCGCCCCCGGCCGTGTCCCAGTCCGGCAAGGTGGTGATCGATCCCGATCTCTACGACGTGCAGCGCGTCGAGGTGCTGCGCGGCCCGCAGGGGACGCTCTATGGTTCGGGATCCATGGGCGGCACCATTCGCGTGCTCACCAATGAGCCCAAGCTCGGTACTTACGAAGGCTCGGTCCAGGCGACGGGGTCGGACACCCAGGGAGGCAGCGGCAACGGGTCGGCCAACCTCATGATGAACATGCCGATCGGCGAAACCCTCGCCGCGCGCGTGGTCCTGAGCTACCTCTACCGCAGCGGCTGGATCGACAATATCACCATCCATCCGTTCCCCATTACCCTGGGCGTCCCGTCGTACACGCAGCCGCTCAACACGGTGCCGGTAACCAACGTGTATCACGACGCCAACAACGAGACGCTGTACGGTGGCCGCTTGAGCTTGCTCTATAAGCCGAGCGAGGACTTCTCGATTCTCGGCGAGGCCATGACGCAGAGCCTGCACACGGGGGGCTATGACTTGCTCGACGGCACGCCCACCAGCGCCGAACCGTCCACAGTCTACGGCGCCCACTACGAGGCATTTCCCTTGCGCGAAGGGATTCGCGACGACATCTCGATTTTCGGCCTGACCATCAAGGCAAACGTGGGCATTGCGGACTTGACCAGCGCGACTTCCTACTTCGGCCGCACCGGGGAGCAAGTCCAGGACGCCTCGACATCGATCTACTACACCAATAACGGCGGTACGCCCTACGTTCCGGTTGCCTACGCGGAACGCGATCCGTCGCATCAGTTCAGCCAGGAAATCCGCTTGACGTCGCACGACATCGGGGGCTTTCACTGGGTGGCGGGCGCCTTCTACAGCAACCTGAAATCGGTGTGGAACGAGATCGGCGCGAATTCGCTCGCTGCGACCCCGGTGGTGCCGGACGGCTCGTTCTTCACGTCGTGGAACGCCTATGGGGTTCGGCAGACCGCCTTCTTCGCCGACTCATCCTACAAATTCACAGACGAGTGGAAACTCTCCGCAGGCGTCCGCTACTACCAGTACAAGAGCCACCAGGACGAGTACTCGTGGGGCCTCGACGGACCGTATTTCACGCCGCAGGCGAACTCACAGATCACTCACGCTTCCGATAGCGGCGCGAATCCGCGTGTGGACCTCTCCTACACTCCCAATCCTGACTTGACCGCGTATGCGACGGTCGCGAAAGGGTTCCGGCCGGGCGGTGCCAATCAGATTCTCCCGCCCTACAATCAGTATCCGCATTGCACGCCGGGCGCGCTCCAGTTTGGACCAGATTCGGTGTGGAACTACGAGCTCGGCGAGAAGGCGCGACTCTTCGACGGCTGGCTCACCGTCAACAGCGACGTCTATTACATCAAGTGGCTGGGCGTGCAGCAGGTGTTCACCCTGCAATGCGGCTATCAGTACTACAACAATGCCGGCAACGGCCGCTCCTTCGGACCCGAGATCGAGATCGATGCCAAGCTCGCGACCGACTGGACTGCTACCTTCAGCGGCGCCTGGACGGATGCCAAGCTCACGCAGCCGAATGCTTCGTACACCAACTTCCTCGAGAACCTCGTCACCGAGCCGGACGGCGCCACCCATCCTTGCACGGCTGGTAAGAGCTGCTCGGTGCCCATCATGAACGTGGTCAAGGACACGGCAGACGTATCGATCAATTATGCAACCACCGTGGGCGATTATCGGGTTACCGGGCGCGCGGCGTACGCCTTCGTGGGCTCCTCCTATGATGTGGCGTACTATTTCGGCTACAAGCTGCCCTCCTACAGCCTGGTGAATGCGCGGGTGGGCCTCGGCCGCGGCAACTGGGACGCCGCTTTGTTCGTGGACAACCTGACCAACAAGGTGGCGTTAATCTCAGCGAACAACACGAGCTTCCAGTTCAACATTCCGCAAGTTGTGCGCTACTCGACCAACCAGCCCCGCACCGCGGGAATCCAGCTCAATTACAAATTCTAATTTGGTCCCCTCGTGTCAACCGGCACGAGGGGTTTTCGCGAAATCCGGCTTTACCGGCGGGGTGGGTATCGCCGATCAATGGGGCGGCCATGCGCAGGATCCGGATCATTGGCGAGACAGCCATTTTCGCGTCGAAGGGCCGGTCGTCGCGCAACTGCAGACTGCCTTTCTCGATAATTGGATCAAGACCACTGGGCGCGTGCTGCACGGCAATGACTACTTCCCGTCGCTCGACCCGAAAGGCACGGACGACATGCAGATGTTCATGAGTTCGCCGGCCGGCGGAAGCGCCAGTATGCGCCTGATGTACCTTACGGCCGTCACGGCGGCGGAATCATCGATCGATATCGAGGCGGCTTACTTTGTACCGGATCCACTCATGACCGGCGAACTCATCAAGGCACGCCGACGGGGTGTAAGAGTTCGCATATTGTTGCCCGATAAGCACATTGATTCCGAAGCGGTGCGCGTGGCGAGCAAACGCGCCTGGGGGCCGTTGCTCGAGAGCGGCGCGGGGATCTATGAATACGATCCGACCATGCTTCACTGCAAGATGCTGATTTTCGATCGTTTGATGGTGTCGGTGGGATCGACTAATTTCGGCATGCGATCGTTCGAGCTCAATGACGAGGCGAGCTTAAACGTGTACAGCGAGGTCTTTGCCGGTGAGATGACGGATGTCTTTGAAAAGGACATGGCTTCTGCGAAGCCCTACTCGCTCGATCAATGGCGGCATCGCCCCTGGCTACAAAAAGTTGCGGAACGCATTCTCATTCCGATCCGCTCGCAACTAGGAAGGGTGCGCTAGAGCAACTCGATGGCATCTGCCAGGTGCTTGACCGCCTCATTCAGCGATGCGGACATAGGCAATTGCTCAAGGTCCGCCGATATCGCCAGCAAATCCCGCTCCGCACTGACAGCGTCGTCCCGCCACCAGGCATCGCCGGGCGTCAACTGCCGCTCTACTTTCTCGATGCGCGACGATAGTGGATGCTCGGGGCCGAGCGCAGCGCGCGCCAGGGATAGTTGGTCACGGATCGCTTTCAAGTCCATGGAGTCCCTTTAGGGCGAAAACGTAGGTAAGACAGCGCGCCGCGAAATGTTTATTTCGTGCCTGGCTGCGGGCCCTTATAGCCCTTGTGATGCGCCGCATCTTGTTGGTGACGTGATGCATCTTGAGACTGCCCGGGCTTGAGCTTGGCGTCGTCCGGACGATCGGCGTCCTTCTTCTCTGCGCTGCCGCGCTCATTCACATCGGCATTCTTACGATCGTTTGACATTCGATACTCCGCAATGACGCGGCGGAACGCCGTTGAGCCAAACCTCGCACATTTGACCGGGTATTGCAGCCAGATATTTGCAGTAATCCTCGTAGGAGCGATGCGCTTAGTCTGCTTTTTCGCTCGAGCCGCGACTGATTCGCCCCAAGACAGGTCGCGGCAGGCCCAGGGGCACACGAGCGTAGTACAATGGCGCATGTCTAAAGTCTTGAAAACACAGTGCTATTGAACTTCCGATGAAACGTGGGCCACTGCTTGCCGCTTATGTTTTGCTCGCGGGCCTCACAACTTCGAAACTGGTGCTTGCCGACGAGGCGCCGAGGTCAGTGGTGGTCGCGCCGCATGCAGACAAGTCGGACAAGCCGCCCGCCGATCTTAGCGGTCGTAAGCGCGTCGGCAAGGCCTCGATCTATGCGAAACGCTTTGCAGGCCACAAAATGGCCGACGGCGAACGCATGCAGATCCACGGCGACAATGCGGCAAGCAAGACGCTTCCCATCGGCACGACGGCGAAAGTCACCAACATAGAAACCGGCGCCAGTGCAGTCGTCAAAATCGAGGACCGGGGCCCGCATGTTAAAGGTCGTATCGTCGACCTCTCGCCCTCGACGGCGCACAAGATCGGTATCGATTCGAAGGACGGCGTCGCCAAAGTCAGCATGGAACCTATCGAGGTGCCCCTTCCAAACGGAGCAACCAAGGCAGGCGTGGCTGCACACGACCCTGCGAATCGTTGAACTGGAAGATCATGGCGGATTTGGCGCTTGACGCAGCCACGGGCGGGGGCGCTTGATATAGCTGAAGAAAAAACTGCTCCAGTCCCAACCGGCGATCAGACGTAATGCCCGGCACGCTGCAGCACCTCGATTTTGTAACCGTCGGGGTCTGTGACGAAGAAGAACCTCGCGCCGCCGCTCGGGGCGGCGAGCTCTTTCAAATCGCCAACGGTATAACCGAGACCCTGCAAGCGCGCGTGATGTGCTTGCAGATCTTCGACACAGAACGCCATGTGGCCGTAGGCCGAGCCGTGGGTATAGGGTTCGGCCTGCCCTTTGTTCCAGGTGAGCTCGATCTCGAAGCCACTCTCCGGCTCGCGCAGATACAGCAACGTGAATGTTGGAAACTCCATGCGATGGGTCTCCTCGAGACCGAAGCCGCGGCGATAAAACTCCGCGGCGCGATTTAAGTCGTGCACTCGAATCATGGAATGGATGAGTTTCGCCATGGGGACTCCTCGGCTAATGCGACACATCGAGCGACTCGACGTACTCGGCAAGATTCGCGATGTCCGCATCGGACAACTGCTTCGCGACCGCGGTCATCATCGCAGCATACGTTCCCAGCCGCCGCCCGTCGCGGTAAGCCTTCAGCGCGTTCACGACGTACTCGGCGGTCTGGCCGCCTATTTTCGGATACTGCGGCATGACCGTCGAGCGTCCGTCGGCGCCATGACAGGAAGCGCATTGGACGAATTTCTCGCGGCCCGCGGCGAGTGCATCGGGTGCGCTCTGCGCCGCGGCCGGCTTTGATCCCGTGCCGAGCGCGACTGCGCACGCCGCCGCTCCGAGACATAGCAGGCGGGCCGCGCGGCGCCTAGCCGAAATTCGGCTAGTAGAGCGAGGCATGGGGAATCGTCAGCGCATCGGGCGCGGGAAGCTCTTTCGCGGCCACGAGCGCTGCGACGACGCGCCGGCGATCGGCCGCCACGTCGATGCGCGCTTTGCGAAGCCCTGCGACTTCCTGAGCCGTGTAGGGCACGAAATCGGCGGGCAACTGCTCGCGACTGAAGGTGGCGAGGAGCCAGTTCATCATGGCGGCGATGTCCTCGTCCGAGCTTGGATTGAGCGCGACGTTCGGCACTTGCATGAGGTAACGACGCCCTTCGGGAATGCGGGCGAAGTAGCCGATGCGTCCTTTGAGCGTCGGGATCTCGGTTACCGAGACGCCCGCCCATCCGTGGCATCCCTCGCAATTCTCGGCGTAGATGCGTGCGGGGCGCGTCATAGGCTCGACGCGCAGACCGGTTTTGCGGGTGACGGCGTCGGGCACGTTGGTGGCGGGCGCGCTGTGGGCGGGCGCGTTGGTGACGGGCGCGCTGCTCCTGGCAGGCGCGTTCTGCGTGTGACCCGCGAACGCCGCGGCGGCCGCGAGAACGCCGATGCCACCGCGCAGCACGCGATTCCTGCGCGGCGTTGGATACGTGTGAACGGGGGAAGGCACGGCCGGCCTTACTCCGCGAGACCGACCAGTCCGGCGCTCGAGCAGTGATACACCATGCTCGAGGCGCCGAAGCACCAGACGATGTCGTTGTTCACCTGTGGACGGTACTCGGGCATGTCGCCCTCCTGGCCGAGGCAGGCGCAACGGCCGCAGGAGTCCTTGCCGCAGCAATCCCGATACGCGATCAAATAAGTCTTGCCGTCGTCAGGATTGATGCACGAGCCGACCCAGGAGGTCGGCGAGGGCGAGCTGCCCGGCGGGCACGTGCTCGGGCCGCCGCCGCAACACGCACACAAATACCCGTCGCTCGAGCAGTAGCGCCAGTAGTTGCACTGCGTGGGATCCTTGGTCTGCGCATTGTTTGCAAACTCGGAGGCGAATGTCCCCTTGGATTTCTGCGGCGCATCCGCCGCCTGCGCGCGCCGCGACACGGGCAAGAGCGGCAGCGCCGAGGAGGCGACGAGCCAGCCGCCGCAACGGGTGAGAAAGCTGCGGCGGGATACGCGCTGCGCGGCCTTGCGGCTTGCGAGCTCGATCAGCTGGTCAAACCGGCTTTTAGAGATGGGCTTCATGCGGGCGATCTCTTCCATTCGTTGCGAGTTGCTGCTTGGCGTCGAGATAAGCCTGGATGGTGCCGAAGCCAGTCTCTTCGGCGATGAGCAGACTCTCCAGGTGCTCGCGATTGTTCACGAGCCCCTTGGCCCGAATCACGCCTTCGGCGTCGAGCAGGACGGCATAGGGGAGCTTGCCGACGTGAAAGGTCATGCCCACCTGCGGTGAGTTGACGTAGGGAACGCCCTCGAGGCCGAACTCTCGGATCATGGAGCGCTGTTCGGCATCATCGCCGTCTCCGATCAGCAGGACATCGAGCCGTTCGGCGTGCGCGAACGAGCGCGCGATGGGCAGCAGCTTCTTGCACACGGGGCACGTAGGAGCCACAAAGAGCAGCAGACGGCTCCGCCCGTGCGGACTCGCACCGCCGAGGACGAGCCGATCGCCGGCGAGCGTCGTCACCGAGAGATTCGGCGACATCTCGCCGACGGCGGGTCCCTGATCGCTCGCCATGGCGCCCATCGGGGCAACGCGCTCGTGCAAAATTCCCACTTGCCGCGCGAGACCGAATAAGAGCACCGCGAGCCCCAGCGTGAGAAGGAGCTGCAAGACGACGATGTAGGGAAGTGCTGCCTGCATGCAGGGCCTTCAGTGCGCCTGCCGCGCTGCCGAGCTTGCCTCGAAGTTCTCGGCGAAGGTCGCGGGCGGCGGCCGCAAGACGACGGCGAGCACCGGGTAAAGAACTGAAAGGGTCGCGACGACGGCGAGAGCCGCGGCAATGTCGAGTGCGCTCAGCTCGCGCGGTCTTCCGGGCAGGAGCAATCCGAGCGCGAGCAGCGCGAGGATCAGATTCCGGGCCACCATCCAGGCGGAGAGTCCTTGACGCAGCCGCGAGCCGAAGCAGCCGCAGTCGATGCTCCTGCGCCCGCGCCGCAAGTTGATCGCGATCGCCGCGGCGAAGACGATGAGCTGCGCGGCCGCCGCGTATGCGCCGATGCGGCGCGTGGCGGCCCAGAGGAGCGCGGCGGCCGTGAGCGCCCCAGCGATGAGCTGCGCGCCGGCGAAGGTCGCCGTGAATGCCTCGGGCAACAGACGATAGTTGCGCACCACGCCCGGCCATTCCGCGAGCGCTACGAGCTTATGCGTGACGGAGGCCGCGAAGAGCACCGCCAACGCCCATGCCACAGTGAGCTCGAGCAACGGATCCATCTCAGTCGCCCCACACGGTCAGCAGCTGCGGCGTGAAGCCGAGAGGTTCGGTTCGATACAGGAGCTTCCCCGTGCCAACGCGATAGGCCGCGATGCGATAGGTGTCGGTGATCACGTAGACGAGGGGACTGTCGTCGGCCGACACCGCCACCGTCTGCGCGGGCTCGGTGAGCTTGATCCGCTGCAGCCGCTTGCCGCCGGACGCATCGAACTCCCAGACCTCGGTGCCCGAGTTCTTGTGGGTCCAGGGGTGACCCTGATGCATGAGCACGTAGAGATGCCGATTCGCGGAATGAAAGTGACTGATCTGCCAGCCGCCCGGCCGCCAGCCGGCGGCGCGCTCGGCTTGCGTGGTGAGCGACCACTTGGCGGTGGGAGCGGCGCGCTCCCCGGCGAGACTCACCGGCACGACGTCGCCCGCGTACGTGACCAGATAGAGCATCTGGTGCTTCTTGTCCCAGGCCGAGTGCTCGAAAGCCGGGTCGTTCTTGGCATCGAATACTTTGTCGGCGCGCTGGATGCTGCTCTTGGCCGACTCATCGAAGGTGACGGTCACGATGGAGCCGTCGGCACACAGCGAGGAGAAGCGATTGGGTGCCTGCGCGAAAATGAGACCGCAGCCCGGGATAGGAATGGAGCCCACGGACCTGCGCGACTTCAAATCGGTGACCGTTACGGCGGTGGAGGGTGCGAGGTTGTAGGTCAAACCATAATGGCCGTCGGGGGTCACATCGAAATTGTATTTCTTCGAGACGACGAGCAGCCGGCCAGCGGGCAGCGGGATGTCTTCCTTCACATCCAGCGTCTGCGCATCGCGCACCACGATGTAATCGCTGCGCTTGCCGCGAGTGTGCTTTTCCCAGTAGGTGTCTACGGCGTAGAGCTCGGCGCCGTCCGGCGAGACGGCGAAGTTCGGCCAGTACGCCTGGTTGAACATGCCCTGAATCGCGCCGGTGGCGCCGTCGAGCACGTAGGTCTTGGCCGCTTCGGCCGCTGGAAAGGCGGTATCGAGCACGAAGAGGCGCCGGGGGTTCGTGGGGTCGAGCTTGGCGGTGGTATGTGACTCGGCGAGCGGCAGCTGCGCGCCCGGGTCGAGGTCAGTGGGCTCCGCCGCGGCGGCGCTTCCCGAGGCGGTGGCGCAACTCGCAGCGAGGAGCATTACGCCCCATGCGAATTTCATTTTCTCCCTTCTGCCGACTTGTGATCGCATCGGTGCGAGCCATCTTCGCATCGGCGCGCAAAAAGGGCCAGCCACGCGCGACCCGCGCGACGGCGACCCGCGCGACGGTGGCCCGCGCAACGGTGGCTCGCGCAACGGTGGCTCGCGCAACGAGTGCCCGCAGGTCACGAGTAGTCGGGCAGCGGCGCGGCCGCGACGCCGGGGCGCAGCCGGATGAGCGCGAAGGAGGCGGTGGCCCAGACGAACGCGAAGTACGGCCACAGGTTGTTGGGGAATTCGGGCACGGGATAGATGTTGCGGTAGAGCACCCAGAGCAGGATGAGAGGCCCGAGGGTGCAAACCACGGCCCATAGCGTGCGGCGCTCGCGCCAGGCTTCGACAGTCTCGGCGGCGCCCACGCCGATGTAGATGAGAATGAGGGCGAGCACGCCGATGGTGCTCGTGTAGCTGTAGTAGTTGCCGCTTCCTACGATCGGTCCCCAGGCGAGGAACGGCACGAAGATCAGGAGAGTCGTGACCGAGAGCGCGGTCGAGGGCGTGCGATGCACCGGATGCACCTCGGCGAGCGTCGGGGAGAGACCGGCGCGGCCCAGGGCGAACAGGATGCGGCCGGCGGCGGCCAGGCCGCCGATGATCCCTGAGAAGCAGCTCACGGCAGCGGCGAGATCGAGCAGGATGGCGAGGCGCGGCGAGCCGAAGCGCAGCGCAAGATCATCGAGGGGCGCCTGCGAGTTGGCGAGGTCCTTGATGCCCTGCGGACCGTACCCCGCCACCTCGCAATAGGCGACGAACACGAAGAAGACACCGGAGCCGAGTACGGTGCCGAGCAGCGCGATTGGGATGTTGCGCCGAGGATTGATGGTCTCCTCGCCGAGCGTCGCCGCGCCTTCGAAGCCCGAGAAGCTCAGGATACTGAACACCATGCCGAAGCCGACGCCGACCCAGCCGTTGTACTGTGACGTCGGGCGAAAGCTCGCGCCCATACGCCCGAGGTCGGGATGGACCTGATGCAGAATGCCGATACAAAGGCCGACGATGGCGATGATCGCAATCCCTTCCAAGAGCAGCATCAGCCGGCCCGCGAGCCGCATGTCGCGGTAGGCGAGCCACCAGGCGAGCACCATCCCGCCCGCGCCGATCGCGATCCACCAGTTGCCCGCCTCGATCCCGAATCCCTTGAGGGCGGCGCAGGTGAAGTTGCCCACGAGCGCGGCAAATCCGGTGGAGAACCCGAGGTAGGTCAAGAGCAACGTCCAGCCGGCGATGAATCCCGCGCGGCTGCCGAAGGTGTGCGAGATGTACGCGTAGGCGGAGCCTGCGTGGGCGACGCGATGGGTGAAGGCCATGAAGGAAAGCGCGACGAGAGCCATGGCCACCATGCCGATGACGAACACGAGGGGGGCGGCCTCGCCGACGGCCTGCACGACCAGCGTGATATTGAAGGCGGCGGTGACCGTCGGGGAAATGACGGAAAGCGACAATCCGATCGCTTCGGGAAGCCTCAGGCGCGATGCCAGACTCGTCATGAATGCTTAAACCTGATCAGCGCCGGATCCCCCGCGACGGACTATGTCACCACATCATGAACGGCGCCACATCGTCATCCGAGACGAGACCTCGGGTCACATCGCTCAGGGCCTGATCTATGATGGCGACGCCTTCGTCGGCCTCGGCCTCGGACAGGGTCAGCGGCGGCGTGAGCTCCAGCACGTTGCCGCGCAGGCCCACATAGAAGAATACGGCACCCAACTGGTAGGCGCGATAGATCACCTTCGCCGTGGTGGTCACCGGCACGGGATCGCGCGAAGCGCGGTCGCGCACGAGGTCGACCCCGAGCGCGAGCCCGCGCCCGCGCACCTCACCGATGAGCGGCTGGCGCGCCTGTAGGGCACGGAGCCCGCTCGACAGCCGCTCGCCGACCCGATTCGCGCGCTCGACGAGGCCCTCGGCGGCGATGGTATCGAGCACGGCGCGGGCTGCTGCGGCGGCGACGGGGTTGCCCGCCGTCGTCTGCAAGGCAAACGCCGGCGCGTGATCCATGATGTGCTGGGGCCCGATCACCGCCGAGAGCGGCAACCCGCCGCCGAGACCCTTGCCGAAGACGACCAAGTCGGGCTCGAGCCCCTCCTGCTCGAAGCAGTGCATCTTGCCGGTGCGCCCGAGACCCACCTTCACCTCATCGACGATGACGAGAATGCCGTGGCGTCGGCAGCGTTGCTGGAGGGCCGCGAGAAACCCGGGCGGCGGCACGATGACGCCGCCGTCGGCCATCATGGGCTCGATGAAAATGGCGGCGACCTGCTCGGGCGGCGAGGTGGTGGAGAAATGGTAGTCGAGGAGCTCGAGCACGGCCGCGGCGCTGAACTTGGGACGAAAGGGGTCCGGATAGGGCAGCAACAAAAGGCCCGCGCGCGGCAGGGTGTGGGTCATCGCGGTGTGCCCGCTGATGCTCATCGAGCCCGACAGGTTACCGTGATAGGAACCGATGAAGGAGATGAAGCGCGAGCGTCCCGTCGCTGCCTGCACGACGCGCAGCGCGCAGTCGTTGGCGTCCGAACCGGAATGGCCGAACCAGACGCGCCGCGGATCACGTCCCGGGGTGATGCGCAGGAGCTCCTCCGCGAGCGCGACCGCGTTTTCGTTGGGAAACGCGAGCAAGCTGGCGCCCGCCATGTTCTCGCACGCGGCCGTCACGGCCCGGGTGATCGCCGGGTGGCCGTTCCCGAGGATGGTGGCACCGAACGAGGCGGACATATCGAGAAGTTCCCGTCCGCCTTCCTCGATCAACCGACAGCCGCGGCCGCCGACCAACGACAACGGCGAGAAGCGCAGCCGCGCGATGTTCGCGATCACCCGCGCGTCGCGCTCGCGCAGGCTGAGCGCGGGGCCCGGGGGCGTGGCGATGGGGCGGCTCACGTGCGCGTGAGGCGCCCGATCTCTTCGACGAGCTCGCGGGTGGTGCGCTGCCGGCAATAACCGCGATTATTCTTGAGCGACCAGTCGTGCCGTTCCGGCGACAAGGTCAAGGTGGCATCGGTGGGCACCGTCACGAGGTACCCCAGGTCGCAGGCATCGCGCACCGCCGAATCGACGCACTGATCGGTGAGGCAGCCGGCGATGATGAGATAGCGCGTCTCGAGGTTCCGGAGCACGTAATCGATGTTGGTCGAGATGAATACCGAGGAGGAGGTCTTCGGAAACACCATCTCGTCGTCGGCGGGCGCGAGCTCATCAACCACTTGGGCATCGGGCGAGCCCTTCGGGACGTTGAACCCCGTGATCTTGTAATCGAGCGAGCGGTCGCGGCCGTCGGCGGTCATGCTCTCGATGATGGTGTAAGTCACCTCGATGCCTGCGCGACGGCAAGATGCCTGCAGCCGCACCATGTTGGGAAGTGCAGATTCCCGGAACGTTCGAAAGAAGTACCCGTAGCTCGCTTCCCGTTCGGCGGCGCTCAAGTGCGCGTACTCCCCGCCCTCCCAGGTGCAGTTATATTTCTGCACGTCCACGAACAACAGCGTGGTGTGCTTGGGGTCGATCTCGATTTCGCGGCTGGTGGGCTGGGTCATTGTGCGGCTCCGGGAACGGTATTAATAGACTTCGGCATAGCGGCGGCAGATCTCGCTCTCGTCCAGGCCTTCCAATCCTTTGATCTCCGCCCGCTTGAACAAGAGGTAAGCCGAGAGCAAGTCCTCTCCCAGCCAGTCGGCGGCGGCCGTGTTGCGCTCGAGCAGCGTCAAAGCCTCCGCGAGACTCGCGGGCAATGGCGCCGGATTCTGCGTCTCCAGCGTGAGCTCGCGGCGCACGCCGTCGAGACCCGCCTGAACGAGCACCGCGAGCGCGAGATAGGGACTCGCTGCGGCATCGGCGACACGAAACTCGATGTTGAACTGCCGCGCGTGCTGCTGCGGATCGGTGCCCGAGAGCGGACAGATGCGCACCGCCGCGCCGCGATCGAGCGGCGCCGAGTCGGCGCGCACGGGGGCCCAGCGATTCGGGCGGAGGCGATAATAAGACGCCACCGAGGGCGCGGTCAGGGCGCACAGGGCGGGCAGATGGTGCTGGATACCTGCGAGGAACCGGCTGCCCATGAGAGATATCTGCCAGGGGCGCTGCGCATCATGCAGGACCGGCCGATCGTCCTTGTCCAGGAAACTGAAATGGATGTGAGTACCGCTGCCCGTGCCGTCCGGGTCGTGAATCGGAGCGAAGCTCACGCGCTCTCCGAGGCGAAAGGCGACTGCATGAGCGAGCTGGCGCGTGATGACGGCATCGTCGGCGGCGCGCAGGCCCTTCGCCGGCGCGACGGTCACCTCGTATTGCTGCGGGCCGAACTCGGCCAGAAAGGAGTCCGGTATCACGCCCACCTGGCGCATCGCGGCGAGCAGTGCCTCGCCGAAAACTCCCTGGCGCCGGAAGGCGCTGAGGTCGTAAGGCTGCCACTTCTCGCCGGCGCCGGCGCTGTAGGTGAACTCTTGCTCGAAGGTCGCGAGCAAGTGCACGCCCGCCTCGCGCGCCAGCCGGTGGAGCGCCCGACGCAGGACATGGCGCGGACAGAAATCCCAGGGCGTGCCCTGCGCGGTCTTGATGTCCCCGAGAAAGAAATACTCCGGCGGGCCCTCGCCGAAGGGCACCAGAACGCGAGTCTCGGGATCGGGCACGAGAAACACCTCGCCGACGGTGCCGAACGTCGTCACCTGAATGGGACCGAAGGCCGAAATGAAAATGTTGGTGGGCGCAAGACCCACGCCGCGCTCGAGTCTGCCGGGCAGATCGGCCAGCGGAAAACTCTTGCCGCGGAAGTGTCCCGACAGATCGCTGGTGCCGACGAAGACAATCTGTTCCCGCTGCATCCGTCCCTCTTTATATCAAGGCGCGGTCATTCGCGACCCGGTCTTTCGCGCTCGCCGCGAAAGCCTACCATCAATTACGCTGCCGAAAATCAAGACGGTGCTCCTCGAGCACGGCGAGAAGCTGGGCGTGGTCGATGGCCGCGAGCGTGAAGCCGGGAGGCTTCCAGGTCGGGACAGATTCGGCGGCGATCATCGCATTCAGGACGGACTCCTCGATCGCCTCGACCGTGGCGCCGTAGAGCTCATCGAGGTGCGCGTCGTTCAGCCATTCGGTGCGGAAGCTGTGCGGCTGCGCCTCGCCGATCGCGGGCAGATAGAGCTCGTTCGCCACGGAGAACGCGAGCATCAGATCGCCCGAATAATGGCCGCCGCGGGTGCCGGTGCGGCCGATGCCGATGGCGCCGCGCTTTGCAAGCCGGCGCAGCTGCATCGAGGTCAACGGCGCATCGGTGGCAATGAGCACGATGACGGAGCCTTGCTCGCGGCCGGCGGCGGAAGGCACGACGCCGTGCGGCAGGTGCGCGCCGACCGGCACGCCGAGCACCTTGAGATCGGGGCGGAGCCCGAAATTGGATTGCACGAGCACGCCCACGGTGTAGGTGTGCGCGCCGATGGTGCAGCGGCGCGAGCTCGTGCCCGTGCCGCCCTTGAACTCGTAGGTCGACATGCCCGCTCCGCCGCCGACGTTCCCCTCTTCCACGGCGCCGCCGCGCGCGCTGCGCAGCGCCTCGAGCGCGTGCCGCTCCTCGACATGCCGGCCGCAGATGTCGTTCACCAAGCCGTCGTAGGTTTCGGCGACCACCGGCATCGCCCAGGCGTGGTGGCGAAAGTGCTCAGCGTAATGCTCGATCATCCAGCCGACCGCGGCGTGATGGACGATGCCGACGGAATGGGTGTTGGTGAGACAGACGGGGCCGAAGAAATACCCGGCGTCGTCGATCCAGTGCGTGCCGGTCATTTCGCCGTTGCCGTTGAAGTCGAATTGACCGGCCCAGACGGGGGTCGGCGTGCGCGCGTGCCCGCGCGGCAGCACCGTGGTGACGCCCGTATAGATCTGGCGGTCGCCCGGAGCGGCAGCGAGGGATTTTAGGGTCGAAAATCCGACCTCGACGCCGGGCACGTCGGTGATGGCATTGTGAGGTCCGGGCGTGCCCGGCAGGGGCAGGCCGAGATCTCGCGCCCGGGTGCGCGTCGCTGTCATATGTGTGGCTCCGATCGTCGGCCCCAGCGGGGGGCGGCAATCAGCCTAGCACTGCGGAGACGCCCGTGTTGATCGCGAGGCCGCCGAAGATCAGCCAGCCAAAGAGGAGCGCCGCGAGGCCGATCGGCCGGAGCAGCTCGCCTTATATCGGCAGCAGCTCGCCGTTGACGATCCAGTGCGCACCGAACTTGTCGGTCACCATGCCGAAGCTCTTGGCCCAGAACGTGGGCGCCATCGCCATGGTTACCTTACCGCCATCGGCAAGGCGCTCGAAGAATTTGTGCGCTTCGGCCACGGTGCCGTAATTGAGCGTGAGCGACACACCATGGATGCCCTGATATGACACCTGTCCCATGGCATCGCCGGCATAGAGCTTGGCGCCGCCCGGCAGTGCGAGGCGGGCGTGCATGATCCGGTGCCAGAATTCCTGGGGGGCCTGGGCGGCCATGGGCGAATCGGCGAGGCGCAGCATGAGTTCGATCGTGCCCTCGAGTGCGCGCTCGTAGAAACGCATGGCATCGGCGCAGTTGCCGTCAAAGGCGAGATAGGGAATGAGGTCGGGCATGACGGGGCTCCTGTGTGTTTCCGTGTACTGTACGACGAACCTCGCGTCCGGATTTCGACATCGCCACGCCGTGATCAGCCGGCTTGCCGACCCGCTCGAGCTCTCGGGCAGCCGCCAGGATGTCGAAATGAGGTGGGCTCGTTCGTCGTTCTAGTCGAGGGCATCGACTCGGCAAAGCCCGGATGCCTCGGACGCGCCGGGCCACCGGCGGGTAACCTCTAAGCGCTTGTCGGAACAGGAGAAACCGCATGAAAGTCATGGTCATGGTGAAAGCCACCCCGGTGAGCGAAGCGGGTGCGCTGCCGAGCGAGGCGACGCTTACGGCGATGGAGCAATTCAACGGCGAGCTCATCAAGGCCGGCGTGCTCCTTGCAGCCGAGGGGCTGCAACCGAGCGTCAGGGGCAAGCGCGTGCTTTACAAGGGCGCGGAGCGCACCGTCATGGACGGCCCGTTCGCGGAAACCAAAGAGCTGGTCGCCGGCTTCTGGCTGTGGCAGGTAAAGTCCATGGAGGAAGCCATCGAGTGGCTCAAACGCTGTCCCAACCCGGGACCCGGCGAATGGGTGATCGAGGCGCGGCCGGTGTTCGAGGCCGCTGATTTCGGCGCGGCGCTGACGCCCGCGCTGCAAGCGACGCAAGAGGAGCGGCGGGCGAAACTCGAGGGCCCGGGGAAGCACTGAAGAGGAGATTCCGATGGCATACGCGTTGTTGATCGTCGAAACCCCCGGAGACCGAGAGGCGCGGAGCGAGGCGCAGGGACGCGACCTGTACGGGCGCATGCTCCGGTTCAGCGAAGATCTCAAGGACCGGGGGCTGCTCACCGTGTCGCAATCGCTCACCACGGATCGAAGCGGCGCCCGAGTAAGTGTCCAGGGAGATCGGGTGAGCGTCGTGGACGGCCCCTTCTCCGAAGCCAAGGAAATGATCGGCGGATTCCTTCTCTTGACGTGCGAGTCACGGGAGCAGGCTATTGCGCTCGCCCGGGAATGCCCGGCCGCGCGCTGGGCGACGGTCGAGGTCCGCGAGCTCGGTCCGTGCTTCACTTGATTCACCGCGGTCTGCCGTGATGTCCGAAACGTCCCTTCAGCGCACGATCGAGGCGGTGTGGCGCATGGAATCGGCCAAGATCATCGCGCGCCTCGCGCGCATGCTGAGGCAAGTCGGGCTTGCCGAGGAGCTCGCGCAAGAGGCGCTGGTGAGCGCGCTCGAGCAATGGCCCACGACGGGAGTCCCCGACAACCCGGGCGCGTGGCTGATGACGGCTGCGAAGAACCGCGCGCTCGATGAGCTGCGGCGGCGCAAGCTCCTCGAACGCAGTCACGAGGCCATTGCCCACGAGGCACCGCTTCTCGGCGCGGGCAGCGAGGATCCGGCCGAGGCGGCGGACGATGACATCGGCGACGATCTGGTGCGCCTGATGTTCATCGCGTGTCATCCCGTGCTGTCGACCGAGGCGCGCACGGCGCTCACCTTGCGTCTCTTGGGAGGGCTCAGCACCGCGGAGATCGCGCGCGCATTCCTGGTGCCCGAGTCGACCATCGGGCAGCGGATCGTGCGCGCCAAGAGAACGCTCGCCGAGGCCCGCGTGCCGTTCGAGGCGCCGCGTGCCGAGGAGCGCGCCGCGCGCCTCTCCTCAGTGCTGGAGGTGATTTATCTCATTTTCAACGAAGGTTACGCCGCCACGAGCGGCGAGGATTGGATGCGGCCGGCACTCTGCGAGGAGGCCCTGCGGCTCGGGCGCATCATCGCGGAGCTTCTCCGCGGGGAAGCCGAAGTGCACGGGCTCGTCGCCTTGATGGAGATTCAAGCCTCGCGCACGGGGGCGCGCGTCGACGCCGAGGGAGAACCTATCTTGCTGCTCGCACAGAGCCGCGCCCGGTGGAACCAGCTGATGATTCGCCGCGGACTCGCCGCGCTCGAGCACGCGCAGGCGCTGGGCGGCGCTTTCGGACCCTACACTTTGCAGGCGGCGATCGCGGCCTGTCACGCCCGAGCGCCCACGGCTCTCGACACGGACTGGGCGCAGATCGTCGCGCTATACGACGCACTCGCCCAGATCGCGCCCTCCCCCATCGTCGAGCTCAATCGCGCGGTGGCCGTGTCGATGGCGTTCGGACCCGCCGCGGCGCTAGAGATCGTGGAGGCGCTCTCTTCCGAGACGCGCCTCAAGAACTATGCGCTATTGCCGAGCGTGCGCGGCGATCTGCTCGAGAAGCTCGGCCGCTTCGACGAAGCCCGGACGGAGTTCTCCCGCGCCGCGGGTCTTACCCAGAACGCGCGCGACAGAAAATTGCTCCTCGGACGAGCGGCTGCCTGCGGCAGCGGCACTCAATAGCGTAAAGACGGAGATGCCCATGAATCACGCCCTCAAGCTTTACGAATTTCCACCGACCCGATCGATCCGCGTGCGCTGGACACTTCAGGAGATGCAGCTCGATTTCGACAGCATCCTGGTGAACCTGCCGGCGCGTGAGCATCACAGCTCCGAATTTCTCAAGATCAACCCGGCCGCCAAGGTGCCGGTGCTCGTCGACGGCGACCTGGTGCTCATCGAATCGGTGGCCATCGTGCTGTACCTGGCGGACAAGTATCCCGACAAGGGGTTCACGCCCACGAGCGTCGAGGATCGAGGGCTCATGACGCAATGGCTGCTGTTCGCGGCCACCGAGCTCGAGCAGCCTCTCTGGCGGATCGCGCGGCACACGCGGCTCTATCCCGCGGCGCGGCGCCTCGCCGCCGAGATTCCGATCGCCCGCGATGATTTCCGCGACATGGCCAAAGTGCTGGACGCGCACCTCAAGGACCGCCGGTTCGTCGTCGGAGACAGGGTCTGCGTCGCGGATTTCGTGGTGGCCTACACGCTCGACTGGGCGAACGAGCTCGAGCTGCTCGAGACCTACCCGCGGCTGCGCGAGTACCTCGAAGCGATGTACGCCCGCCCGCGTGCGGCGCCGCGGATCGCGCACGCGATGGAGGGCATCCGGTAGGCGCAGCCATGACCCGGCCCGTCGCAGAGCCGCAAAGAGCCAGGTTTGTCGCGGCCGGCGCGTAAGCCGCGGTTTTGACGGCCGCACCGAGGCCCCCACAGAACCCCGCCCGGAGCGGCGCTTACGCGCCGGGAATGATCCAGCGCGCCGCGGCGCCGGCTGAGATAAGCTTAAAATCCTTAGCGGTAACTAGGAGCGGTCACTTGGTGCTGATGCCTCGTGGATGGGGTAGGAATCGCCCACTGTGCCGGATTCTTTTCATAATCTGGCTCGCCGCGCTGGTCGGCGTGCAGGCGGCGAGCGCGAGCGCGCCCTTTGAGAATCCCGCGATACCCGATGAGGGTAAGCTGCCCTTGACCGCCGGATTCACCGATATCGACGGCGCCGGGGGCGCCGGGCTGGTCCCGTGGGCCATCATCACCGGATACGGCACCGAGGACAGCTATGGAGCGAATGCCCATTACACGCTGGTGTCACTGGGGGATTATCGTTTACGCAGCTACGGCCTCGCAGTGGGTGCCCTTGACCGGGTCGAGGCATCCGTAACCCAGGACCAATTCTCTGCCACGGGAACCGCGCTCTCCGGTCTCACCGTGGAGCAACGCATTTACGGCTTGAAGGTCAGATTGACGGGCGATGCCGTTTACGACCAGGACTCTTGGGCGCCGCAGACCGCGGTCGGCGTGGAATACAAAAGAAACTCGGGCATCAGCGACGTTCCCGGCGTTGTCGATCCGCGTCAACTGGGCGCCGTCGCGGATAGCGGGAGCGACTTTTATTTGAGTGCAACCAAGGTTTATCTCGCGCAAAGCCTGTTGCTCAACGTGACGCTGCGCTATACCAACGCCAACGAGTTTGGGTTGGTCGGGTTCGGCGGCGACCTCAAGCGCGATCGATCGGTGAGATTCGAGACCTCGGTGGCCTATTTGCTCATGCGCACTCTTGCCGTCGGGGCCGAGTATCGGGATAAGCCGCATAACTTGTCCGTTGACGACGAACGCGGCGCCTGGGATGCATTCGTGGCATGGACGGCGTCGCGCCACGTCTCGGTCGTCGCGGCATTCGTCAGTGTCGGCAGCATCTTGAGCCCCGTCACTCACGACACGAGCGATCAAAACGGCGCCTATCTGTCGCTTCAGGTGGGGTTCTAAGATGAACACTCGACGCTATGCAGGATGCTTGGCGACATTCGCGGCACTGCTGATGTTCTGCGCCGGGACGCAGGCGAGCCACGCGACCTTGTTCGATGCCATGGGCGGGGAACCGGTGCTCCGAGCCGCCGTCGACCGCTTCGCGGATATCGTGGTGGCCGACGAGCGAATCAATTTCACTTTCGCCGAGGCCGACATGTCCAAATTCAGAAAGCTGCTGTTCGAGCAGTTGTGTAATGTCAGCGACGGTCCCTGCCGCTATACCGGAAGGGACATGCGCACCGCGCACGCCAAACTAGGGATCAACACGGCCGAATTCAATGCGCTGGCGGAGGATTTGTATATCGCCCTCGGCAAAGCGGGCGTGCCCTACCGTCTGCAGAACAAGCTCATGGCGCGTCTGGCACCCATGAAACGCGACATCGTGAAGCCGCCCGGTGCACCCGGTGCCTCGTTCCCGGCGGAGCCCAAGACCGAGTCGCAGTCCCCAACGCCTCCGTCAATGTGAGCGGGTCACAGGGTCGGCGTTCGAGTAGCGGCGCACCGAGTGCGACGTATCGCCGGCGTCGGCCCGCGCCATCCGCGCGTCGGGCACCGCTTTGGGTATTCGCGCGACCGCCGCTTCGCCGCTCGCGCTGCTCCCGCCACCTGCCGCCGGCCCGCCCGGTCGCGAAATCGGCGATTGCGCCTCCGCCGCGCTGATTTTCGAGGCGACATCCGGCAAATCCGGCGCGAGCGCCGCGGCCCGCCGATAGCGCCCGATGGCTTCAGCGGGACGCTTCGCGCGGACGAGAGCGTCGCCCTGCGCCACCAGTAAGGCGGGATCCTCGGGCTTCATCCGCAGCGCTTCACCGCACGCATCCACGTCCGCCAGCGTGGTGCAACGAAACGTGTCGCGCTTGAGTTTTGCATCGTCATTCGCGCGATCCAGGTTCTCGAAATAAGTTTCCTCGCCGACAAGACTCCGAGCCACGCGCAAGCGAGTCTCGAGCTCCTTGCTTTCAGGGTGCAGTTCTCGTCCGCTCTGCAGCACTTGCAGCGCCTCATTGAAGCAGCCCGCATCGCTCCACGCATCGGCGAGTCTGAAGCGCGTGGGCAAGTCGCTCGGGCTGCGATCGAGAGCCGCTTTGGTATTGGCGATGGCCGGTTGCGCGGCGGCTGCCTGGCAGGACGAGGGCGATGCGGCCTCGCGCGCACCGGCGGTCGCGGATACGAGAAGCAGCATCAACCCGATGACCCTATTTGTAGCCATCGATGTTTCCGCCACGGCCCAACTTGTCGAACACCCAACGGCCGTTCGGCAGGCGCACCAGATTGAACAAATACCATTCATCGACGGTGCGATAGGGTGGATTTTCCCGTGCGATCATCGCATCAAGCTCGGCGCGCAGCTGTGCCATCCCGTAGTCGGCCGGTATGGAACCCTTCGCGCCGGTGCCCTTCGAGTCCGCACCCTCCACATTGGCCTGTGCGGCCTTTGAAATTTCCTCCACGAGCAAGGAGGCATCCTTCATCGATGTGCTCGCTGCAACATCTTTTCCCAAAAGATCGATGTAATCGCAGCGTTCGATCACGGCCGCGGTGTCGTGCTTGAAGAGGGGAGCAAAGTGGATGACGTTCTCGCTGGCGTCGTCCGAAGTCGCCGCGAACTCGAGGTGATTGGCCGCCATGATCAGCGACTGCTTCACGCCGAAATTGTCCTGGTTGTCGTTCTCACTCAGCGCCACGGCGATCTGCGCCTTCACTGCGTTGAGATCGGCGGCTTGGCCTGCGCTCTTAACCGCGGCCAGGACTTCATCGGCGCGCTGTTCCGCCACCAGGATGTACCCCTTATGACCCGGGGTCACGTGCACACCCGTCAGCGCGTGGCCGATGTGCACGTGCGCAATTGTCGGAGGTCGCGTGACACAGGCCGATGTGCCCGCGACAGCCACCAGAACGAGCGCTCGCGCGAGATCGATTTGGATATTCATGGGTTGATTTCTCGGACCAATCGGAAGCCAACGCTACTCGTGCGGTAGCCCGCGGCAAAGTGGTTTCTGTAAGAAGCGCTCACGTAAGCGGGTGAACTGAACCAGGAGCCGCCCCGCATCTCATGCTCCGCACAATCGCCGTCGCTGCGCGCCGAGCCGTCGGCGGGCGCACCGGAATAGTCATCCCGCCAGCAATCCTGTGTCCACTGGAACACGTTTCCCAGCATGTCGTTGAGCCCAAACGCATTCGCCTTGAACGAGCCCACCGGCGCCGTGTTGATGTAGCCGTCGTCGCAGGGAAAGACCGTCCATCCGGGATAGCGGCGCGCGGCGCTCTGGTCCGCGACGTTCGCAGCCGCGCAAGCGCCTGCCGCGCTCGTCTTCCACGGTCGCACCTCGTCGCCACCGGCGCGAGACGCATATTCCCACTCCGAAGCGCTCGGCAGACGGTACCGATGTCCGCTCTTGGCCGACAGCCATTGAGCATAGGCCACCGCATCGTTCCACGACACGCAAGTGACGGGATGAGTCGTGCCCTGCGTGAATCCCGGATCCGTCCAACTCGCATTCGGCCGATGCCGCCACTCGCCGTCATAGGTGTCGCAGCCTTGCATGTCTCGTCCCGTCGCAGTGATGAATTCTCGAAACTCTCCCACCGTGACGTCATTCGTGGACATGGCGATGGGATAGCCGATGTCCACCCCATGCTGCGGGTATTCGAAGGACGTGGAGCCGCTGCTGCCGCTTGCCGAGCCTTGCTGGAATCGGCCGCCGGGCAACACCGTCATAAAAGGACAGGTCGGGCAATCACGAATCACCGAACCAGGTACCGGGGCCGTCGGCGGGGACACGGGCGCCGGCTGAGATGCAGGCGAACGCGCGGTTTCGGTCTGAGTGGAGCGGTGCCCGAAGAACCAAGCGAGGAGGATCAGCAGGGCCGCGCCGCTTCCCCACATCGCGTATTGGCGCCACGCCCCGCCGGGCGGAGGCGCGGTGAATTGCTCGATGAACTCCCGGACCGTGGCGGTACGATCGCTCCGTTCGAACCGTAGTGCCTTCAGGATGGCCGCGTATTGCCCCGGCATTAGTCCCGGCCGCTGCGGCGGAGGTCGCCTTGTGGCCGGCGCTTCGTCGTCATCAAAAGGATGGGTGCCGGTCAACAGCTGGTATGCAATGCATGCCAAGGCGTACACGTCATCGCCGGGTTCCGGCACCTGCCGCGCCATCACCTGAGGACTTGCATAGCGTCGGGTCGCCGCCAACGCTGACTGAGCCGTCGCCGATCCCTCGAGGCCGGCTCCTGAATGAGCGATCCACCTCGCGAGCCCAAAATCGATGACTTTGACCTCGCCCCGAGCAGTCACAATCACATTTCCCGGCTTCAGGTCGCCGTGCACGATGTTATTGCGATGCGCGTAATCGAGCGCACTCGCGATCGCCCGGATGATCGCGCACGCTTCATCTTGACCGGATCCCGAGGGCGGCCCTTCCGAGGCCTCGCCGGCAAGGAGCCGCGTCCCGACGAGGTATTCCATCGTCATGAATACGGTTTCTCCGTCGCGGTCGCAATCGAACACGCGGAGAATGTTGGGATGCGCCAGACTTTGCAGCTTTTGTGCTTCGCTTTGCAGTGCCGCGATCGAGCCGAAGTAGTCGCGAAAGGGCAGCGTCAGAACCTTGACGGCGATGTACGGATCCTGCGATCCCGCCTCGACGCGCCGCAAATCGAGAGCTTTATAGACACGGCTCATGCCGCCTTCGCCGATCAGTTCGACCAACTGAAAGCGACCCTTAAGGGCTTGGCCTGCGACCGGAGCGCGCGAAGCGCTGGCCTGCGTCGCATCGCGCTCGGTACCACTGCGAGCGCCGTCCTCTTCCAAGACGACAGTGGGCGCATCGGCGAGACGAGTCGGTCGATTGGCCGAGGCCGGCGGCCAGTTGGCGATTCGGTCTGCCAGCGCTTCATGCACGTCGCGTGGAAGCGGATCGACGGTTTCGCTGTCGCGAAGAATGTTCAAGAGCTGCGCCGGGGATGCGCCCGCAGCAAGGAGCTCGCCTATCTGCGAGAGAAAATCACCGTAGGCGATGTCGCCGGTCTTGAATGATTGCAAAGCCTTGGCGAAGGCCGGCCCCGACGCCGAGGTGTCGGGTTGCGGTCCGTCAGTGAGATCATTGCTATCGCTCACCGGTGGCGTTCCCTGAGGGGTCTTGCCCGGAGCGCACGCCGCGCATCAACATTCGACCAGCCCAACCGAGGTGGAGAGGGCATCATTCGTTCTGGATTGGGAACGCGGGCTGCGGCCACGGCCGTATTGCCTAGGCGAGCAGCCCATGACTCTCTTGAAAGCCTTGCCGAATGCGCTCTCGGATTCGTAGCCCAGCGACAGGGCGATGACGGAAATCGGATCGCTGGAATTCACCAGCTTGTCCCCCGCCAGGGTCATCCGCCAGCGAACCAGGTATTCCATAGGCGGCTCACCCACCGTGTCCTTGAACCTCTGGGCGAAGATCGACCGCGACATGCCTGCGATCTGCGCCAACTTCTGCAATGTCCACCGGTGCGCCGGATCGCCATGCATCGCGGTGAACGCTGCGTTCATGTGTTTATCCGCCAGAGCGAACAGCCAGCCAACGCCGCCCTTCAAGCCTTCCGCGAGATGCAGCCGCAAAGCCTGCACCAGCATCATGTACGCGAGGTGCTGTGCGACCAGAAAACCGCCCGGCTGCGGCTCGCGCAACTCCCGCATCATCCGCTCCAAAGACCAGCGCATCGCCGCTTTATCCGACTCCGCCCGGATATGCACAATCGGCGGCAACACCCCCAGCAGAATGCCGGCATGATGGTTGCTCAGGATGAAGTGCGCGCCGACCATGACGCAATCTCCGCCTCCGTTGATCGATACGATGCCGCCATTTCTCTGTTGCTCCGAAAGCATCGTGAGTGCGTCTACAGGCGGCAACGTCAAATCGCTTGCAAGGCGGAAAGACCGCCCACGGGGCAGCAGGAAGCAGTCGCCCGCTGTCAGGTACACCGCGTCGCGAACGCCCTCGACGGCAAGCCAGCGCTCACCGGAAACCACGGCGTAACACTTGATGCCGTCATGCCGGGGGAACTGCACTGAGAAGTCGCCGCCCGTATCCGTGCCGCCGCACGAATAACTGCGGGGTTTCAGCAGGGAAAGTACATCTGAAAGCGGGTCCATGGAGCCTTTCGCCGGACGATCGAACCAGTTATAGCGACCCTATAGTATAGATCGTACCTCTTTAATGGCCTATGTTGTTTTGGCGAGCCGGGAACACGGCCATGGACATTGGAGAGGATCGGATGCGTGTTTAACGCGGCGTGCTACGCTGGAATTCATCAAACGGCGGGGTGTGTCGTGAAAACGTCTGTTCTCATCATGGTGGCTTTGCTGACCGGCTGCAGCTGGTTTCACAGGAGCAAGCCCGCGCCCGATCCGCCCGAGATCATCGTCACCGGCATCGCCCCGGGCGCGTTCGTCTTCATCGACGGGGTGCAGGTGGGTGATGCGCAGGACAAGGGCTATCGATCGCGCATCATCAACGTGACGCCCGGAACACACATCGTGGAAGTAAAGATGGGCGACACGGTGACCTATCACGAGACCGCCTACGCAGGCCCGGGCGATAAGCGCTACGTGACGGTGCTGTCGGGGAACAGCCGGAACTAGGATTGGCGCTGCGCTCGCTCCTCCGCGACGTTTATACTGAACGTTTGCGGTCTTGCGGAGCGGAAAACGATGACGACGAACGGTATTGGCCAACCGTGGCAGAGCCACCGGTCACCAACGCAGCATCTTCGAGGTGCCGCGCAGAGCGCGCGGGGCATCGTGTGTGCGGCTGTCGCACTGGCACTCGGCGGAATGGCGCTCGCGACACCTCATCGCGACGAGGCGGTCTATCGCGCCGTCGAAGCAGACCGCACAGGGGCTCTCGAGCTCCTGAAGAGCATCGTGGACGTCGACTCCGGATCGGGAGACGTGGCCGGTGGCCAGCGGGTGGAGGAGATTCTCGAAGCGCAACTGAAGGCGAGCGGCGCCACGGTCCGCTATGAGCCGGCCGAGGCGGCAAACTTTCCCCCGAATCTCGTGGCGGTGTTTCATGGCAGCGGCAAGGCGAAAATTCTCATCATCGCGCACATCGACACCGTTTTTGGCCCGGGTACCGTCGCCCAGCGCCCATTCCGCATCGAGGGGGACCGAGCCCTGGGGCCCGGAGTCGGCGACGAGAAAGGCGGCGTGATCACCGCCATCACGGCGCTCAAGATCCTGCACGATCTGGGCTTCAAGGACTATGCGACCATCACCCTGCTGCTCGATGACAGTGAGGAGCTTGGCTCCCCGGGTTCCACTGAGCTCATCAAGACGCTCGCGAGACAAAATGACGTCGAGTTCAACATGGAGCCGGGCGATCCCCCCGATGCGCTGACGGTGTGGCGCAAAGGCGCGGGCGACATCTCGATCCAGGTGAAAGGCCGCTCGGCGCATGCCGGCATGGTGCCGCAGAACGGCCGCAACGCCGCCGCGGAGCTCGTGCATCAGCTCACCGGGCTCGAGGGCAAATTCCCGCACACGGGCGACGGCACGACGGTCAACTTGACGGTGATCCACGCCGGCACCCGCAACAACATCATTCCCGATTTGGCCGAGGCGACGCTGGATGTTCGGTTTCGCAAGCTCGAGGACTTCGATGCGGTCCTCGCCCAGATCAAATCTGCCGTCCTGCCACCCATCGTGCCCGACACCACCATCACGGTGGCGACTGTAGGCTCCGCGTATCCGCCGCTGACCGAAAACCCCCAGATCGATGCGCTCGGCGCGCGCGCGCAGGCGATTTATGCCGAGCTCGGCAAGACTGTCGGCTTGTCCGGCAACGGCGGCGCTTCGGAGTCCGCGGTGGTCATGTCCGTCGGGACCCCGGCCCTCGATGGACTCGGATTCGTCGGCGATGGCTTCCACACCGACCATGAATGGATCGACCTCACGAGCGTGACGCCGCGGCTGTATCTGTTCACACGCATGCTGCTCGAGACGAGCCGGTCGAGGCCTGAGAAATCTCCGGTACGGTGAACTGCGCTTAACCCGAGGGCGTCGGCGGCCGCTGAAAAGCTAGCCGACCTCGGGGCGTGGCTATCCCCGCGGCGCGGCTATCCCCCGGCGGCGTTGGGGTCGCGCCAGGCGCGCTCGAACGGTAGACGCCAGGCGTAGGGGGCGATGAGTTGATGAATCGCATTCGGCCCCCATGATCCGGGCGCGTACATGCGCACCGGCGGCGGCGCTTCCAGCAGCGGCGTCGAGACTTCCCAGAGACGCTCGATGCCTTCGGCGGTCGTGAACAGGGTTCGATCCCCGCGCATCGCGTCCAGGATCAGCCGCTCGTAGGCCTCCAGCACATCGCCGATATGGCTGGTGTCGTGCATGGCGAACTGTAGGCTCAGCTTATCCAGCCGCATGCCGGGGCCCGGGCGCTTGCCATAGAAGGACAGCGAGAGCTTGGCCGCATCGGCCAGATCGAAGGTCAGATGGTCGGGACCTTGAGCGCCGATGCCGGAGTTTTCGGGAAACATGCTCTTCGGCGGCTCGCGGAAAGCGATGGAAATGATTCGCTGGCCCTCGGCGAGCCGCTTGCCGGTGCGCAGGAAAAATGGCACGCCGGCCCAGCGCCAGTTGTCGATGTTGCACTTCAGGGCAATGAAGGTCTCGGTGTCCGAATCCGCGGCGACGCCCTCCTCCGTACGATAGCCGGTGTACTGGCCGCGGATCACTTCGCTCGGCTTGATCGGCAGCATGCTGCGAAACACCTTGTTCTTCTCTTCGCTGATGGGGCCGGGCTCGAGCGAGGTCGGCGGCTCCATGGCCATGAACCCCAGAATCTGAAACAAGTGGGTGACCACCATGTCGCGATACGCGCCGGTCTGCTCGTAGAACGCCGAGCGCTTGCCGAGTCCGAGCGTTTCGGGCACGTCGATCTGCACGTGATCGACGAAATTGCGGTTCCAGATGGGCTCGAACAGTCCGTTGGCGAATCGAAACGCGAGGATGTTCTGCGCCGGCTCCTTGCCGAGGAAGTGATCGATGCGAAAGATCTGATCCTCGGCGAATACTTCATGGAGCCGCGCATTGAGCTCCACGGCGCTCTTCAGATCCGTGCCGAAGGGCTTCTCCATGATGACGCGCGAGCGAGCGACGAGCCCGGCGTCGCCCAACAGACGCACCGCCGACAGCGCGGCGTTGGGCGGAACACTCAGGTAGTGCAGCCGGCGGCTCTCGGTGCCGACCGATCGCTCCGCATCGTCAACGGCCGCCTTGAGCGCGGCCGGGCCGGCGGTCAGCGGCACGTAGGTCAAGGTCCGAGCAAAGGACTGCCAGGCCGCGTCGTCGACTTTGCGCGTCGAGAATTCGACCACTGCCTCGTGCATTTCCTTGCGGAAGCCGTCGGTGTCGAGCTCATCCAGCGAGACTCCGATGATCCGGCAGCCCGGAATGAATCCGGCGCTCGACAGATGAAACAGGCCCGGCATGAGCTTGCGCTTCGAGAGATCGCCGGTCGCGCCCACGAGAACCACGACCTGGGGGTAGCTGGGACCGACACCGTTCGGGACTTTCTTCATGATCAGAACCTTCCGCGATTTTCCATAACATAGCAAAACTCGCGAACTGGAAATCCGATCTCCTTCACATTCGGGGGCGCCTGGCGAACTACGTCTTCATCGCTCATTGACCCGTCTTGAATTTCTCCCAGACGCGGGTAATGGCGCGGGTCTGATCGTCCGAATCCGCCAATTGCACCGTGAGTTTCGGCATCAATTCCGGCGTAGGATAAATCGCCGGCTCATTCTTGACCGACGCCAGCGGTTGCGCCACGGAGTTGGCATTAGCGTAGCCTTTGAAGTTGGTAATTTCGCCGATGACTTCCGGCGTCATGACGAAGTTGATGAATGCATAGGCGCTCTCGGGATGCGGCGCATCCTTGGGGATAGCCATCATATCGAACCAGAGAATCGTGCCTTCCTTCGGTATGCTGTACTTGATTTCGATGCCCTTATTGGCATCTTGCGCGCGGTCCCGCGCCTGCAAAACATCGCCGTTGTAGCCGACGGCGACGCACAGATCACCGTTGGCCAATGCCTCGATGTATTCCGAGGAATTGATACTGCGGATGTAGGGCCTGATTTTCAAAAGCACCGCTTCGCCATGAGCTAAATCCTCCGGCTTTTGCGAGTTCGGATCCTTGCCCAAGTAACTGAAGACGGCGCGCATCATCTCCGCCGGCGAGTTGAGTACGCTAATGCCGCATTTGGCCACTTTCGACGCCACCTTGGGATCAAACACCATTCCCCAGCTGTCGAGCGGCGCGTCGGGCAGCAGCTCCTTGACCATTTTTTCGTTGTAGCCGATGCCATTGGTACCCCACAAATAAATGACTCCGTGAGCATTGCCGGGATCGTGAAAAGCGACCTTTGCCATGAGCTGGGGGTCCATATTCTTGAGGTTTGGCAGCTTTGACTTGTCGAGCGGCAGATACACGCCCGCCTTGATCTGGCGCTCGAAGTAAGAGGCGGTGGGCACGACGACATCGTAGCCGCTGCTTCCCGCGAGCAGCTTGCTGTCCAACGTTTCATTGGCGTCGTAGTAGGCGGCGTTTACCTTGATACCCGTCTGCTTCTCGAACCTTGACAGCGTTGTCGGCGCAAGATAATCGGACCAGATATAGAGGTTGAGGACCTTCCCGGTATCGGCGGGACCGCCTGAGTGAGCCGCCGATCCTGGTTTGCCGCCACCGCAAGCGTTCAACAGCAGTCCGCAACCCAGCGCCAAAGTCAACGTCCGATTTACGCCGAACATAAACGCCTCCCCTGATTATTTTCTGCGAGCGCTCGTTATATCGCAGCGGGCGCCAAGCGGACAGGGACCTTTGTTGGAGAAGGCCGATTGCGCATTGCGTCATTGGGGGTTTGAGATTCATCAGGACGATCACGCGCTTGTCCGGATAGGGCCAGGGGCGCGTTCCAGATTCCGAGTGCTGGCGCTCATTGCAGTGAGCGTCGCGCGGAGTATCGTTCCTGTCGCTGACGCGCAAAGAGTCATGGGTGGGGTCGCGTGTGGTGTCGTCGGATAGCGACAGTCGCCGACGCTCAGTTACGCATTGGGGGACATATGAGCGTGGAGCCAAGTGAATTGACGAGTGAGGTCTGGACCCAATGGCAGGGACACGTCATCAATGGCGTGTTCCCCTTGGGACGCTTTCTGGGTTGTTCGGATCACAGCGGCGTCTTCCTCACCAGGTCTGCGACGCCAGGCCGTTCGGAAGTCGCGATCAAGCTCGTTCCTACCAATCGGGACCTGGCGGAGTCACAACTGCCGCGATGGAAGAGGGCTGGCGGCCTCGCTCATCCGCACCTGCTAGGCCTGTTGCAGTGGGGCGGATGCCAGCTTGAAGGGCTGCCCTATCTGTACGTGGTCATGGAGTACGCCGACCAGACTCTTGCACAGCTGTTGCGACACCGCGCGCTGACGGACGACGAAGTGCGAGAGATGCTGCGGCCGACCCTGGACGTGCTAGCGTTCCTGCACAGTCAAGACCTGGTGCAAGGCCAGTTGAAGCCGGCAAACATTCTGGTCGTGGGAGATCGGCTGAAGCTGGCGAGTGAAACGATTCGTCGCGTCAGCGAAGGCACGGTGAGCCTCAACGCGCCGACTGCGTACGATCCTCCGGAAGTCCGGCACGGAAGCAATTCCACTGCTGGGGATATATGGGGTCTCGGTGTCACCCTGCTCGAAGCGTTCACTGGCCGTCCGCCTGCGGACTTGGGGAAGCCCGGGGAAGGTGTCACGCTGCCAGCCGATTTCTCGCCGACATTCCGCGACGTCGTGGCCCGTTGTCTGAGCCCCAGCCCGAAGGATCGTCCCAGCGTGACGGAGCTCTTGGCCTGGGCCGGCGGGCCATCGGCGGTGTCTGTGGCGGCCGCGCCCATTGAGCCCGCGGCGGCCATACCACCCGAGCCGGGACCACCCGAGCCAGCGCCGCCGCGGACTCCACTGCCGCCAACTGCGACTGCTTCCGAAGCGGCGGTCCCCGCGCCGCCCAGGGCACAGTCTTCGAAGCCGCGAGCCTTGCCTGCCGCAGTGCTCGGAGCGGTCGTGATTCTCGCGGTGGGTTGGTCCGGGATGCGCTTACTCAAATCGCATTCCGCTCCGCCTCCACCTCAGAACGGGTCACAGTTACAAACCCCAGGCGCCGCGCCGGCGGCAGGGGTTGTTCGCGCACCTGTCTCGGCGGAATTGCCCACGACGCCGGTGCGGAGCGATGTGGCCACGTCGCCAGCGGCGCTCCACGAGGTGATCCCTGAAATTCCGCACAGCGCCCATCGAACCATCCGCGGACATATCAAAGTGTGGGTTCGAGTCATCGTCGACCAGGATGGTTCGGTGTATGCCACCACTCTGGATCGAACTGTGTCGAGCAGATATTTCCAACGCCTCGCCATTGAGGCGGCCAAGAAATGGACGTTTCCACCGATCGATACCCCGTCCCGGCGCGTGATGCAGGTTCGATTCGACTTCAGTCGCGACGGCACCACGGGCCATGCCGTGGCGCTCGACTAAAACGATAGCAACGGTCGCCGCTCTCGGGGCTCCTGGGCAAATCAGAGGTCCGATGATTCGTAGTGGAGTACAGTGCTCGGTCTCGTTAGAAGATACTCCGTGTCCGCTGGGTAGTAACGAGCTTGATCCACAGGATCACCGGCGAATGCGCGTATAGCGTCCAACGAAGTCCACCAACTCAACGTGACGATCTCACTGCGGTCCGCGTCGAGATCTCGCACGGCGATGACCGCGCCAAGATTACCAGGCGTGTCCCGATAGCCGGCAATACCTGTGGTGCGGACGTACTCCACATATTCGGCTTTCTTTGGTCGCCGAATTTCCGCTCGCCATTCGCGAAGAATACTCAGCGATGTTCTCCCGGGCAGTTCCTGTCTGCCAGCAGGCCTGGTTCAAGGTGTGTAATGCGTGTAGATCAAGTCGGTAGCTTTGGCAGGCTCGTGACAGGGAAAGCAGGTTTTAAGCAGCGCTGCGTCGGCAGGTTTGCCATCTGCGTTGAAGTGCCCGAACCCCCAACCGCCCGTCGACGCGTACTTTTTCGAGTTCTTGACCTCGAACTGTACGCTCGTGGCGGGGCCGGGAACGAAGGATTGTTTGTCGCCAAAGACCTTGTTGTTCTCCTCCGACGGGACATGACTGTAGTGCAGGCGATGATTGCGCCGTGGGGAAAGGGAAGCTTCCCTTCGCGGTACGCCTTGATGGCTACATCGTTGCCCAAAACGATGGCGAAACTGTGGAGGTTGCCTTCTTCGTGGGCGACGGAGATCACCTTCCAGTCCCGGTATCCTGCGGGAATTTGGGTCACGTAGACTGGAGCGGAATTCTCCTCTGCCTGTCCGGACATGGTGGCCAGGTAGGCGATTACGCTAGCCAGCGTTGCAGCTGCCATCGCCAGGGCGCTTTTAGGTTTCATGCCGACACCTTTATCGTTTTCGGCTGGATGCCGGTTTTAACACCGTTGCGTGACAACATCACTTCTCCTCGTGCGTACGCACACTTGGGTTGAAAGCTGGCGCCGGCTGCCAATGAACCCTCGTTCGGCGTCTTATGTAGGCCGTGGTTTGACTCGCCGAGGATAGCCGCCGCGGCCGGCGCGAATGACCAGCAATCCGCCGATGAAATAGGCCAGTGCCCCTGCTGCCGCCGCTGGAAGCGACGCGGTAAAATACGAATAGAAACCGTTCGACTGGTAGCTGAGTGGATTGAGTAGGCCGATGTACACGCAGCAACCAACGGTGAGCGCGATCAGCGCAGCCGGATTGAAGCCGCCCCAGAACTGGTAATCACCGCGTACCGTGTAGATCGCACGCACATCGACGCGGCGGCGTCGCAAAACGAAATAGTCGACGATTTGGATTCCACAGATGGGCGCGAACGCGACCGCGATCAGCGCGAGAAAGTTGCCGAACTTGGCGAAGAACAGCTCGGGTATGAACACGCCCACCAACGCGACCGGGGCGATGGTCACGAGCAGCAGCGCGCTCCATGAGCGACGCTGCAAGGCCCTGAAGTTTCTCAGGCCGATGGCGGAGGCGTATATGCCGGCCGTGGTGGTACCGAGGTTCGCCGCCGTAACGAATGCGAGCGAAACGATCGCGTATGCAGGGCCGCCGACGGTGCGCAGCCACTGTGCCGGATCGGATGATTTGAGTACGAGCACGGCAGCGAGTCCGATGAGGCTCAATAGGGGGACGGGCGCGCACATTCCGAGCATCACGGGCAAGACCACGGTGCGTCCGTTCGGCGCCATGCGA
>Ga0302314_10000755_pt1 | contig 60329 bp, 48 predicted proteins | sample III_Palsa_N2_3_FD_200533 | JGI IMG/M metagenome (GOLD analysis project Ga0302314, IMG submission 200533) | Peat permafrost microbial communities from Stordalen Mire near Abisko, Sweden - III_Palsa_N2_3 | ecosystem: Environmental > Terrestrial > Soil > Palsa > Peat permafrost | place: Sweden...
CGGCGCAGCCAGACGGGGAGAACGTCCACAGCACGGCAACAGCCAAAGCCAAAGCAACGTCAAAAGCCTGCGACTCCCTGCTTTTAGTCCCCTCTCCCCTTGGGGGAGAGGGCGTAGGGTGAGGGGTAGTTGCGGAGTGTGCGGCTCGATGCTCTGGATACCGGCTTGCGCCGGTATGACGGTGGAAAGGCGGGCATTGCTCTTGATGTGGCTTTGGACGTTCCCCCCGTCTGGCTGCGCCGAGCCTCGCAGGACGAGGTGGAATAGCCGCGCGCAGACGCGGGCGAGGCAGGGATGCCGAAGCCGTTTTAGACAGGCCAGGGATGGCCTGTCTAAAACGCCCACCTCGGCCGAGAAGCGCAGGGAACCCTCTCATCGCGCTTGTTCTTTTTGCGATGAGAGGGCGCAGACTCCGGGGCGGCTCTTTTGGTTACTTTTGGAGCTGTTGCCAAAAGTAACTCGCCGGAGGCGAAAAACTTCGTTAAGGCGTCAGGAGGATCCGGCATGCGCGCCAGCGCACGCCGCGCAGTTTCAGAGTACCAGATGGAACCGGAACTCAAGAGCCACTAGCCGCGCTCCTTCACCCAGTTCCGCGCATTGACGAACATCTGGAACCACGGCGTCTTGTCGGTCCACTGCTGCGGCCACCAGGAACCCACGGTACCGGCGATGCTGCGCTCCGGATGCGGCATCAGAATGGTGACGCGCCCATCCTCGTTGCAGATGCCGGTGACGCCTTCGGCGGCGCCATTCGGATTCTGCGGGTAGCGCGCAGCCACCTTGCCGTGGTTGTCGACAAAGCGCAGGGCCAACTGGTTCGCTGCGCGCAGCGCGCCGAGATCGGCGGCCGCGGCGAAATCCGGACGGCCCTCGCCGTGCGCCACCGCCACCGGCAGCTTCGACCCGGCCATGCCGGCGAAGAACAGCGAGCGGCTGTCGGTGACTTCGACCATGGTCCAGCGCGCCTCGAACTGCTCCGGGCGGTTGCGGCGGAACGCCGGCCAGTGCGCGGCGCCGGGGACGATGTCCTTCAGCGCGGCGAACATCTGGCAGCCGTTGCACACGCCCAGGGCGAAGCGGTCGGGCCGCGCCAGGAAGGTCTGGAACTGCTCTCTGGCCCGCGCGTTGAACAGGATCGACTTGGCCCAGCCCTGGCCGGCGCCGAGTACGTCGCCGTAGGAGAAGCCGCCGCAGGCGGCGAGGCCGGCGAAGCCGTCGAGGGTGACGCGGCCTTCGAGGATATCGCTCATGTGCACGTCGACGCTGTCGAAGCCGGCGGCGTGGAAGGCATAGGCCATTTCGATGTGGCCGTTGACGCCCTGCTCGCGCAGGATGGCGACGCGCGGACGGCGGCTGGCGACCAGATTCAAGGCGGCGACGGGCTGGAAGCCGAGTTGCACGCTGAGGCCCGGATCGGCGGCGGCGCCGACCGTTTCGAATTCCTCGCGGGCGCAGTCCGGATCGTCGCGCAACGCGGCCATGCGGTAGCTGGTCTCGGCCCAGGTCTTGTGCAGGCGCTCGCGCGATTCGGCATACAGCTCGCGGCCGCCGTGGCGGATCGTTACGCGGTCGTCGCCGGCGGGAGCGCCGAGATCGGCGACGCTGAGACCGCCGCCGGCAAGCTGCGCCAGCACGTCCGCGGCATCCGCCGCGCGCACCTGCAACAGCATGCCCAGCTCCTCGCTGAACAGGGCCGCATGCGGATCGGCGCCGAGCGCGTCGAGCGCGATGTCGATGCCGCAGTGCCCGGCGAAGGCCATTTCGCACAGGGCGGCGAACAGGCCGCCGTCGCTGCGGTCGTGATAGGCCAGCAGCTTGCCGGCGGCGTTGAGCCGCTGGATCTGGATGAAGGCGTGCTTGAGTTGCTGCGGGTCGTTGAGGTCCGGCGCCTGGTCGCCCACGGCGTTGTAGACCTGGGCCAGCGCCGAGCCGCCGAGGCGGTTCTTGCCGTTGCCGAGGTCGATCAGCAGCAGGCGCGTGTCGCCCTTGTCCGTGCGCAGCTGCGACGTCAGCGAGGCGCGCACGTCGGCCACCGGGGCGAAGGCGGAGACGATCAGGGTCAGCGGCGCGGTCTGGGTGCGCGATTCGCCGTCCTGTTTCCACACCGAGCGCATCGACAGCGAGTCCTTGCCCACCGGGATGGCCAGGCCGAGCTGCGGGCACAGCTCCTCGCCCACCGCGCGTACCGTGTCGTACAGGCGCGCGTCTTCGTCGCCGTAGCCGGCGGCGGCCATCCAGTTGGCGGACAGGCGCACATCGCTGAGCTTGCCGATGCGCGCAGCGGCGATATTGGTCACCGCCTCGCCCACTGCCATGCGGCCGGAGGCGGCTGCGTCGAGCAGGGCCAGCAGCGGCCGCTCGCCCATCGCCATGGCTTCGCCGGTGATGGCTTCGAAGCCGCTGGCGGTGACGGCGCAGTCGGCTACCGGCACCTGCCAGGGGCCGACCATCTGGTCGCGCACGGTGAGGCCGCCGACGGTGCGGTCGCCGATGCTGATGAGGAAGGTCTTGGCGGCGACGGCGGGCAGGCGCAGCACGCGCTGCGCCGCTTCTCTCAGATCGATGCCGCGATGATCGAAGGCTTCGAAGCGCGACGGCGCGCGCGTGGTGCTGCGCTGCAGGCGCGGCGACTTGCCCAGCAGCACCTGCATCGGCATGTCGACCGGTGCGGTCTTGCCGCTCTCGTCGACCAGCAGGCGCTGTTCGGTCTTGGCCTCGCCAACCACGGCGTAGGGGCAGCGCTCGCGCGCGCAGATTTTCTCGATGAGGCCGAGCTGGTCGGCGCTGACCGCCAGCACGTAGCGCTCCTGCGCCTCGTTGCACCAGATTTCCATTGGCGACAGCGAGGGATCGGCACAGTGGATGTCGCGCAGGTGGATGGTGCCGCCGCGGTCGTCGGCGTGGATCAGTTCGGGCAGGGCATTGGAAATGCCGCCGGCGCCGACGTCGTGGATCGACAGGATCGGGTTGGCCTCGCCCAGGGCCCAACAGGCGTCGACCACTTCCTGGCAGCGCCGCTCCAGCTCCGGGTTGGCGCGCTGCACCGAGGCGAAGTCCAGATCGGCAGAGCTGCTGCCGGTGGCCATGCTCGACGCCGCGCCGCCGCCCAGGCCGATCAGCATGGCCGGGCCGCCGAGCACGATCAGCTTGGCGCCGATCGGCACCGCCAGCTTCTGCACATGGCCGTCGCGGATGTTGCCGTAGCCGCCGGCGATCATCACCGGCTTGTGGTAGCCGCGCAGGCTGCCGTCGGGCAGGCGCACCTCGTAAGTGCGGAAGTAGCCGTTGAGATTGGGGCGGCCGAATTCGTTGTTGTAGGCGGCGGCGCCGATCGGGCCGTCGAGCATGATGCTGAGGGCCGAGGCCATGTTGGCCGGCTTGCCCAGATCCGTCTCCCAGGGCTGCTCGAAGCCGGGGATGCGCAGGTTGGACACGGTGAAGCCGCACAGGCCGGCCTTGGGCCGCGCGCCGCGGCCGGTGGCGGCCTCGTCGCGGATCTCGCCGCCGGCGCCGGTGGCGGCGCCCGGGTGCGGCGAGATGCCGGTGGGATGGTTGTGCGTCTCCACCTTCATCAGGATGTGCACCGGCTCGGTGTGCAGCGCGTAGCGGTGCTCGCTGTCGGCGAACATGCGCGCCGCAACATTGCCGGCGATGACGGCGGCATTGTCCTTGTACGCGGACAGCACACCTTCAGGCGTCGCCGCATGCGTCAGCTTGATCATCTCGAACAGGGTGCGCGCCTGCGTCTCGCCGTCGATGGTGAAATCGCCGTTGAAGATCTTGTGGCGGCAGTGCTCGGAGTTGATCTGGGCGAACATCATCAGCTCGGCGTCGGTCGGGTTGCGCCCGGCCTGGCTGAAGTGCTCGACGAGGTACGCGATCTCCTGCGCCGACAGGGCCAGGCCCCAGTCGCGGTTGGCCGCTTCCAGCGCGGCCTTGCCGCCGGCCTGCAGGTCCACCGTGCGCAGCGGGCGCGCCGGCTGGTGGGCGAACACGCCGGACAGGTCCTCGGCGCGCAGCATCACGCTCTCGGTCATCGGATCGTGCAGCTCGCCCCATAGCGCCTGCGGCAGGCTGCTGACGCCGGAGAACAGGTAGGCGCGGCCGCGCTCGATGCGCTCCACCCCGGCCAGGCCGCAGACCTTGGCGATATCGGTGGCCTTGCTCGACCAGGGCGACAGCGTGCCCAGGCGCGGCACCACGTAGGCAACGCAATCCGCCGCGGGAAACGGCTTGGCCTGCGCGTCCAGCAAGCGGGCCAGCGCGGCGCTGTCGGCCTGCTCGCCTTCGACCAGGAAGAAGTCCAGCACCTGCACCGCGGACAGTTGCGGCGCCTGCGGCCTCAGCTGCTTGAGCAGGCGCTCGATGCGGAACTTGGAGAGATTTTCGCCGCCGACAAACAGGTACATGCTCATGGGTTCGCTATCGCAGTTCACGCCACGCCAGGCCGTCCCGCTGATGCGCGCAGACAATCCAGTCCGGCTCGCAGTGCAGCGCTTCGGCGGCGGCACGCAGGGCGTGCTCCGGCGTGTTGTTGGTTTCGGAAATGTGGGTCAGCACCAGGTGTTTCAAGCGGCTGCAGTCGAGCGAGCCAAGCAGCTCCGCCGCCTGGACATTGCTCAGGTGGCCGCGGTCGCCCAGCACCCGGCGCTTCAGCGGCGCCGGATAGGGGCCCTGCGTCAGCATCTCGACGTCGTGGTTGAATTCCAGCAGCAGTGCATCGCAGCCGGACAGCGCCCGCCGCATGTGGTTGGTCACCGAGCCGGCATCGGTCAGCACGCCGACGCGGAACACGCCGTCGCTGAACACGTGCTGGCAGGGTTCGCGCGCATCGTGCGGCACCGGGTAGGGCCGGATCTGCAGGTCGCCGATCTGGAACGGGTCATGCGGATTCATGCGGTGCACCAGCTGCCGCGGCGGGTCCTTCCAGCCGGCCAGCGAGCCGGCCGTCAGCCACACCGGCAACTGGTAGCGCAGAGCCAGCGGGCCGACGCCGCTGATGTGGTCGGCATGCTCGTGCGTCACCACGATGGCGGCGAGATCGGCCGCGCCCAGGCCGAGGCGCTGCAGCCGCTGCTCCGCCTCGCGCAGGCCGAGGCCGCAGTCGAGCAGGATGGTGGTATTGCCGGTCGAAATCAGCGCCGCGTTGCCCTTGCTGCCGCTGCCGAGGTAGGCGAAGCGCATCATGGCGGGGCAGCCAATTGATGAGTGCCGGACGATACGCGCGACTCGGGCTTCCCGGCGCGCCGGGCCATGGGCAGCCCTGGAAACTTACTTCTTATGCTCGCCTCCACCACCGGTAAACACCGGGAACGGCATCACCTTGGCCGAATCGCCGCTGATCGCGTGAATCCGCGCCTGACCCTGCTTGCTCACTTCGTCGATGCGCACGATGGCCTGCACCGGCACATAGGTGCGCTCGACGTTGGCGAATTCGGTTTTCAGCTTTTCCTCGGAAGGATCGACCAGCAAGGTGGTCTTTTCGCCGAATACCAGCTGCTCGATCTCGACGAAACCGAGCATGCCGCCATGGCTGACCTTGCGGGCGTAGACCTCGTAGACCTGGCCCTGGTTGAGGAAGGTCACACGGTAAAGGCGCTGGGTACTGCTCATACGAGTGGCCAAGGGCGGGGCGCGCGTATTTTAACGGACTTGCCGCTTTTGGGTGCGGTCTGGCGTGAAAAGACCGCTGATTGGCGGGTTTTGGCGGCGGAAGACGAGATTCCGGGGCGACTCCGCGCCGTTCCGGAGGGCAATCACCGCCAGCCGGCCTCACCATGTGCGCCAAGCTTTGGTGATGGCGTGCATGACGCGGTCGACGAACGGTAGGTGTGGTGATTAATTGGCGCAGGAGCGGCGGAGACGTCCTCAGACGCTCGCCGAGGTTCTGCTTTTGATAAAGCACCCCTCCCCCTAACCCCCTCCCGCAAGGGGAGGGGGAATTGAATACGGCGAAGCCTGCGCTTTTGATGTGGCTTTCGCTGTTGATGGGCTTTTGATGTTCCTCCCCGTCTGGCTGCGCCGAGCATCACAGCTCGCGGCGACCAGGCCCGCGCGTAGACGCGGGGCGAGGCAGGAAGCCGAAGATTTCACCCACAGGCCATGGATGGCCTGTGGGTGAAACCCGCCGCGGGCGAGAAGCGCAGGGGACCCTCTCATCGCGCTTGTTCTTTTCGCGATGGGAGGGCGCAGACATCGGGGGCGGCTCTTTTGGTTACTTTTGGAGCTGTTGCCAAAAGTAACTCGCCGTAGGCGAAAAACTTCGTCAAGGCGTCAGGAGGATCTGGCACGCGCGCAAGCGCACGCCGCACTGTTTCAGAGGGGGTGAGGCCAGATTCTTCGCTGCGCTCAGAATGACAGAGGGAGAGATTGGCGCTAGTCCCTCGATACACCCGCCAGGGCGGGCACTCGGGACGAACGGACCTCTCTATACGGTCGGCTAGCCGAAACGCCCGGTGATGTAGTCTTCCGTGCGCGACTTGGTCGGCTTGGTGAAGACCTGGCGGGTCTCGCCGAACTCGACCAGCTCGCCCAGGTACATAAAGGCGGTGTAGTCGGCGACGCGCGCCGCCTGCTGCATGTTGTGGGTGACGATGACGATGGTGTAGTCGTTCTTGAGCTGGTAGATCAGCTCCTCCACCTTGGCGGTGGCGATCGGATCGAGCGCCGAGGTGGGCTCGTCGAGCAGCACCACTTCCGGCCGCACGGCGATGGTGCGGGCAATGCACAGGCGCTGCTGCTGGCCGCCGGACAGGCCCAGGCCGCTCTGGCCGAGCTTGGCCTTGACCTCGTCCCACAGGGCGGCGCGCTTCAGCGCGGACTCGACGCGGTCGTCCATCTCGGACTTGGGCAGGCGCTCGTACAGGCGGATGCCGAAGGCGATGTTGTCGTAGATCGACATCGGGAACGGCGTCGGCTTCTGGAACACCATGCCGATGCGCGCACGCAGCAGGTTGAGATCCTGCTTGGGATCGAGCACGTTGCCGCCGTCGAACAGGATCTCGCCTTCCGCGCGCTGCTTCGGGTAGAGATCGTACATGCGGTTGAAGATGCGCAGCAGGGTCGACTTGCCGCAGCCGGAGGGACCGATCAGGGCGGTGACCTTGCGCTCATAGATCGGCAGCGAGATGTTCTTCAGGGCCTTGGCTTCACCGTAGAAGAACGACACATCGCGCACCGACACTTTCTCGCTCAGCGCCTGCTTGGCGGCTTCGCTGTCGCGCGGCGCAAGATGCGGCTTGTTCATCAGGATGCTGCCGCCGGTTGGGCTTTGATCGTTCATGACTCTTTGGAGGTGCGGGTCGACAACGCGCGTGCGCCGACGTTGAGGATGAGTACGGTGACGGTGATCAGCAGCGCACCGGTCCAGGCCAGTTTCTGCCAGTCCGGATAGGGGCTGAGGGCGAACTGGAAAATCACCACCGGCAGGTTGGCCATCGGCGCGTTCATGTTGGTGCTCATGAACTGGTTGTTGAGCGCGGTGAACAGGAGCGGCGCGGTTTCGCCGGTAATGCGCGCCACCGCCAGCAGCACGCCGGTGAGCATGCCGGCGCGGGCGGCGCGGTAGGCGATCTTGGTGATCACCAGCCAGCGCGGCGAGCCGATGGCGGAAGCGGCTTCGCGCAGGCCGTTGGGCACCAGCAGCAGCATGTCTTCGGTGGTGCGCACCACCACCGGCAGCACCAGCAGGCCCAGCGCCACGCCGCCGGCCCAGGCCGAGAAATGGCCCATGCTGACCACCAGCACTTCATAAACGAACAGGCCGATGACGATGGACGGCGCCGACAGCAGGATGTCGTTGATGAAGCGCACCACCATGGTCAGCTTGCTGCTGCGGCCGTACTCGGCCATGTAGGTGCCGGCCAGGATGCCGATCGGCGTGCCCAGGGCAGTGCCGATCAGGGTCATCACGACGCTGCCGTAGATGGCGTTGAGCAGGCCGCCGGCGCTGCCCGGCGGCGGCGTGTTCTGCGAGAACACCGACCAGGAGATGCCGCCGAAGCCCTTGACCAGCAGGGTGCCGAGGATCAGGGCCAGCACGAAGATGCCGGACAGCGCGGCGAACCAGGCCAGCACCATGATGATGCTGTTGGTGGCGCGGCGGCGCCTGTAGATGGCGGCGTTCATACCTTGCTGCCGCTGCGCATCTCCAGGCGCAGCAGCATCAGCCGCGCGGCGGCCAGCACGATGAAGGTGATGCCGAACAGGATCAGGCCCTGGGCGATCAGCGAGGAGGTGTAGAGGTCGCCCTCGGCCTCGGTGAATTCATTGGCGATATTGGCGGAGATGGTGGTGCCGGGCGCCAGGATCGAGGAAGCGATCTTGTGGGCGTTGCCGATGACGAAGGTCACCGCCATGGTCTCGCCGAGGGCGCGGCCCAGGCCCAGCATGATGCCGCCGATGACGCCGCTGCGGGTATACGGCAGCACTACCTTGCTGACCACCTCCCAGGTGGTGCAGCCCAGGCCGTAGGCGGATTCCTTCAGCACCGCCGGCACGGTCTCGAACACGTCGCGGGTGACCGAGGTGATGTAGGGCAGCACCATGATGCTGAGGATGATGCCGGCGGTGAGTATGCCGATGCCGTAGGGCGGCCCGGCAAACAGGGAGGACAGCACCGGCACGCCGGCAAAAGTGCCGATGATCAGGGGCTGCACGTGCGCCTGCAGGAACGGCGCGAGCACAAACAGGCCCCAGATGCCGTAGATGATGCTGGGGATGCCGGCGAGCAGCTCGATCGCGGTGCTGATCGGGCGCTTCAGCCAGCGCGGGCACAACTCGGTGATGAAGATGGCGACGCCCAGGCTGACCGGAATGCCGATCAGCATGGCGATGAAGGACGTGACCAGGGTGCCGTAGATCGGCGCCAGCGCACCGAACTTCTCGGTGACCGGATTCCAGGTCTCGGTGGTGAGGAAGCCGAAGCCGAAGGCCTTGAACGCCGGGATGGAGCCCTGCACCAGCGAGATGATGACGCCGCCCAGCAGGATCAGCACGGTGATCGCGGCGGTGCGTGTGGCGTTGCGCAGCACCGCGTCCCAGATGCCATGCCGGCGCAGGATGGACGACGATATAGCCGTTGGTGCTGTTGTATAGCTGGCCACTTGAGCGTTCGAGTTCACGGAGCAGCCTAAGACCTAAGAGCCTATAACAGAATGAATCGCGCCTGTGACAGAGGTCATTTTGTTATAGGCTCTCAGTGTGACATTAAGGGGAGAGGCTGGCATAGAGCCAGCCTCTCCGTAGCTTCAGACCCCGGGGCAGAATCCTGGGCCTTTTACTTCCACAGCGGCAGACCGGCGGCGTCCTTGATGTTGGCCTTCCACGAGGCCTGGATCAGTTCCACCACCTTGGCCGGCATCGGTACATAGTCGAGGCCGTCGGCCAGCTTCTGGCCGTTCTTGTAGCACCAGTCGAAATACTTGAGGGCTTCCAGCGTCGCGGCCGGGTCCGCCGGATTCTTGTAGACCAGGATGAATGGAGCGCCGGTGATGGGCCAGCTGTCCGCGCCGGGCTGGTTGGTCAGCACCTGGTAGAAGCCGGGGGCATTGGCCCAGTCGGCGTTGGCGGCGGCGGCGGCGAAGGTCTCGCTCTTCGGCTCGACCGTCTTGCCGTCCTTGTTGATCATCTTGGTGTACGTCATCTTGTTCTGCTTGGCGTAGGCGTACTCGACGTAGCCGATGGCGCCATCCGTTTGCAGGGCGATGCCGGCAACGCCTTCGTTGCCCTTGGCGCCGATGCCGACCGGCCATTCCACCGCGCTGGCGGCGCCGACCTTGTCCTTCCACTCGGCGCTGTTCTGCGACAGATAGTTGGTGAACAGGAAGCTGGTGCCGGAACCGTCCGAGCGATGCACCACGGCGACCAGGGTCGAGGGCAGCTTGGCCTTCGGATTGAGCTTCTGGATCGCCGGATCGTTCCAGGACTTGATGTTGCCGAGGAACAGGTTGGCCAGGGTGGCGCCGTCGAGGGTCAGCTCGCCCGGGCTGATGCCCTTGAGGTTGACCACCGGCACCACGCCGCCCATCACGGCGGGGAACTGGATCAGGCCGGCATCATTGAGTTCCTTCAGCTCGAGCGGCTTGTCGGTGGCGCCGAAGGTCACGGTCTTGGCCTTGACCTGCTTGATGCCGCCGCCGGAACCGATCGACTGGTAGTTGAGGCCGGAACCGGTGGCGGTCTTGTAGGCATCGGCCCACTTGGCGGCGATCGGGTAGAAGAAGGTCGATCCGGCGCCGGAAATATCGGCGGCAAACGCGGCCGGAGCGAGGAGGGCCGAGGCGGCTCCCAGCACCAGGCTGCGCACGATGGTTTTTTTCATGAGGCTCACGTAAATCTCCTGTGTAGATCCAGGGTTTTGAGTATCGGGAAGGGAGCGAGTGGGCGTTGAACTCCCAGACTTGGAGCTTACGGGGCAAAAATGACAGTTTTGTTACAGCCTCAACTCAGTTCGATTGCAGCGAAATCCGGGCTTTGGGTGCCGCTGCTTTGCGCAGGGGACCGGTGTGACATTAAATCCGGGGAAGCCAGGTCCGGCAAGTAGGCGCACTAAAACAGTGCATTCCGGCGGTGATCCGCCGGTATGCACTGTGCTATCAGTGCTGAGAATGCCGCATTCTTATTCGAAAACGAAACTGTCCACCGGCATCTTCATCATCGACTTGGCCGGCTTGGTGATGGAAGTGGCGTGGCCTTCGGCGCGCGGCAGGAGGTGGTCGAAGTAGAAGCGCGCGGTGTACAGCTTGGCCTTGTAGAACTCCGGCTTCTCCGCCCCGCCCTCGGCCAGCTTCTTGCTCGCCACCGCCGCCTGCAGGGCCCAGAAGTAGGCCATGGTGACGTACCCCGAGTACATCAGGAAGTGGTAGCTGGCGGTGCCGACCACGTCGCGGTCCTTGCGCGCGCCGAGCATGATGCGGGTGGTCAGCACATTCCACTCCGCCGCCAGCCGCCCCAGCTTGATGGCATAGGCGCGGATCTTGGCGTCGCCGACATGCTCCAGCGCGAACTTGGCGATATGGCCGGTGAACTCGCGCACTGCCTTGCCGCGGGTCATCACCAGCACCTTGCGGCCGAGCAGGTCCAGCGCCTGGATGCCGGTGGTGCCTTCATACAGGGTGGCGATGCGCGCATCGCGCGCGATCTGCTCCATGCCGTGTTCCTTGATGTAGCCGTGGCCGCCGAACACCTGCATGCCGAGGTTGGCCGCTTCCAGGCCCATTTCGGTGAGGAAACCCTTGAGGATCGGAGTGAGGAAGCCGAGCTTGTCGTCCCAGTACTTGTACTTCTTGTCGTCGCCCTCGGTGATGGCGTTGGTCATGTGATCGGAATACTGCGCCGCGAAATAGATCATGGCGCGGCCGCCTTCGGCGAAGCACTTCTGCGTCAGCAGCATGCGGCGCACGTCGGCGTGATAGATCAGGGCGTCGGCGACCTGGTCCGGCTCCTTCTTGCCGGACAGGGCGCGCATCGAGCGGCGGTCCTTGGCGTAGGCCAGGGCGCCCTGGTAGGACAGCTCGGCGTGGGCGATGCCCTGCACGGCGGTGCCGACGCGGGCGGTGTTCATGAAGGTGAACATCGCCTCCAGGCCCTTGTTCGGCTCGGCGATCATGTAGCCGACCGAGTCCTCGAAATTGATCACCGCGGTGGCGGAGGCCTTGATGCCCATCTTGTGCTCGATGGCGCTGCACACCACGCGGTTGCGCTCGCCCAGGCTGCCGTCGGCCTTGACCTGCACCTTGGGCACGATGAACAGCGAGATGCCGCGGGTGCCGGGGGGCGCGTCGGGCAGGCGCGCCAGCACGATGTGGATGATGTTGTCGGTGAAATCGTGCTCGCCGGCGGAGATGAAGATCTTGGTGCCGGTGATCCTGTAGCTGCCGTCGGCCTGCGGCTCGGCGCGGCTCTTGACCTGGCCCAGGTCGGTGCCGCACTGCGGCTCGGTCAGGCACATGGTGCCGGTCCAGCGGCCTTCGGTCAGCGGCGGCATGTACAGGGCCTTCAGCTCGGCCGAGGCGTGCTGCATGATGGTGTTCATGGCGCCCAGCGACAGGCCCGGGTACATGGTGAACGACCAGTTGGCGGTGCCCATCATCTCGGACTTGATCAGGCCCATCGACATCGGCAGGCCCTGGCCGCCGTATTCGACCGGGTGGGACAGGCCCTGCCAGCCGCCGGCGGCGTATTGCTCGTAGGCTTCCTTGAAGCCTTTCGGCGTTTTCACTTCGTTATTGCTGAAGTGGCAGCCTTCCTCGTCGCCCGGCAGGTTCAGCGGCGACAGCACTTCCTGGCAGAATTTGGCGCACTCTTCGAGGATGGCGCCGACCGTATCGGGATCGGCGTCCTTGCCGTTCGACAGTTCGGCATAGTGGCCGGGATAGTCGAACACTTCATTCATCAGGAAGCGCATATCGCGCAGCGGAGCTTTGTAGGCGGGCATGGGGGTTTGCAGCCGAAAGAATGGACGGCGCGATTCTCCGGCAAATCAGGGGCTTCTGCCATTGGCCGAAAAACAGAAAGGCGAGGGGTTAGTGGTCAGTGATTGATGGTCGGCAGTAGGGCGGGCCGTGCCCGCCGTGTTTGCAGCCGCAGCGCGGCGGCGGGCACGGGCCGCCCTACGAACCGGCTACAACACACTGATTCTTGCCGGCTTTCTTGGCCCGGTACATGACGGTGTCGGCGGCGCAGACCAGCGCGTCGAGATCGGCGGCGTGCTGCGGGAACAGGGCGATGCCGATGCTGGCGCCGATCCGCACCTCGACCGGAGCGGGCTGATCGCGCAAGGCCAGCAGATAGGGTTTGCGCACGCTGTCAGCCATGCGTTGCGCCGCCAGCAGGGCATCGGCCGCGTCGGCCGGCTCCTCCATGATGGCGGCGAACTCGTCGCCGCCGAGGCGCGCCACGGTATCGACCTTGCGCATCGCCTCGAGCATGCGCTGCGACACCGCCTTGAGCAGTTCGTCGCCGGCCTGGTGGCCATAGCGGTCGTTGACCGGCTTGAAATCGTCGAGGTCGATGTAAAACAGCGCGCAGGGCGTACCGCGGCGCTCGGCGCGCGCGATCGAATTGGCCAGGCGGTCGAGAAACAGCATGCGGTTGGGCAAGGCGGTGAGCGCATCGTGCGTCGCCTGGTGGCGCGCCAGCTCCTCCAGCCGCTGGCGCTCGGCAATCTCGGTCTGCAAGTCGCGGTTGCGCTGATCCAGCTCGGCCAGCAGGCGGCGCAGCTCCTGCTTGCCGCGATACAGCTCCAGGAACACCCGCACCTTGGACAGCAGGATGACGTCGTTGATCGGCTTGATGATGTAGTCGACCGCGCCGCTGCCGTAGCCCTTGATGCGGTTCATGTCATCGGTGGCGGCGGTGACGAAGATGATCGGCGTGTCGCGGGTGCGCTCCTCCTGCGACAGGAAATCCGCCACCTCGAAGCCGTCCATCTCCGGCATCTGCACGTCGAGCAGGATCAGCGCGAACTCGTGGTCCAGGCTGGCCGCCAGCGCGGCGTTGCCATTGCCGGCCTCGACCAGCTCGGCATCGACCTTGGCCAGCAGCCGGCGCATCACCAGCAGGTTGGCGGGGGTGTCGTCCACCACCAGGATCTTCGGCCGCGGCAGCACGCTGCTCATGCGGACTCCTCGGCCAATGCCGCCAGCCTGGCGCCGATCGCGCGCAGGCGCAGCACCTGGTCGGCGCCGGCAATGCGCAGCGCCGCTTGCGGCATCTGCGGCGCCTGCGCCTCCTCGGGGTCCTGCACGATGGCGAGGCCGCCATGGGCGCGGATCACGGCGAGGCCGGCGGCGCCATCGTCGTTGGCGCCGGTGAGGATCACGCCGATGGCGCGCGCGCCGCAGGCTTCGGCCAGGCTCTCGAACAGGACATCGGCGGAAGGCCGCACGTAGGACACCTTTTCATCGACGGAAAGCGCGAAGCGCAGGTCTTTTTCCACCAGCAGATGATAGCCGGCAGGCGCCAGGTGGACGACCCCCGCTTCGAGTGGCATGCGCGCTTCCGCCTCACGCACCGGCAGGGCGCAGTGCTGTCCCAGCAGTCCGTCGAGCCGGGTGCCGCGATAGCCGGCGCTGGTGTGCAGCAGGGCGATCACCGGCCAGGGATAGTGTGCGGGCAGGCTGACCAGAATCTGCTTGAGCGCTTCCAGCCCGCCCACCGAGGCGCCGATGGCGACCACCCGCTGCAACGGCTTGCCCGGCAGGCTGACTGAAGGGCTACTGGTGCGCATGGCGGCGATACAGCCGGGCCTGAGCATCGAAGCTGCTGAAATCGCGTTCCACCTCCGTGTGCGACAGCGTTTCCTTGCTGCCCAGGCAGAGGAAGCCCTTGTGCACCAGGCTGTCGCGGAACAGTTGCAGCACGCGGTCCTGCAGGGCGTCGTTGAAATAGATCAGCACGTTGCGGCACAGGATCAGCTGCACCTCGGCGAAGACGCCGTCGGTGGACAGGTTGTGGCTGGCAAAGGTGACGTTGCGCTTGAGCGATTCGTCGAACTTGATGCGCTCGTAGCGGGCGTGGAAATAGTGCGACAGCGAACGCTTGCCGCCCGCACGCAGGTAGTTCTCGGAAAACAGCCGGGCATTGGCGGAGGTGTAGATGCCCTCGGCGGCCTCTTCCAGCGCCACATCGTTGAGATCGGTGGCGAAGATCTGGGTCTTGTCGTAGAGGCCTTCCTCTTCCAGCATGATGGCCAGCGAATAGACCTCCTCGCCATGGGCGCAGCCGGCCTGCCAGATGTGGATGCGCGGATACGAGGCGAGGATCGGCAGCACCTCGCGGCGCAGCGCTTCGAACACCCAGGGGTCGCGGAACATCTCCGACACCGGCACCGACAGCCCGGCCAGCACCTGGCGCAGGAAAGCCGGCTCATCGGCCACGCGCTGGCTCAGCGCGGCGATCGATGCCGCGCCGCTGCGCGCGCGCAGGGCGCGCAGGCGCCGCTTGAAGGAAGCCGGCGCGTACTCGCCGAAGTCGTAGCCATGCCGCGCCTTGAGGGTGCTTACGAAGTCCCTGATTTCCAGCTCTTCGGCGTCCGTTTCCGCTATCGGCTTCATGCCAGGGCTAGGTCTTGCGAATCCAGGTGCGCAGCAGCGACAGCAGCTTGTCCATGTCGATCGGCTTGGTCAGGTAGTCGTTGGCGCCGGCTTCCAGGCATTTTTCGCGGTCGCCCGGCATGGCCTTGGCGGTGACCGCGATGATCGGGATGCCGGCCCAGTCGGCGCGGCCGCGGATGCGCCGGGTGGTTTCGTAGCCGTCCATCCCCGGCATCATCACATCCATCAGCACCGCGTCGATGCGGCCCTCGCGCTGCTCCAGGTGGGCCAGCGCCTTGGGGCCGTCCTGTGCCATCAGCACATTGAGGCCGCGCGCGCGCAGCACCTTGGACAGGGCGAAGATGTTGCGCATGTCGTCGTCGACCACCAGCACGGTGCGTCCGGCCAGGTCGGCGGCCTCGGTCTGCGTGTGCAGTGCCTCGGCGCGCCCGGCAGAGGTGCGCAGGCTGTGCAGGAACAGGCTGACCTCGTCGAGCAGGCGTTCCTCCGAGCGGGCGCCGCGCACCACGATGCTGTCGGTATGGGCGCGCAGGCGCATCACCTCGTCCTGGCTCAGTTCGCGCTCGGCGTAAACCACCACCGGCGGCAAGGGACCGCGCTGCGCCGCCGCGTCGAGGAAATCGAAGGCGTTCATGTCCGGCAGCTGGAAGCCCAGCACCAGGCAGTCGCAGCTCTGCCGCGCCAGCCAGGCCAGCGCCTCGCTGCCGCTGGCGGCCGTCTCCAGGGTGGCGTCGCTGGAACCGAGCTGCTCCAGGATCGAGGCGCTCAGTGCCTGGTCGCCGCCGACCGCCAGCAGGCGCCGGGCCGGCCGCGCCGCCGCGCGCTGCACTTGATCCAGGGCCTGGTTGATCGACTCCTTGCTGACCGGCTTGACCAGATAACCCACCGCGCCAAGCTGCAGGCCGCGCGCCGTTTCGTCCACCCCGGAAACGATGTGGACCGGGATGTGCCGGGTGGCGCTATCGCCCTTGAGCTTCTGCAATACCGACCAGCCATCCATGTCCGGCAGATGGATATCGAGCAGAATCGCCATCGGCAGTTGCCGCGCCAGCAGCAGGCCGCTGGCCGCGTCGTGCGCCAGCAGGGCGCGGAAGCCGCGCTTCTGCACCATGCCCGCCAGCACCTTGGCGAATCCCGCATCGTCTTCGATCACCAGGATGGCGGCGCCCGACCCTGCCGCCGGGGCCGGCAGCGAGCCCAGCACCGCGGCTGCGGATTGCGCCGTGACCGGCGCGGCGGGCGGCGCGGCGGAAGACGCCTCGGCGGCAATGCCGGCGAAGCGCTCGGGCAGATACAGCTGGAACACCGAGCCCTCCCCCGCCGTGCTGCTCACCTGAAGATCGCCGCCGAGCAGGCGCGCCATGCGCCGGCTGATCGCCAGGCCCAGGCCGGTGCCGCCGTACTTGCGCGAAGTGGAGGCGTCGACCTGCTCGAACGGGGCGAAGATCTTGTCCAGCTTTTCCTGCGGGATGCCGATGCCGGTGTCGGTCACTTCGAACAGCAGCGACTGCTGCGGCAGCAGCTCCGGGGCATCCGGCGGCGTGCTGTCCGGACGGCGCAGGCGCAGGGTGACACGGCCGCGCTCGGTGAACTTGAAGGCATTCGACAGCAGGTTGGTGAGGATCTGCTGCAGCTTGGCGCTGTCGGTGCGCAGCACCTGCGGCAGCCCCTCGGCCTGCTCTACCCGCAGCGCCAGGCCGCGCTGTTTCGCCACCGGGCGGAAGCGGCGCTCGCTGGTGCCGAGAATGTCGGCGACGGCGACCTCCTCGGCCAGCACCTCCATCTTGCCGGCCTCGACCTTGGACAGGTCGAGAATGTCGGTGATCAGTTGCAGCAGGTGGGTGCCGCTGTCGTGGATGACGCGCGCCGATTCGGTCTCGTCGGCGTTGAGGTGGCCTTCCTCGTTGTCGGCCAGGTTTTTCGCCAGGATCAGCACGCTGTTCAGCGGCGTGCGCAGTTCGTGCGACATGTTGGCGAGGAATTCGGACTTGTACTGGCTGGCCCGCGCCAGCTCGGTCGCCTTCTGCTCCAGCGCCAGCCGCGTCTGCTCGAGCTGGGTGTTGGACTCGTTGAGGATGCGGCCGGTTTCCTCCAGCTCCTCGTTGGTGGCGCGCAACTCCTCGGCCTGCGCGGTCAGCGCCGATTCCGACTCCTGCAACTGGGTGCGCTGCTGCTCCAGCAGCCGGTTCTTGTCCTGCAGCGCATCGTTGGTGGCGCGCAGCTCCTCCTCCGAGGCCTGCAGTTCCTCGGTCTGCGCCTGCGCCTGCGCCAGCAGCACGCGGGTTTTTTCGGCGTTGACGATGGCATCGAGTTGCAGGCCGGCGCTGCGCAACAGTTCGGTCAGCAGCTGCTCCTGCGCCGGCCCCGGCGTGTCGAAGCCGGCCATCTCGATCACGCCGAGGATGCCGCGCGCCTTCAGCGGGTAGATCATCAGGCAGCGCGGCGAAGCCTCGCCCAGTGCCGAGCCGATACGCAGGTAGTTCGCCGGCACCGGGCTCAGCAGGATCGGCGCGCCATCGCGCGCGCACTGCCCGACCAGGCCCTGCCCCAGCTTGAAGCGCTGCGGCAGGTTGGCGTTGCCCGAGTAACCGAAGCCGGCGCGCAGGAACAGTTGCTGCTGCGCATCGTCCCAGGCGAAGAAGGCGCCGTAGCCGGCGCGCAGCAGATGGCACAGGCTGGTCAGCAGGGTTTCGGCGAAGGCATCGAGAGTCGCGGCCGGCAGCAGGCTGGCGTTGATCTCCAGCAGCTGCTGCCGCACCCAGTTCTCGCGGTCGGATGAGCGCTTGATGTCGCGGAAACTCTCCAGCCCGCGCGCCAGGGCGCCGATCTCGTCGCGCTGGCCGGTGTTCGGCACCTCGATGGCGGTATCGCCGGCGGCAAGACTGTCCATCAGCCGGGTCAGATGGACGATCGGCTCGGTCACCTGGCGCCGGGTATAGAGAATGGTTGAAGCGCCGATGAACAGGCCCAGCGCCAGCATCACCAGTACCGAGAGCTTGAGGCGGCTGGCGTCGCTGTCGGCAACGCCGGTGCGGTCCTTCAGCAGCAACAGTTCTTCCTGTACCGCGTCCTGCAGCTGGGCATTGATCTTCTCGAGATCGGCATAGCCGTATTCGGACGAGCCTGGCGCGGCGGAGGCCTCGACCGCGCCGCTCTTGACCCGGGCGATGATCGGCTGCGCGACCGAGCTGTACCAGCCGTTCATGGTCCGCCCAACGATGTCGAGGCGCTGCTGCTCCGAGGGGTTATCGGCGGTGAGCTGCTTCAGGTCCTCGAGGCCGTGGCCGAAACTCTGGCGCGCGACTTCATAGTTGGCCAGATAGGCCGGATCGCGGGTGGCGGTGACCAGATCGATGCGCTGCTGCAGCATGTCGGCCTTCAGCTCGCCCAGGCGCGAGATCACCGTATAGGTGTGCCTGACCCAGCCGCGGGAATCGCTCAGTTCCTGGTTGTTGACGAACACCATCAGGCAGGTGAAGGTGAACATGACCAGTACCAGCCCATAGGCGAGCACCAGCTTCGTCTGGATATTGAGGTTGGCGAGCAAGGAGCCGCCCGTTTTTGAAACCCCTGCAGAACTCATGAGACTCCGGATTGAACATGGCCGCGCCCGCCCCGACCCGGGGTGCCATGCCAATATAGCGCAGCGCGGGGCCGGCCATGCTGGCCACCGCGCCGCGCGCGGCACCTATAATCGCGGCAAGGCAGAGGCGTCCATGGCCGAGATCCGAACCCCTACGAGGAGCAGTGCAGTGAACACGCAGCGGCCCGTCCCGGCTTCCCAGGCAACCGGCTGCGGCCTGCCGTGAGCGGCGACGATCGGCAGGCGACGGACTCCCGCCCGCCCGAAGTCAGCATCGTCATCCCGGTGCACAACGAAAGCGGCGGGCTGGACTTCCTGTTCGGCACGCTGCTGCCGATCGTGGGCGCCGCCACCGCCAGCTTCGAGATCGTGGTGGTGAACGACGGCAGCGCCGACGATACGCTGCCGCGCCTGCTGCGCCTGCAGCAGGCGATTCCGCAGTTGCGCGTCATCGACCTGTCGCGCAACTTCGGCAAGGAGGCGGCGCTGACCGCCGGCCTGTGGCACTGCCGGGGCGCCTGCGCCATCACCCTGGACGCGGACCTGCAGGATCCGCCCGAGCTGATCCCGCAGATGCTGGCCAAGTGGCGCGAGGGCTTTGAGACCGTGGTGGCGGTGCATGCCGACCGCGACTCCGACACCTTCCTGCGCCGCGGCTCGGCGCGGCTGTTCTATTTCCTGCTCAACGCGGTGTCGGAGATGCGCTTCGTGCCCAACGCCGGCGACTTCCGCCTGCTCGACCGGGTGGTGATCGAAGCCTTCCTGGCCCTGCCCGAACGCACCCGCTACAACAAGGGACTGTTCGCCTGGGTCGGCTTCCGCCAGCATCTGATCGAGCATCAGCGGCCGCTGCGCGCCGCCGGCGAAAGCAAATTCAACTACCGCCGCCTGCTCAGCCTGGCGGTCCAGGCGATTACCTCGTTCAGTTCGTTTCCGCTGCGGCTGTGGACTTATGTCGGCATGGTCATCGCCGTCATTTCCTTCTTCTACGGCAGCTTCATCCTGCTGCGCACCCTGATACTCGGCACCGATGTGCCGGGTTATGCCTCGCTGATTGTGGCCGTGATGTTTTTTGGGGGGATCAATCTGCTCAGCATCGGCGTGCTCGGCGAGTACGTCGGGAGGATCTTCATGGAGTCGAAGCAGAGGCCGTTGTATGTGGTGAGGCGGTTGCATGAGCCGGGGGCTTCCGCATCTGATTCGGGTGGGCGGGAGTTGCGCTGAGGCTTGCTCATTAGCTTTGAAGTTCTGGTGTACGCGCTTGCGCGCGGGTCATTGGAGCCGCTGATTGAAAGTGCGGTTCCGCCTTGAAGGCGGGTTACTTTCTTTGACACAAAGAAAGTAACCAAAGAAATATCTCCCGGAGTCTGCGCCCACCAATCACCTGCGGTGATTGGTGGGTACCCTGCGCTTCTCGCCCGCGGCGGGTTTCACCCACAGGCTCCGATGCTCGGCGCAGCCAGACGGGGGGAACGTCCACAGCACGGCAACATCAAAAGCAAAGTCAAAAGCCTGCGACTCCCTGCTCTTGGTCCCCTCTCCCCTTGGGGGAGAGGGTGAGGGGTGGGTAGCGGAGTGTGCGGCCTGGGCCCCTGGATTCCCGCTTTCGCGGGAATGACGAGGTGCTTTTGACTGGCTTCTGATTCTGCTTCGGACGTTCCTCCCCGTCTGGCTGCGCCGCATCACAGGCCGAGGTGGATCAGCCGCGCGCAGACGCGGGCGAGGCAGGGATGCCGAAGCCGTTTCAGACAGGCCACGGATGGCCTGTCTGAAACGCCCACCTCGGCCGAGAAGCGCAGGGCACCCTCTCATCGCGCTTGTTCTTTTTGCGATGAGAGGGCGCAGACTCCGGGGGCGGCTCTTTTGGTTACTTTTGGAGCTGTTGCCAAAAGTAACTCGCCGGAGGCGAAAAACTTCGTCCAGGCGTCAGGAGGATCCAGGCACGCGCGCAAGCGCACGCTGCGCGGCTTCAGAGAGAGTGAGGCCAGATTCTTCGCTTCGCTCAGAATGACAGGGGGTGAGGTTGATGCTGGTCCCTCGATACGCCCGCCAGAGCGGGGCACTCGGGACGAACGGAGTTTGGTGCGTGGTGATGTAAAAGCGCCCCCCTCCCCACTACGTGAGGAGAGGGAGACAAGCTGCTTGCTGCAGGGGCCGCCTACATCACCGGCTGCTTGGTGAACCAGGCCCGGCGAATCCGCGCGCCGCACTCCGCGCTCTCCAGGTAAGCGGTGGAAGAAAGCTTCTCCCGCGCCAGCACGCCATAGGTGCTCTTGTCCGCCGCAATCCAGGGATAGAAACCGAACGCGCCGGGGCTGCTGAAGGCGCCATCGTCGCCGGGCGCATCCTCGATCCAGTGATCGAGGCTGTAATGCCAGGCTTCCTTGGCGGGGCTGTAGCTGGCGTTGGGGCAGACGCCAGGCAGCGTGCACACCGGCGCATAGCCGAGGAACTGTTTCATGCGCAGTTGGCCGGACACGATCCGGCGCAGGAACTGGGCGTAAGCCGAGGGCGGGCCTTCGAGGCCGCCGGCGAGTTGCGGATGGGCGTAGCTCAGGCCGGTGATGCCGAGCGGGCCCATCACTTCCCGGGTCAATGCGTCGGAGTTGAGGCCGCCCAGGCCCATTTCCAGCGCCAGCTTCTGGCTGTGGCCGCCGCCATAGGAGAACTTGCCGATGTCCTGCGGCTTGACCTCGCTGTTGGAGCCGGCGGTGAAGCAGCCTTCGACCTTGCCGGTGAAGACGCATTTGAACGGGTTGAAGGAGGTATGGCCGGACTGCATCTCCAGCTCCGCCACCTGCTGCGGCGTGGGCTGCACGTTCCTGCCGATCTTCTCCAGGAAGTAGGCGCCGAACACCCACTTCGAGGCGGAGGCGATCTTGATGCTCTTGTCGGGGCCGTAGCTGGAGCCGATGGCGCCGCTGGCGAGGACGCCGGTGGCATCGCCGATCTCCCAGTAGAAGCTGCCGAGGTTCTTGCAGGATGGCGCCTGCTGGGCTGTCTGGGTGGCGGCGCTGAAGCGCGCCGGATCGGCACCCTGGGCCGAGGAGAGATGTGGTGTGAACACTGCGGCGAGCGCGAGCGCGCCGAGGAGACGCAGGCGGCTGGGTGACAATGTCGACATGGAATCCCTCTGCTGGCGGCGGGCTGGGATTCCATTTAAGCATGAGCGCGGGCGGAATACACCGCCCGCGCCCTGCCTACAACCGCCTTGCCACTACCGGTATGCCATTACCGGTTCACCGCCACCTTGTCCGCCGGGACGTCGGGCTGGCCGACGCCGCCGAGGGCCTTGTAGATCGCCACCACGTCGACGTTGACGGCGGTCTGCGCCTGGGCCACGCCGTCTTCGGCTTCGAGCTGGGTGCGCTGGGCATCGAGCAGGGTGAGGAAGTCGGCCACGCCTTCGCGGTACTGGATCTCCGCCAGCTCGGCGGCGCGGCGCGAGGCCTCGGCCTGTTCGCTCAGGCTTTTCAGCTGGGTCTGCTGCTTGCTGTAGGCGACGAAACTGTTCTCAGTGTCTTCCAGCGCGGTCAGCACCACTTTCTCGTAGTTGACCGCGGCCTCGTCGGACTGCGCCTTGCTGGCGCGCAGGCGCGCCTTGACCGAGCCGAAGTCGAGTGCGGCCCAGCTCACCGAGGGCGTCACCGACCAGGCGCGTCCGTCGTTGCTGGCGTTGGCGCTGAACAGGCGGCCGACGTCGCCGGAGAGGAAGCCAACGAAGCCGGTGACATTGACCCGCGGGAACAGGTCGGCGGTGGCCACGCCGACCCGCGCATTGGCGGCGGCGAACTGCCGCTCGGCGGCGCGCACGTCGGGGCGGCGCTGCAACAGCTCGGCGGTGTTGCCGATCGGCAGGGCCTTGGCCCAGGTGCGCACTTGCACCGGCTTGAGCTCGTCGTCGAGCGCGCCGGGACGCTGGCCGAGCAATACGGCCAGGCGGTAGGCGGACTGCTTCTCGGCGGCTTCCAGCGGCGGGATGCTGGCCTCGGTGGCCTTGAGACGGGCGCGGCTCTGCTGCACGTCCAGCTCGGTGACGCTGCCGGCGTCGTAGCGCAGTTGCGTCAGCTTCAGCGTCTGGTCCTGGCTGTCCAGGTTCTGCCGCGCCACGTCGAGCCGCCGCTGCGTGCCGCGCAGCTCGAAGTAGTTGCGCGCCACTTCGGCCGCCACCGTCACCTGTGCGTCGCGCAGATTGGCCTGCTGCGCGCCGAGGTCGGCGCGCGCCGCTTCCACCGAGCGCCGCACATGGCCGAACAGATCAACTTCCCAGGTGGCATCGAAGCCGAGGCTGTAGCTCTCGGCGTTGATGCGCGAAGTGCCGAAGCCGGGCTGCTGCTCGTCGGCGTGCGAATAGCCGGCCTGCAGCGGCAGATGCGGCAGGAAGTCGTACTGGTTATGCACGAACACGGCGCGCGCTTCGTGGACGCGGTCGATGGCGATGCGCAGGTCGAGGTTGGCCTCGAGCGAGCGCGTCACCAGGCTGTCGAGTTCGGCGTCGTCGAACTGGTTCCACCAGACGGCTTCGGGGTTCTGCGCCACGAACTGCGGCGACTGCGTGTTGATCAGGGTGGCGGGCGCGGTCTGTGGGGCGCGGTAATCCGGCCCCACGGCACAGGCGGACAACAGCAGCGTTGCCAAGGCCGCAAGGATGGATTTGTTCATGTGATTCTCCTGCTGACTCAAGATGCCAGGGCCTGGACGCTCTGATCTACGTCGTCCAGCGCCGGATAATCCCCGCCCGCGCTCTTCAGCGCCGGATAATCGGTGTAGCCTTTCGGCCCGCGGGTGTAGAGGGTGGCGAAGTCCACCGGCGCCAGTTCCGCGCCGTGGCGGAAACGCTCCACCAGGTCGGGATTGGCGATGAAGGGCTTGCCGTAGATGATGGCGTCGGCGGTGCCGGCCTGCAGCGCGGCTTCGCCGCTGGCCTGGTCGAAGCCGCCGTTGCGCATCAGGGCGCCGCGATAGGCGCGGCGGGCGACGCGTGCCAGCACTTCTTCCGCCGGGGCGGCGTGGTCGGCGTGACGCAGGTCGAGGAAGGCGGCGCCGCGGCGTTCGAGCTGCTCCGCCACGTATTGCACCAGGGCGCGCGGATCGGAGTCGACCATGTCGTTGAACGGCACCAGCGGCGAGATGCGCAGGCCGACGCGGTCGGCGCCGAACACTTCGATGGCGGCGTCCACCACCTCGAACAGCAGGCGCGCGCGGTTTTCCAGCGAGCCGCCGTATTGATCGGTGCGATCGTTGACGCCGTCGCGCAGGAACTGGTCGAGCAGGTAGCCATGGGCGCCGTGCACTTGCACCGCGTCGAAGCCGGCATCGCGGGCATTCTCGGCGGCGGCGCGGAACAGCTCGACGATGCCGGCCAGCTCGCCGACTTCGAGGCGGCGCGGCGCCGGATAGTCGTACTTGCCCTGCAGGGTCTGGATCTGGCTGTCGCGGATCGGCTTGTCAGTGGACGAGACCGGTTGCAGGCCGTCGTTGAGCAGCGGATGGGTGGCGCGGCCCGGATGCCAGATCTGCAAGGCGATGCGGCCGCCGCCGGCATGCACCGCGTCGGTGACTTTCTTCCAGCCCACCACCTGCTCCGGGCTATAGATGCCGGGCTCGGCGATGAAGGCCGAGGCATCGCCCGCGGTCATGGTGGCCTCGGCGATGATCAGGCCGGCGCCGGCGCGCTGCGCGTAATACTCCGCGATCAGATCGCCCGGCACGTGTTCGGCTTCGGCGCGGCTGCGCGTCAGCGGCGACATCACCACCCGGTTGGGCAGTTCGAGGGCGCCAGCCTTGAGCGGCGCGAACAGAAGATTTTGCTTGGACACTTGTTGGACTCCGATGACTCTATTAGTAGCCCGGGAAGCGCGTCGCGCTAGCCGGGACTGGTGGTCGGTGTGCAACCCGGGTAGCGCTGCGCGCTTCCCGGGCTTACGGTACCGACTACCAGGGCAGCGTTTCGCCCAGATGGATGAAGGCGCCGGTGGGGCCGTCCTCACCGAGCAGGGCCAGCTGCACGCTGGTCTTGGCGCCGTCGACGATCTCCATCGGCGCCGCTTCTCCGCCCATGTCGGTCTTGACGTGGCCGGGGTGCGCGGCGTTGACCTTGATCTTGCTGTCCTTCAGCTCATAGGCGAGCTGCACGGTCCAGGCGTTCACCGCCGACTTGGAGACGTTGTAGGCCGGCACCTTGAAGGCGTAGATCGAGGACGTCGGATCCTGGTGCAGCGTGTTGGAGGCGAGGATGCTGGACAGGTTGACGATGCGCCCGGCCGCCGACTTGCGCAGCAGCGGCAGGAAGGCCTGCGTCGTCGCCACCAGGCCGAAGACATTGCTGTCGAAGGTCTTGCGCCAGGTTTCCAGGGGCTGCTCCGACGGCTTCTTGTCGTAGGCGTCGAGCAGCACGCCGGCGTTGTTGATCAGAATGTCGAGGCGGCCATGCTTCTTCTCCACCTCGCGCGAGGCCTCGCCGATGCTGCCGAGGTGGGTGACGTCGATGACCAGGGCTTCGACGCTGAGGCCCTCGGCCTGCAGCTTGAGGGAGGCGTCGACGCCCTTCTTGCGGTCGCGGCTGCCGATGATGACGTGCACGCCGGTCTTGGCCAGCTGCCGCGCGGTTTCGAAGCCGATGCCCTTGTTGCCGCCGGTGATCAAGGCAATTTTTTCGCTCATTGCAATCTCCTTACTCTTGTTGAATTCAGTGTGAATGGACTATTTGCGCTGGGGCCGGCTCGGCCGCCGCGGCTTCCCGCGGCTTGCGGCGCGAACTGAGGAACTTGCGCACCAGCAGGTAGAACAGGGGCGTCAGCAGCAGGCCGAAGAAGGTCACGCCGAGCATGCCGGAGAACACCGCCACGCCCATGGCATGACGCATCTCGGCGCCGGCGCCGGTGGAAGTGACCAGCGGCACCACACCCATGATGAAGGCCAGCGAGGTCATCAGGATCGGGCGCAGACGCAGGCGGGCGGCATCCAGCACCGCGCGCAGCGGCTTCTCGCCGTGAGCCTCGCGGTCGCGCGCGAACTCGACGATCAGGATGGCGTTCTTGCTGGCCAGGCCGACCAGCACGATCAGGCCGATCTGGGTGAAGATGTTGTCGTCGCCGCCGGAGAGCTGCACGCCGGTGATGGCGGAGAACAGCACCATCGGCATGATCAGGATCACCGCCAGCGGCAGGCCCAGGCTCTCGTACTGCGCCGCCAGCACCAGGAACACCAGCAGCACCACCAGCGGGAATACCAGCAGCGCGGTGTTGCCGGCCAGGATCTGCTGATAGGTCAGCTCGGTCCATTCGAAGGTCATGCCGTTGGGCAGTTCCTGCTTGGCCAGCTTCTCCATTTCCGCCTGCGCCTGGCCGGTGCTGAAGCCCGGAGCCGGGCCGCCGTTGATCTCGGCGGTGGGATAGCTGTTGTAGTGCATGACGCGATCCGGCCCGGAGGACTGCTTCACCGTGACGAAGCTGCCCAGCGGAATCATGTCGCCGGCGCCGTTGCGCGTCTTCAGGCGCACGATGTCCTCCGCCTGCAGGCGGAAGCGCGGCTCGGCCTGGGCGTTGACCTGGTAGGTGCGGCCGAACAGGTTGAAGTCGTTGACGTAGAGCGCGCCGAGGTAGATCTGCATGGTGTCGAACAGATCCTGCAAGGACACGCCCTGCGACTTGGCCTTCTCGCGGTCGACGCTGGCATCGATCTGCGGCACGTTCACCTGATAGCTGGAGAACAGGCCGTGCAGGATCGGATCGGCATTGCCCTTGGCGATGAGGTTCTGCGTCTGCTTGTACAGCTCCTCAAAGCCGAGGCTGCCGCGGTCCTCGACCTGCATGCGGAAGCCGCCGATGGTGCCCAGGCCCATCACCGGAGGCGGCGGGAACACGGCGATGAAGGCGTCCTGGATCTTGCCGTACTGGCCGTTCAGGGCGCTGGCGATGGCGCCGGCGGACAGGTCCTTGGTCTTGCGCTCCTCGAACGGCTTGAGCGTGACGAAGACGATGCCGGAGTTGGAGCTGTTGGTGAAGCCGTTGATGTTGAGGCCGGGGAAGGCCACGGCGCTTTCCGTGCCCGGCTGCTTCAGCGCCAGGTCGCTCATGCGGCGGATCACGTCCTCGGTGCGGTCCAGGGTGGCGGCGTCCGGCAACTGGGCGAAGGCCACCAGGTACTGCTTGTCCTGCGGCGGCACGAAGCCTGTGGGGGTGCGGTGGAAACCCCAGCCGGTCATGACGATCAGGCCCAGGTAGACGATCAGGGCGATGCCGCCGGCGCGCAGCACCCGGCCGACGCCGCGCACATAACCCTTGGAGGCGCGGCTGAAGAAGCGGTTGAAGGGACGGAAGAACCAGCCGAAGGCGCCGTTGATGATGCGCGTCAGGCGATCCGGCGCGGCGCCGTGCTCCTTCAGCAGCAGGGCCGACAGGGCCGGCGACAGGGTCAGCGAGTTGAAGGCCGAGATCACCGTGCTGATGGCGATGGTCAGCGCGAACTGCTTGTAGAACTCCCCGGTAAGGCCGCTGATGAAGGCGGTCGGCACGAACACCGCGCACAGCACCAGGGCGGTGGCGATGATCGGACCGGTGACCTCGCGCATGGCCTGGCGCGTGGCCTCGACCGGCTTGAGGCCGTTTTCGATGTTGCGCTCGACATTCTCCACCACCACGATGGCGTCGTCGACGACGATGCCGATGGCCAGCACCAGTCCGAACAGGGACAGCGCGTTGAGCGAGAAGCCGAACAGGTGCATCACGGCGAAGGTGCCGACCAGGGACACCGGCACCGCGATCAGGGGAATGATCGAGGCGCGCCAGGTTTGCAGAAACACGATCACCACCAGCACTACCAGCAGGATCGCTTCGATCAGGGTGTGGACCACGGCGTGGATCGAGCCGCGCACGAAGATGGTGGGGTCATAGACGATGCGGTAGTCGACGCCCTGCGGGAAGTCCTTCTTCAGCTCCTCCATCTTGGCGCGGACGCGGGTGGAGATGTCGATGGCATTGCTGCCGGGACGCTGGAAGATCGGGATGGCGGCGGCGGCCTTGTTGTCGAGCAGGGCGCGCAGCGCATAGGTGTCGGCGCCCAGCTCGACCCGCGCCACGTCGCGCAGGCGCGTGACCTGGCCGTAGTCGCCGGTCTTGATGATGATGTTGCGGAAGTCCTCCTCGGTGGTGAGGCGGCCCTTGGTGTTGATCGAGACCTGGAAGTCGGCGGCATTGGGCAGCGGCGGCGCGCCGAGCTGGCCGGCGGCGACCTGCACATTCTGCTCGCGCACCGCCTTGACCACGTCGCCGGCGGTCATGCCGCGGCTGGCCACTTTCTCCGGATCGAGCCAGATGCGCATCGAGTAGCTGCCGGCGCCGAATACCTGCACGTCGCCGACGCCGTCGAGACGGGCCAGTTCGTCCTTGACCTTGAGCAGGGCGTAGTTGGACAGGTAGAGAGTGTCGTAGCGGTTGTCCGGCGACAGCAGATGCACCACCAGGGTCAGGTCGGGCGAGGCCTTGTTGGTGACCACGCCGAGACGCTGCACCTCATCCGGCAGCTTGGGCAGGGCCTGGGCGACACGGTTCTGCACCTGCACCTGGGCCTTGTCCACATCGGTGCCGAGGGCGAAGGTGATGGTCAGGGTCATCACGCCGTCGGTGGTGGCCTGCGAGAACTGGTACAGCATGCCCTCGACGCCGTTGATCGACTGCTCCAGCGGGCTGGCCACGGTCTCGGCGATGACGCGGGGGTTGGCGCCGGGATAGTTGGCCTTCACCACCACCGTCGGCGGCACCACTTCCGGGTACTCGCTGATCGGCAGCGTCGGCAGGGCCAGCAGGCCGGCCAGAAAGATCAGGGTGGACAGCACGCCGGCGAAAATCGGCCGGCTGATGAAGAATTGAGAGAGTTTCATGACGAATCCCTAGCCGCTATTTTGAAGTACAGGCTTTCCTTCCTTGCGGGAGAGAAGCCGGGGATGTGAGGTCCCGTCGCCGGCGGAGCGGGGGCTCCGCCGGCGCTTCGGTCCTTGATCCGGTGCCCTGCTCCCGGCGGGAGCAGGGGGAAACAACCGCTGTGAAATGAAGCTGATCGAAGAGTGTTTACGGCTGCGAACGGGACACCGCGTTGGCGCTGGCGCCATTGCGGGCCACATCCAGCGGCAACGGCAAAGGCGTACCGGCCACCTGGCGCAGTCCGGCGTTGTCCTGGTTCATGGCGACGCGGGTCGGCGCCACCGTCTGGCCCGGCTTCACGTGCTGCAGGCCGTTGACGACGATGACATCACCCGGCTGCAGACCCTGCCGGACCACGCGCAGGCCATCGATTTCCGGTCCCAGGTCGACCAGGCGGTACTCGATGCTGTTGTCGGGCTTCAGCGCCAGCACGAACTTCTTGCCCAGATCGGTGCCGATGGCGCGGTCCTCGATCAGCACCGTATCGTTGTCGGCGCCGCCGACCAGGCGGATGCGGGCGAACAGGCCCGGCGTGTAGCGGCCATCCGGGTTGGCGAACACGGCGCGGGCGCGGATGGTGCCGGTGGTGGCGTCGACCTGGTTGTCGACGAAGTCGAGCTGACCCTGGTGCGGGTAGCCATCCTCATCCACCAGGCCCATGAAGACGCCGCTGGCGCCGTCATCGTTCTGGGTCTTGGCCAGCTTGGCGTAGCGCAGGAAACTCTGTTCGTCGGCATCGAAGTAGGCGTAGACCGGATCGTCCGACACCACCGTGGTCAGCAGGCTGCTGCTGGTCACCAGGTTGCCGGCGGTGATGATGGCGCGGGAGACATGGCCGTCGATCGGCGCGCGCACCTCGGTGAACTCCAGGTTGAGGCGGGCATTGGCCAGCGAGCCGCTGACCGAGCCGACTTCACCCTCGGCCGAGGTTTCGGCGGCGACTTGCCGGTCGTAATCCTCGCGCGAGATGGCATTGGCGCCGATCAGGCGGTCGGCGCGGGCGCGGTTGGCCTTGGCCAGGTCCAGGTCCGAGACGGCGCGGCTGCGCTCCGAGTTGAGGCGGTCGACTTCGGCCTGGAACGGGCGCGGGTCGATCTGGAACAGCAGCTGGCCCTTCTTGACGCGGGCACCGTCGGTGAAGGCGACGCTGTTGATGTAGCCGCTGACCCGCGGCTTCACCTCGACCGTGTCCACCGCCTGCAGGCGGCCGCTGAACTCCTGCCACTCGTGCAGGGGCTTGTGGATCACTTCGGCCACGGTCACTTCGGTGGCGGCGGGGGCCGCCGGCTGCGGCTTGGCTTCGGTGCGGCCGAGGCCGGCAAACAGCACAATGGCGGTGAGCAGCGGCAGGCTGATCAGCGCCGGGGTGGAAAACTTCTTGTTGGATACGAGCTTCTTGAAAGGCATTTCAAACTCCCATCAGTCCCTTGAACAGACGCCACCGGACCATCCGGAGCGCCGCCCGACCTGCCGTGCCAGGTGCCAAATCCCCAACCAGGCCGGGGGGACCGGGTGGACTTGACATATGGCTATAACACTCCGATGCTACGCGCCGTGTGTTACCGGTAAGTCACATTGAGGCGTAAGTTAGTTACCGGTAAGTAACATGTCAAGAGGAGGTGCGTCATGAGTGGTTCGAAAGCGACCCAAGTCGCTGTAGAGAAAGAGATTATTTCCGAGCATCCGAAACCGCGGGTACGCGACCGGATCTTCGAAACCGCCTGCGAGCTGTTCTATCGCCATGGCATCCGCGCTGTGGGCGTGGACACCATCGCCTGCGAGGCCGGCACCAACAAGATGAGTTTCTACCGCAGCTGGGCGTCCAAGGACGAGCTGGTGGCGGAATACCTGCTCAACGAGGAGCGCGAGGGCTGGGTCTGGTGGGACGAGATCATGGAGCGCCACCCTGGCGACCCGCGCAAGCAGGTGGAAGTGCTGTTCGATGCGCACGTCAAGGAAACCTGCAAGATGGACTCGCGCGGCTGCGCCCTGGCCAACGCCGCGGTGGAGATCACCGAGCCGGAGCATCCGGCGCGCGCGGTGGTGGAGCACTACAAGGGCGAGATGCGCCGCCGCTTCCGCAAGCTGGCGCGCGAGATGAATGCGCACGAAGCCGATGTGCTGGGCGACGCGCTGATGCTGCTGTGGGAAGGCAGCTACCTGACCCGCCTCACCTTCCAGTGCCAGCACGGTCCCGCGCACAACGCGGCGAAGGCGGCGCGGACCTTGATCGAGGCTTACACGGCCTGAGGTTGGCGGCTTGAAGCAAGCAAGGATGTGCTGAGCGCAGCGAAGCGCATCAATCGCGCAAAAGGCCGCGGTAAACGATGCGCTTCCCCCGCATCAAGTCCGGGGGAAGCACATCCCACCCAAGACATTGCGGGCAAAAAGAAGGCGTCGAGGCCTGACACCTCGACGCCCAAGTACAGCCTCATTTGTTGTCGGCCAGCGCCTCCCGGGCGCGCCTCGTGCCACTTCCCTTGCCAGGCCGGCCGCCACAGCGATCCCGTTCCTGGAACAGCCCCCATCCGCCAGCGCGGAAAAATCGGGCCCCTCATCACCACCATTGGTCTCCACAGAGACGCATGGGGCATGCCGGAATATAGTGAAATTTATACGATCCGGGCAAGGAGAAGTGTAAAGATATCTGGAAATTTGATACTGGAGATGAGTTTCCGCATGAAATCGGCGCCATTGTCGAAAACAAGTGGGCGGATTTCGTAAGCTGGATGTAAGAATTATGGGGACTTTTGAGCGATGCCCCTACTCTTTCCGTGAGCCGATTGTCGCGAAGGCGGAATCCAGAGCTACGACAGCTTTTGATGTGCTGAGCGCAGCGAAGCGCATCGGTCGCGCAAAAGGCCGCGGTAAACGATGCGCTTCCCCCGGATCAAGTCCGGGGGAAGCACATCCTCAAGCTCAGAATGACAGCATCCGACTTATGCGCGCTTCTGCGATTTCGCGCGCCACGCCACCGCGTCAGGCGTTCTCGATAAATCCTGCCGCAGGCGGCTTGCCCAGGGCCACTATTTTTTCCTGGCCGTCCTCGGCCACGGTGCGCATCAGGAACGAGGTCTGGCGGAATTTCTGCGAGCTGATCCACCAGCGGCCGCCCCTGCGCAGGTACTGGTCGCGATATTCGCCGGCGAGGTTGACCACGGTGCGTTCCTTCAGGTTGATCTGGGTGAATTGCAGATCCCAGACGGCGCTGGCGGAGTCCGGCCCGATCAGCACGATATGCGGGTTCTGGCCGTGGTGGGTGTCCATGATGTTGGGGTTGTTCACCGACAGCTCGGTGAAGACCTGCACCCAGCCCTCGCGGTCGGTGAAGGAGGGAAAGCCTTCGGCCTCGATCACGGCGCCTTTTTCGATGAAGCAGTCGCGCATCACGTCCGGCTGCTTGCGGTCGCAGGCGCGCAGGTAGCGCGCCTTCAACTCGCGGATGGCGTTGATGTCTTCCAGCGCCCGCAGACGTTGTTCCAGATCGGCGACAGTGCTCATCCTGCGGTTCTCCTCGGCATGGCTTTGGTTTTCACCCCAGCCTAGCAAGCAGCGCAATGGCGGGCTTACGCCAAGTGGACTAGCGCTGCATCACCACGGCAATTCAGGGAACGCTGCCGAGCACGCCATTCACCAGGCTGTATTGCGAAACGAAGGTCCAGATGGCACTGGCGGCGTCGATGGCGGAGGAGCCGCTGCCGCCGCAGCGGGCGTTGACGCTGGCCGGAAAGTACGAGGCGCCGGGCCAGATGTGGCCGGCGCCGGCGATGGTGCAAAGCTGCACGGCGGCGCCGCTGGCGCAGGCGCTCTGGCTGCACAGCAGGCCGCCGGGACCGGTGGTGGTGGTGACGGCGGCGGCGCAGGCGTCGCGTGCCTGCCAGTTGGCGATGCTGTCGGGCACGCTCTGGCGCTGCACGGCGTCGAGGCCGGTGCCGACGCCGCCGTCGAAGCGCACGCAGGTATCGGCGAGGCCGTGGATGTGCAGGACCGGCACGGGGTGGGTGATGTCGCAGGCATAGACGGGCTGCGGCGGGGTGTCGCTGTAATCGAGCTGGGTTTCGGTGGCGGCGACCACGGCGATGGCGGCGACCAGGTCGGACAGTGCGCAGCCGCCGCGATAGGCCATGAAGCCGCCATCGGACATGCCGGCGAGGTAGATACGCGTGGGGTCGCTGATGCCCTGCGTCACCAGGGCGCCGATCATGGCGCGGAGGAAGGCCACGTCGTCGACGTTCTGCGGGCCTTCGCCGCCGCTGTTCCAGGTGCCGAGGATGCCGCCGGCGGTATTCGGCGCGACCACGGCAAAGCCTTGCGCGTCGGCCACGGCGGAGAGGCCGCTGTAGCTGAGGAAGTCCGCGCCGCTGGTGGTGTACGGATGCAGCAGGATTACGGTGGGCAGGACCGTGCTGGTACTGGGCGGTGTGTGGACGATGTAGCTGCGGCTGCGATTGTCCACCCGGATGGTATGACGCTGATCGGCCGTGGCGGCTTGAGATACGCTGAGCAGCAGCAGCGCGAGTGCGACCAGGCTTGCGATTTTCAAGACGCCTCCGATCTTCCGTGATCGTGATGGGCGGTCAGCGCATGGCGCTGCGCCTCTGATTCAGTTCTTCCACTTTAACGGAAAGCCCCGCTGGCATTCAGACAGCGGGGCTTTCCTTTACATCCTTTTACCCTTGCATCGCTTTACATACATGCCACCCTGCTAGGGCACGGCGGCGCTGAACTTGGCGATGTCGAAAGAGCCGAGGCCGGTGGTCTCGTCGTAACCGGCGGCGGCGCAGTAGTCCTTCTGCAGCAGCAGCTTGCTGAGCAGGGCGTCGAGCGCGTTGCTGCCGGTGTTGCAGCCGGAAGTGACGTCGTGGAAGGTGGAAGCCGCGGCGTAGATGATCGGGGCGGCGAAAGTCAGGCTGTTGCCATGCGCCGATTCCACGCGCGCCCAGGTGCCGGTGGAGAGCGGCGCCGCCAGGCTGGTGCCGCCGACTGTCTCGGCCGAACCGCTGACGATGATGGTGGCGCCGGAGTTGGGATCGGCGTCCATCGCGATGTCGGGCACGGTGCGCGAAGCATTGCCGGTCAGGGCCTTCTGCCAGGGCTGTGCGGTTTCGTACTTGCTGATGCCGCCGCCGCTGCCATCCCAGGTGGTCTCGCCGGCGTAGCTGCCGTCGGTATTGGTGTCGAGGGTGGTGCCGCCCACGGCCACTACGTAGGGCGAGCCGGCCGGATAGCTGACCGAAGTGGTGACGCCTTCCTGCGCGGAGCAGCCGGTGTAAGCACCGCCGTCGCCGGAGGAGATGAAGAAGGTGATGCCCAGGGCCTGCGCCGCTTCGAAGATGGTGTCGGTGGCGGCCATGGCGCCGCTGGTGTTTTCCGACTTTTCGCAGCCGCCCAGGGAAACATTGACGGCCTTGACCACGTTGCCGGATACGGCGAGGTTGTAGGCCACTTCCAGGTCCGCGTCGTCGAGCGAGGCGGCGTTGTAGAAGTAGAGATTCTGCACGCCGCCGGAGATCGAGGTGGAGCTCTGGCTGTCCAGATCCCACTCATCGAGGCCGCTGGTGTCGGTGCCGTTGGTGATGCCGGGGACGAAGATCACGTTCTGTTGCGCCAGGCCATTCTGGGTTTCGTAGGTGCGCAGGTCGGCTAGCACCTGGGTCAGATCGCCCGAGGCGATGATGCCGATGTTGGTGCTGGTGCCTTTGGCGGTGCTGCCGGCGTCATAGATGGCCGGGAACTGGATCGGCACATGCGGGGCGGCGGTGCCGGCCAGGGGCCGCGCGGTGGACTTGGCGGCATCGGCGGCGCCGGCGTGCTGGATCAGCGGATGCGCGGTGTTGGCGTTCTGCAGGCCGGTGACGGCGAGCACGATGCCATCCAGCGCGTCCGGCACCAGCACGTCCTGGGTGTTGGCGTGGACCACCTGGTCGAGAATCTTGAACTGCATGATCTTGGTATTGAAAGCGGATTCCACCAGGGAGCGCTTGCCCTCGGCGGTGACCAGCAGATTGTTCGCTGCCACCTTGATGTTGCTGAAGCCGGCGCGGCTCAGATAATCGGTGACGGCCTGTACCTGGCGGCTGCTGGGCGCGTAGCTGGCGGCGAATTCACTGCTCGACAGGCTGCGGCCGTAGTCGCGGCTGACCAAGCTGTGCGTGCCTTGCAGGAAACTGTCGAGCGCGGGCTTGTTTTGCAGCTTGAGCGTCACCGCGATGCGCAGGGTCTCGGTATCCGGCAGGGCGCCGAGCTGGGTGGCGTTTTCCAGCACCTGGGCGTGGGACGCGGTGCCATGCCATGCGGCCTGTGCCGTGACGGACAGCGACAGCGCCGCCAGACCGACCCCCAAACCGAGCTTTGCGGCCCTTAGCTTTTTAAATTGCTTCGGAAGCATGACTTCTCCTCTCCTTGGTGAGCTGGCGAGCCGCCAGAATTTGCTTGCTGCCTTTGGCCGTGAGTGCCACGGCGAACCGGTGCGGATGCGCCGGGCAGAAACCTGAGCCTGCTATGGAGTTTTATTGAGAAATTGTTTGAAAGCCTGAACCGGACAGGCCTGCGGAGTGCCGGCGCGCGAAGGGCGCGGCACGCGGCGGCGCAGCGGGCGGCGTGCCCACGCGCAGAATAAATCGCCGCAATCCCTGATTGCCCCTGCTCGCTCATTCCCTGAGCACCCCACCTACCCTGTCTTGCCGCCATTTGTGCAGCGAAATGACGCCGCCGTCAACCCCCCGTGCGGGAGCCGGGGCGTGAGGCGCCGGCTGCGGCCCTTGCCGCGCCCCGGTTTTGTGCCCAAATGTGGACCGCATGCACCGCTAGCGCATAGGCCGGGCAAGTACTGTGCGAAATCGCACATACGCACCACCGCCCGACCGTCGATTTTTACCTTCCGTCAGGTCGAGCGCTTAAACGGGGGGTAGCGTGTTCTTACCTGTCATGCTTGGAGGCTAGACTGTCTCATCGGCGCGGATCGGCGATTTCCGGATCAATTTCAGACTCAGGTGCAGCAATCATGGCCATCCATTATTACGATCACACGCTCGGCCGCGAGCGTATCAAGCGGCGCTACAAGTGGGCGGTTTTCGCTTTCGCCGGCGGCATGCTGTTCGGCGTGATTGTGGCGCATCTGTTCTAGAGCATTTGCTCCCAACGACTACGCTCTGCTCTCCACCAGCATTTGCGCCGGCCAGCCGGCGCTGAGTTGCCCGCGCGGCATGGCGGCTGAGTAAACGGGCACGGCGGCCCCGCGCATCCAGCGTGATCGTGCCGCCCTCGTCGAGCCGCAGCCCAATCAGAAAATGCGTCAATGCCGGCAGCGGCCGCTTGCAAGGCGGCATGGCAGCGGGCGTATGATGTGGCGGAGCGCCCCGATTGAAGGGCGCCGGGCGGGCCTGCCGTGCGGGCCGGCTCCGCACAAGGAGGAGAGGCTCATGGGAAACAAACGATTGACCAAGCTGGCGCCGCGGCTGGCGCTGGCCTTCGCTTTCGCATTGGCCGCCGGCGCGGCGCGGGCGGCAACGCCGGGCTCGCCGCTCGGGCCGGCCTTCGGCGTTTCCGCCGCGGGCGAAGAGGCCGAGACGCCGACTGTGGCGCGCAGCAGTTCCGGCGCCTTCGTCGTCGCCTGGCTGGACCGCATCGCCCTGCCCGGCAGCTATGTGCTGACGGCGCGGCGCTACGACGCGGCGGGCAATGCGCTGGGCGCGGAATTCCAGGTCAACCAGGTCTCGGTGCCGCCGGGGAACGATGTGCCGGCGCTGGCGATGGCGCCGAACGGCGAGTTCGTCGTCGCCTGGCCGGACGCGGGCATCGGCAGCGCCGCCGCGGGCATCTACGCGCGGCGCTACGGCGCGGACGGCAGCGCGCTGGGCAATGAATTCCTGGTCAGCGCGGTGCAGACGGCGGCGCAGGCGAAGCTGGCGGCGCTGCTCGGACACTTGGGCACGATCTATCCGCCGACGCCGGTCGACGATGTTTCGGTGAGCATCAACAGCGCCGGCGACTTCGTGGTGGCCTGGGACGAGAACGACACCGCGCTCGCGCTGCTATGCCTGGGCGAGTCGGCGCTACCCAACTGCATTACCACCAACCCGACACAGATCCTGGCGCGCCGCTACAGCGGCGGCGGCACCACGGCGCAGGCGATACAGCAGGTGGACTACGCCCTTCAGGCAACGGCGGTGGCGGGCCTGATCGAGCAGGTCGAGGGCGCGCCCGCGGTGGCGCTGGCCGAGGACGGCAGCTATGCCGTGGCCTGGACCCACAGCAACCCGCTCGACAGCGGCCCCTACTTCCGCCGCTACGACAGCTCCGGCAAGGCCAGCACCCTGCTGGCGCAGCAGGTCAGCAGCAACAGCGCCGGGAACATCGACGACCGGGTCAGCGGGCGCACCGCGCTGGCGGTGGACGGCGCCGGCAACTTCACCGTGGTCTATCCCAAGGGCACGCGCAGCGGCGAGTCCTTCGGCGAGCCGATCCTGCTCTATGCGCGGCGCTATGGCAGCAAGGGCACGGCATCCGGCGCCGAATTCCGCGTCGACGACGGCCTGAGCCAGAACCAGGGCGACGTGGCGGTGGCGATGGACCCGGCCGGCGCATTCATCGTGGTGTGGAACCTGCTGGACGAGAGTTCCGACACCGGCAGCCGGGAAATCTATGCCCAGCGCTACGACAGCGCCGGCAACCGGCTGGGCGCGAACTTCATGCTCGACGCGGCGCCGGCAACGAACGATGCGGACCAGGTGCCGGGCGTGGCCAGCGATGCCAGCGGCAACTTCGTCAGCGTGTGGGAATCGGGCGTCTATACTCCCGGCGTTTCCCTCACTTACAGCGTGACGGCGCGGCTTTTCGCGGGGCCCTGAGGACGGAAGGACGGGGCTGCGGGGGCTGGGTGCCGGCCGCTCAAAGCAGGCGATCGACCTGTTCACCGCGCGAGCCCTGAGAGGGTTCGCGGTGAGACAGTTCGGCGAGCGATGCTGGCAGGGCTTGCGCTGCTTTTTTCGCTTTTCCCGCTTGGGCCGACAGGCCCTATTAATTAATCTCGTCTCTTCGTTCCTGTGTCCTGTTTCTTCGCTCTTGGGTCAGGGTCTTGGTTATTGGGTATTGGTAGCATGCAATTGGCATTGCCTTGGCAATGCGTTCGTATCGGCCCTCTGTAAGGCAATCAGGCACTTGCAAGAACAACGCCGCTGCGCTTTCCCGATCTGCTCGGTGGAGCGGCGGGAAATTTCAGGAAAGTGGCACCAAAAACCGGAAATCCGGCATGTGGGCGCTTACTCCGATGCGCTTTCCGCCGTGCCGCCACGCTGCCGCGTATTGCGCCAGCGCGCACCGGCGCTGGCGCGCGCCTGCACCGAGCGCAGGGCCATGCGCTCCAGCTCCGCATCGCAGCGGGAATGGCGCCAGCCCTCTTCCGTCAGCGTGAAGAATTCATCGAGGACGATCTGCACCGCCGCCTTCTGATCCCTGGTGGTGGCCCGCAGATCGCGGCAGAGCCGCTTCAGATCGTTTCCCAGGGGCTTTTCCTGCCGGTAATACAGCTCGAGAAGACGGCGGTAAGCCGCATCCTCCAGCCAGCTCAGATGCCGAGTGGCGGCCGCGTAGTCGCCGATGTGATGCTGGTAGTAATACATGCGCGCTCCTATGGATTGCCCTTTTAGGCAACAGATATTTATGGGATTGCCCGCTTTCACAAACGGAAAAAGGGGGACAAAAACCCGGCCCCGAAAAGCCGTCCGTCCGCTGCTTTTTCCTTGGTTGAATTTTACGCTTCCGGGCCTTTCGGCGCACCTGTTTTTGGCCCCAATTTCGGCATCATTTCAGGCCTTGGGGCTACAATCGCCGCAGCCCCGGGAAGCTCCCCCAAAGGCCCATCAGAAGCGTCTCAGAAGCCCATGAAAATCCTTATCGCCATCCCCAGCCAGGACTTCGACCCCACCGAGGTGGCGGTGACCTGGCAGGTGTTGAAACAGGCCGGGCACGAACTGCATTTCGCCACGCCGGACGGCGAGCGCGGCCATGCCGACCCGATCATGATCAGCGGCGAAGGCCTGGACCCCTGGGGCTTCATTCCCCTGCTGCGCAAGATCCGCCTGATCGGCCTGAGCCTGCGCGCCCAGGGCGGCGCCAGGCGCGCCTACCGCGAGCTGGAGCAGGACGCCCTGTTCCTCAAGCCGCTGCGCTACCAAGACCTGCGCGTGGACGACTTCCAGGCGCTGGTGCTGCCCGGCGGCCACGCCAAGCGCATGCGCGCCTACCTGGAGAGCCCGGTGCTGCAAGGTTTCGTCGCCGACTTCTTCGACAGCGGCAAGCCGGTGGGCGCGGTGTGCCACGGCGTGGTGCTGGCCGCGCGCAGCATCTCGAAGAAGACCGGCAAGTCCGTCCTGCACGGCCGCAAGACCACCGCCCTGACCTGGAAGCTGGAAAAGTCCGGCTGGCTGCTATCCAAATTCCTGGCCCGCTTCTGGGACCCGGACTATTACCGCACCTACGGCGAAGCCAAGGGCCAGCCGGCGGGGTATATGAGCGTGCAGGCTGAGGTGACGCGGGCGCTGGCGCGGCCGGAAGATTTCATCGACGTGGCGCGGGATGCGCCGAACCAGTTTGCCAAGACCAGCGGGGTGGTGCGGGATTCAGCGACCAACTCGAAACCGGCTTGGGTGGTAAACACCTCAGGCCTTAAAGACTTCCATCACTCTCTCCCTCAACCACCTGTTCGCCGGCTCCGCCTCGACGTTGGCGTGCCAGTAGAGGTGCGCGTCCAGGGTGGGCATGGCCAGGGGGAAGGGCAGGATCTGGTTGCCGAACTGCTGGCTGGCGATGCGGGCGTAGGTTTCCGGCATGGTGAGAATGAGGTCGGTGCGGCTGACGACGCTGCAGGCGGCGAAGTAGTGCTGGCAGCGGAGGCGGATGCGGCGCTGCAGGCCCTGGCGGCTGAGTTCGACGTCTTCCAGGCCGAGGCCGGCGCGGCGGGAGCTGACGAGGATGTGGTCCTGTTTTAGATAGGTCTCCACATCGAGGGTCTTGCCGACGGTGGGGTGGCCTTTGCGGGCCATGACGACCATGGGGTCGATGCCGATGCGGCGGTGGTGGACCTGTTGGGACAGGGGCAGGAGGATGTCGATGGCGGCGTCGAGGGTGCCCATGGCGAGTTCGGATTCCATTTCGCGGCGGTCGGCGCGGACGGCGGCGATCTCGATGTGCGGGGCTTCTTTGGCGACGCGCTCCATCAGGGCGGGCAGTAGGGTGGCTTCGAGCACGTCGCGCACGGCAAGGGTGAATTTGACGCGGCTGGTGGCGGGGTCGAAGCGCGCCACTTCGTTGAGGGTGATTTCGAGGTTGCGCAGGGAGCGGCGCACCGGCTCGATGATGCCTCTTGCCAGGGGCGTGGGGACCATGGCCTGGCCCTGGCGCTCGAACAGGGGGTCGCCGAACATTTCGCGCAGGCGCGACAGGGCGTGGCTGATGGCAGGCTGGGTGAGGTGGAGCTTGCGCGCGGCCTTGGTGATGCCGCCTTCGGTGTAGATGGCGTCCAGCACCACCAGGAGGTTGAGATCGACCCGATTAAGCTGCATGGGGGTCACGGTCCAGAAGATTGGGATGCACGGGGCTTATGACCGGGGATGCAGGGGATTCATTTGAACCAGCTTAGTGGGGGGCTTAGGCTGGGGGCAAATAGGTGCCCGGAGGGGTGCGGGGGGCGGTGCTGCCGGGAGGCGGCGCCGCTGTCCCTTTTTCTTTGGGCTTTGAGTGGATTGCGGTGGGTTTGGCGGCGGTCTTTGGCCCTGGTCCCTCCCTCGATACGCGCTGCTTTGCAGCGCTACTCGGGACATTCGGAACGGCACACCCGCTGGCGCGGGCACTCGGGACGAACGGAGGTTTTTGTTGCGTCGGGCAAAAGCGGGTATTGCGCGATATGGCGGAGTGAGCACTCCATCGCGACATACCCCTCACCCCCCGATTAAAACCTCGGGGCAGGCTCCGCCCTCTCCCCCAAGGGGAGAGGGGACTAAAGCGGGGGGCGGCGGAAGATGAACAGCCCCTCTCCCCTACCCCTCTCCCGCAAGCGGGAGAGGGGATTGATATGACTTCACACGAATACGCAGGCACGGAAAGAGAACCTAGAGCATGAGCCAGGAGTTCGCGGGTACCACTGAGGTACGGGAGAAGCATCGCTTTGATGAGGCGAAGCTGGAGGCGTATCTGCAGGCGCATGTGGCGGGCTACCAGGGGCCGTTGCAGGTGGTGCAGTTCAAGGGCGGGCAGTCGAATCCCACGTTTGGGCTGATCGCGGGCGACAAGCGCTATGTGTTGCGGCGCAAGCCGCCGGGGAAGCTGCTGCCTTCGGCGCATGCGGTGGACCGGGAATACAAGGTGATTACGGCGCTGCATGGCACGGCGGTGCCGGTGGCGCGGACCTGGTGCCTGTGCGAGGACGACTCGGTCATCGGCACGGCGTTTTATGTGATGGACTGGGTGGATGGGCGGGTGCTGTGGGACCCTGCCCTGCCTGGGCTGGAGCCGGCGGAGCGGGCGGCGATCTTCGACGAGATGAACCGGGTGATGGCGGAACTGCACAAGCTGGACTACCGCGCGGTGGGGCTGGCGGATTACGGCAAGCCGGGGAATTACTTCGCGCGGCAGCTCGATCGCTGGAGCAAGCAGTACCGCGCCTCGGAGACGCAGAAGATCGAATCGATGGAGCGGCTGATCGAGTGGCTGCCGCAGCATATTCCGCCGGGGGATGAGACTTCGATCGTGCATGGCGATTACCGGCTGGACAATCTGATGCTGCATGCCACGGAGCCGAAGATCCTGGCGGTGCTGGACTGGGAGCTTTCGACGCTGGGGCATCCGCTGGCGGATTTTGCCTATCACTGCATGACCTGGCACATCCCCAAGGGGGTGTTCCGCGGGCTGGCGGGGGTGGACCTGGCGGCGCTGGGGATTCCGAACGAGAAGGACTATGTAGCGCGATATTGCGAGCGCGTCGGGCGCGGGGCGATCGATCCGAACCACTGGGATTTTTATATCGCCTACAACCTGTTCCGGCTGGCGGCGATTCTTCAGGGGATCGCCGGGCGGGTGAAGGATGGCACGGCGGCGAGTCCGCAGGCGGCGATGATGGGAGCGGCGGTGCTGCCGTTGGGGGATCAGGGGTGGAAGCTGGTGGAGAAGATTTTGGCGCGGGGGTGATATTTGATTGCCTCTCCCCTTGCGGGAGAGGTCGGCGCGCAGCGCCGGGTGAGGGGTGCGGTTTACGCGGAGTGAGCACTCCGTTGAGAGCTACCCCTCACCCTAGCCCTCTCCCCCAAGGGGAGAGGGGATTGAAGCGGCGAGATTTGGTGAGGGTGGCGCTTGTTGAGAGTTCGCCCCTCACCCCAGCCCTCTCCCCACGTACGTGGGGAGAGGGAGTTAGAAGCATTCAGGATTTATTGCGGCACACAGAATCACGGAGGAGCACACCATGGATTTCGAATACTCGGACAAGACCAAGCAGCTCATGGGCCGGCTCAAGGCCTTTATGGATGCGCATGTGTATCCCAACGAAAAGCGCTTCCACGAGGAGGTGGCGGAGGGGGATCGCTGGCAGCCGACGAAGATCATGGAGGTGATGAAGGACAAGGCGAAGGAGGCGGGGCTGTGGAATCTGTTTTTGCCGGAATCCTCGCTCGGCGCCGGCTTGACCAACCTGGAGTACGCGCCGCTGTGCGAGATCATGGGGCGGGTGATCTGGGCGCCGGAGATTTTCAATTGCTCGGCGCCGGATACGGGGAACATGGAGGTGCTGGTGCGCTATGGCACGGAGGCGCAGAAGAAGCAGTGGCTGGAGCCGCTGCTCGCCGGCAAGATCCGCTCCTGCTTTGCCATGACGGAGCCGGCGGTGGCTTCGAGCGATGCGACGAATATCTCCAGCTCGATCAAGAAGGATGGCGGCGATTACGTCATCAACGGGCGCAAGTGGTGGTCTTCCGGCGCCAATGATCCGCGCTGCAAGCTGTTCATCTTCATGGGCAAGACCGATCCGGACAATCCCAGCCGGCACAGCCAGCAGTCGATGATCCTGGTGCCGAAGGACACGCCGGGAGTGAAGGTGCTGCGGCATCTGCCGGTGTTCGGCTATGACGATGCGCCGCACGGGCATGGCGAGGTGGATTTCAAGGACGTGCGGGTGCCGGCTTCGAACATGCTGCTCGGTGAAGGGCGCGGCTTCGAGATCGCGCAGGGGCGGCTGGGGCCGGGGCGGATTCATCATTGCATGCGGCTGATCGGCCTGGCCGAGCGCGCGCTGGAGAAGATGTGCCAGCGCACCATCACGCGGGTGGCCTTCGGCAAGCCGGTGGCGGCGCAGACGGTGACGCTGGAGCGCATCGCCGAGGCGCGCATCCTGATCGACTCGGCGCGCCTGCTGACGCTGAATGCGGCGTACAAGATGGATACGGTGGGCAACAAGATCGCGGCGAAGGAAATCGCGATGATCAAGGTGGCGGCGCCGAACATGGCCTGCCAGGTGATCGACTGGGCGATCCAGGCGCATGGCGGCGGCGGCGTCACCGACGACTTCGGGCTGTCCTATGCCTATGCGCAGGCGCGCACGCTGCGGCTGGCGGACGGGCCGGACGAGGTGCATCGCAACCAGATCGGCAAGATGGAGCTGGGGATGCATGCGCCGCCGGAGGTTTTGAAGGCGATGGCGGGAAAGAGCCGGTAAGGCGGCCTTGGCGGGGTGAACGGTGAATCTCCGACAGAACTCCGTTCGCCCCGAGTGAATCGCGCAGCGATTTGTATCGAGGGGCCTGCCGCCGAGTAGTGGCGCTGGCCCCTCGATACACCGCGCTACGCGCGGTACTCGGGGCGAACGGAGGGTGTGGAACTGGCAGGACGGCGGGGCTTGGCGGGGCCTGTTGCGTACCGGCCGGGCCGGTACTGCATCCGCCCCGGCCCGCGGCTGGCCGGGCGGCCGACACAGGGCCGAACTAGCCCCAGATGGGCAAAGATTGGTAAAGAGTAACAATTGCCCCTGTCGCAAACCCCCCAGTCATGGCATATGATTTCCCGGCATCCGGTTGTACAAGTTGGGCGTAAGGGATTCAAGTGACCCAACTCCAGGCTGCCGCGAAACAGCGCGGCGCAGCCAACGCCGTCTCGGGGGAGATCTAGACATGCAGTTTGTGCGACAACCGCGCCGTGGTCAGGCACGTACCATCGACATCGATACCCAGTGGGCCATGTGGGCCTTTCTTCTCGGCATCGCTGCCGGCCTGGGGCTGCATTTTTTCTGAACGCCGGCGCCGCTGCGCGCCGGGCTTCCAGAACGCAGGATGAGGCCGCATGGCGGCCCGTTTTGCTGTGGTAAAGAACAACTATACGGGCTTTGGCGCTGAGTGCAGGTTCTTTGCCAAGCGCTTGATATTGTTATTGAATCAATAAAATCCGCACCGCGCCTTGCAGCGCCGCCGCCGCTGGCCGGGCGCACGTCTCTCCCCCGCATTTTCCTGTTTTGTTACGCTTCTTTACGCAATGGAGTGCGCGCTTCCAGCGCCCGAAACTCGCCGGCAGGAGCAGGAGAGAAGGGCAGGTGAATTGAACCGAAGCCAGCCGCTCCGCCTTTGCGGGCCTGCTGTGCAGGCATCCTGACAATCGCGGGATGCCGTTCCCCGAACCTGCCCCTTTCCGCCCCTCTCCAGCAAGCCGCCCGGACGCCAGGCGACGGTATTGGACTGGAGGGCCGGCCTGTTTGCCGTACCCGCCGGGATCAGGGATCAGGCGTTCATACTAAAACTAGAGGGATACGGGATTATGATGACTTATTACGATCACAGGCTGGGCCGCGAGCGCATCAAGCGCCGCTACACCTGGGCAGGCTGGTCATTCTGCGGCGGTATCGCATTGGGAGTCATCGTCGCCCACCTGCTGTAAGCGCAGCCGCACAGGAACGCCGCCTGCTTCAGGCGGGCGGATTCATTCGCTCGCCGATCGCTCGATTCATTGCGTGATCGGCGGCAGCAGCGGCGGCAGGATCGGCTGGGCCACGCCCACCCGGGTGACGTAGACGTCCCAGTCGGCGATCAGCTCCGCCACGATCTGCGGATTCTCGCTGGCTACATCGGTGGTCTCGCCGCGATCGGTATCCATGTTGTAGAGCTGCCAGTCGTGGTCGAGCAGGGCCGCGGCGGAGGGCAGCAGGTAGTTCACCACCCGCGTCAGTTTCCACGGGCCTTTGCGCACGTAGCGGATATCGTTGACCTCGTCGGCGATGACGTCGTCGGGGCCGTAAATATTGCTGCTCTGGCCGTTCAGGATCGGAAACAGCGACTCCCCTTCCGGCGGCGCCACGCTGCGGCCCTGGTACTGCGCGCCCGGCGTGGGCACGCCGGCGGCGGCGAGGATGGTGGGCTCCACATCCAGCAGCGAGGCCAGGGCGGCGGTGGAAGGCTGCGCGGCGGTCTGCCCCGGCAGGTGGATGATGGCCGGCACCGACAAGCCACCTTCGGCAGTAAATCCCTTGAACAGCCGCAGCGGCACGGTGCCGGCTTCGGCCCAGCGCGTGCTGCGGAACAGGAAGGAGCCGGGCTTGCCGTAGTTGGCGAGGGTGTTGTCGATATCGAGGTTGCCTGTGCTGTCGACGTAGGGGATGAAGCCGTAGCCCATGCCGTCGGCGCCGTTGTCGGAGAGGAAGATGATGAGGGTGTTGTCGTACTCGCCGATCTGCTTGAGGTAGGCGATGAGCTGGCCGACGTTGTCGTCGAGATTGGTGAGCATGCCGGCGAACACTTCCATGATGCGCGCCTCGCTCTGCTGCTGCGTCGGCAGCAGGGTGCCCCAGGCCTGGTTGGTGAGCGGGCCGGGCTGGCCGAAGCGCACCATTACCGCCTCGTCGCCGGGATTGGCGTTGAAGTCCTGCGGCACGATGCCCAGGGCTTTCTGCTTTTGCAGGCGCGCGCCGCGGATGGCGGCGTAGCCGGCGTCGTACTTGCCCTTGTACAGGCCCAGGTAAGCGTCCGGCACCTGTAGCGGGAAGTGCACCGCCTGGAAGGCGAGGTAGGCGAAGAAGGGCTTGCCGTCGCCGTGGTCGGCGCCGATGTAGCTTTGCAGGCGCTGCTCGAAATAATCGCTGGAATAGAAGTCGCCGGGCAGTTGCGCCTGCACGCCGTTTTCATAGTAGGCGCGGGCGGCGGATTCGGGTTGCGTGGAAGTGGCTGCGTAGTTGCTGCCGAAGGCCTCGGAATAATCCATGGAGAACGATTGTTCGAAGCCCCACTGCACCGGGCCGCCGCCGCCGAGATGCCACTTGCCGGCCATGTAGGTGTGGTAGCCGTTGTCGTGCAGCACCTGCGCCACGGTGAGGGCGTTGGCGGTGAGATTGCCCTTGTAGTTGGCGTCGCCGGCGTAGAAGTAGGTGCTTTCCGGCAGGGTGCCCATGCCGACGAGGTGATGGTCGGCGCCGGTGAGCAGGTCGGCGCGCGAGGTGGCGCACAACGGCGTGGCGTGGAAGTTGGTGAAGATGCGGCCCTGCTGGGCGAGCTGGTCGATGTTGGGCGTGCTGATCTCGCTGCCGAAGGAACTGAGATCGGAGTAGCCCAGATCGTCGGCCAGGATCACCACCACGTTGGGGCGGCTGGCGCTGGTGGGGCTTGATGCATTGGCGGAGGTCGCGCCGTTGACGGAGCTGGAGTTGCCGCAGCCGGCTTGCAGCAGCAGGCCCATCACCGCCAAGGCCGATAGCAGCAGCGCCCGGGGCTTGCGCCCGTTGAATCGATTCATGTCCCCTGCCCCGCTCTCGTTATGTGTGCCGCTGGCCGCGCGGCTTTATGCCGGCTGGCGCTGCGTTGATCCGCAGGAATTTACGCTATCGCAAGCGGGATGAGGGCGGCTCGTCCGGAGAGAGTAGAAGGATAGATGGGTGGGGAATAAGGGGGTGGTTGAGACGCGCGAGAAAGCCCAGCAAAAATGGCGGAATGCGCTTCGCTTATTCCGCCCTACGGTTTGTTGCAGCGCTAGTCAGGGCGAGGCAGGGCGGCGGCCTGCGCCGCCAGTTTGGTGATGCCGGCCCAGTCGCGCGCATGCAGCAGCGCCGCCGGTGTCAGCCAGGAGCCGCCGACGCAGGCGACGTTGGGCAGGGCCAGGTAGTCGGGGGCGGTGGCGGGGCTGATGCCGCCGGTGGGGCAGAAGCTGAGTTGCGGGAAGGGGCCGCCGAAAGCCTTGAGCATGGAGATGCCGCCGGCCTGCGCGGCGGGGAAGAATTTCAGGGCGGAATAGCCGGCGGCCAATGCGGCCATCACATCGGAAGGGGTCATCACGCCGGGGAGGTAGGGCCAGTCGCCGGCCTTGCCCAGTGCTAGCAATTCCGGCATGGCGCCGGGGCTGACGCCGAATTTTGCGCCGGCTTCGCGCGCCTGTTGCAGATCGCGTGCGTTGAGGATGGTGCCGGCGCCGACCAGGGCTTCCGGCACTTCGCGAGCGATGGCGCGGATGGCGGCGAGCGCGGCGCCGGTGCGCAGGGTGACTTCGAGCACGCGCACGCCGCCGTCGACCAGGGCGCGCGCCAGGGGCACCGCCAGCGCGGCGTCGTCGATGACGATGACCGGCATGACGGGGCCGGTGCGGAGGAGTTCGTGGACGGTCATGGGAGTTCCTCGGACGAATTCATAGAACTCCGTTCGCCCCGAGTGAATCGCACAGCGATTCGTATCGAGGGGCCAAGCGCAATGCTGCCGCGCTGGCCCCTCGATACACCCGCTGCGCGGGCACTCGGGGCGAACGGATCTTTTTTGCTATTCACAGTTTCACGACCTTACGCCGCTTCCGCCACCGCCGGATTGAAAATGATCCCGCCCTGCTCCGCTCCCGTGGCCATGGCGCGCGCGCCGGCGAACAGTTCGCGGCCGACGCCGTGGTGGTTGTGTTCCATCGAAGGCGCCACGACTTCGCGCTGCGCCCATTCGCCGGCATCGACGCGCGCTTCGAGCACGCCGCCAATGGCGTCGAGCCGGATCAGGTCGCCGCTGCGCACTTTTGCCAGCGGGCCGCCGTTGAGACATTCCGGGGTGACGTGAATCGCGGCCGGCACCTTGCCGGAAGCGCCGGACATGCGGCCGTCGGTGACCAGGGCCACCTTGAATCCCTGATCCTGCAACACGCCCAGCGCGGGCGTGAGCTTGTGCAGCTCGGGCATGCCGTTGGCGCGGGGGCCCTGGTAGCGGACGACGGCGACGAAGTCGCGCTGCAGTTCGCCGCGCTGGAAGGCTTCGAGCACTTGCTCCTGGTCGTCGAAGACCAGGGCGGGGGCTTCGACCACGCGATGCTGCGGCTTGACGGCGGAAACCTTGATGATGGCGCGGCCGAGGTTGCCGGTGAGGAGCTTGAGGCCGCCGTCGGCGCTGAAAGGGTGCTCGGCATCGCTGAGAATCTGCGGCGCCAGGCTGCAGGCCGGCGCGGGGCGCCAGCGCAGCTCGCCTCCATGCAGGAAGGGCTCGCGGGTGTAGCGCCACAGGCCGGGGCCGTCCACCGTTTTCACATCGTCATGCAGCAGGCCTTCGTCGAGCAGTTCGCGGATCAGCAAGCCCATGCCGCCGGCTTCATGGAACTGGTTCACGTCGGCGCTGCCGTTGGGGTAGATGCGGGCCAGCAGGGGCACCACGCCGGAGAGCTGGTCGAAGTCGCTCCAGTCGATGAGGATGCCGGCGGCGCGGGCGATGGCGACGAGGTGGATGGTGTGGTTGGTGCTGCCGCCGGTGGCGAGCAGGCCGACGATGCCGTTGACGATGGCGCGTTCGTCGATCACCTCGGCGATCGGTGTGTACTCGGCGCCCTGCGCGGTGATGCGCGCGGCGCGCTGGGCGGCGGCGCGGGTCAGCGCATCTCGCAGCGGCGTGTTGGGATTGACGAAGGCGGCGCCGGGCAGGTGCAGGCCCATCACTTCCATCAGCATCTGGTTGCTGTTGGCGGTGCCGTAGAAGGTGCAGGTGCCGGGGCCGTGGTAGGACTTCATCTCGGCTTCGAGCAGTTCCTCGCGGCCGACTTTGCCCTCGGTGTAGAGCTGGCGGATGCGCGACTTTTCGTTGTTGGGCAGGCCCGAGGTCATCGGCCCGGCCGGCACGAACACGGTGGGCAGGTGGCCGAAATGCAGGGCGCCGATGAGCAGGCCGGGCACGATCTTGTCGCAGACGCCGAGGCACAGCACGCCGTCGAAGACATTGTGCGACAGGGCGATGGCGGTGGACATGGCGATGACGTCGCGCGAGAACAGCGACAGCTCCATGCCGGCCTGGCCTTGCGTCACGCCGTCGCACATCGCCGGCACGCCGCCGGCGAACTGCGCCACGGCACCGGCCTTGCGCGCGGCGTCCTTGATGATCTCGGGGAAGCGCGCCAGCGGCTGGTGCGCGGACAGCATGTCGTTGTAGGAGGAGACGATGGCGAGGTTGGGCCAGCGCGCGGCGCGCAGGGTCTGCTTGTCGTCCGCCGGAACAGCAGCGAAGGCGTGGGCGAGATTGGTGCAGGAGATGCTGGCGCGCGCGGTGCCGGCCTGCCGCGCCGCCTCGACATGGCGTAGGTAACTGGTGCGGCCGGGGGCGCTGCGCTCGCGGATGCGGCGGGTCACGGCGGAAACTATCGGGTGAAGACTCATGTCCATACCTCTGGGGCCGATCGCCCGATGCGAGGGACCGGCGTACGTGTCTTGTATTAATACTACAGCATTTCTGGGTGAAGCAATTCGCGCCACCGGCGGGGCCGTCAACAAATCGTCACAGCATCCTGCCTATATTCCCCCAGGTACGAAGCGGCGGAAGCGCCTGAAGCACGGGCCCAGGGCTGCGCGCGGCGGTGAAATTGTGTAGTATTAATACATATATTGCGGATCGATCATTGAGCATGGAGCGCACAACTCCATGACAGGAGACGAGGCGGACATGGCGGCGCTCGAAGCATTCGATTTCATCCTGTTCGGCGGCAGCGGCGATCTGGCGATGCGCAAGCTGCTGCCGGCGCTGTACTACCGCCATCGCGACAGCGCCGGCAACGCGCCCTGGCGCATCATCGGCACCGGGCGGCAGGCGCTGAGCCGCGAGGAATATGTGGCGCAGGCGCTGGAGCATTGCCGGCTGCATGTGGCGGCGAAGGATTTCAGCGAAAGCGCGTGGAACACTTTTGCCCAACGCCTCGACTATCTGCGGCTGGACGCCACCCAGGCGCAGGACTACCAGGCGCTGGCGGAGAAGCTGAAGGACGCCGAATTGCGCGTGCGGGTGTTTTACCTGGCGACCGCGCCAAGCCTGTTCGCCGCCATCTGCGCCGGCCTTGGCGCCAACGGGCTGGTGACGCCGCACAGCCGCGTGGTGCTGGAGAAGCCGCTGGGCCGCGATGTAGCCTCGGCGCGCCGCATCAACGAGGACGTGGGCGCGATTTTCGCCGAGCACCAGATCTTCCGCATCGATCATTACCTGGGCAAGGAGACGGTGCAGAACCTGATCGCGCTGCGCTTCGGCAATGTGCTGTTCGAGCCGCTGTGGAACCGCTCCTGGGTGCGCGATGTGCAGATCACCATCGCCGAGACGGTGGGCGTGGAAGGCCGCGGCGAGTTCTACGACAGCACCGGCGCGCTGCGCGACATGGTGCAGAACCATCTGCTGCAACTGCTGTGCATCGTGGCGATGGAGCCGCCGGCCAACATCGAGGCCGACACTATGCGCGACGAGAAACTGAAGGTGCTGCGCGCGCTCAAGCCGATCGTCGGCGAGGATGTGGCGGCGCGCACGGTGCGCGGCCAGTATCGCGCCGGGGCCATCGGCAACAAGCCGGTGCCGGGCTATCCGGACGAGCCCGGCATTCCCAAAGGCAGCCACACCGAAACCTTTGTCGCGATCAAGGCGGAGCTGGGCAACTGGCGCTGGGCCGGGGTGCCGTTCTACCTGCGCACCGGCAAGCGCATGCAGGACCGGCTGGCCGAGATCGTCATCAACTTCCGCGGCGTGCCGCATCCGATGCTGCGCGCCGCCGGCGGCGAGTCGGCCTACAATCGCCTGGTGATCAGCCTGCAGCCTGACGAGGGCCTGCGCCTGGACCTGATGGCGAAGGTGCCCGGCGAAGGCATGAACCTGCAGCCGATCTCGCTCGATGTGGCGCTGTCCGAGGCCTACCAGACGCGGCAGTGGGACGCTTACGAGCGGCTGATCATGGACGTGATTCACGGCAAGCTGACGCTGTTCATGCGGCGCGACGAGCTGGACGCGGCGTGGCTGTGGCTGGAGCCGATCCTCAATGCCTGGGAGCGCGGCAGCCAGCCGCTGAAATCCTATCCCGCCGGCACCTGGGGGCCCACCGCTTCGAGCGCGCTGATCGCGCGCGACGGACATTCCTGGCGCGAGGAAAGCTGATGACATCCCCTGCCCCGCTGCAGCTGCCGCCGAATGTGCAGCAGCATCTTTATGCCGATGACGCGCAGACCGCGCAGGCGCTGGCCGCGATGGTGGCGGATGCCCTGCGCCAGGGGCTACGCGAGCGCGGCGCAGCGGTGTTGTTCGTCTCCGGTGGGCGCACGCCGGTGGCGTTCTTCGAGGCGCTGTCGCAGGAGGCGCTGGACTGGTCGAAGGTGACGGTAAGCCTGGCGGACGATCGCTGGGTGGCGGCGGATGACGCCGACAGCAACGAGCATCTGGCGCGGCAGCACCTGCTGCGCGGTGCGGCGGCGGCGGCGCGGTTCCAGCCGCTGGTCGACATCTCGGTGACGCCGCAGCAGCATCTGGCCGCCGCCGAGCAGGCGCTGGCGCTGCTGCCGCATCCATATGACGCGGTGATGCTCGGCATGGGCGACGACGGCCACACCGCCTCGCTGTTTCCCGGCGCGCCCGAGACCGCTGCCGCGCTCGACACACGCCGGCCGCAGCGGCTGGCGGCGGTGACGCCGCCCAGCGCGCCGCACCGGCGCATCAGCCTGACCCTGCGCGCCCTGCTCGATACGCGGCTGCTGGCGATCCAGATCGAGGGCGAGGGCAAGCGCGCCGCCATCGAGCTGGCCGCGCGCAGCGCGCCGGCGCAGCACCCGATCGCCGCCGTGCTGCGGCAGGACGCGGTGCCGGTGCAGCTGTTCTACAACCCGTGAAGGCGAAGGCACTGCCCGAATCCGGCGCCGGCCTGCGCGTGGAAAGCGCGGCGCTGGTGCAGCAAAGCGCGCTGCTGGCGCGCATCGCCGCCAGCGTGGCGGAGCTGCGCAAGTCCGAGCGCGCGGTGGCCGAGCTGGTGCTGGCGCAACCCAACGAGGTGCTGCACCTGTCGATCGCCGAACTGGCGCTGCGCGTCGGCACCAGCCAGCCGACGGTGGCGCGCTTCGCCGCCGCGCTGGGTTTCTCCGGCTACAAGGAATTCAAGCTGCGGCTGGCGCAGAGCCTGGCCTCGGGCGTGCCCTTCGTGCACCAGGACGTGGGGCCTGACGATGCGCTGGAACTGGTGGCGCCAAAGGTGTTCGACCGCACCATCGGCGCGCTGATCAATGTGCGCAATCATTTCGACACGGCGCAGCTCAAGCGCGCGGTGAAGATCCTGGCAAAAGCACGGCGCATCGAGTGCTACGGCGTCGGCAATTCCGGCATCGTCGCGCTCGACGCGCAGCACAAGTTCTTCCGCTTCGGCGTGCCCGCCGTGTCCTACACCGACAGCCATACCATGGGCATGGCGGCGACGGTGCTGAAGCGCGGCGACGCGGTGGTGGCGATCTCCGCCAGCGGCCGCACCACCGACATGCTGGGCAGCGTGGAGATCGCGCTGGAGTCCGGCGCCGAGGTCATCGCCATCACCGCCGGCGGCTCGCCCCTGGCACGGCTGGCCACGGTGACGCTGTACGCCGACGTGCCGGAAGACCCGGAAATCTACGCGCCGATGATCTCGCGCCTGGCGCATCTGGCGATCATCGACGTGCTCTGCGTCGGCGTGGCGCTGGCCCTTGGCCCGGCGCTGGTGAAGCGGCTGGAGCGGGCCAAGCAGACCTTGCGCGACAAGCGGATTCATCAGCTCGAAAGCTAGTGTCGTGAGTCAGAAAGTCGCTGACAAAATCAGCATCGTCGTCCCCGCGTAGGCGGGGACTCAGTTTGCTTTGCGACCCCGCAAAAAGCGAGAACTGGATTCCCGCCTGCGCGGGAATGACAGAAAATTTGTTAAATGAATTTCTAACTCATGACACTAGGCTCGCCGGCTCAGGCCGCCAGCCCGTCCAGCGTGCGCCGCACCGCCAGCTCCAGCGGCGTGTGCGGCTCGGCGCCGAGCCAGTTGACCAGCCGCGTGTTGTCGAGTTGCAGCGGCTGGCGCCACAGGTAGCGCATCTCGCTCATCTCGCGGAACAGGGTCTTGAACGGCGCCAGCAGGGTGAGGATGGCCCAGGGAAAGCGCCGCACCGGCAGCGCCTGCTGTCGCAGTGCCTGGCGGATCGCCTTGACCATCGCCGTGCCGTCGGCGTCCCAGTGGCCGCCGAAGTGGAAGGTCTCGAAAGCGCCAAGCCGGTCTTCGCGCTCGAGCAGTTGCGCCACGGTTTCGGCGAGGTCCGGCAGGTAGGCCCAGCTGTGGCCGACGCCGTCCGCGCCCGGATAGGTGATGGACTTGATGGCGCCGCCCGGCTTGACCAGGCCCTGCGAGAACCAGTTGTTGCCCGGACGCGGCCCGAAGAAATCGCCGGCGCGGACGATGAGGGTGCGTACGCCGTCGACGCTGGCCTCGCGCAGCGCCTGCTCCATCCGCGCGCGGATCGCGCCCTTGCGGGTCAGCGGCTGCTGCGGGGCGCTTTCGCCGACCAGGGGGAAAGTCTCCGGGCCGTAGTTGTAAACGGTACCCGGCAGGACGATACGGGCGCCGACGGCGCGCGCCGCGGCGATGCTGTTGTCCAGCATCGGCAGCACCAGCCGGTCCCAGTCGCGGTAGCCGGGAGGATTGACGGCATGGACGATCAGCGCGGCGCCTTCGGCCGCGCGGCGCACGTCTTCGGCACTCATGGCGTCGCCGGCAATCCAGTGATCCGGTCCGTCTGCGGCGTTGCCCGTCGTCGCCGGCGGCTTGCGCGCCAGGCCGCGCACCTGCCAGCCGTGGCGCTTCAGCGCCGCGCCCAGTTCGCTGCCGATGCCGCCGTTGGCGCCCAGTACCAGTGCAATTCTTTGCTGTTTCATGGCTGTGTCTCCTTCGGTGATGCGGCTATTGTTGGGGCCGGCCCATCCAAATGGAATTGCGCAAAGCCGTGGCTCAGCTATACATTTATGTATGGTCAAGAATGAACCCGACTGGACCCTGTACCGCACTTTCCTGGCGGTGCTGCGCGACGGCTCGCTGTCCGCCGCCGCGCGCACCCTGGGCCTGACGCAGCCGACGGTGGGTCGGCAGGTGGAAGCGCTGGAGCAGGCGCTCGGCCTGGCCCTGTTCACGCGCTCGCTGCACGGCCTGGCGCCGACCGAGGCGGCGACGGAGCTGCGGCCGCACGCCGAAGCGCTGGAAGCCAGCAGCGATGCCCTGCTGCGCGCCGCCTCGGGGCGCGGCCAGGACTGGCGCGGCACGGTGCGCGTCACCGCCAGCGAAATCATCGGCGGCGAGGTGCTGCCGGCGATCATCGGCAAGCTGCAGGACGCACATCCGGGTCTGGTGATCGAGCTGGTGCTGTCGAACCGGGTCGAGGACTTGTTGCGGCGCGATGCGGACATCGCGGTGCGCATGGTGCGGCCGACGCAGGGACCGCTGGTGGCGCGCCATATCGGCCAGGTGCGGCTGGGCCTTTTCGCTCATCGCGACTATCTGCGGCGGCATGGCACGCCGAAGACCATGGAGCAACTGTCGCAGCACCGCATGATCGGCTACGACCGTGAGACCGCCTTCACCCGCGACGTGCGGGCGCGCGGCGTGCCGCTCAACCGCGACATGTTCAGCCTGCGCATCGACAACGATCTCGCCGCGCTGGCGGCGATGCGCGCTGCCTGCGGCATCGGCGTATGCCAGATCCCGCTGGCCGCGCGCAAGCCCGCGCTGGTGCCGGTGTTGCCCGAGTCGTTCAAGTTCCCGCTGGAGATCTGGATCGCCATGCATGGCGATCTGCGCGGCAGCCGGCGTTGCCGCCTGGTGTTCGATGCGCTCGCCGCCGGGCTGACGGAGTATCTTTCCGGTTCTACTTCAGAATCAAAACAAATCCGTCATGCCGGCGCACGCCGGCATCCAGAGCATCGATAGTGTGCATTCCGAATCTCTGGATACCGGCTTGCGCCGGTATGACGTAGTCATTTTTAGCCTTAAAGTTGAATTGAAGTTAGACCTGCGCTACGCCGCCGTCGACGAACAGCTCGATGCCGGTGACGAAGCTGGAATCGTCGGAGCCGAGGAACACGGCGGCGTTGGCGATTTCATCCGGCTCGCCCATGCGCGCCATCGGCACACCGGCGACGATCTGGGCGATGGCTTCCTTCGGCAGATCCGCCAGGATCGGCGTGTCGATGGTGCCGGGGCTGATGACGTTGGCGCGGATCTTCCGGTCCTTCAGTTCCAGCGTCCAGGTGCGGACGAAGGAGCGGATGGCGGCCTTGGTGGCGCTGTAGACGCCGAAGGCGGGAATGCCCTTGATGCTGGCGATGGAGCCGGTGAGGATGATGGAGCCGCCGTCCTTCAGCAGCGGCAGGGCCTTCTGCACGGTGAATAGGGTGCCGCGCACGTTGACGTCGAAGGTCTTGTCGAAATGCTCCTCGGTGATGGCGCCGAGCGGCACGAACTCGCCGACGCCGGCATTGGCGAACAGCACGTCGATATGGCCCTTTTTTGCCTTCACCGTTTCGTAGAGGCGGTCGAGGTCGGCGAGGTTGGCGACGTCGCCGCGCACGCCGGTGACATTGGAGCCGATCTGTTTTACGGCGGCGTCGAGCTCTGCCTGGCGGCGGCCGCTGATGAAGACGTAGGCGCCTTCGGCGACATAGCGTTTGGCGGTAGCCAGGCCGATGCCGGAGGTGCCGCCGGTGATGACTGCAACCTTGCCTCGAAGCTTGCTCATGATGGTTTCTCCTGTGGATTTGCGATTGAAGCCTGGTGTGGCGTGCAGTCTCCGCCACTCGCGTGCGACTGATAAGTCCATCCAATGGGCATAATATTCATGCTCTAATTGCATGAATTGCAGCTTCTGGAGCCGCGGCCATGGATCGTTTCCTGCTGATGCACTGCTTTGCCCGCGCGGTGGAAACCGGCAGCTTCTCGGCCGTGGCGCGGGAACTGGGAACCGGCCAGCCCAATATCAGCCGGCATATCGCCTCGCTCGAGCAGCACCTGGGCACGCGCCTGCTGCACCGCTCCACCCGCAAGCTGACCCTGACGCCCGAGGGCGAGCGCTACTACAACGAGTCGCGGCGGGTGCTGGACGCGGTGACGGAAGCCGAATCGAATGCGCGCGGCGAAGACCGGCCGGGCGGCCTGCTGCGCGTCGCCTGCCCCACCGCTCTTGGGCGCACGCATTTGTTGCCGCAGATCAAGACGCTGCTGCGGCGTTATCCGGAAATGGATCTGGACTTGCAGATCGGCGACCGCTTCATCGACCTGGTGGAAGAAGGCGTGGACCTGGCGATCCGCATCGGCACGCTCAAGGACAGCGCGCTGAAGGCGCGCCGCATCGGCACCGCCGAGCGGGTCTGCGTCGCCAGTGCCGGCTACCTGGCCGAACACCCCGCGCCGCGCGTACCGGAAGACCTGCTGCAACACGACTGCATCCTCTACACGCTGCTCGCCTCGGGCAATACCTGGGCCTTCCGCGACAGCGAGGTGGCGGTGAGCGGACGCTTCCGCGTCAACAGCCCGGACGGCGTACAGCGCGTGGTACTGGACGGTCTGGGCATCGCCTACGCGCCGGTGTGGCTGTTCGAGGAGGCGCTACTCGACGGGCGGCTGCAAGCCGTGCTGCTGGATCACCTCGGCCCGTCCGCGCCGATCCATATCGTCTACCCGGCCAAGCGCCTGCTGCCACGACGGGCCAGCGTGTTCATGGATTTCATCGCCGAGGCCTTCGGCGGCGATCCCGCCTTGAACGAGGGCGCCCTGGCAAGAATGCTGCCCGCTCCGCCTCGGGCCTGAGCGGAAGCGCTGCTACCATGGGGCAGGATTCGGCGTATTGAGCGTCTAACAGGAGTTTGCGCGGATGGAGGCTACAGGCGAAGGCTGGCTGCAACTCGGAGAGCTGGGCCTGGCTTTCCTGCTGTCTTCGGCGATCGGGCTGGAGCGCGAGATGAAGATGCGCAGTGCGGGGCTGCGCACCTGCACCCTGATTGGCGTTGCCGCGGCGCTGATCACGCTGGTGTCCAAATACGGATTCGGCGACGTGCTGCAGGACGGCCGCATCGTGCTCGATCCCTCGCGCATGGCGGCGCAGATCGTGTCGGGAATTGGTTTTATCGGCGGCGGCCTGATCTTTGTGCGCCAGGACGTGGCGCGCGGCCTCACCACCGCGGCAACGGTCTGGCTGGTGGCGGCGGTGGGGATGGCCTGCGGCGCCGGGCTGCCGATATTGGCCGGCTGCGTGACTCTGGTGCATTTCTTTGTGGTCTATGCCTACACGCCGCTGATCAGCCGTTTGCAGTCGGGTTACTGCGAGATGGCGATCACCTATGCGCCCGGCGGGGATGCGCTGCGGCAGGCGATCGAGCAGTGCGCCAGCAATGGATTCGTTGTTCTGGACCTGGTCGACGGCTGGCAGCAGGGCCAGAAATCGGAAAGTGCCGACTGCGTGAAGCTGCGCCTGAAAGGTGTGCGCTCCTACAAACCCCTGCTGCAATCGCTGAAACAGACCGAGGGCATTCTATCGGTCGACGTCAGCCAGCCGGGACGGAGACAGCATTAGGAACTAAGCCCGGCAACACACAGACAGCGGCGGCACAAGGCTGCAGACTGCGCGCCTATCAAGAGAGGTCTTCATGAAATTACCCGTCACCGCACTCCCCGCCCTGCTCTGCATCGCCCTGGCAGCCTGCGCCAGCACCGCGGACAAGGTGGAACAGAAGGAAGACCTGCTGCTCGCCTCCGGCTTCACCATCCGGCCGGCCACCACGCCGCAACGCCAGGCCATGCTGCACAAGCTGCCCGCGCACCACTTCGTGCAGCGCGCCAAAAACGGCAAGGCGGTGTTCCTGTATGCCGATCCGCTGGTCTGCGATTGCCTCTACATCGGCGACGACAAGTCCTTCGGGCGCTATCAGCAGACCATCCTGCAACGCCAGATGGCCAGCGACGAGCTGGGCGACCAGGGCCAGTTGCGCGAGGAATCGAGAAACGACTATTCGGACGAGCTGAAAGTCATCGAGACCGACGAAGCCGGCTGGGACTGGGGCACCTGGGGCCCCGGCTGGTGGTAGCGGCAGCTTGCGCAGCCCTGCCGCTGGTGTAGGCTGCTGGCCGGATTCACCCGGAAAAGGAGCGCACCCATGCCGTTCGTTCGCGTTGATGTCGCACAAGGCAAGCCGGCGGATTATCTGAAGACCATCGGCGATGTCGTCTACGAGTCCATGCGTCAGACACTGAACGTTCCGGAAAACGACCGCTTCCAGGTCATCACGGAACATCCCGCCGCAGGCTTGATCTACGACCCCGCCTATCTCGGCATCCAGCGGAGCCCGGATTGCGTCTTTATCCAGGTCACGCTCAACGAGGGGCGGACGCTGGAGATGAAGCGCGCCTTCTACAAGGCGATCGCCGACGGGCTGCATCAGCGGCTGAAGCTGCGCCGCGAGGACGTCCTCATCAACCTGGTCGAAGTCAAAAAGGAAAACTGGTCCTTCGGCAACGGCGAGGCGCAGTACGCCTGATGCTGCGGATGCTTATGCCGCGCCCGCGGCCCTGAGGCTCAGGCGCACCACGAAGTAAAGCGCCAGCACCAGCAGAACGGTGAAGATGATGCCGGCGACGATGAAGGTCGAGGCCTTGCCGTACTTGAAGTCGCGTTCGCGATTTTTGCTGCTCTGCACGCCGAAGGCGGCCGACAGCACGCTGGCGGCGGTTTGCAACAGGGTCGGCGACTGGCTCTTGTCGGGGTCTTCGGTTGGCTGGGTCATGGTGATCCTGTGATTGTTGCGCCGGAAATTCCCGGGCCGGAAGTTCCCAGGATGTTATGGATGTCCGGGATGCCGTGGGGCTGGTCCGGGGATAGGCTCTTATCTTCCACGCCAGCGGACCTGCTCCTCGTGGCCGCGCTGCAGCCTGCGCACGAAGGCGGGAAAGTCGAGACCATGCCGCCGCGCCAGCTTCCTGGCCTCGCGCTCGATGGCGGGCCAGTCCGGCGTGCGCCAGGGATCGTTGAAGGCGAACGCCACGCGGTTGCCTTCGCTGACCACGTCCTGGACGATGACGCGGTCGGCGAAAGTGTCCGCGATCAGGCGCCGGTGTCTCTCCACCACTGCGTCCGCGCCGATCAGGTTGGTGACCAGGATGCCGCCGGGGCGCAGATGCTCGCGCAGGTTCTGGTAGAAACGCGGGGTGCCGAAGGCCGGCACGATGCCGAATTCGTCGCAGCCATCGACCAGGATCACGTCGGCGCGTTCGCCGCCGGCGGCGAAATAGTCGACCGCGTCGGCATGCACGATGTGCATGCGCTCGTCCTGCTCGGGCATGTCGAAAAAGCGCCCGCAATCGATCACGCCCTGGTCGATTTCCACCGTGGTGACGCGCGCGCGCGGCAGCTCGCGGTAGCAGAACTTGGTGAGGGAGCCGCCGCCCAGGCCGACGATGATGATCTGGCGCGGGCGCGGCACAAACAGCAGGAAGGCCATCATCTGCCTGGTATAGGCGAGTTTCAGGGCATACGGCTGGTCGATGCTCATTTCGCTCTGCACGAAGCGCGGATTGAAATGCAGGCTGCGGACGACGCCGTCGTCCATCACGAAGGGTTCGGTATCGCCGGGGGCGCCGGGACGCGGCGGCGGGCGGCGGATGTTGGCCTCCGCGAACTCGGTCGGCAGGAGGAAGCCGTTGCCGTTGAAAAAGGCGGCTTCACCACCATTGTCATCCCTGTTCGGCGAGATGCTGCCGCCGGTGGGGCGCCTGGCTTCGATTTCCGTCACTGGAACTGGTCCGCCATGGTCTGTTGCCTCCGCCATCGAGCGTATTGCTGGCCCTTATTGAGAGGGTGAATCGAGGCTAAACCAGGGGGTCTGGACCCCTCCACGGGGGTAGCCGAGGCCGCATTAGGACCTGAATGGCCGATCCCGGCAAGCCGCGCCCGCAGCCGGCGGCAGGGGCCGGATGGACAAAAATGCAGCTTACCGGGCCAACCCGGAACCCTGCCGAACTGAATTCCGGAGAAAATTCCGGTAAAATATGCGGTTCTTCGCCGATTTTCGATTTTCCGTGTTCGGCCCTACGCACGAGATACAGTTGATGAGCGCTTCCGACCAGCAATCCCAGATCAAGATCCTGATCGCCCTCGGCAAGGAAAAAGGTTTCCTGACCCAGGCCGAGGTGTCCGACCATTTGACCGAAGTCGTCGATTCCGACCAGGTCGAAGACGTCATCACCATGATCCAGGGCATGGGCATTCCGGTCCACGACGAAGCGCCGGATGGCGAAGCCCGGCTGTTCAGCGAGCCCACCGCCGCCGCCGATGACGACGAGGAAGCCGCCGAGGAAGCCGCCGCCGCGCTGGCCGCCGCCGGCTCCGAATTCGGCCGCACCACCGACCCGGTGCGCATGTACATGCGCGAGATGGGCAGCGTCGAACTGCTCGACCGCGAGGGCGAGATCCGCATCGCCAAGTGCATCGAGGAGAGCCTCAACGAGGCGCTCTACGCCCTGGCGCTCTAT
>Ga0302314_10000756_pt1 | contig 60318 bp, 55 predicted proteins | sample III_Palsa_N2_3_FD_200533 | JGI IMG/M metagenome (GOLD analysis project Ga0302314, IMG submission 200533) | Peat permafrost microbial communities from Stordalen Mire near Abisko, Sweden - III_Palsa_N2_3 | ecosystem: Environmental > Terrestrial > Soil > Palsa > Peat permafrost | place: Sweden...
CGACCATCCGGACGCGACAGGCACCCGGACCCATCACCCATGCCCTGTAACTGATTCATTTTCCGATGAGCCGGCCCGCCGGAGGCGAAGTTGACTTTGACTTTCCCCCCATCCATGCACGTCAGGAGCCGACGTGACCACATACACATACCAGAGTACGCGTAGAGCGCCGACGAAGGCAGGCCGCCGTACGAGGTCCGGCACGAAGCGCAGCGCAGTGCCGGAACGTAGGAAGGCCGACCACCACCCCCAACCCACGCACACAACAGAAGCGCGGAAATTCCGCACCCGGGTCGGAGGCGACGACGCAGAGTGCTTGCGTACCGCTGGCCTTGAGATCCTCTCCTTAACCCTCGGCCTCCGTCGTCTGCCGCAGCCCCTGCTTCAGGGCATTGCGAAAGGCGCGGACGGCGGGGTGCCGGGAGGCGCCCGCGCGGACGCCGGTCAGCAGTCTGCGATGGGGGCGGCCGGGGAGGCGGGAGACGCGGATCGCGTGGCTGCGGTCGGTGTCCAGCAGCAGGCCGGGCAGCAGCGCGGCGGCGTGGCCCTTCTCCACCAGGTGGATCTGCAGCAGCAGGTCGGGGCTGTCGAAGCGGACGTCCGGCTCGAAGCCCGCGCTGCGGCACAGGGCGCGCGCCCACTGCCCGGGAGCGGTGTCGGCCGGGTCGATGACCCACGGCACGTCGGCGAGCTCGGCCGGCCGGACCGGCGCGCCGTCCTGCCCGCCGCGCGCGTACGGGCCGTGCGTGGGCACGGCGAGTAAGAGTTCATCGAGCGCGAGCTGCTGCGTCTGCACGCCCGGCACCGGGGGCTGCGGCAGTCCGGGGTACTCCTCGCCGAGTACGACGTCGAATTCGTGCGCGACCAGTCCGGCGAACGCCGGTCCCGCCTCTTCGTGGGTGATCTCGACGCGGAGGTCCGGGTGCTGCTCCGCGAGCAGCGTGAGCGCGGCCGGGACGAGGGCGAGCAGCACGGACTGGAACGAGGCGACGCGCAACGTGCCGCCGACCTCGGTCAACGATGCGCGCAGATCGGCTTCGGCCAGTTCGAGCCGCTCGAGGATCGCCTCGGTGTGCCCGACCAGGATGCGCGCCTGCGCCGTCAACCGCACGCCGCGCCCGGCCGGTTCCAGCAACGTCACCCCGGTCTCCGCCTCGAGCTGGCTCAACTGCTGCGAGATCGCCGACGGGCTGTAGGAGAGCGCGCGGGCCACCGCGGCCAGCGTGCCGAGGCGGTCCAGTTCGCGCAGCAGCCGCAGACGATGCACGTCGAGCATGCCGTCCAGCTCCATTCATTAGTTCTCCTCACCAGTATTGCTCGAAAACATTCGCTAGACGAATCAGTCTTTCCTGCCGGACCGTAGAGGCATGCGCTCAACGACCTGGACCCGGCGATGACCACGACGACTACGGCCCCGGCACCCGTCGCGACGGTGGCGGCCGCACCCGGCAGCACCCCGCGTCGACCCGGCCACGGGAGTGGCCATGGACATGGGCCGGCCACGCTCATGGTTCTCGGCTCGTGTACCTCGCTGCAGGTCGGCGCCGCACTGGCCACGCACCTGTTCCCGGCCGCGGGCGCATCCGGCGCGACGCTCCTCCGGTTAGGGCTGGCAGCCGCAGCGCTGCTCGCCGCGACCCGGCCGGATATCCGGGCGTGGACGCGGTCCCAGTGGCGCGCTGTGATGCTCTTCGGCTTGACCCTGGCGGGCATGAACGGGTTCTTCTACGCGGCCATCGCGCGAATCCCGCTCGGCATCGCCGTCACCATCGAGTTCCTCGGCCCGCTCACGCTCGCCGCTGCCCTCTCCCGTCGTCCGCGCGACCTCGGCTGGGTGCTGATGGCCCTGGTCGGCGTCCTCACGCTCGGCTTTTCCGGAGCGGGCGGATCAGGACATTCACTCGACCTTGTCGGCGTCGTGCTCGTCCTCATCGCCGCCGTCTTCTGGGCGCTCTACATTCTCGCGGGCGCACGAGCCGGCGCCGCCGTCCCCGGAGAGGGCGGGCTCGCCGTCGCCATGACCTTCGCCGCGCTCGTCGTCGCGCCCGTCGGGATGCGCGGCGCCACGCACGTCGCCGACCGGCCGGGGCTCCTCCTCGTCGCGCTCGGCACCGCGCTGATGGCCTCGGTCGTCCCCTACTCGCTCGAGTTCGCCGCGATGCGCCGGCTGCCGAGGCGCAACTTCGGGATCCTGCTGAGCCTGGAACCGGCCGTGGCGACACTCGCTGGCTGGCTCGTGCTCTCGCAGCACGTAGGTCCACTCGCCATCGCCGCCATCGTCGCGGTGGTGGCGGCCAGCGTCGGCTCTACGCTGACGTCGGCCGCAGGAAGTCCTCGGGAGTGATCTGGCGCAACTCGCGCCGCATCGAACGCGGCACGGAGGGCGCCTTCACCAGCAGCACCGGGGCCTTCGCGCGGGCGACGGCGTTTCGGCGCACCGCGCCGCGCAGCAGCCGGGGGAGCCGATGACGAGGCCCGGCGCCGAGCACCAGCAGATCGGTCGGATGGTCGGCGAGTTCGGTCAGCGCCCACACCGTGGGCGCGCGTATCACCGTCGGCTCCACACTCAGGTCGAGCGGCATCGAGCCGATCGCCGCCGCGATGGCCGACTCCAGGCGCTCGCGGGCCTGCCGCTCCCAGAGCGCGAGCAGCGCGGGCGCCGGGGCCATCCGGTAGAGGGCCTCGCCGCCGGGCGGCTCCCAGGCCAGCATCGGCACGAGTTCGGCGCCGCTGAGCCGCGCCTCGTAGACGGCCCGCCGGAGCGCGGCATCGCTGCCGGCCGAGCCCGTCACGCCGACCACCACGCGCGCGGGCCTGACAATGGGGGAAAGCTCCGTCTCGTTCATACTTCGATTGTGCGAGCTGGGGCCTTCCCCAGGAAGTGGCACCATCGCCCTTGTGCGACAAAATTCTGCCAGATAGCGTTGCGGGCATGCTCAAGACCATCGCGGCCGTGCTCGTGGAGGGCTCGGCCGCCTTCGAACTCGGCGTCATCTGCGAGGTGTTCGGCATCGACCGGACCGACGACGGCGTGCCCCCGTTCGACTTCCGCGTCTGCGGCGAGCACCCCGGAAAGCCCTTGCGCTCCACCGGTTTCTCCATCGTGCCGACGCACGGCCTCGACGCGTTGGAGGGTGCTGACCTGGTCGCCGTGCCCGCCGTGTCCGGGACCCTGATCGAGTGCCCGCCCGCGGTCCTGGACGCCTTGAGATCCGCGGCGGCGAAGGGCGCGACGCTGCTGTCCGTATGCTCCGGCGCCTACCTGCTCGCCGAGGCCGGACTGCTCGACGGCCTGCGCTGCACCCTGCACTGGCACCACGCGGCCGACTTCACCGCGCGTTTCCCGCTCGCGAAGGTCGACCCGGACGTGCTCTTCGTGGACGAGGGGAACGTCATCACCAGCGCCGGCACGGCCGCGGGCATCGACGCCTGCCTGCACCTCGTGCGCCGCGAACTCGGCTCGACCGTCGCCAACGCCATCGCCCGAAGGATGATCGTCGCGCCTCAACGCGGGGGCGGCCAGCGCCAGTTCATCGACCTGCCGGTCCCCGAGATGGAGTCCGACAGCCTGCAGCCCGTGCTCGACTGGATGCTGGACAACATCACCACCGAGTTCAGCACCGCGCACCTGGCCCGGCGCGCTCGCATGTCCGAGCGCACTTTCGCCCGCCGCTTCGTCGCTGAGACCGGCACCACCCCACTCCGCTGGCTGACGGCTCAACGCGTGCTGCACGCCCGCCACCTGCTGGAGGAGACGACGCTGGCCGTGGAAGAGATCGCGCGTGCCTGCGGTCTAGGCTCCGGCGCCCTGCTACGCCACCACTTCCGCCGCGTGGTCGGTGTCACACCGGTGGACTACCGTCGATCATTCAACTGCTCAAGCTGATCCGGGACGAGGGGAATCGAGAACTGATGGACATGACGTACTCGCCCGTTCCCGAGCTCAACCTGCTCACTCGGCACTTCGGGTTGACCGCGCCGGAGGATCACGAGGCGCTCGTCACGGCCGCGCAGGAGGAGTTCGGGCAGCGGTTCGCGCGGTGGGCCAAGCCGTTGCTGCCGGGTTGGGCCGCCGGCTGAGCACGTCATGCGCCGCGGGTCAGGCAGCGTCGCTCACCGTGGAGACGACCTCCGTCGGGACGGTGACGTACTGGCGCAGGGACAGGTCGCGGAAGGTGACCGGGCCGCGGGGGCCGGGGACGCGGTCGATGTTGATGCCGGTCTCCGGCAGGCGCAGCAGCTTGAAGCCGTCGAGCAGGCGGGTCGGGCAGTTCCAGAACGCGCCGGAGCCGCCGTAGGCGTCGAGGAAGCGGGCCGCTGCTTCGGCGTCGTCCGTGGCCACCGCGGCGGCCAGGCCGGAGGTCTCCCCGTTCGCGATACGCGCGGCGTCGGCCGGGCCGTCCGCGGCGTCGATCGTGACCGTCGCGGCGCGCTCGGAGTCCAGCGCCCACTCGAAGCCGCGCGGGTGGGCGTGCGGCGGGAGGGACGCGGCGATGCCTAGGCGCTTGAGCTGGTCCAGGATCCCGGGCAGCAGCTCGTCGTGCAGTTCGCGGTCGATCAGCAGCAGGTTGAGACGGTTGCAGACGCCGAGGCGGTCGAGGCTCTCCTCGATCATCCGGTGTACGAGCTCTGCGCCGGCGCCCGGCGCGAGGTACAGCACGCCGCCGCCGTCCGCGTGGGCCAGGGTGCGCACGCCGTGCCGGGCCGCCTCGCGCGCCAGGTCTCGGGTGCTTTCGCCGCTGCCGCGCAGGATGACCAGGGGCACGAGGTCGGGCACGGCCACCAGCGCGTAGGCGGCGGAACGGTCCTCGACCGGGATCAGCTGGATCGCGTCCGGGTCAAGGCCGGCCTCGGCGAGCGAGGGGGCGACGACCGCGTCCACCAGGGCTTGGCTGGAGCGCAGCGCGGCGGAGCCGGTCCGCAGCACGCCGCCGTTGCGCGACTTGAGCAGCTGCGACGCGATGTCGACGGTGACGTTCGGCCGCGCCTCGAAGTTCGCGCCGATCACACCGACCGGGCGCCGCCGCTCCAGCAGCGTCAGGCCGTCCGGGCGCCGCTCGACGACCCGGTCACGCGGCTCGTCCGGCACGTCGGCCAACGCGGTGAGCTGCGCGGCCATCGCGTCCAGCCGCTCGGCGGTGAGCCGCAGCCGGTCCTGCAGCGCCTCGGACATGCCGCTCGCCTGCGCGGCGGCGAGGTCCGCCGCGTTCGCCTCGATCAGTGCCGGGGTCGCGGACCGCACCCGCTCGGCCATGCCGCGCAGCGCCGCGTCGATCGCCGGCTCGGGGGCGTTGACCAGGGACGCGGCGCCGCGGGCGGCTCGCTCGGCGCAGCCGCGCACGGCCTCGTGCACGGCCTCGGGCACGAGGGGCGACGCGGCGGAGGGCGAGGTGGTCACGAGGGAGCCTTTCCAGAAGGTTTCTGGCGTAAGTAAATCGTCAGCGTACGCCCGCGGGGGCGGTGTCCGGTGGTTTTATCGGGGCCAGCATCGGGGTCAGCGAGTCCCGGGTGACGCGCTCGCCGCAGCACTCGCATCTCAGTTCGGGGGCGACCGGTTGTCCGCAGCTGTGCCGGAAGAGCACGGCCGGCGCGTCCACGGCCCACTTCGAGCCCCAGTTGATCAGGCCGATCAGCACCGGGAACAGCTCCTGGCCGGCCTGCGTCAGGTGGTATTCGCAACGCGGCGGGTGCTCGCTGTACAGGCGGCGCTCGATGATCCCGGCCGCCTCCATCTTGCGCAGCCGGTCGGTCAGGATGTCGCGCGGGGCGCCGGTGTAGCCGACGATCCGGGCGAAGCGGTGCACGCCGTAGAACAGCTCGCGCAGCGCGAGCAGCGACCACTTCTCGCCGATGATCTCCAGCGCGGCCGCCATCGGGCAGGGCCGCACCTCCAGCGGCATGCCCTTCATGACCGCGAGCGCGCCCGTGTCCAGTTCGGTGCTCATGGCTCCAGGATAGACCCGAGTCGGTTGTCTTTCACTACTCACTCTTGCTAGCCTCGCCCTAGGCTTCACTCGGTTTGAAATTCCAACTCACTCGAGGGCGTCCGATGACCCTTTCGCAACCGCAGGCCCCGACAGCCGCCGACCGCACCCGCACCGACCACCCGCACGCGCTGCGCACCCTCGCGCTGAGCAGCCTCGGGGCGTTCGTGGTCTTCCTCGACACGACGATCGTCAACGTGGCCTTCGAGTCGATCAGCCACAGCTTCCACACCACGACCGACCGGCTGGCCTGGGTGCTCAACGCCTACAGCCTGGTATTCGCCGCCGCGCTCATCCCGGCCGGACGGCTGGCCGATCGCTACGGGCGCAAGCGCCTGTTCCTCATCGGCATATCCGGCTTCGCGCTGATGAGCGCGCTGTGCGGGCTGGCCCCGAACGCCGGGGTGCTGATCGGCGGTCGCGCGCTGCAGGCCTCGTTCGCGGCGCTGATCACGCCGACCTCGCTCGCGCTGATCCTGCCCGAGTTCCCGCCGGAGCGGCGCCCCTTCGCGATCGGCACCTGGGGTTCGATGGGGGCGCTGGCCGCCGCGCTCGGGCCGATGATCGGGGCGCTGCTGACGCAGTACGCCTCGTGGCGCTGGATCTTCCTGATCAACGTGCCGATCTGCGCGGTCATCGTCTTCTTCGGCCTGCGCACGCTGCATGAGCGCCGGGATCCGCACGCCGAGGGCCTGCCGGACCCGCTCGGCGTGCTGCTGATCGCGGCGCTGCCCGCGGCCCTGAGCTTCGCGATCATCGAAGGTCCGCGCTGGGGCTGGTCGGACGGCCGGGTGATCGGCGGCTTCGTCTTCGCGGCCGTGCTGCTGCCGCTGTTCCTGCTGCGCAGCCGCGCGGTGCGCCACCCGGCGATCGACCTGGCGCTGTTCAAGGTCCGCCAGTTCCGGCTGGTCAACGTAGCGACGCTGGTGTTCGCGGCGGCCTTCTACGGAACTCTGCTCTCGAATATCATCTTCCTGCAGACCGTGTGGCATTACAGTGTTCTGCGAGCCGCGCTCGCCACCTCGCCGGGACCCCTGGTCGTGGCGGTCCTCGCCCGGTTCTCGACCAGGCTCGCGCACACCATCGGGCCGCGCGTCGTGCTGACGATCGGCGGGCTCTGCTACGCGGTCGCGCTCGGCCTCTACGCGACCGTGACCGGCGCGCATCCGCAGTGGCTGACGCACTGGCTGCCCATCGCCCTGCTGCTGGGCGTGGGGATCGGGATGACGCTGCCGGTCCAGTCGAGCGCCGCCGTCCAGGCGCTGCCGCCCGCCAGGTTCGCCCTCGGCTCGGCGATCAACGCGAGCTTCCGTCAGCTCGGCGCGGTGCTCGGCATCAGCCTCTTCGTCGCGGTGCTCGGCACGCCCGGACCGGCCGCCGCGGTCGGCGCGTACCACCACGTCTGGGCGCTGTTCGCCGCCTTCGGCCTGTTCAGCGGGCTCGTGCTGTGGGCGCCGCGGCTTGTCAGAGGTGAGCCAGGAAGCTGAGAAGCGCGGTATTGACCTCGGCGGGCCGCTCCTGCTGGGTCCAGTGCCCGCAGCCCTCGAGCTTCACGAGCTTGCGCAGCCGCGGCAGGGTCTTCGACAGCGACGTCGTGAGGCCCTGCGCACTGCCGCGCAGCGAGGTCACCATGTCCCGGTCGCCCACCACGTACAGTGCGGGCAGATCGATGACCAGGCCGCGGAATGCCGCCAGCAGTTCGTGGTTGAGCTCGATGTTGCGGTACCAGTTGAGGCCGCCGGTAAACGCCCGCTCGCCGTGCAGCGCGTAGTCCTCGGCGTAGACCTGGATGTCCGCCGAGGTCAGCCAGCCCGGCAGCGAGGCGGGCTCGGGCAGCGTGTCCAGCAGCGTCGCGCCGTCCGGGATGATCCACGGTCGCGGCTGCGCGTTCTCCGGGTTGTCGCCGGAGGCGCCGACCAGAATGCGCCGGAAGGACGAGGGGACGTCCTTGGCGAGTTCGGCGTCCGCGACGCCCGGACGGAGGAAGTAGTTCTGGTAGTACCCGTCGCCGTAGCGCTCGCGGGTGGCCGAGGTGGGCACGATGCCGCTCGGCAGGATCGGCGGCACGCTCAGCCCGGCCACCGCGCGCACGAGGTCGGGCCGCAGCAGCGCGGTGACCCACGCGACCGGCGCGCCCCAGTCGTGCCCCACCAGGATCGCCTGGTCGGCGCCGAGTTCCCGGATCAGCGCGACCACGTCCGCGACGAGGTGCGGCATCGTGTACGAGGACACGTCCGCAGGTTGCTCGCTGCGGGCGTAGCCGCGCTGATCGGGGGCGACGACGTGGTACCCGGCGGCGGTGAGCGGGGCGAACTGGTGCCGCCACGAATACCAGCTCTCCGGCCAGCCGTGCAGCAGTAGGACCAGCGGTCCCGAGCCCTGTTCCGCGATGTGTAGCCGGGTCCCGTTGACCTCGACGGTCCTGTGCGTCACATCGCTGTTCACTCTGACACCTTCGGGCGGGCATTGATCTTACGTACTCGGCAGCTGAGTGTAGAACTCACGTCGGTGGACGTGGCGCCGGAGCAGGCCTCGTCGCTGAATGAGGACGGCGCGTTGGCGTCGTCCCAGAGGTACGGGTACGCGGCGGTGCTCACATCGCAGTCCCCGCTGGCGCTGGTGTAGTCGCCGGCGCCGACGCCGGAGGAGTACGAGTCGCCGAGAGCGACGTAGCCGGAGCTGTCGGCGTGCGCGGCGCCGCTCCCGGTGAGGGCGATGACTGCGGCGGTTCCGGTGGTGGCGAAGACGGCGAGGCTCCGCCGGACAAACGTGGGCATCAAGGTGGGTTCCTCCCTGATGGAAACTTCTTACTCAGAAGTAACCAGGGCTCCGGCCCATCACAAGTATGATTCTCAACCTTTACTGGAACTCACAGTGAAGATCTCGGGAGGGGGCACGGCCCGCCGATCGGCGGAGGACGTCCGCCACGCGGCGGCTACCGATCGCCTGCCGCGTCGGAGGATCATGACCGCAGAGCCCGGATACCCTCGCCCGCCGGGCCGCCCGCCGACCAGGAGGAATCATGGCAACGACGCCACCGCCCTTCGACCCCGAACTCGCCGCCGCGCTTGCGGTCGTCGCCGATCACGTGCCCGCGACGATCACCCTGGAATGGGCGCGGCAGATGCGCGGGCAGGGAGTCGGCATGATGCTGACCGACGAGCAGCTCAGCCGTGACGGATATTTCGCCGTCGAGGAGCGCGCCGTGCCCGGCCCGCCCGGGGATCCCGACATCTCACTGCTGATCTGCCGCCCGGTCGACGTGCCCGGTCCGCGGCCGGTGATCTACCACGTCCACGGCGGCGGCATGATCATCGGCGACAATCGGACCGGGGTCACGGCCGCGTTGGACTGGGCGCAGGAGCTTGAGGCGGTCGTCGTCTCGGTGGAGTATCGGCTCGCGCCCGAGTATCCGCACCCCGCGCCCATCGAGGACGTGTACGCGGGTTACGTCTGGACCGCCGAGCACGCCGGGGAACTCGGCGGCGACCCCGAACGGATCGTCATCGCCGGGGGCAGCGCGGGCGGCGGTCTCACCGCGGCGCTCGCGCTGCTTGCCCGGGACCGCAAGGCGCGGCAGCCGCTCGGGCAGATGCTGCTGTTCCCGATGCTCGACGATCGCAACGACACTCCGTCCGCGCACCAGATGGCCGGGATCGGGGTGTGGGATCGGGCATCGAACGAGGTCGGCTGGACCGCGCTGCTCGGCGAGAATCGGGGCGGCGAGAAGGTGTCCGAGTACGCGGCGCCCGCGCGGGCCGAGGACCTGTCCGGCCTGCCCCCGGCGTTCATCGACGTCGGCTCGGCCGAGACCTTCCGGGACGAGGCGGTCGCCTACGCCAGCCGGATCTGGCAGGCCGGGGGAGTGGCCGAGCTGCATGTGTGGCCCGGCGGCTTCCACGGCTTCGAGGGCTTCGCTCCGCAGGCGGCGATTTCCCAGGCGGCGACCCGGGCGAGGTTGCCGTGGCTGCGGAGGCTGCTGGGCGAATGAGCCGGTTCGGGTGCACCATGAGCCCGTGGAGGAGCTGGCCGGTCGACTGACCGCACTACGATGCAGGCCAGGATCACCCACGCGGAGGCGCTGCTCGGCTGGTCGATCCACGCCCCGCAAGGCTTGTGGCGGCTCGCGTCGGTCGTGCTCGCGAAATCGCGCAGCTGGACGCCTGAGGCGCCGGGCAGCAGCAGGCTCATCGCGTACTCGGCGTTGAGCTGGTAGTTGTTCAGGTTGACGCCGCCGCCGACCAGGCCGCAGACGTCCAGCGCCGCGTCCACCCGGCCGGCGCCGTCCTCGGCGATCTGGCTGTTGATCAGCCCGCCCATCGACTCGCCCATCGCGATCACCCGGTGCGGCCTGCCGCCGAGCAGGTGCTCCACGGCGGCGAGCGTGGCGAACTGGTCGCCCTCGGCGGTGTCCAGCGCCCACCAGGAGCCGTTCGGGTCGTACGACGAGCCCGCCAGCGCGTAGCCCTGGGAGAGCAGTTCGGCCTGGCTCGCCGCGCTCGGCGCGTCGGCCGCGACGGTCGGTCCGAAGCCGTGGCTGAACAGGATCAGCGTGCCGTTCCAGTCCGCCGGGACGTCGGCGATCCAGTCCGCGCCGTCGGCGATGGTTCCGGTGTAGTGCCCGGGTGCGACGGCCGCCGGGGAGTCGGCGGTCACGGCCGCGGAGGCCGCAGCGACGCCGGTAGTCAGCAGGAGGGTCGTACAGGCGGTGGCGAGCAAGGGCATGCGTCGTTGCATGGCGAGGCGCCTCTCTTGACGGCAGAAGGCAAGCAGCACCGGGAATGTACGGCTCTTTTTTGATTGCCGTCAAGAGTATGCCGAATGTTGGCGGTCGCTGTCGGGCTCAGCGCTCTTCGCGGAACTCGACGTGCCGGCGGGCGGCCGGGTCGAACTTGCGCAGGACCAGCCGGTCGGGGTCGTTGCGGCGGTTCTTGCGGGTGACGTAGGTGTAGCCGGTTCCGGCGGTGGAGCGGAGTTTGGTGATCGGGCGCAGTTCGTTGCGGGCCACGGTTCGGTCCTTCCCGGGTTCGATATTCGGCAACGGTTTTCGTTTCCACCTAGCCGAACGTCCCCGAGCTTCCGCGCATTCCCGGGCCCGAGTTCAGCCCCTGAGCGCCTCGAGCTGCTTCTTGAGCACGTCCACGCCGCGGTAGGTCAGGCCGACGAGCGCGACGTGCTTGTAGCGCAGAACGCCCTCCGCGTCCACGATGAACACCGCGCGTCGCAGGCCGCTGCCGAGCCCGATGCCGTAGGCCTCGACCGCGGTCCGGTCGACGTCGGCGAGCAGCGGCAGCCGCAGGTCGTGCTTGCGCGCGAACTGCTCGTGGCTCTCGATGCCCTGCGGGCTGATGCCCCAGACCGTCGCGCCGAGGTCGGCGAAGCCTTCGAGCCCTGAGGAGTACGCGCACATCTGCTTGGTGCACACGGAGGTCTCGTCGCCGGGATAGAAGGCGAGCACGAGGGGGTGCCCGCGCTCGGCCGAGAGCGTGTACGAACCGCGCTTCGCCTCGGATCCGCTCAGCCGCAGGCCGGGGAGTGTGAAATCCGGGGCCGTGCCGCCCACTTCGGGACCAGCCGCCATCGTGGTGCCTCCTTCATCGGGGTCGATTCAGCCTATCGGCCGGTAGCGAACCGGGGAGCGGCAGGCCCGGCCTCAGCGGTGCCAGGATCCGCTGAGCGCCCCGCCCCAGGCGGCGAGGATCAGCCCGACGCCGAGCGCGAGCAGGAACCCGCCGTATCGCAGGCCCCTTCCGCCGACGGCCAGGGCGGTGCGGCCCGGCATCGCGTCGGCGGCGAGCAGCCGGGGCAGCCGCGGCAGGTAGGCGAGCACGTGGACGATCATCAGCGCGGCCCATCCCAGGAAGCTGAGTTTGTGGATGAACACGAGCGAATAGCCGAAGTAGACATGCGACTGCTTCTGCAGCCCCAGCATCACGCCCGTGCCGACCACCGTGAGCGTCGAGAGCACGATGAGCGGGCCGAGGATCCGCAGCAGCGGCTGGGGCGGCCCCTTGCGCACGTACGGCTCGTGGTGGGTGTAGTAGCGCGTGAAGCGGTACACCGTCGAGCCGATCTTCAGGCAGACCGGGCCGATCAGCAGAAAGCCCAGGAAGTAATGCCAGTACAGCAGGTGCGTGAGCCGCAGCAGCGTGACGCCCTCCGCCGCGAACAGCACCAGCAGCGCCGCGCCCGTCAACGCCGTGAGCCGCTCGTTGCCCTCGGGTCCGCCGAGGCGGTCGGGTGCGGCCGGGCGGTGGCGGTGCGCGGGCTGTTCGGTGCGCGGAAGGCTCATCGGCGTGTCCTGGAGTCGGCTCGGCGGCGGAATGCGGGCTGCTGCTGCACCAGCCTCGACCCTCGCCGGTTCGGAACCTGCAAACGAAATGTTCAGAAGCCGTAAGGATCGGTGGACTGGGCTAACGTGGCCTCGTGACGCCGATCGCCTCCCCCGCCGAGCAGCCGCCGGTCCGCGTTCTCGTCGTCGAGGACGACGAGGGAATCGCCTGGCCGCTGCGCCGCGGCCTGTCCCGCTCCGGCTACCGGGTGCAGTCCGTGGGCAGCGGCCGCGACGCGCTGGCCGCGGCCCCGGCCGACGTGGTGCTGCTCGACCTGGGCCTGCCCGATATGGACGGCGTCGAGGTGTGCCGCCGGCTGCGCGAGTACAGCGACGCGGCGGTGATCGTGGTGACCGCTCGCGGCGAGGAGGGCGACCGGGTGCTGGCGCTCGACGAGGGCGCGGACGACTACCTGGTCAAGCCCTTCGGGCTGGCCGAGCTCGAGGCCCGGATCCGCGCGGTGCTGCGGCGGATCCGGCCCACCGGGACGCACTACGTCGTCGGCCCGCTGAACGTCGATCCGCGCGCCCGCCGGGTAACCGTGAACGGGGCCGAGATCGCGCTCACGCCCAAGGAGTTCGACATCCTCGAATGCCTGATCGCCGATCCGGGCCGGGCCATCTCACGGCACGAGCTGCTCACCCGGGTCTGGGACGCGAACTGGTACGGGCCGACCCGGGTGCTGGACGTGCACGTCGCGGCGCTGCGCCGCAAGCTCGGCGTCGAGGGTCTGATCGAGACCGTGTACGGACACGGATTCCGCCTCGTGCCCAGGGCCTGAGTCCGGTGTCGCGCCGGATCGCCCTGGTGACCGTCGGCCTGGTCACCGCGCTGCTGCTGATCGCCGTGGTCCCGCTCGGCCTGTCGCTGACCGCGAACGAGCGTTCCTCCTTCCAGTACGACGTGCAGACGGCGGCCGACCACCTGTCCGCGCAGGCCGAGGAGTACCTGGCCGACCACGACTCGCCGGCCGCGATGGACGAGGCGCTGGCCCAGGCGGCGTCGCGCGGGGACTGCGCGACCGTCTACGGCAGCGCGCTGAAGATCGTCGACAACACCGGGCACTGCGAAGAGGCCGTTGGCGAGCGCTCCGCCGCGCTCGCCGCCGAGGTGCGCTCCGGGGCCTCCCAGGCCGGCGCGAGCGCGGGGCAGTGGCTGCTGGTCGCGGTGCCGGTGGGCGACGACGGCAACGCCTCCGGGGTGGCCGTGCTCGCGCGCAGCGCCGACCCGGTGGACGACCGGATCGACGCGGTCTGGGCCTGGCTCGCGCTGACCGGCCTCGGCATGCTGGCCGCGGGCGTCGGCTTCGCCTTCTGGCTCGGCCGACTGGTGGCCAGGCCGCTGGCCGTGCTCGGCGTCAGCGCGGCCCGCTTCGGCGAGGGCGCCCTGGAGACCCGCGCACCCGTTGACACTGGGCCGCGCGAGGTACGCGAGTTGTCCGTCGCGTTCAATCGGATGGCCGAGCGCACGCAGTCCCTGGTCGGCCGGCACCGCGACTGGGTCGCCGACGTCTCGCACCAGCTGCGTACCCCGCTGACCGCGCTGCGGCTGCGGGTGGACGTGCTCTCCGCGGAGACCGACGAGCAGACGGCCGCCGGGATGGCGGGCCTGCAGGTCGAGATGGCCCGGCTGGCCAGCCTGGTGGACGGGCTGCTCGCGGTCGCCCGCGCCGACGCCTCGGTGCCCCGGCCGGAGACCGTGCGCGCCGACGAGGTGGCCGCCGACCGGGTCGCCGCGTGGGAGCCGGTGGCCCGCGAGCGCGGCGTGACGCTGACCGCGAGCTGTCCGCGGCCGGCCGCCGTGCGCCTCGGCCCCGGCGACCTCGAGCAGATGCTGGACAACCTGATCGCCAATGCCCTCGACTCGGTCCCCGAGGGCGGGTCCATCGAGGTTGCCACAACGGTCGGCGAGGAGTGGGCCGAGTTGCGCGTCATCGACGACGGCCCCGGCATGACCCCGCTGGCCCGCGAAAACGCCTTCCGCCGCTTCGGGCAGTCGCGGACCGGCGGCAACGGCCTCGGGCTCGCGATCGTCTACCGCCTCGCGACGGCCAACGGGGCCGATGTGGCGCTGGGGGAGACGCCGGGCGGCGGGCTCACGGCCGTGCTCCGGCTGCCCTCGGCGCGCTGACCTACCGCGCGGGCTCCGGCTCCGGCTTCGTTGTCGGCTCCGGCTTCGGATCGCCCGGGGCCGCCTTGCCCGCGCCGCCGCCGGAGAGCGCGGCGACCCCGATCGTGACGAGCGCGCCGAGCATCAGCGCCGCCGCCTCCCCGGGTTCGAGCACGTGGACCTGCGTGCCGAGGGTGGCCGCCGCGACCGGAACGCCGAGCTGACTGGCCGCCAGGACGCCGAGCGGGATCGGCTGGCCGCTCACCCTCATCAAGGCATGGACGACGATCGCCGACGCGCCGAGCGCGAGGCCGAGCAGGATGAAGCTGGGCCGGTGCCCCAGCTCCCGCAGGTTGAGTTCGGAGCCGAGCCAGAGGAAGAACAAGGGCCCGAAGAAGCCCTCGCTCACCCCGAACAGCTGCCGTGCCAGACGACGGGGCTCGCCGACCGCCGCGACCGCGAGTCCGATCGAGAAGCCCGCGAGCATGATCGAGACGTGCGTCGCGACGGCCAGCGCGGACAGGCTGAACAGCGCGGCGAGGCTGAACCGGAGTTCGAGCGCGAACTTGCGGCCCTCCGAGACCCGGTGCACGCGGCGCCGCAGGCCCGAGCTCTCGATCCGCCGCAGCAGCACGAACAGCACCAGCGCGCAGCCGATCACCGCGAGCGCGCCGAGCGCGGCCCGCCCCGCGTGCGCCGGATCCACGGCCAGCGGCACGGCCACGATGCACACCGTGTCCGCGATCGCCACCTGCGGCAGCAGGTCAAGCAGCGCCGGGCCGCCGAGCCCGAGCGACTCGGCCATCGGCAGGATCAGCGCGGCCGACGATGAGGCGATCAGCACCGCGTACATCGCGGTGTGCCCGGTGTGGAAGAGCCGGGAGAGCGCGAACGCGGGCACGACCGCGGCCGCGCCCACCGCGACCGCCCGCACCGCCCCCGTCCGCAGCCCTGTGAGCAACCGCGGGTCGCGGATCGGCACGTGCGAACCCGCCACGAACATCACCAGCGCGAAGCCGATGTCCGCGAGGAAGGTGAAGGTCGGGTCGGCCGGCTTCAGGTACCCGGCCAGCGTCGGCCCGAGCAGCACCCCGACCGCCAGCTCCCCGACGACCACCGGCACGTGCCAACGCCGGGGCAGCGCGAGGAGCGGGCCGAGCAGTCCGGCCAGGACGATGACGGCGAGCATTCCGAAGCTCATGACCTGATACTACAGTGTCCTGACCAGGGGAGATGTAGCGGAACGCCGTGTCAGTCGCCGTGTCAGGGGCGTGGCGGAGGGGTGACAGGGCCGCTCGGCATGGTGAAGGCATGACGAATTCGGCAATCGCAGTCACCGGACTGCGCAAGGCATACGGCGACAAAGTCGTGCTCGACGGCATCGACTTCGAGGTCGCCGAAGGATCTGTATTCTCCATGCTCGGCCCGAACGGGGCCGGCAAGACGACGACGGTCAACATCCTGACGACGTTGATGAAGGCCGACGCGGGCACGGTGCGTGTCGCCGGGCACGACGTGGCGACCGCGACCACGGACGTCCGCTCGGTCATCGGCGTCACCGGCCAGTTCGCCGCGGTGGACGAGCCGCTCACGGGCCGGGAGAACCTGCGGCTGATGGCGGACCTCAAGCGGGTGCGCTCCGGCGGCCGGCTGGTCACGGAACTGCTGGAGCGGTTCGACCTGACGGAGTCGGCGGACAAGGCGGCCTCGACCTATTCCGGCGGCATGCGCCGGAAGCTGGACTTGGCGATGACGCTGGTCGGCAACCCGCGGATCATCTTCCTCGACGAGCCGACGACGGGTCTCGATCCGCGCAGCCGACGCACCATGTGGGGGATCGTCCGCGAATTGGTGGCCGACGGCACCACCATCTTCCTCACCACCCAGTACCTCGAGGAAGCCGACCAGCTCGCCGACCGGATCGCGGTGCTCGACCAGGGACAGCTGGTCGCTCAGGGCACCTCCGAGGAGCTCAAGCGCCGGGTCCCGGGCACGCACGTCCGGCTCCGCTTCGCAGAGCTCGACGAACTCGACACGGCCGGGCGGGTGCTGCCCGGAGCCACCCGGGACGACCAGGAGCTGACTCTGCGGGTGCCGAGCAACGGTGACTCGAAGTCGTTGCGGGCACTGCTGGACCGGCTCGACGAGCACGCCATCACCGCCAAGAAGTTCTCGGTGCACACGCCGGACCTCGACGACGTTTTCCTGGCCCTCACCGGCCACACCACGAAGCAGGAGATTGCGAAATGAGCAGCTACTCGACGGCACTCGGCGACTCGGCGATCATGCTGCGTCGTAACTTCAAGCACACGGTCCGCAACCCGGTCACGCTGTTCAACGCGGTCCTGTTTCCTGTCATCATGATGCTGATGTTCGTCTACGTGTTCGGTGGTGCTTTCAAGGTCCAGGGCAGGTATGTCGACTACGCGGTGCCGGGCCTGCTCGTGATGGCCATCGCTTACGGGTTGGGACCGACCGCGGCGGCCGTGAACGACGACATGACGAAGGGCGTCATCAACCGGTTCAAGACCATGGACGTCTCGCGGGGCGCCGTGCTGACCGGTCACGTCGTCGCCACGACGGTGCGCGGACTGATCGCCGACGCGGTCATCGTCGGCGTCGGCTTCGCGATGGGATTCCGCCCGCACGCGGGCTTCCTCGACTGGCTCGCCGCGATCGGCGTCCTGCTGCTGCTCGGCTTCTCGGTCAGCTGGTTCACGGTCGCCAGCGGGCTGGCCGCGAAGAGCGTGGAGTCCGCGAGCTTCGCCACCGTGCCGCTGATCATGCTGCCCTTCCTGAGCAGCGCGTTCGTCCCCGCGGACACGATGGGGACCGGCGTGCGGCAGTTTGCGGAGTACCAGCCCTTCACCCCGATCATCGAGACGCTGCGCGGGCTGCTGTCGGGCGGACACGCGTCAACCGGCGACGTGTGGGCGGCCGTGGCCTGGTGCGTCGGCTTCGCGATCGTCGGCTACGTGTGGGCGGTCTCCACGTTCAAGAAGCGAGCGTGACCTCGACGAGGTGAGACCAACTCGTCTCCGCACCCTCCAGCGCCGCCTCGGCGAACCTCACGTCGCCGAGGCGGCTCCGTGCTTCCCGCTCGATCCGGGCCGCGTCCGGGTCGGCACGATCCGGCAGGCCGCGCACGCCCGCGCTCGCCGCGAGCAGCCGCGCGGCCTGGTCCGGCTCGTCGCGGCGCAGTGCCAGGTCCGCGACCCCGACGATCACCTGCGCGATCTTCGGCGCGTGCCCAGCCTCGGTCGCCGCCTTGCAGGCCGCCACACGGTGGGCCTGGACCTCGTCGAGGTCGTCGGCCAGGTAGCCGAGCAGGTCGTGCGTCACCGCGCGGATGTGCGCCTGCTCCGCTTCGTCACCCAGCAGGTCCGTCGCGATGCCGAGCTGCTTGCGCGCCTCCTCGGCGTCGCCGCGCCACCGGGCAAGGTCCGCCTTCGCCAAGGCCAGTTCAGCCAGCGCGTCCGGCCAGGTGACCTGTTCCGCGCACCGCTCCGCCTCGGCCATGGTGGCCGCGCCGGCGTCCTCGTCATCCAACAGCCAGTGCAGCTGCGCCTGCCGAGCCCGCATCCGGATGACGTCCTCGATGGCACCGACCTCGCTGACGACCGCGATGGCCTGCTCGTAGTGCTCGCACGCGGCGGCGAACTCGCCGCGTGCGGCGATCCGGTCCGCCAGCTCCGTCAGGGCGAAGGAGATACCCCATCGTTCGCCGAGCGCGCGGAACTCGGCGAGCGCCGTCTCGAGATACGCGTCCGCGTCCCGCCCGCCCTGGCCGAGCATGATCCGCGTCTTGCCGAGCTGCAGCCGGGCCAGTGCCCGCACCCACGGGTCCTCGTTCTCCAGCACCGGTTCGAACGCGGACAAGAGCGCGTCCGGCGACTGCAACATGCGTTCCAGCGGGGCTACCAGCCCCAGCAGCGGGTTGCCGTGCTCAGCGCGCAGGCTGAGCCGGTACGCCTCGTGGATCCATTCAGCGGCCTGATGTTCGTCGCCGCGACCGTCGGTCAGGAACATCGCGATCAGGGCGTACACCATGGCCCGGATCTCATCGGCCACCTCGCCGGGAACGCCGGTGGCCGCGGTGATCAGCTCGTTGCCCTCGGCCTTGTGCCCGCTGAGCCACCAGTACCAGCCGGCGCCCGCCGCGAGCCGCATCGCCGCCTGCGCCTCCCCGGCCGCGATCGCGCCGCGCATCGCGGAACTGATGTTGTCGTGCTCGGCCTCGAGCATGGTGAGCCAATCGAGTTGCTCGGCGCGGCGAAGGTGCGGCTCCGCCGTCTCCATGAGCTCGGTGAAGTAGCTGAGATGCGCACGGCGCGCCAGATCCGATTCCCCCGCCTCGGCGAGCCGGTGCCCGGCGTACTCATTGATCGTGCCGCTCATCCGGTACCGCTCGCGCAGTGCGGCCTCGCCCGCCGTGAGCAGCAGCGACTTCTCGGCCAGCGAGGTGAGCAGTTCGAGAACCTGCCCCTGCTCGACCTCTTCGCCGGCGCAGACCCGCTCGGCGGCCTCCAGCCTCGCCCCGCCGGAGAACACCGAGAGCCTGCGCAGGACGACGCGCTCCGGCTCGGTGAGCAATTCCCAGCTCCAGTCGACCACCGCGCGCAACGTCCGGTGCCGCGGCAGCGCGGTGCGGCTGCCGCCGGTCAGCAGGCGGAATCGGTCGTCGAGCCGGTGCGCGAGCTGGTCGATGGACATCGTGCGCAGCCGGGCCGCGGCCAGTTCGATCGCCAGCGGCAGCCCGTCCAGCGCCCGGCAGACGCGCGCCATCGTCGGCAACGTGGCGGCGTCGAGCGCGAAGTCCCGACGTACCGCGCTGCCCCGGTCCCGCAGCAGCTCGATGGCCGGCGAGGACTCCAGTTCGGCGTGCCCGGCGTGCGCGTCCGGCAGGGCCAGCGGCTCGACCGGCCACAGCGCCTCACCGGTGATGCCGAGCGGCTCCCGGCTCGTCGCCAGGATCCGCAGCCGCGTGCACTCCCCGAGAATCCGGTGCGCGAACACGGCCGCGGACTCGATCACGTGCTCGCAGTTGTCCAGGATCAGCAGCGCCTCCCGCTCGCGGATCGCGGCGATGAGCCGGTCGATCAGCTCCGCGGTCGGTGCCTCGCCGAGCAGGGCGTCGCGCAGGCCGAGCCCGGCGAGCGTCGCCCGCGCCACGTCGCCGTCCGGACCGATGGCGGCGAGCTCCACCAGCCACGCCCCGTCCGGCAGGTCGCCGAGCAGGGTGCGTGCGGTCTCGCCGGCCAGCCTGGTCTTCCCCGAGCCGCCAGGACCGATCAGGGTGGTGAGCCGGTGCTCCGCGACGAGCTCGCGGACCGCGGCGACATCGGCGCCCCGGCCGACGAAGCTGGTCAGTTCGGCGCGCAGGTTGGTCTTCCGGGTCCGCTCGCGCCGCCCGGACTCGCCGCGCAGCAGGGCGACGTGCAACGCGGACAGCTCCGGTGACGGGTCGGCGCCCAGCTCGTCGGCCAGGACCTCCCTCGTGCGCTGATACACCTGCAGCGCCTCGTTCTCGCGGCCGGTCGAGGCAAGCGCGCGCATCAACGCGGCGACGAGCCGTTCGCGCAGCGGATGCGCGGCCACCAGATCGGTCAGCTCGGTGACCAGCTCCGCGCCGCGCCCGAGAACGACCTCCGCGTCGAAGCGTTCCTCCGCGGCGGTCAAGCGCAGCCCCTCGAGCCGGCCGACCGCGGCGTCGAACGCCTCGCTGTCCTGCAGACCGATGTCCTGCATGGCCGCACCGCGCCATAGTTCAAGGGCCTCGCGCAGCAGCCGCACCCGGCCGAGGGCGACCTCCGGGTCGGCCTGGGCCGCTAGGACGAGCCGTTCGAACCGCACGGCGTCGATATCGTCGGGCGCCACCGCCAACCGGTAGCCGTCCGGCTGTCCCTCGATCACCCCGTTCGGCAGCGTCTTGCGTAGCCGGGAAACCAGGCGCTGCAGCGCGTTCGTCGCGTCGGCGGGCGGCCGCTCGCCCCAGATCCAGTCGACGAGCGTGGCCTTCGGGATCGCGTGACCCGGCCTGAGCGCGAGGGCGATCAGCAGCCCGCGCAGCCGCGCACCGGGCACATCGGCCAAATCGCCCTCGTCGGTACGCACCTCCAACGGCCCCAGCATCGCGATCCGCATTTGCCCAATCCTGCCACGAGCTGGGCCTGACCGGCATACAGTTGCTGGAGCGGTACGGGACCTCGCCGTGTGTGACCACGCTTGCCGCGAAACGCGCATGTCACACGGGTCTCATCCGTGGACAGGCGCACGTCACGTGTTCAGACGCACCGCGCGTATCGGTTCGGCAAAGAATGGTGCTGACGCCGGACCTATCGTGGCGCGTCGTGGCGTGGATCCGCCAAGGCCCCGGGGGTTTCGGCGGCGACACGCCGGGTAGCGCGCGCGGCGTGCCTGCTTTTCCGGTCCGACCGTGGTCTGATATAACGTCAAACCTGTCCGGAGAGAACAGAATCGCCATATCCGAACGCTGACAAGGTAGCCACGTGACCGTTCAGATCGCCGCGGCTCGGTCGACGATCGCCCCGACTGCCGCAGGCCGCCGCCCCGCGAGGCGTCCGGCCGCTCAGAATCAGGGATCTGACGCAGCTGGCGCTCTCCGCGGGCCGCGCCCGTGACTTCTCCCGTCCCCGTCGGTCACCGACACACGCCCACGACCAGACCAAGGTTCTGCGAATGATACGCATGCGACCGTCACCTCGTGGCTCGCAAGCCGGCTCCCCTCTTCTTTACAGTGCACTGATACCTGCGTGCCTGACCGCCCTGTGCACGGTCGCCGCCATCCTGCTCGTCACCCCGCACGCCCGCCGCGCCGTCGCCGTGTGCGGCCTGGTCGCGGTCGTCGCCGTGGGCCTGGCCTTCGCCGAGATCGGGCGACGCGGCCGGGTGATGGAGCAGCTGCGGCGGCGCCAGGCGGCCACCGAGAAGGAGTTCGGCCGGCGGCTGGCCGTGCAGGAGACCGAGACCAACCGCCTCGCCGTCGAGGTGCTGCCCGCCGCGATCGCCCGGCTGCAGCGCGGCGACTCCGTCGAGGAGGCCATCGGCGCCGGGGGACAGTCCCCCGAGCTCGGCGAGGCCTTCGTCAAGGCGCACGACGAGGTCGTGCGCTCCGTCCTCGACGCCGTGAAGGCCGAGGAGGACCTGCGCGACTCCGCCCAGCGCGCCTTCGTCAACGTCGCCCGCCGCGTCCAGGCCATCGTGCACCAGCAGTTCCAGGACCTGCGCGAGATGGAGGAGCGGCACGGCGGCAACCCCGAGGTGTTCGACGACCTGCTCCGCGTCGACCACGGCACCGCGCTGATCGGCCGCCTCGCCGACTCGCTCGCCGTGCTCGGCGGCTCGCGCCCGGGACGCCAGTGGCAGCAGCCCGTGCCGCTGTTCAACGTGCTGCGCGGCGCGATGTCCCGGATCACCGACTTCCAGCGCGTCGAACTGCACTCCGTGGTCGACGTGGCCATCTCGGGACCGACCGTCGAGCCGCTCATCCACGCGCTGGCCGAGCTGCTGGACAACGCCACCCGCTACTCGCCGCCGCAGACCCGCGTGCACCTGACCGCGATCGAGGTGCAGTCCGGCATCGCCGTCGAGATCGAGGACGGCGGCGTCGGCCTGAGCGAGGAGGCACTGGTGCGCGCCGAGCGGGCGCTGTCCCAGGTCTCCGCCGGCCTCGACCTCGCCGACCTCGGCGAGAACCCGCGGCTCGGCCTGTCCGTGGTCGGCCGCCTCGCCCAGACCCACCGCTTCCAGGTCTCGCTGCGCCCCTCCGCCTACGGCGGCGTGCGCGCCGTGCTGATCATCCCGCGCGATCTGGTCACCGTCGTGCCGCTGTCCGCGGCCACCCCCGGGGCCGCGGTCACCGCCGACCCGACCCGCCCCGTGCCCGCACTCGCCCTGCACCCGGAGGAGCCGCGGAACATCGAGATCAACGACAACGGCCTGCCGCAGCGCCGACGGGGCGCCGCCCAGCCGGCCGCCCCCGGCTCGCTCACCGCCGGCGGGCGCGCGGCGCGCGTCCCGCAGCAGGGGGCCGCGCCCTCCCCGATCGCGTCGGCGACCGGTTCGGCCGCGCCGCCCCCGCCGCCGCCGGGTCTGTGGCTCGCCGCGTTCCAGAACGCGGTCTCGGGCGACGGATCCGCGGGCGCCAAGCATGCCCTGAGTGACGAGCCGTCGAGCAAGGAAGGCGAGTAGTCGTGGAACACCTGCAGCCCAGCATGGACTGGATGCTCAAGGACCTCGCGGAGAGCGTGCCGGGAACCCGGCATGTCGTGGTTCTGACCTCGGACGGCCTGCGCATGGCGCAGTACGACACGGACGTGGACACCGCCGACCGGCTCGCCGCCGCCTGCGCGGGCCTGCAGAGCCTGTCGGGCGCGGTCGCCGCCGAGTTCCCGCACGGGGACAAGCAGATGCGGCTCGTGGTGATCGAGGTCGGCGGGGGCTTCTTCTACCTCATGGCGGCCGGCGCGCGGGCGTACCTCGCGGTGCTGGCGGATGAGGGAGTCGACGCGGGGCTGATGGGGCAGCAGATGCGCAACCTGGTCGCGCGCATCGGCGAACATCTCACCAGCCCGCCCCGGTTGGAGGAGAGGACCGCCGGGTGACCCCTTCTCCGAGCGAATCGTCCTCGTGGGAGCAGGCCGGCCCCGAGCGTCTCTACGTCATCACCGGCGGACGCAGCGCCTCCGGGCATCGCGCCGAGCTCGACCTGGTGACGCTGGTCGTGGCGCGCGCCGCGGCCCGGCCCGAGATGCAGCCGGAGCTCGCCTCGATCCTGCGCATGTGCCACTACCCGCTGTCCATGGCGGAAATCTCGGCCTACCTGAAGCTGCCGTTCAGCGTGGTGGCCGTGCTCGTCTCCGACCTGCTCGCGGACTCCTCCGTCGAGGTGCGCGCCACCGTGCGCACCGCCGGCATACCCGATCCGGAACTTCTCAAGGCAGTGATGTATGGACTCCAGAAGCTCTGAAACGGCGCCGGGACCGGCGCGCGAGGACGCCCTGCCGGCCTCGGCGGCCACCGCCGTGAAGATCGTCGTCGTCGGCGGCTTCGGGGTCGGCAAGACGACCCTGGTCGGCGCCGTGAGCGAAATCAGGCCCCTGACGACCGAGGAGACGATGACCGAGGTCAGCGTCGGGGTGGACGACGTCCGCGGGGTCGAGCAGAAGAGCGCGACCACCGTGGCCATGGACTTCGGCCGGATCAGCATCAACGAGGAGCTGGTGCTCTACCTGTTCGGCACGCCCGGGCAGCAGCGCTTCTGGTTCCTGTGGACCGGCCTGTTCGAGGGCGCGCTCGGCGCGGTCGTGCTGGTCGACACGCGGCGGCTCGAGGCCAGCTTCGACGTGATCGGCCGGCTCGAGGACGGCGGCGTGCCGTTCATCGTCGCGGTCAACGTCTTCCCGGACGCCCCGCAGCACCCGCTGGACCAGATCAGGACCGCGCTCGACCTGCCGAGCGCGGTGCCGATCGTCGCCTGCGACGCGCGCAGCCGCGCTTCGAGCCGGGACACCCTGCTCGCCCTGATGCGCTACCTCTACTCCCTGTCCACCTCCTCAACCGCGGCTGCCCCGGTGGCCGCCTCAGCCGTCCCGGAGTGACCATGTCTATATCAGCGGATTCCGCCGCGGGCCAGGGCGCGGCAGCCGTGCCGCCGCCGGGCTGCCCGGCCCACGCGGGCGGCACCGGGCTTGTCGCGCTCTACGGTCCCGAGGCGCAGTCCGACCCGAGCGGTCTGTACGAGAAGCTGCGCACGGAGTACGGCGGCGTGGCGCCGGTCGAGCTCGAGGGCGGCGTCCCGGCCTGGCTCGTGCTCGGCTACCGGGAGAACATGGAGGCCGCGCGCACCCCGAGCCGGTTCACCCGGGACGCGCGGCTGTGGCGGGACTTCAAGGAGGGCAGGATCGGCGAGGACCACCCGCTGATCCCGATCGTCGGGTGGCGCCCCGATGTCGTGTCCTACGACGGCGAGGAGCACCAGCGGCTGCGCGCCGCCGTCAACGAGTGCCTGACCAGGTTCGACCGGCACGGCACCCGGCGGCACGTGCAGCGCTACGCGAACCAGCTGATCGACGACTTCGTCGAGAACGGCAGCGCGGACCTGGTCTCCCAGTTCGCCGCGTTCCTGCCGATGCTGGTGCTGAGCCGGCTGATCGGCCTGGGCGAGGAGCACGGCCCCAAGCTCGTCGAGGCCATCAACGGCATGGTCAGCGGCGGCGAGGCGGCGTACGCGCACCACCAGTACATCGGCGGCATCCTGCAGACGCTGGTCGAGGAGCGGCGCAAGGCCCCCGCGCACGACCTGGCCTCCTGGTTCATCCAGCACCCCTCGGGGCTGAATGACGAGGAGGTGCTCAACCACCTGCGCCTGGTGATCATCCTGGGCTATGAGACCACGACGAACCTGGTCTCGAACACGCTGCGGATGGTGCTGACCGACCCCCGGTTCCGGGCGTCGCTCACCGGCGGCCTCATGACGCTGCCGGACGCGGTCGAGCAGATGCTGTGGGACGACCCGCCGCTGCTGGTCTGCCCGGCCCGCTTCGCCACGCACGACACGCAGTTCGGCGGCAAGGAGATCCGCGAGGGCGACATGCTGCTGCTCGGCATCGCGGCGGGCAACACGGACCCGGAGATCCGCCCGGACCTCGACGCGCCGATGCACGGCAACCGCTCGCACCTGTCGTTCAGCCGGGGCCCGCACGAGTGCTCCGGCCAGGAGATCGCCCGCGCGATCACCGACACCGGCGTCGACGTGCTGCTCAACCGGCTGCCCGACCTGCATCTGTCGGCGCCGGAGGACCAGCTGACCTGGACCGTCTCGACCTGGTCCCGGCACCTCGACGCGCTCCCGGTCAAGTTCGCCCCGCAGCGCCGCCCGGCCGCCGAAGCCGTACCCGCCGCCCCGGCCGCCGCCCAGGTAACGCCGAGCTCCGTGGCGGATGCGCTGGCCGCGGTCGAGGCCGACACGAAGGTCGAGACAGGTGCCCGCCGCGGCTTCTGGGCCTCGCTGGCCGGCCTGTTCCGCGGCCGACGTTAAGGTCTGTGTCCAAGTAGGCTGAGGTATCGCGGAGCGGCGCCCGGGAGTGATCTCCGGGCGCCGCTCCTCTTCCGTCTTTCGGATTCGTCAGGTTCTGCGCGGCGAGGTCAGAAGGCGCGCGATCTCCTCGCGCGGCGGGTCCGTGTCCATCAGCAGCTCGTTGGCGGCTGCCCAGGCCTGGTAACCCCAGTTCCAGTCGTCGGCGATCTTCGCGCCCATCCGGGCCTGGGCGCGCTCGGCGTCAGTGAACCGCAAGGTGTCGCAGGCGATGTCGAGCCGCTGCTGCATGGTGCGTATCGACTGGTCGATGGCCCGCATCTCCCGCTCGCAGCGTGCGACCGCTTCCGGCCAGGTGCAGTCGTCCTGGTTGCGGATGATCGTGACCAGGTTGCGTGTGTCGTCCCTCTCGGCATCGCGGACGGAGGAGTAGACGTCGTTGCAGTAGACGATGATGTCGCTGGCCAGCTTGCGCAGCAGCCGCAATTGGGTGCAGTGATGTATATTTGGTTGCAGATACGTGTAATTCATCTTCTCGCCGAGCACCAGGCACAGGGGCACCGCGCCGTTGCCCAGGCGCAGTTCCAGGTACTCCTCGACCGTCGTCTCCAGCCGTGGATCCCGCATCGCGGCATAAGTGACCTGCGTGTTGAAATACCATTCCCAGTGCTCGGTCACCCGGGCCACCCACTCGTCCGGCGAGTTGAAGATCTGCCGCGTCCACAGATCGTTGAAGATCATGCCCATCTGGGACCTCGCGGGTCTGCCGTAGAGGATCCCGGAGAGCTCGGCGCTGATGGCGTTGATGCGGCCGATGTCCGCCCCCAGGTCATCGGTGAAGTCGTCGTAGATCCGGAAGAAGGCGTGGATGTCGTAGGCGAGTTCTAGTTCCTCGAGCGGCGCTATCGGATACGTCCAGCCCGAGAGCGTGGCGTACCGCTCGGCCCGGGGCGTGTGGACCTGGAACCTGGTCAGCCATTCGACGGTGTGCGTCAGAGCCTCGGCGGCGTGCTGGTTAGGCTGCCAGGAGCGCGCGGCCTCGTGTACCTCGAGGATCTGCTCGGGGTTCGTCGCGTCTTGGCCGATTTCCTGGCTCGGGCTGGTCATCACGGATCGCTCTCGCTTTCCTTCAGGCACTTCAGGCGGGGGTTGCTCGGTGTCAGGGGGCTTGGGGGCCGCTTCGTGGCGGCGACCGGCGGCTGCGTTCGGCGAGTGTTTCAGTGTTCTTCATCGGCCTCGGGCCTGGTCTCGGCGTGTCGGTCGTGGTCGTGCCTCGACGCTCGGGTACAGTTGTTGCAGGGCATGACGGTTAGGCCTAGATCTGTCGATCTTCGGCATGTGTCGGCGTGGGTGTAGTGCGAAGTTCGGCAGACGCCCAGCTTCGTCGGTGGGGCGACCGGGTGATCACTAGCCAGATTACTGAGTTTGCGGCTCTCGTAAAGGCGCAGATCAGGGCGCACTACGCCGACGTATGTGAAGATTTCGTGTGCAGATGCAATTTTGTCACGCACCGCGATGGATCGGGTGTCCTAGGTAGTCGTCGGAGCGTTGTTTCCATGGAACTCAGTGTAGGAATCCATCGGCACTGCGACAGGGCACCGCACGGCGCAGTACGGGTGTAGCGCGCTCCGGGTGCCGTCACCAGATGACGCAGCACCCGTAGATGGAGAACTCGCAGTAGGGCGACGTGGGCGGGGCGGAGGTCGGTCCTGAGTCGGTCGGCGAGGCCTGAGTCGGCGTGATCGTCGGGCTCGGGCTCGGCGATCCAGGGGTCTGCGACGGCGACGGTGTCGGTGTCAGTGTCAGGCTCTGCGTCGGCGAGGCGGACGCGGACGGCGTGGACGAAGCGGACAACGTGGACGACGCGGTGGCCGTGGGCGACCCGGCCACCATCGTCGCCGCGGCCGTCGAACTCGACGACGCGGCCGGACTGGTGGTCGTGGTGGCGGGGGTCGGGGTGGACACAGGGCTCGTACTCGTCGTCGGATCCGCCGCCGCCGCCAGGGTTTCCCGCTGCGCGGCCACCGCGACGTCAGCCGCCGAAACCGGTGGCGCCGACGTCGTCGTGCCCGGGGCGGCAGCGGACGACGTGGGCGTGCTCACGGCCGCGGCCTGCTTGGCGGCGGCGGGCGTCGTCGCGGCTGCGGGGCTCTGCGCGGTCGGCAGGGCCGCGGCCGTCGGCTGAGCACTCGCCTGGGACTGGGCCGCCGCCGCGTTCGGACGGCTCGGCGGGTTCGGGGAGCCGAGAGCCATCGTGGCCACCGCGACCGCGATGGCGACCGCCGCCGTCGCCGAACCGTAGACCGTCACCTTGGCGGGCGACACGCTGTGCCTGGCCAGCCGTGCCCGAGCACTGATACGCGCGTGCCGGGCCCCGGTGCCCGCCCGGCTCCCCGCGCGAGCGACCGTCCGCGCCGCCGTCCCCGCCGCCGCACCGGCCCCGGCCCCCGCCACGGCGGGCAGGAACCACGCGCCGCCGCCGAGCACGATCCCGAACAGCGCCGGACCGAGCAGCAGCGGCAGCCGTGTGTTCGCCTCGGTGAGCGCGAGCATCCGGGTGCGGCAGTCCGCGCACCCGTCGCTGTGCTCCAGCACGGTCCTGGACCGCCGCGCTGACGCGGTCCCGCGCACGATCGTCGGTATCTGCTTCCAGTACGGCTCGCACGCCTCGTCGGCCGGCCTGCCCGGCTGGGACTGCAGGAACGCCTGCCGCAGCCGCTCGCGCGCCCGGGTCAGCACGACCGCCGTGGTGCTCGCGCTGGCCCCGATGCGCGCGCCGACGGCCTCCATCGGCAGGTCCTCGACCTCCGCGTACCACAGCGCCTTCGCCCAGCGTTCCGGCAATTCCTTGAGCAGCCGCGAGATCAGGTCCACGTGCGAGGCGCGCTGCTCCGGATCCTCGGCGACCGTCTCGGCCCGCTCCGCGTCCTGCGGCAGTTCGTCGAGGTCGCGGGCGATCTCGCGCTGCGCCCGGCCGAGTCCGGCGGCCAGGTTGCGCACCGTCGTGGTCAGGTAGGCGGAGGGGTTGTCCACGGCGTGCCCGGCGCTCATCCGCCGCCAGACGCGGAAGTGCGCCTCCGCGGCCAGATCTTCGGCCACCGCCTGGTTTCCGGTGAGCGACCGCGCGTAGGCGATCAAACGCGCGTTGTGCTCCTGGTAGAGCGCCGCGTACGCGTCGTCGATCCGCGTCGTGCCGGTCATCGGTTCCCCTCGCATGGCGTGCAGCGTACCGACCCACCTTAAGCAGACAAAATCATCGGCTTCATATGAGCTACATCACACAAATTCGGGGAAGACTGATGTAATCAGGTGCCCTTCCCCGGGCTCTATCCGGTGGAGGCGCCACCCGGTGCCACCGTCGCGAGCGGCCGCGCGAGCCGCTGGGCATGGGGAGAGGATGAGGCGCAATGGCCACGATCATCACGGAGCGGCTGACCGCGTATCTGCTCATCGGCGGGGAAGCCGGTGTGGACTTCACGATCAACGCGAGCTACGACCAGCGCGATCCGTACGCGGTGCGGCTCAATTTCCCGGTCAACACCCGGGACGGCTACCCGCTGAGCTGGATCTTCGGGCGTCAGCTGCTCGACGAGGGGCTCACCGGGCCGGCCGGGGAGGGCGACGTGCACATCTGGCCGTGCGGCCCCGACCTGGTGATGCTGGAGCTGCGCGCGGAGGCGGGCACGGCGCAGATCGCCCTCGCCGCCCGGCAGTTGCGCGCCTTCCTGTTCCTGAGCTACGCCGAGGTCCCGCCGGGCTACGAGAGCGGCTACGTCGAGATAGATCGGCTGCTGCACGACCTGATGGGCCGGGCGTGACGTATAAACATCACCATGACCCGCATCGTCTGCCGACAGCTCGCCCCGCACATCGCCGATCTCGCGGCCAACCACCGCCAGATCCTGCGGACCATCGCCGAGGAGACCTCGTCCGGCGCGGACATCCTGGTGCTGCCCGAACTCGTCTCCAGCGGCTACATCTTCAAGACGCTGGACGAGGTGGACTCCTGCGCGATCACCCCGGCCGATCCGCTGGTGGCGCAGTGGTCCGCGGCGATCGACGGTGATTCCGTCGTCGTGCTCGGGTACGCCGAGCGCGGTGCGGACGGCCTGTTCTACAACAGCGCGATGCTCATCGACGCGACCGGAGTGCTCGCCACGTACCGCAAGGCGCACCTGTGGGACGAGGAGAAGCTGTTCTTCACCCCGGGCTCGCAGCCGCCGCCGATCGTCGAGACCCGCTACGGCCGGATCGCCTTCATGGTCTGCTACGACCTCGAATTCCCGGAGTTCCCGCGCCGCTGCGCGCTCGGCGGCGCGGACCTGATCGCGGTGCCGACGAACTGGCCGCTGGCGTACCGCCCGGACGGCGAGCGCCCGCCGGAGTGGCTCATCGCGCAGGCCGCGGCCCGGGTCAGCCGCGTCGTGATCGCCTGCTGCGACCGGACCGGCGTCGAGCGCGGCCAGGAGTGGACCGAGGGCACCGCGATCTTCGACCGGTTCGGCTGGATCGCCTCGGCCGCCGGTGACGCGCACCGGGCCGAGTTCGAGACCGACCTCACGCTGACCCGCGACAAGCGGTACAACCCGAACAACGACCTGATCGAGGACCGGCGGCCCGAGCTCTACTTGTAGACGAACTCCGTCAGGGCACTGAGGAGCCGCTCCACGTCGTCCGCGTCGTTGTAGGGCGCGAGGCCGATGCGCAGTCCGCCGGTGTCGCCGAGGCCGAGGTGGCGCGAGGCCTCGAGGGCGTAGAAGGCCCCTGACGGCGCGTGCACCTTGCGGTCGGCCAGGAACCGGTACGCGTCGACGGTGCCGCGTCCGGCGATCGTCAGCAGCATGGTCGGGGTACGACGCGCCGCGCGCGAGTGGACCGTGACGGCTTCGAGCTCTGCCAGGCCCTCATCGATCCGGCCGCGCAGCACGTCTTCGTGTTCGCCGAGGGCGGCGAACGTCGCGACCAGCCGGTCCCGCCGCGACCCCGCGTCCGCGGGGCTGAGGGCCGCGAGGAAGTCGACGGCCGCGCGGGCTCCGGCGAGCAGTTCATAGGGCAGCGTGCCGAATTCGAAGCGCTCGGGGACGACGTTCGTCGAGGGCAGCAGCTTGTCCGGCTTCACCGTCTCCAGCAGCGCGGGCGCGGCGGCGAGCACTCCCACGTGCGGGCCGAGGAACTTGTACGGCGAGCACACGTAGAAGTCCGCGCCGAGGGCCGCGATGTCGACGCTCGCGTGCGCGGTGTGGTGCACGCCGTCCACGTATAGCAGCGCGCCGACCTCGTGGGCGAGCCGGGAGATCGCCGGGAGGTCCGGCTGCGTGCCGATCAGGTTGGACGCGGCGGTGACGGCGACCAGCCGGGTGCGCTCGGACAGCGCGGCACGCACGTGCTCCGCGGTCAGCTCGCCGGTCGCGGGATCGAAATCGGCCCAGCGCACGACCGCCCCGGCGCGCTCGGCGGCCTGAATCCAGGGTCGGATATTCGAATCATGGTCTAGGCGGGTGACCATGACCTCGTCGCCCGGCGCCCAGGTCTTGGCCAGCGCGCGCGAGAAGTCGTACGTCAGCTGCGTGGCGCTGCGTCCGAAGACGATTCCGGCCGGATCCGCCGCGAGCAGGTCTGCCAGGGCGCGCCGGGCCTCGGCGACGATCGCGTCCGCGTTGCGCTCGCCCGGCGTGCCGTCGCCGCGATTGGACAGCGGCTCTGCCAGCGCGCCCGCGATCGCGTCGATGACCGGCCGCGGCGTCTGGGTGCCGCCGGGTCCGTCGAAGTGGGCGAAACCGGAGCTCAGGGCGGGGAACTGAGCGCGTACCGCGGCGACGTCGTAGGCCATGGGCTTGTCCTACCCGCAACGGCGATCAGTGGAACGGCCGCGTGTCGCGCATCCTCGTGCGTCCGATGTCATCGCCGCTTAACTCTTGACGGACGCGGGAGCGGTACCCATACTCCTGCGATAGGCCATCCGTAAACGTTTACGGGGACCACGAAAAGCGAGGTTGCGCGAGGATGCGCCGTGCCGCGGCTACCTCGCACGTCTTCGCTCCGCCCACCTGGTAGGAGCCATCGCATGCCCTTGCACAAACCCACCAAGGCTCAGCGCGATCCGCGGCGGTCCAGACGGCGCGCCGTGCTCGCCGTCGTCGCCGCCCTCGCGCCGGTCGCGGCGCTGCTGACCGTCGTCAGCCTGCCCGGCGCGGCCAGCGCCACCACCGTCCCCGGCGCCCCGTCCGGCTACTCCACCGTGTTCAGCGACAGCTTCGGCGGCGCGAGCGGCTCCGGCGTGGACTCGAACTGGACCTACGACACCGGCACGCAGTACACCGGCACCGGCTGCACCGCGAACTACGGCACCAGCGAGGTCGAGACCGACACGAACTCGACCGCGAACGTCTCCGAGGACGGGTCAGGACACCTCAACATCACCGCGGTGAAGTCCAGCAGCGGCGCGTGGACCTCCGGCCGGATCGAGACCACCGCGGACAACTTCGAAGCCCCCGCGGGCGGCGAGATGGAGGTCACCGCCTCGATCAAGCAGCCGAACCCGAGTTCGGGCGTGGGCTACTGGCCGGCGTTCTGGATGCTGGGCGCGGGCTTCCGCTCCTCCGGCGCGGGCACCTCGGGCACCATGGACTGCGCGAACTGGCCGAATACCGGCGAGATCGACATCATGGAGGACGTCAATGCCCTGAGTGAGGTCGCGGGCACGCTGCACTGCGGCGTCGATCCGGGTGGTCCGTGCAACGAGACGACGGGTCTCGGCAGTGGTCTGGTCTCCTGTTCCGGCTGCCAGACGGGCTACAACACGTACAGCGTCATCGTGAACCGGACTAACACCAGCGACGAGTCGATCACCTGGTACCTCAACGGAACCGCGTACGAGACGGTCACCGAGGCCCAGGTCGGCGCGACGGACTGGGCGGCGGCCGTGGACCACGGCTTCTTCATCATCCTGGACAACGCGATGGGCGGCGCCTTTCCCAACGCGATCTGCGGCTGCACCTCGCCGAGCAGCAGCACCACGTCGGGCGCGTCGATGAGCGTCGGCTACGTCGCGGTCTACGAGACCTCCGGCTCCACCGCCACCGCCTCGGCGTCACCCACCACCACGTCGACCGGCACCTCCGGCGCCGAATGCACCACCACTGCCACGTCCGACATCTCAGCGGACTGCTACGGCGCCTCCGACGGCACGATCTCGGTGGCGAGTACCGGCGACACCGACCCCTCGGGCGTGGACGGCAATCAGGTCTCTGAGCTGGAGAACGGGAACTATCTGGAGTATAAGAACGTCAACTTCGGAACAACAGGATCCACCCAGTTCGACGCGAGAGTGGCCTCGGGCGCGGCGAGCGGGGTCAGCGGCGCGGTCGAGGTGGTCCTGGACAGTCCGACGAACGCGGCGGTCGCGACGTTCGACGTGGCCAATACCGGCGGCTGGTCCAGTTGGGAGACGGTGCCGGCCAACATGTCCACGGTCACCGGCACGCACAACGTGTATCTGGAGTTCGTCTCGGGCGCCTCGGGCAGTCCGCCCTTCGTCAGCCTGCACTACTTCGACTTCCCGACCAGCTAGCCGTACGCGGCGGGAGGAACCGAGGCCGGTCGCGGCGCGGGATACGTCCCGTGTCGCGACCGGTTTCCGTTCAGCGGCGGCGGTGCGAGTACCAGCCGGTGCCGACGCCGAGCAGGTGCAGTGCGAGGCAGGCCAGGCCCGCCAGCATGAGGCTGGTGGGATCGAACCAGACATTTGTCGCGGTTCCGCTGCCGTGGATGAAAAACGCTATGCCGAACAGGACTGCGGCTATGACGCCCATGTGCCGGTTCCCTTCCGTTCGCGGTGACAGGGTGCGGAGACTGCCGGATGCCCGCCGTTCGAACTTTCATGCGTATCCCGGGCCGGATGCGCGTTTATTCCGCGCCGGGCCGAGCACCCGGGAGCGTGCGCCGCGTCGCGATCGCGGCAGGATGGCGGACGGACGCGAAGGCGGAAGGCGAGGGCGGGCATGGCAAGGTCGCGGCGGACCAGCCGTACGAGGAGCAGTTCGAGGCGCACGGCCAGACGGCCGCGTCGGCGCGGTTCGGGCCGCGGGTTCGGCGCGCTGCTCGTCGCGGCGGCGGTGGTCTTCGGCGGATACGCCTACCTGCACAGCCACGGCGGCAGCGTGCGCGGGCTCGGGATCGGCGGCGGCACGTCCGCGCCCGCGCCCGGCGGCTCCGTGTCGGCGGGAGGCGGGGCCGTCACGTCGGGCGGCACCGCGTTCGTCTTCGCCACCGGCGCCGCGAGCGAGCCGCTCATCTACAAGTTCATCGACTCCGCCCGTTCGAGCATTGACATGACGATGTACGAGCTCAGCGACACCACCGCGGTCAATGATCTGATAGCCCGGAAGAAGGCGGGCGTGGACGTGCGGGTGATCCTGGACCAAGCTGAGAAGTCGACCGATCAGTCCGCGTACTCGGCGCTGGTGAAGGACGGCGTCGGCGTCGTCTGGTCGTCCACCGCGTTCCAGTACACGCACCAGAAGACCCTGACCGTGGACGATCGCGAGTCGCTGATCCTCACCGGGAATCTGACCTCGAACTACTACTCGGCCACTCGCGACTACGGCGACTTCGACACCGCCGCGAACGACGTCAAGGCGGTGGTCGCGGTCTTCGACGCGGACTACGCGCACAAGTCGATCACGCCGAGCGACGCGGGCGACCTGCTCTGGTCGCCCACCACCGCGCAGTCCCGCGTCCTGTCCGTGATCGACGGCGCGCGCAAGACGCTCGACGTCGAGGGGGAGGAGTTCAACGACCCGGCCGTGGTCGACGCGGTCGCCGCCAGGGCCGAGGCCGGCGTGGCCGTGCGCGTCGTGGTCGAATCGCCCTCGCAGTACGCCTCCGCGATCGCCAAGGTGGTCAAGGCGGGCGGCAGGGTGGTCGGGTACTCCTCGAAGACGGGCCTCTACATCCACGCGAAGCTCGTGATCGCGGATGCGGGCCAGCCCGATCAGTCCGCTGAGATCGGCTCGATGAACTACACCGCCAACTCGCTGACCCGCAACCGCGAACTCGGCATCACCCTGCACGACGCCGCGGACTGCGGCCTGCTCGAGCGGCAGTTCGCCGCGGACTACGCAGGCGGCGCGAACGCGTCGTGAGGATCGCCCTCACCGCTCAGGCCCCGCTCAGCTGCTCACCTCGACCAGCGACCACTGCTGGTCGAGCGTGCCGGTGTCGTCCCACTGCACGATCGCCGCGCCCTCGGTGGTCGAGCCGCCGTTGACGCCGAGCACCATGCCGCTGTTCGAGTTGAGGATCTTGTAGTACGAGCCGGTGGCCTCGAGCGTCCACTGCTGGTTGCCGGCGCCGATGTCGGTCGCCGTCCAGCTCTCCGGGTCCGAGCTGATCTTGAAGTAGGTCGGGGTGTCCGAGGCCTCGTTCACCACCTCGTACGACATGAAGTAGTAGTCGCCGTTCGCCAGCAGCGAGACCACCGGCATGCCCGGACGCAGGTCGTAGGTGCTCAGGGCCACGTCGTTGACCACGGAGCCCCAGGTCACGCCGTCGGACGAGGCCTGGTGCACGATCTTCTGGCTGTGCGCCGAGTCCCGGCTGTCCGAGTGGTAGCAGATCAGCGTGTCGTTGGCGACGATGAGGTTCGGCTCCCAGATGGCCGTCGTCGAATAGCTGCCGCCCGCCGCGATCTCGCTCACCCAGCTCCAGGTCACTCCGCCGTCGGTGCTCTTGTACAGCTCCAGCAAGGTCTCCGAGTCGCTCACCGGAGCCGAGATGCCCGCGCACAGGATCGTGCCCTTGGCCAGCGAGCCGATCGCCTGCGGCAGCTCGTACAGGTACGCGCAGCAGCGGTTGCCGATGCCGTTCGCGGTGTCCGCGACGGAGCTGATCCGCGTCCAGCTCTGGCCGTAGTCCGTCGACTTGTAGATCGGGAACACCGGCAGGTCGGCGGGCTGCTCGAAGGTGATCAGCAGCGAGCCGTTGAGCGAGGTGTCGGACTGGTACTGGAGTTCGACCGTCTTCGGGTACAGGCACCCGTACTTCTGCGGGACGTCGCTGGGCGGCAGGCCCCCCGCGTAGAGCACGGACGGGCCGTACGCGCTCGCCGCCGGGGCCAGGCCGAATTCGCCGAGCACTGTCGCCGCCGCGCCGGCCGCCAGGGTGAGACCGAAGAATCGCCGTCGAGTCAGGTCCACGTCTGCCCTTTCTGAGTAATGATGGAATCCGCAGGTCACAGCCGGATACGGCCCTTAGCATTCGGCGTGCGCCCCGGCCGTGCCACGAGCGGATTTCGAAACTCTTTCGGCTGGTCACGCCGCGTGTCGGGCCCATCGGCCCGGCGCACTCCTGATGCCGAGTGCCGCGAAGTGGGAAAGACTGGGTTGGGCCGGGAGCGGTCCCCGTGCCAGGTCTCGAACCGGGAGGAAGCGAACTGGATACCGCGATGCCTCGAGGACCGCGCACCACGCCCGCATCCACGTACCGGGTGCAGCTGTCCGAGGCGATGACCTTCGACGACCTGCTGGCCCAGGCGGACTACCTCGACCGGCTCGGCGTCGGCCACTTGTACCTCTCGCCGATCCTGCAGGCCACCGCCGGATCCACGCACGGATACGACGTGATCGACCACGAGCGCATCGCCGAGGGGCTCGGCGGCGAGCAGGCGCTGCGCCGGCTCGCCGGGGCCCTGCGCGCGCGCGGGATCGGACTCGTCGCGGACGTGGTGCCCAACCACATGGCCGTACCGGTGCCGGAGAACGGGAACAGGGCCCTGTGGTCGGTGCTCCGCGAGGGCCCCGAGTCGCCCTTCGCCGCCTGGTTCGACGTGGACTGGTCCGCGCAGGACGGCGCGCTGCTGCTGCCCGTGCTCGGCCGCCGGATCGGCGAGTGCCTGCGCACCGGCGAGCTGCACGCGGACCGCTCGGAGGCGGCCGTCGCCGAGTTCGGCGGCCCGGTGCTGCGCTACTTCGGGCACGTCTTCCCGCTGCGTCCCGGCACCGAGGCGCTGGAGCCGCCCGAGCTGCTGCGTGCCCAGTACTACCGGCCCGCGTACTGGCGGGTGGCCGCCGAGGAGCCGGGATACCGCCGCTTCTTTGACATCAGCAGCCTGATCGCGGTGCGGGTCGAGGACCCGGGCGTGCTGCACGCCACGCATCGGCTGCTGCTTGAACTGGTCGAGGACGGCACGCTCGACGGCCTGCGCATCGATCACCCGGACGGCCTCGCCGACCCGCGCGGCTACCTGCGCTTCCTGCGCACCGCCACGGCCGGGGCGTGGACCGTCGTGGAGAAGATCCTCGCGGCCGACGAGCAGCTGCCGGCCGACTGGGAGTGCGCCGGGACCACCGGCTACGACGCGCAGCGGGCGATCGGCGCGCTGCTGACCGACCCGGCCGGCGCCGAACGCCTGGTCGCGCTGTACGCGGGGCTCACCGGCTCGGCCCAGGAGTTCGACCCCGTCGCCCGCCAGGCCAGGCTGCAGGTGCTCGACACCGTGCTGCACGCCGAGGTGGACCGGCTGGTCGAGGTGCTCGTCGCGATCTGCCACACCGAGCTCGAACTGCGCGACCACACCCAGATGGGGCTGCGCGAGGCCGTCAGCGCGCTGATCGCCTGCCTGCACGTCTACCGCGCGTACACGGTGCCCGGCGAGCCCGCCCCGGCCGAGTCCGTGCTGCGGGTGGAGACGGCGGCCGAGGCGGCGGAGGCGATCCTGCCAGCCGAACGGCACGAGACGCTGCGCCTGGTCCGCGACCTCGCCCTCGGCCGCATCGGTCCGCGCGACGAACCCCGCGACGAGTTCCAGATCCGCTTCCAGCAGACCTGCGCCGCGGTGATGGCCAAGGGCGTCGAGGACACCGCGTTCTACCGCTGGACCGCGCTGCCCGGGGCCTCCGACGTGGGCGGCGAGCCGACCGAGCCCGCCATGCCGCCGGCCCGCTTCCACGGTTTCTGCGCGCTGCGGCACGCCGAGTGGCCGGCCGCGATGACCGCGCTGAGCACGCACGACTCCAAGCGCTCCGAGGACGTCCGGGCCCGGCTGACCGTGCTCACCGAGCTGCCGGACGAGTGGTCCGCCGCGCTGGCCGGCTTCCAGGTCGCCGTCCGCGCCACGGTCACCCCGCCCGACCCGCCGGACCCCGCCGACGAGTACCTGCTGTGGCAGACGATGCTCGGCGCCTGGCCGATCGAGCCGGAACGGCTGCTGCCCTACCTGCGCAAGGCCCTGCGCGAGGCCAAGACCCGCACCTCGTGGAGCGCCCCGGACGAGGCGTACGAGGACCGGGTGCTCGACTTCGCCGAGGCCGCGCTGGAGAGCACGAGGGTGTGCGACGAGCTGCGGGCTTTCACCGAACGCATCGCGCCGTACACGAGCAGCAATATCCTGACGCAGAAGCTGGTGCAGCTTACGATGGCCGGGGTGCCCGACCTGTATCAGGGCTCGGAATCAGAGTTCTGGGCGCTGACCGACCCGGACAACCGTCGCCCGGTGGATTTCGATGCCCTGCGCCGCCTGCTCGACGAGGCCGACTCGGCAGGCTCCGCCGCCTCCCTGGCCGGAACCCCCGCCGCCAAGATACTGGTCACCTCCCGTGCGCTGCGGCTGCGCCGCGAGTGTCCCGAATGGTTCGAGCCACAGGCGTCGCAGACCCCGCTGTTCCCCATCGGCCCGGCCGCGCAGCACGCCGTCGCGTTCCTGCGCGGCGAGAGCGCGGCCACCGTCGGCACCCGGCTGCCGGCGGGTCTCGAGCGCGCCGGAGGCTGGCGGGACACCGCGCTCTCGCTGCCGCCCGGCCGCTGGCACTGCCGGCTGACCGGCCGCGAATTCCACGTGGACGGCAGCTCGGGCGTGCCGCTCGGACAGCTGACAGCGGAACTTCCGGTCGCGCTGCTCGTGAGAGAGGAGGCCATGTGACGTCTATCGAGGTGTGGGCGCCGAAGGCTGAGCGGGTCGATCTGGACACCGGCTCCGGCCTAGTCCCCATGGCCCCTTCCGGTCCTCCCGGCTGGTGGAGTTCCCCTGATATCCCTTCCCTCACCACCTACTCGTTCGTCCTCGACGGCGGCCCGCCCCGCCCCGACCCGCGCTCGCGACGCCAGCCCGACGGCGTACACGGCCCGAGCCGCGTAGACGATCCGGCCGCCTTCCCCTGGACCGACACCGCGTGGCACGGACGCCCCCTGCGCGGCTCGATCATCTACGAACTGCACATCGGCACGTTCACCCCCGAGGGAACCTTCCACTCCGCCATCGCGAAGCTCGACCATCTCGTCGCGCTCGGAGTCGACTTCGTCGAGGTCATGCCGGTCGCCGCGTTCAACGGCAAGCACGGTTGGGGCTACGACGGCGTGGCGCTGTGGGCCGTGCACGAGCCGTACGGAGGCCCGGACGGTCTGTGTCGTTTCATCGATGCCTGCCACGCTCGCGGCCTCGGCGTGCTGCTGGACGTCGTCTACAACCACCTCGGCCCGAGCGGCAACTACCTCGGCGAATTCGGCCCCTACTTCACCGAGACCCACGTCACCCCCTGGGGTCCGGCCGTCAACCTCGACGGTCCCGGCTCCGACGAGGTCCGCGCTTTCATCGTCGAGAACGCCCTGTACTGGCTGCGGGACAACCACCTGGACGGCCTGCGCCTCGACGCAGTGCACGCCCTCGCCGACACCCGCGCGGTCCACATACTCGAAGAGCTTTCCACGGCAGTGGACGACCTCGCCGAGCAGGCAGACCGTCAGCTGCACCTGATCGCCGAGACCGACCGCAACGACCCGCGCACGGTCACTCGGCGCGGCGTCGGCGGCGTAGGCATCCACGCCCAGTGGAGCGACGACTTCCACCACTCGCTGCACAGTGCCCTGACAGGCGAGCGACAAGGCTATTACTGCGACTTCGGCTCCTTGGCCGCCCTGGCCAAAACCCTGACCTCAGTGTTCTTCCACAACGGCACCTACTCGACGTTCCGCGGCCATCACCATGGCCGCCCCGTCGACACCGAGGCCCTGGACGCGGACCGCTTCGTCGTCTCCCTGCAGACGCACGACCAGGTCGGCAACCGTGCCGAGGGCGACCGGATCGGCGCCTCGCTGACCGAAGGCCTGCGGCGGGTCGGCGCGGCGCTGCTGCTCACCTCGCCCTTCACCCCGCAGCTGTTCATGGGGGAGGAGTGGGGCGCGGGCACGCCGTGGCAGTACTTCACCGACCACCCCGAGCCAGAGCTCGCCGACGCCGTACGCAACGGCCGCCGCGCCGAATTCGCGGCCTACGGCTGGCAGCCGGACCAGGTGCCCGACCCTCAGGACCCGAACACGTTCGCCCGCAGCGTCCTCGACTGGACCGATCCCGGCCACGATCCCCACCGCGGTCTGCTGGCCTGGTACCAAGACCTCATCGCGCTCCGCCGCGCCGAGCCCGACCTGGCCGATCCGGGCTTCGCCAGCGTGTCAGTGCACTTCGACGAGGACGAACGCTGGATCGTCGTACGCCGTGGCCGCCTGCGGGTAGCCGCCAACCTCTCCGCCGAGCCGCGCGCCGTCCCGCTGGACGCTCCCGTCACCAAGATCCTGCTCGCCTCGGATCCCGCCGCACTCGCCCGAGCCGCCGCCGTCATGCTCCCCGCCGAATCCATCGCGGTGCTCCGCACCACCCCCGATCTCTGAAATCCTGGCTCCATGTCGGACCCCACCCCCGCCGAACGCATCGGCAGCCGAGTCACCGAACTGCGCCTGGAGCGCGGCCTGAGCCTGAGCGAGCTCGCCGCGCGGGCGGGCATCGGCAAGGCGACGCTGTCCGGAGTCGAGGCGGGCACCCGCAATCCGACGCTCGAAACCCTCTACGCGATCACCGGCCAGCTGGGCCTGCCGCTGGCCGCGGTCCTCGCCGAGCCCGCGCCGGACCCGACGCGTCCGGCCCATGACCGGGAACCGGGCTTCGCCGACGTGCACGGCGACGCGGCGTCCGCCCGCCTGCACGCCGTCTTCGAGGAGCCGACGGCCACCTTCGAGTTCTACCGCCTGCGCATCCGCCCGGGCGCCCGCCAGACCTCGCCCGCCCACCCGCCGGGCACCACCGAGCACCTGTCCGTCTTCTCCGGCCACGGCCTGGCCGGCCCCGCGCACGAGCCGATCCTGCTGGCCCCCGGCGGCTACGCCACCTGGCAGGCCGACGTCCCGCACATCTTCGAGGCCACGGAAGAAGTCGTCGCCGCCCTGATGATCCGCAACCCCCGCGCGACCTGAGCCGCTGTTCCTTACGCTCGGCAGCCGCCTTGGCAGCCTGCTCGACCTTCGCGTGGTAGGCCTCGCGCGCCGCCACGTCGGTCCGACCCTCGTGCCCTGCCGCCACCCCGGTCCGGCCATCGAGCCCTTCGTGCAGCTCGCCGAGGTACCTGGACCCCGAGCACGCCCGGTGCTTGACCAGGCCGAGAAGGTTGGTCCCGGTGAGCGCCACGTCAGTCTCGTCGCTTGTTGATCGTGTCGAGCGTCGGCCACGGAGGACCCTGGCGCAGTGCGCGCAGGTTTAGTTCTCTGAAGAGCCTTCCGTCCGGAAACTCGTCGCCAAGCTCCCAACGCCACGCTGTGACCATCGCGAGGATGACCTGTCGGCAATCGTCCAGCAGCCCCTGGTCGATGTTCGGGTAGTGCTCGCAGACCTCTGCAGGAGCATGGGCGAGGTCGAACTCGACGGGTCCGCGGCAGCACGTCTCGAGGTCGATGAACAACGGGCCGTTCTTGGTGCTGAGCACATTGCCCGGATGCGGCTCGCCGTGCAGCAACTGCTCCACGGCGCCGCGCTCCTCGATCGCCTTGCGTAGACTCGCCAGTCTGCCGCTGACGAACTCGCGCTCCGCGTCGGCGAGTTCCGGCGAACGTTCGGGGTCGGCAATGACTTCTTCCGCCTCCGCGATCCGATCCGTGAACCGCGGGCTCGGCACGTCGACCTCGCGCATGCCCGCGTGCAGCCGCTCCAGCGCCTTGGCGTAGTCGGCCGGCGAGACCTGAGGCGTCACGGGCTCGTAGTAGGTCCACAGCGTCACTGCAAATCCATCGCGTGTGTGCACACGCGGGTCCACCCGAGGCTCCAAGGGACACACCGGGCTTCCGACCTCGGCGAGCCGCTCAGCGAGCTCGACTTCGAACTGCGCAACCTCTTGTCCCACAGGGGCGACCCGGGCAAAGACGTCGCATGGCATCAGCCGCAGCGCCAGCTTGTTCGAGTTGTGCAGGACGATCGCGTCGTCGGTCGGCAGGTCGAGCGACGCGGCGATCGAAGTCGCAGCCGCGATCGCACGCGTGACGTCGGTCATCTCCACCGTCAGATCTTGGCATGGTTGAGCGAGGCGGTACCAACCAATTCGGCCAGGTGCCAACCCTCGCGGCTCGGCTCAACGGCCGTCCCCCGATCCCGCTGAGACCCCGTCAGCTTTCTCCAGCCTTTGACATGCTTTCGGCGGCGGGTGATACTGGCGTGATGGCGGTCGCTCAAGTGTTCGAAAAAGGCTCGGCGGGTCTTCTCGACCGACACGCCGCGCTGGCCGCCGCCGACGGGCTGACCTTGGGCGATGTGCCGTCGCGGGACTTCGAGCCGATCGCCGTCCCCGAGCCGCTGGCCCCGCTGCTGCCCGGAGGCATCCGGCGTGGCGAGACCCTGGCGCTGCCCGGCGACGCCCCGGAACCCGCCGCCGGAACCGCACCGCGCCCGCCCTTCGGCCCGGGCGCGGTGGACTACCTCACCCTCGCCCTGCTCGCCGGGGCGCTGCGCCAGGGCCTGTGGTGCGCGGCGGTCGGCGTGCACGGGCTGGGCGGCGCGGCGCTCGCGGGGCTGCTCGGCGGCGCCGCGTTGCGCGAGGGCGCGCTGCAGCGGCTGCTCGTGGTGGCCGGGCCGGGGGAGCGCTGGGCCGAGATCGCGACCGTGCTGGCGGACGGCGTCGACCTGGTCCTCGTCCGCCCGCCGGGACCGGTTCCCGCGCAGACGGCCCGGCGGCTGGACGCCAGGCTGCGGCAGGGCTCGGGCGAGGAGTCCCGGCATCGCGCGGCCCTGCTCGTGCTCGGCGCGTGGCCCGGCGCCCGCACGGTGCTGCGCGTGCGCCGGCTCGGCTGGAGCGGCTTCGACCGGGGCGTCGGCCACCTCGTCGGCGGCGAGGCGGTGATCGGCGCCGAGGACCGGACCCGGCGGCTGCGCACCGTCCAGGTCCGCCTCCCCGACGGCCTGGGCGCCGAGACGTCCCTGGCCGCCGATCCGCCTCGACACGGCCAGGAGCGCCCCGTCCGCCACCTCATCGCAGTGGCCTGAGAGGGTTCCCGAACAGCGCCCGGCCGTCTAACGTTGATCGGCATGACGACGGATGCGGAACGGCCCACGTACGACGAGGCGACGCGCGTCGAGCGGCTGCTCGACGCCCAGGCGAAGGCGGCCGAGCTGTTCGCCGAGGTCGAGGCACGCTCGCTGATCGCCCCCGGCAAGAGCGAACGCGCCGTCAGCGACGAGGTCCGCGACCTGGCCGGCGAGCTGCTCGGCGTCCACCGCTACTGGCACAAGCGCATCATCCGCTCGGGCCCCAACACCCTGCGCCCCTACCGGGACAACCCGCCCGACCGCGTCATCGAGGCCGATGACATAGTCTTCGCCGACTTCGGGCCGCTGCTCGAGGAGTGGGAGGCCGACTTCGGCCGCACCTTCGTCCTCGGCGACGACCCCGTCAAGCACCGCCTGCGCGAGGACCTCCCGGCCGTCTTCGCCGCCGGCCGCGCCCACTTCGAGGCCACCCCCGAGATCACCGGCGAACAGCTGTACGCGCACGTCGTCCGACTCGCCCGGGACGCGGGCTGGGAATACGGCGGCGCGCACAGCGGCCACCTCGTCGGCGAGTTCCCGCACGAGAAGATCGACGGCGACGAGATCAAGTCCTACATCGCCCCCGGCAGCGACCACCCCATGCGCCGCCTGGACCGCGCGGGCCGGCGCTGCCACTGGATCCTCGAGATCCACCTCGTGGACCGCGATCGCCGAATCGGCGGCTTCCACGAGGAGCTGCTGGACCTGGGCTGACCGGTTCACGTCGCGGCTCCTCGCTCGGCGCGAGGACGAGGGCGGGTAGACCCCGATCACCGCGTGCCACTGATCCCGAGAACCGGCAGGCACTCGGCCACGCCGACGAGTTCGACGTCATCGCGCCTGCCCGGGAGCCACTGCTCGCGGGTCAGCAGCCACCTGTTCAGTTCGGCAGGCTCGCCGCGCCGGGTGGCCCGGCTGCTTCCGTTGGGCTGGTAGCCCAGTGCCGCGGAAACGTGATTCGAGGCGTGGTTGTCGATGAAGGCCTCGCTCTCGGCCTCGCGGGCGCCGAGCCCTTCGAAGGCCAGATGCAGGACCGCCTGCCGCATCAGCCTGCCCAGGCCGCGTTCGCGCATCTCAGGGCTGACGATATTTCCCGCCGCCGCTCAGCTCTCTGCGTTGTCCGGAACCGACCACGGGCGCGGTGAACGTTGTCGGCAGGGCACTTGGCAGGTACGGACTCTGGGCTCAGACTTCACGCTGTAGTAACTTACCTAGTGGTAATGAGCGAGGACTTCCCATGCCCCGTAAGCGCCTCCTGACCGCAGGTTCCTTTCTTCTCACCGCGGCGTTCGTCGTCGGCCCCACCGCGAGCACGCCCGCGAGCGCGGCGGATACACGCAGTGTCCTGATAGTCGGCAACGCGGTCGCCGGGACGGTCAGCTTCATCGACGCCGACACGCTCGCCAACCTCGGCTCGTTCAGCGTGATCCCGGACCTCCAGCAGGTATTCGACAGCTGGAGTCTCGCCCAGTGGGCCGACTACGCCGTCGCGAACGCCGACGAGGCCGGCGTGGACCCGACGGTCGGCGGCACCCGGTACGTCGACGACTTCGCCGTCTCGCCCGACGGCACCACGATCTACGTCTCCCGCGGCAATCTGGACGACGTGGCGGCGTTCAGCCTGGTCACGCACCAGGAGTTGTGGGTCGAGCCGGTCGACGGCATCCACTCCGACCATCTGGCCCTCTCGCCGGACGGTACGGAGGTCGTCGTTTCCGCCACCACGGCCGACGACGCGGAGGTGTACAGCGCGGCGACGGGCTCGCTGATCGGGAAATTCGGCACCGGCAGCTATCCGCACCAGAACACGTTCACTCCGGATGGCAAGTACATCTACAACGAGAGCATCGGAATCACCGCGCTGCCGTACGCGCTCAACTCGCTCAAGGGTGCGCTCCAACTCGAGAAGGTGGACGCGAGCACGCTGCAGGTCGTCAAGGTCTGGACGTTCCCTTACGGCCTGCGTCCGTTCGTGATCGCACCGGACGGCACGACGATGTACGCGGACATGTCGTACCTGAACGGCTTCATCAAATACGACCTGAACACCAGCCAGACTCTCGCGACGGTTCAGCAGCCCTACAGTGCGACGGCCGCGACCGAGAGCTGCGACAGTTATCCGCAGAATTCCGCGCACCACGGGATCGCGTTGTCCGGAGACGATACGAAGCTGTGCGATGTCGGCACCATTGACGACTACACGAAGATCGTGGATACCAGCACCCTGACCACCACCGCGACCGTCACCTATCCGACCGGCAGCATCCCCTACTGGGCCTTGACGAGCGCGGACGGAGCCTATTCCGCCGGAGTCCGCGCGGCCTCGCCCTGCGCGCCGCCGGAGAGGAAGACGACCGGCAGCACCGGCAGGACGCACGGGGAGATCCCCGTGATCACGCCGCCGAGGAAGCCGATCAACACCAGCGTCAGCACACCGCTCCTCCGAGTCTCCTCCGGGATGCGGCGCACCCGCGAGCACGGGCCCGGGTGCCGTCGATCCGCATTCCCATATCCATGGGACACGCGCCGAGGCCACGCCGCGTTCACCGTGTCCGTTGTTTCTACCACTTGTAGATGAGAATCCCGCGCTCTGATATCTCAATGAATTGCTATCAATCTAAGTCGCGACACTCCTTGACATGGAAAGGGGGGCGGGGCGACACTATCACGGTGCTCGCACTAGTGTTCGATTTCGCTCCCCTTGGTCCCGAGGAACGATGAACACCTGCCCGGAACGCACGATCGCCCTGCTCGTCCCGGCCTGGCCGGTCCTGGCCGCCGGCGGCGATCCGCGGCAGCCGGCCGTCACGGTCGACAGGCAGCTCGTCAGCGCGTACAACACCTCGGCCGGCGATCTGGGCGTGCGCCGCGGGCAACGCGTTCGCGAGGCGCAGCGGCTCTGCCCGGAACTCGAGGTCCACCGCGCCGACCCGGTCCTCGAGGCGCGCGTGTTCGAGCCGATCGTGCTCGCCCTGGAGTCGGCGGCCGTCGGCATCGAGGTCGCGCGGCCGGGCCTGTGCCTTCTCCGCGCGGACGGTCCGGGGCGCTACTACGGCGGCGAGCCCGAGACCGCCGCGGTGTTGCGCGACGCCGTCGCCGCGGTCGAGCTCGGCACCTCGCCGCAGCCGCAGACGCAGCCGCAGCCCGTGAGCTGCGGAATCGGGATCGCGGACGGCTCGTTCGCCGCCGTACTGGCCGCGCGCCTCAACGCGGCCGCGATGATCCGGGCCCGGTTCGGCGCGGACGGGGCCCGCGTCGAGCGCTCCGCCGACCGGCCGAGGAGGGACGAGCCGCTGATCGTCCCGCCCGGCGGCGTCGCCGAGTTCCTCGCGCCCTACCCGCTGCGCGTGTTCGAACTCCCGGAGCTCGACGGGATCCTCGGCCGCCTCGGCATCCGCACCCTCGGCGCCCTCGCCGCGCTGCCCGTGGCCGACGTGGCCAACCGCTTCGGCCCCGTCGGCGTCCAGGCGCACCGCCTCGCCCGCGGCCTCGACCCGCGCCCGCCGGTCTCCCGCCGCCCCGACGAGGACCTCAGCGCCCTGCATCTGTTCCAGCCGCCCGCCGAACGCGACGAGCCGGTGGTCTTCGCCGCCAAGGCCCTTGCCGACGATTGGCGCGCCCGCCTCGCCGCGGCCGGTCTGACCTGCGCGTCCGTGCGGATCGAGCTGGTGACGGAGAGCGGCGCGCAGTGCGTGCGGTCCTGGCGCGACGGCGACGCGCTCGGCTCGGCGCTGTCCGCCCAGGCCCTGGCCCAGCGCGTCCGCTGGCAGCTCGACGGCTGGCGCACCCGGACCGGGCCGTCGTCTCGCGCCGCTGCCGACGCGGATTTCCACTCCTCCGTCACCGAACTCGCCCCCGACCCCCTCGTCTCCCTGCGCCTGATCCCCGGCCCCCTCGCCGTGGACAGCGGCAGCCAGCAGACCCTCTGGGGCCGCGAGACCGTGCCGGACCGGATCGGCAGGGTGGCCGAGCGGGTGCAGGCGATGCTCGGCCACGACGGCGTCACCGTGCTGCACGAGGTCGGCGGACGCGACCCGGCCGCCCGGATCGACCGGGTGCCGTGGGGCGAGCCGCCCGCCCCCGACCCCGCCGCGGACCCCGACGCCCCCTGGCCCGGCGCGGTGCCGGAACCCGCGCCTCCGCTGGTCCCGGAGGATCAGCACCCTGTCCTGCTGCTCGACTCGAACGGCGGGCACATCGGCGTGGCCGGCCGGGTCCGGCTCACCGCCCGCCCCGCCCACCTCGTCCTCGGCGGGGCCCGGCTGCCGGTCACCGCCTGGGCCGGCCCCTGGCCGTACCACGAGCGTCCCTGGCGCCCGGCCGACTCACGCCGCGTGGCCCGCATCCAGCTGTCCACCGCCGACGGCCGGGCGTTCCTGCTCGCCCTCGAACACGGCGCCTGGCGAGTGGAAGGGGTTTACCAGTGAGCGAGCTTGCGAGCGAACCATTGAGCACAGTGCGTCCGCGAACGCGCCTGCCGAGTGCTGGTGAGGTGATTGCATGGGCTTCAACAACCCCGTGATGCCCTGGCGGGAGCTCAACAAGACCCTGTCATGGACCCGGTACGGCGAGCTCGAGGAGGCCGACGAGCGCCCGCGCCCGGCCCCCGCGTTCCCCGGCCCGCCCGTCCCCTACGCCGAGCTGCACGTCCACTCCGCCTACAGCTTCCTCGACGGCGCCTCGTCCCCGCGCGAACTCGTCGCCGAGGCCGAGCGGCTCGGCCTGTCCGCCCTCGCCGTCACCGACCACGACGGGCTCTACGGCGCGGTCCAGCTCGCCCAGGCCGCCAAGGACTCGCCGGTCGCGACCGTCTTCGGCGCCGAACTGTCCCTCGCCGCCGACAAGTTCGAGCGCACCGGCCGCCCGGATCCGCCCGGCGCGCACCTGCTGCTGCTCGCTCGCGACGCGGACGGCTACCGCTCGCTGTCCAAGGCGATCGGCGACGCGCACCTGCGCGCCGAGGGCAAGAACCACGCCGTCTACGACCTCGAAGACCTCGCGGCCCGGGCCGAGGGCCGCTGGGCCGTGCTCACCGGGTGTCGCAAAGGCCTGGTTCCGCGTGCCCTGGCCGGCCGGGGCGGCCCGGGTGCCGCCGCGCGCGAACTGGACCGGCTGCGGACCCTGTTCGGCCCGGACAACGTCGTCGTCGAGCTGATCGACCACGACCTGCCGGGGGACGACGCGCGCAACGACGCCCTCGCCGCCCTCGCCGACCGTCACAATGCCCTGACGATCGCGACGAACCAGGTGCACTACGCCCGGCCGGACGGCTTCCTCACCGCCTGCGCGCTCGCGGCGCTGCGGGCCGGGCGCACCCTCGACGAGATCGAGGGCTGGCTGCCGCCGGGACCGACCTCGCACCTGCGTTCCGGCGCGGAGATGGCCGAGCGCTTCGCCCGCTTCCCCGGCGTGCTGGAACGCACCGTCGCGCTCGCCGGGGAATGCGCCCTCGACTTCGCCGCCGTCGTGCCGGAACTGCCGCGGATCGAGCTGCCCGAGGGGTTCGGGCACGAATTCGAGTGGCTGCACGCGGCGGTCATGGAAGGGGCCGGGAAACGCTACGGCCCGCGCGCGGCGAACCCGGACCCTTATAAGCAGCTGGACTACGAGCTCGGGATGATCTCAAAGTACGGATTCTCCGGCTACTTCCTGATCGTCTACCAGATCGCGAAGTTCTGCCACGACAACGGGATCCTGGCCCAGGGCCGCGGTTCCGCCGCCAACTCAGCCGTCTGCTACGCCCTGGGGATCACCGCCGTCGACCCCGTCCACTTCGACCTCGTCTTCGAACGCTTCATCAGTCCGCAGCGCGAGGGCTACCCGGACATCGACCTGGACATCGAGTCCGGGCGGCGCGAGGAGGTGATCCAGTACGTCTATGCCGCGTACGGACGGGAACGCGCGGCGCAGGTCGCCAACGTGATCACCTACCGGGGCCGGATGGCCGTGCGGGACGCGGCCAGGGTGCTCGGCTACGCCCCGGGCGCGCAGGACGCGTGGGCCCGGCAGCTCGGTCCGTACGCCAGGGCCGCCGACGTGCGGGACGACGACGCGGCGGCGATCCCGGCCGACGTCCGCGCCCTCGCCGACCGCCTGCACGGCCTGCCCCGGCACCTCGGCATCCACTCCGGCGGCATGGTGCTGTGCGACCGGCCGGTGGCCGAGGTGGTGCCGACCGAGTGGGCGCGGATGGAGAACCGCTCGGTGGTGCAGTGGGACAAGGACGACTGCGCCGACGCCGGGCTGATCAAGTTCGACCTGCTGGGCCTCGGCATGCTCGGCGCCCTGCACGACTGCTTCGACCTGGTCCGCGAGCACCACGGCGAGGAGCTGACCCTGGCCACGATCCCCACCGAGGACTCGTCGGTCTACGCCATGCTCTGCGCGGCCGACTCGATCGGCGTCTTCCAGGTCGAATCGCGCGCCCAGATGGCGACCCTGCCCAGGCTCAGGCCCAGGAAGTTCTACGACCTCGTGGTCGAGATCGCGCTGATCCGCCCCGGCCCCATCCAGGGCGGCGCCGTGCACCCCTATATGCGTCGGCGCGCCGGGAGGGAGAAGGCCGACCCGCCGCACCCGTCGCTGGCCAAGCCGCTCGAGCGGACCCTCGGCGTGCCGCTGTTCCAGGAGCAGGTGATGCAGATGGCCGTCGCGGCGGCCGGATTCGCCCCCGAGCAGGCGGACCAGCTGCGCCGGGCGATGAGCTCCAAGCGTTCGACCGAGCGCATGCAGGGGCTCAAGGGCCAGCTGATGTCCGGGATGGCCGCCAAGGGGATCACCGGCGAGCTGGCCGAGGACATCTACGCGAAGCTGCACGCCTTCGCCTCGTACGGCTTCCCGGAGTCGCACTCGATCTCCTTCGCCTACCTGGTGTATGCGAGCTCTTATCTCAAACGCCACTACCCGGCCGCGTTCACCACCGCGCTGCTGTGCAACCAGCCGATGGGCTTCTACAGTCCGGCGACCCTGATCGGCGACGCCCGGCGGCACGACGTGACCGTGCGCGGCCCGGACGTCAACGCCTCGGCGGCCAAGGCCACGCTGGAGCCCGCCCCCGACTCCTACCGGCCGCGGCACGAGTTCGCCTCGCGGATCCCGCAGCCCGCGATCCGCCTCGGCCTCGCCGCCGTCCGCGACCTCGGCGACGCCGCCGCCCGCCGGGTGGTCGCGGAGCGCGGCGATCACGGCCGCTACCTCGACCTGGAGGACTTCGTCCGGCGCACCGGGCTGTCCAGGGCCGCGCTCGAGGCCCTGGCCACGGCCGGGGCGTTCGGCTGCCTCGGGCTCACCCGCCGTCAGGCGCTCTGGCAGGCCGGGGCCCTGGCCGGGACGCACGCCGGGCAGCTGCCGGGCACCTCGGGCGCGGACCGGGTGCCCGAACTGCCCGCGATGACCGTCGTCGAGCAGACCTTCGCAGACCTCTGGTCCGCCGGGGCCTCGCCGGACTCGCATCCGATCGCGCACGTCCGGGAGCGTCTCGAGGCCGCGGGACACCTCCGGATCGAACAGCTCGCGCAGGTTCCGGACGGCGGCTCGGTGCGCATCGCCGGCATCGTCACCCACCGCCAGCGTCCCCCGACGGCCGGCGGCGTGTGCTTCCTGTCGCTGGAGGACGAGACGGGTCTGGCGAACATCGTCTGCTCGCCGGGGGTCTGGGAGCGGCATAAGAAGGTCGCGCTGAACCACGCGGGGCTGCGCATCATCGGCCGCCTCGAACGCTCCGACCACGGCAAGGGCGCGATCAACATCGTCGCGGTCAGACTCGAGCCGCTGCGGGTGGCGGCCCAGCCGGAGCGGATGCGGGGAAGGGACTTCCGCTGACCCGCTGACCCGCTAAACCGTCGCGGCCCACGCGTCCGCGATGATCGTCCTGAGATCAGGGCACTGCGGACGCCAGCCCAACTCGGCCCGGATCCGGCCGGTGTCGGCGAGAAGCACGCGGGCCTCGCCGCGCGAGGGGAGGTGCTCGACCGGGACCTCGCGGCCGGTCACCTCCCGCGCCGTGCGCACGACGTCGAGGACGCGGGCGCCGGTCGCGCCGACGTTGAAGACGGCGCGGCGGCCGGGATCCGCGTGCGCCAGGGCGAGCTCGAACGCGCGGGCCGCGTCGTGTACGTGCACGAAGTCGCGGATCGCCTCGCCGTCGCCGTTGACCTGGAGCGCGGGCAGTTCGCCGCGGGCCACGGACAGGGTCCTCGGGATGAGCGTGTCCGGTTCGCCGATCAGCCCCCGCGCCGCGCCGGCCAGGTTGAACAGGCGCAGGACCACGGCGCCGAGCACCCCGTCCTCGACCGCGCCCAGCACGGCGTCCTCCGCGGCGCGCTTCGTCTCGCCATAGTCGTTCGTGTTCTGAAACGGCAGGTTCTCGGAAATCGGCTGCAGCGCGGGCTGCCCGTAGACCGCGCCGGTCGAGGCCAGCACGAAACGCACCGGCCGTCCGGCCCGGGCCGCCTCCTCGGCCGCCGCCCGCGCGACCGTCGCCGTGCCGCCGTGGTTCACGCCCCAGTAGTCCGCCGCCCGCTCGCGCGCCTCGCGGACCTTCGCGAGAGCCGCAAGATGGCAGACGCCCTCCACGTCGCGTACCGCACGCCGCATCGCCTCGGAATCGCGAATGTCGCCGCGGACGACCTCGACCTCACTCGTCGGCGAACCCGCCGATTCTCGGCTCGTCAACGCCCGAACCTCGTGACCCGCCGCCGTCAGCCGCTCGACCAGCGCCGTTCCGAGGAAGCCGAACGCGCCCGTGACCAATACCCGCACGTGCTCAGCAAATCATCCCGCCGCGCCCCCGCGCCAATCCCGCCCACCTGCCGGCTCCGCGCGATAGGCTCGGACCCGTGGCCATCCTCGGCAGACTATTGATGAACCGCCGCGCCGGCGAGACCGGCCTGGCCTGGAACGCGGGCACGCTCGCCGGGCCCGAGATCCTCCGCGTCAGCAGCCCCGCCTTCGCCGAAGGCGGCGTGATCCCGCGTGAGAACGCCGGGCGCAGGATCGGCGGAGGGGACGTCTCGCCCGAACTGACCTGGAGCGAACTGCCGGCGGATACCGCGCAACTGCTCCTTTTCGTCGAGGACGTGGACGCGCCCACCTCGAAGCCCTTCGTGCACTGCGTCGCCCTGCTCTCGCCGGACCTCGCAGGCGACGCGCTGCCCGCCGGGGGACTCTCCCGCGACCAGCCCGCCGCCGGCGTCACCCTGTTGCGCTCGCAGCTGGGCTCCGGTTATCGCGGCCCCGGACCGATCAAGGGCCACGGGCCGCACCACTATGTCTTCCAGGTCTTCGCGCTCGGCACCCCGCTGCCCGAGACCGTGGAAGGCATGCCGGTGACGCGGGTCGCGGCGCGCAAGATCCCGACCCTCGTCGCGAGTGGCAGCCTGCTCGCCCGCGGACGGCTGACCGGGACCTACGAGCGCTGACCCGCGCCGGGGAGTGCGCCGTGCGCGGGAGCGCGTGCCTCGGCTCAGCGCGTGCCTCAGCTGATTTCGTAGTCGAACCAGATCCGGTGCGTGCCGTCCGCGTCGATCACCATGCCGCCGCTGCCGCGGATCCCGGCCAGCGCACCGGTCCCGCTGCTCGGGACGATGGTGAAGAACTCGTCGCTGCGGTCGGTGCCCCCGGTCGTGGCCGAGTGCGCGAAGTTGAACGCGCCGGTCCGACCGTCGACCGCGCCCTCGAAGGACTCCATGGCCACGTACGTGCCGACCCCGCTGGACTGGTCGAACGCGGCGGTGAACAGCGTGGCCGAATGCCCCTCGACCTCGCCCTCGTAGCGCTTCTCCATCGTGGAGACGCCCACCGGGAGCCCGGTCGGCACGGCCGGCTCGGGGGACAGTTCGGTGGGCGTGAACGCGACCACCTTGAAAGTGCCGGATGCTCTCACACCGGCATGATAGAGAATGTTGGTATGCGACGGATGCGAGGGCGCCCCCGGGCCGGCGGACGAGGGCTGCCGCGCGGGCGGGTGGTCCGCATCGGCGCGCTCGTCGTGGTGGCGGGCACGGTCGGTGCCATGATCCTGGTGGCGCACACCTCCGCCTGCGCGGCCGGGCTGCCGCAGGAGTCCGGCGGGGCCTTGCCGAGCGGCACGCGCTTCTACACGGACCCGTACTCAGCCGTCGGCTACTGGGACACGCACAACACCTCGAATCCGCTCGAGCCGGCGATAGCGAACCGGATAGGCGACGTGCCCTCCGGCATCTGGTTCACCCAGTACGACCCGGGACAGATAGCCGGGCAGGTCCGGCAGATCACCGGCCGGGCCGCGGCCCAGGGCACCGTTCCCGTGCTCGTCCTCTACGACATCCCCGAGGTCAACTGCAGCACCAGCCCGCCCAACGGCGCCCCCTCCATCGCCGGCTACGAGTCCTGGGCCGCGGCCTTCGCATCAGGGCTCGGAGACCACACGGCGATCGTCATCGTCGAGCCGGACGCGCTGTCCCTGCAGACCTGCCTGAGCGCGCAGCAGGCGGCGGCCCGCGACGGCGCCATCGCCTACGCCGGATCGGCCGTGCGCAAGGCGGATCCGGACGCGCGGGTGTATTTCGACGCGGGCAACTCGGCCTGGAACGGGCCGCAGGTCCAGGCGCAGCGGCTGGCCGAGGCCGACGTGGGGACGAGCGCGAACGGGATCGTCTCGAACGTCTCCAACTTCCTGCCGACGGACGCCGAGGTGGACTACGACGAGCAGGTGCTGGCCGACCTCGGCGACCCGAGCGGCCTGCACATCGTCGTGGACACCAGCCGCAACGGGAACGGCCCGGGTAGCACGTGGTGCGACCCGTCCGGCCGCGCCCTCGGCGTGCTGCCGACGGCGGACACGGGAAATCCGCTGGTCGACGCGTACCTCTGGGTCAAGGACCCGGGCCAGGCGGACGGCTGCGCGGCGAGCGCGGGAGCCTTCGACCCCGAACTCGCCTACGCGCTGATCGCGGACGGCCCCGGCGGCACGGCGGCGTCGGGCACGGCCGACCCGGTGCGGAGCGAGACTCAGGCCACGAAGACCGTAGCGACCGCGAAGACCGTCGAGGCGAAGCCGTACTCCGGCTGCGACGACTAGCCGAGAACCGTCGGAGGTAGTCTCCGGACGTGCGCGGGCCCCGGTGCCGGTCCTTGGACACCGGGGCCCGCCCACTCGGCTCGGCTGTGGTTCATCCGCTCCCGCGGACCCGTGTGGGTGAACTCAGCTGCCGGTGCTCTCCCAGGTGACCGAGAAGTCCTCGCCGCTGCTGTCCAGGCTGGAGGTCGTCGCCTCGGTCACGCCGCCGTCCGAGACCAGGTTGATCGAGTCCGGGCTGCTGTCGCCGAGCGCGCTGCCGTTCACGGTCGCGCCGGTGAAGTCCACCTCGCCGAAGTCGGACAGCGGCAGCACGCCGTTGCTGTACGGGGCCTCGGCGATGACCTCGGCCGAACCACCGGTGGCGGAGGAGCCGGTCTCGTTCTGCGTCTCGGTCCAACCCTGGGTGTTGTCCGTGAGCGTCAGCGTGAAGTCGCCCTCGCCGTCGGTGGTGACCGTGCCGGTGAACGAGTCGCCGGGCTCGACGTCGTCGCTGTAGGTCACCGGGTCGGCCGGGTACATCTCGTACCAGGACGAGTACGAGGCCGAGCCGCCGGAGCAGTCGGCCTCGGTGCCGGTCTGCTCCACCGAGGACGTGCCGTCGCCGTCGAGGCCGACCCAGAAGCTCGAGTAGGTGTCCTCGCTGCCGCAGCTGACAGAGGGCTGCGTCCAGCTCGACGAGACGCTGGTGTACGAGCTGCCGGTCGAGGCGTACCCGGCCCAGTTGTCGCTGGTGTCATGCAGGACGACCTTGCCGTGGTGGTGCGCGGCCGAGACGGCCGAGAGGTGCTGCGCTCCGGAGGTGAGCATGACATCGCCGCGGGCGTGCAGGCGGTGGGCGGCAGCGGCGTGCGGGGCCGCGGCGAAGGCGGCCGTCGAGGTGCCGACGGCCAGGGCGACGGCGCTGAGGCCCATCGCCGGTGCGAGCCATCTCCTTGTGGGCATGGGAGAACTCCTCATGGGGGTGTGGGATGGTTCCGTGGCAGGATCCGGCAGCGGGCGCGTCGTGGGTAGCGGCGCGTCTGCCGGGATCCATTGTTTGATGACTGAGAAACTACGGCGCCGAACCCTGAATGTCACCGGAAAGCCAGGCAAAACAGTTGTCCGCACCTGGTATACCGTGTTCCGTGGAATACAAAGCGAAGGTCAAAGAACATGGCCTGAACAGCTTCTTAACCCGCGGACCGCGTTGATATCGCATATACGCGGGCCTCATCGCCGCGCGGAGCCGGGGTCGGATGCGCCACAATACCCCGATGAACCCAGGAGACCGGAACGCGAAGATCAGTGATCTGATAACACGTAGCGCCACGCATATGCACCCATCAATACCCAAGTGGGTCGGTCCGGCATATATAGCGATGGCCCTGATCCTGTTGCCGTGGATCTTCTATCTGCACTTCACGCTGCCGCTGCAGCAGGTCGCGCAGCACTACCGAATGGCCTGGGTCGGCTTCGACGTGCTGGAGTTCGGCCAGCTCATCCGCACCGGCCTGTACGCGCTCGTGCCCCGATGGCGCTTCCGAGTGCGCCCGCACGCCGCCGCCTGTGCCGCCCTGCTGATCACCGATGCGTGGTTCGACTGCACGACCACCCCGACGAACCAGCTCGCCTCGTCCATCGCGATGGCCGTGCTGGTGGAGCTGCCACTCGCGGGAATCTGCTGGTGGCTGGCCCTGCGCGGCCCGCACCAGCATCAGCACCAGCAGGCCGAGGCGCCCGTCCACCTCCACCTCCACCCCGAAGTCAACTCCAGGGTCGAGGACACGACGCCTGCGCCGCCGTACGGTGGCCACAACGACTGAATACATCCCCGAACCAGGAGCCCGCCATGATCTTCCTCGTCCGTCGCCTGATCCGCCTCTTCAAGCAGCGCAAGCGTCAGCAGAACAACTACTGACCTGACCCGCAGCGCCGTTGCCGCAAGCCCCCAGGCGTGGATGCCCGGCGGGGATCCGAGGTCACAGACCTCCAGTTCCCCGCCGCTTCCGCCCGGCCCCGTCAGCCCTCGCGCTCAGCCGCGTTCGGCCCGTGCACAGCCCGGCTAGGCCTCGCGCTCAACCGCGTCCAGCCCGCGTCAGTCCTGCCTGGCCGCGGGCGAGGCCGCGTCCGGCACGCGCCCAGTCCGCTCAACCCGTGCCCTGTCCGTCTCCGTCTCCATCCCCGCTCCCATTCCCACTCAGTCGTCGTGCGCGGCGAGCCGGGCGAGCAGCCGCCGCTTCGCCTCCGGCCATTCCTCCGCGAGCAGCCCGTAGAACACCGAGTCCCGCCGCGAGCCGTCCCCGCGAGGCTTGTGGCTGCGCAGCACGCCCTCCTTCGTGGCACCGAGCCGCTCGACCGCGGCCTGTGACCGCAGATTGAGATTGTCCGTCTGCCATTCGACCCGCACCGCGCCCAAGGTCTCGAACGCCCGCGTCATCAGCAGCAGTTTCGCCTCGGAGTTGACCCCGGTCCGCCAGAAGGCACGCGCCGTCATCGTGCCGCCGATGTGCGCCGACAGCGTCTTCTCCTCCGGCGGGATGTAGCTCGACGTCCCGATCAGCGCGCCGGTCCGCGGTTCGCGATACACCCACGGCACCCGCTGCCCGAGCGCCCAACTGCGCAGCATTCCCGCGATGTACGCGGCCATCTGCTCCTCGTCCATGGGCCGCGAGCCCGGAATGTAGCGCCAGATCTCCTCGTCGTGCAGGGCATGGAAGAGCTCTGCGGCGTGCTCCGGCCGCAGCGCTTCGAGGACGACATGCCGCCCCGTGATCGTCGGCGCCTCCAGCCAGGGCGACGCGGGCACGAGAGGGTGACGCTCGTACGGCGGCGAGACGAGGGTAGTCGAGGACACAGCAGACGCCTCCAATGTATTAGTACAATTCGCAAATCGCAATAATACAAGGATGACCTTCGAGTGATCGCCAGGCAAGCCAATTCCCCCCGGCCGTCCTGAGTCGTCTACCTGGGTGCGCGCACCGTTGCCGGGCCCTTGAGCGCGCGCATGATCGGCGACGTCTCCACCTGTCGAACGCCCAGCGAGGCCACCCGCGTCGTCAGATACGTATAGAGCGAATGAAGGTCCGGACAGAGCAGCACGGCGTGCAGATTCGACACGCCGGTCGTGGCGCACGCGTACGCGACCTCGGGATGCTCCGCCAGCGCGCGTCCCGCGGACTCGAGTTCGGCCGGCGCTACGGATGCCCAGAGCAGTACGCGGGTCATGAGGTTGTAGATCCGGTAGTCGTACTCGACATCCAGGAACACCGCACCGCTCGCGCGCAGCTGGGCCAGCCGGCGCCGGACAGTGCTCTGCGACCATCCCGTCGCCGCCGCCAGCTCCGCCAACTCGGCACGCCCGTCCCGGCCCAGCACCGCGAGCATCCGCCGATCACCGTCGTCGAGCACGACCGGCTCGTGCTTTTCCGCCGCTATCCCCGGTTCGTGCGTAGGCGCCGACTCGAGTGCCTCGACCTCCTCGGTCGTCAACGCCCCGGACTTCAGCGTCAGCCCGCGGGATCCGCCGAAGAAAGTGTGCATGACACAGTGCGCTGACATGCTCACCACGTTCGGTGTGCGAGGTAGCCGCGCCAGCAGCAGCGAAGGCTCCTGAACCATGCTCGCCGGGGCCCACGTCGAGCAGTTGATCTCGGTCCCGCCGGAGGACATGCTCACCCAGGCGGTGTCGTCTCGCATGGCGAGCGTCTTGCCGAGCCGCTCCGCGCCGTCCGGCTTGCACTGCACCCGCACGTGCCACATGACGTCGCCCATCAGAGAGGGGTCGATCGAGGCGAGGACGCGTAGGTGCCCCTCGGTGCGAAGCCGGGTGTAACGCCGCGCGATCGTCTGGTCGGACACGCCCAACACCTCGGCGATCCGACTGAACGACATCCGTCCGTCCATCTGCAAGGCGTGGATCAGCCGCCGGTCGAGTGCATCGAACTTGGAGGATTTCACCATCGCAGACTAACTGGTGTCGGATTCTGCCGGAGTCCGCCATCTGGCTATAGAACTGTGCGATCAACGCCCGATTATGGCCTCATGACTTCGAACATCGCGGACCAGGAACCCACCGCCGGGATGCCAAATCAGGCGCGGACGGTGAATGCTGAGGGAATGCCGACGAACGCGCTCGCAGGCGGTGGCAACCCCGGGGACATGCCCACGGACGCCTCGCCCCCGTCCCAGCTCCCGCCGCCGACGACCGGCCGCAAGTGGACGCCGCTCGTCACCGTCTGCCTCGGCGCCTTCATGCTGCTGGTCGACGTCTCGATCGTGAACGTCGCGCTGCCCAAGATGACGGAGGAACTGCACTCCTCCTTCACCTCGCTGCAGTGGGTCGTGGACATGTACGCGCTCGTCCTCGCCTCGTTGCTGATGGTCGCGGGCTCGCTCGGTGACCGCTTCGGACATCGCAGTCTCTACATAGGCGGCCTGACCCTCTTCGCCCTGGCCTCGCTGGCCTGCGGTCTCGCCCCGAACGTGGCGGTGCTGATCACCGCGCGCGGCGTGCAGGGCGTCGGCGCGGCGGGGATGTTCACCGCGACCACCGCGCTGCTCAGCGCTGTGTATCAGGGCCGTGACCGCGGTACCGCGTTCGGCGTGTGGGGCGCGGTCAACGGCGGGGCCGCGGCTCTCGGCCCGATTCTCGGCGGTCTGCTGACCGAGCAGTTCGGCTGGCGCGCGATCTTCCTGGTGAACCTGCCGGTCGCGGCCGTCGCGGTGTTCATGTCCCGGCGCGTCCTCGGCGACTCCCCGCACCGAGGTCAGCGCTCGATCGACCTCCCCGGTGCCGTCGCATTCACGGCCAGCGCCGCCGCCCTCACGTACGCGCTCATTCAGAGCAACACCGACGGCTGGCAAAGCGCCACCGTGCTCGGCCTCTTCGCCTTCTCCGCCGTGGCGCTGATCGCCTTCGTCATCATCGAGTTGCGTGCCAAGGACCCGCTGCTCGACCTCTCCCTGCTGCGCAATCCGTCCTTCGCGGGCCTGATGGTGGCCGGACTGCTGCTGTCCGCAGGAGCCTTCGCGCACCTGACGTACACGTCGATCTGGCTGCAGTCGACCCTCGGCCTGAGCCCGATCAAAGCGGGTCTAGCGGTCTCCCCGCTGGCGCTCACGGCGTTCGTGGTGGCCGGCTTCGGCGGCAAGCACCTAGGGAAGCTCGCCCCCCAGTGGCCGATCGGCCTCGGCCTGGCGCTCATCGGCGGCGGCACCCTGATGCTGATGATCGTGCACGGCGGCTCCTCCTGGCCCGCCCTGGTCCCGGGTCTGCTGATCTCGGGCGTAGGAGTGGGCATGTGCACCCCGGTGCTGGCGTCCGCCACTATGTCCACCGTCCCGCATAAGCTCGCAGGCATGGCCGGCGGCGCCCTCAACACCTTCCGTCAGTTGGGCTACGCCCTAGGCATCGCCGTCCTAGGCACCGTCTTCGCCCACCGGACAACCAGCACCGCCGGCCACAGCGCCAGCTCCAGCAGCGGCAGCGCAGGCACGACAGCCGGTGCCGCGAGCAGCACGACCGGCGGCTCGGGAGGCAGCGCGGCCAGCGCCGCACGCGACGTGGTAGCCACAAGCCTCGACCACGTCTTCGCCGTAGCTGGCGGCACGGCCCTAGTGGCGGCGGTAGTAGTCCTACTGCTAGTCCGCCGCTCCGCCAACAAGGCCTGGTAAGCACCGATTCGAGGGCTTGCGAAGAGGCGAGAACTGGCGGCACACAGCAAACGCCGCCCCTCCACAGCCCACGATGCCCGCAGGCCGTAGAGCCCACAGACCATGCAGACCGCCTGTCCGCCCGGTGCGCCACACCCCGTAGTGCCCGCAAACGTAGAGTCCTAGAGTCCGCAGATCATGCCGTCCACCCATCCGCCTCGTGCGCTGCACCCCGCAGCGCTCGCAAATGTAGAGTCCGCAGACCGTGACGACCGCCTGTCCGCCTCGCACGCCGCCCCGCGACCGACGACGAGGCGGACTCGGCTGCCCCGTTCCCCGGCCCCTCGCTACGCCGCTCCTCCCGCAGCGGGATTGCTCACGACTCCGACGCGGCCAGCTTCGCCGCAGCGCCCCACGCGTGCCAACGATCGATCTCGATCCAACAGCTCACCCGCTGCTGGTCCCGCACGCCGTAGTCGGACCCGGTGTAGTGCCGCGAGATCCGGTCGATCACCGATGAGTCCGGGTCGTGCTCCGTAGACACGATGCGCCCCTGCAAGCTCACATGCGAGTACCAAGAGTCACCGTCGAGGACGGTCAGGCTGACGCGCGGATCCGCTTCCAGGTAGTCCAGCCGCTTACGCACCGAGGCCAGGTTGACCAGGATCCGGCCGTTCTCGAACAGGTACCAGGTGGCGACAGAGACCGGCTGACCATCCGGCCGATTCGACGCGAAGACGGCGGGATTAGGGCGGCTGAGGAACTCGGCGATCGTGCCGGGCACAGGTGTCTTAGGCATTGCACGACGGTATCAA
>Ga0302314_10000759_pt1 | contig 60215 bp, 61 predicted proteins | sample III_Palsa_N2_3_FD_200533 | JGI IMG/M metagenome (GOLD analysis project Ga0302314, IMG submission 200533) | Peat permafrost microbial communities from Stordalen Mire near Abisko, Sweden - III_Palsa_N2_3 | ecosystem: Environmental > Terrestrial > Soil > Palsa > Peat permafrost | place: Sweden...
CTACCGTTCAAGATTCGCTGGTGGCTTAGTTCACCAGTACGATTTTCCCCGTCACCTTGCGCTCCTGCATATCGCGCAGCGCCTGCCCGGCCTGGCTCATCGGGTAGGTTTTCGAGACGTAGGGCTTGAGCTGCCCGGAAGCCACCCAGCCGAACAGCTGCTGGAAGTTTTCCAGGCTGACTTTCGGTTCGCGCGCCACGAAGGCGCCCCAGAACACACCCACCGCAGATGCCCCCTTGAGCAGCAGGCGGTTGGTGGCGATTTCCGGGATGCCGCCGGCGGCGAAGCCGATCACCAGGTAGCGCCCGTTCCAGTTGATCGCCGACAGGCAATCCTGCGCCAGCTCGCCGCCGACCGGATCGTAGATCACATCGGCGCCCTGGCTGCGGGTCAGCTTCTTCACCGCTTCCTTGAGGCTTTCCTTCGAATAGTCGATCACTTCGTCGGCGCCCTGCTGCTTGCACAGCGCCAGCTTCTCGGCGCTGGAAGCGGCCGCGATGACGCGCGCGCCCATCAGCTTGCCGATCTGCACCGCGGACAGGCCGACGCCGCCGGCGGCGCCCAGCACCAGCAGGGTTTCACCGGGCTTGAGCTGGCCGCGCTGCTTCAGCGCGTACAGGGTGGTGCCGTAGGCCAGCGGGAAGCCGGCGGCCGCCACCAGGTCCATGCCCGGCGGCAGCGGCATGACGCTGTCGCCGGACGCCACCACCTGCTCGGCATAGGCGCCGATCGGCACGATGGCGGCGACCGGGTCGCCCACCTTGACGTGCTTGACCCGCTCGCCCACCGCCAGCACCGTGCCGGCCACTTCCGCGCCGGGGGTGAAGGGCGGCGCGGCCTTCATCTGGTACTTGCCCTGGATGATCAGCGTGTCGGGGAAGTTGACCCCGGCGCCCTTGATGGCGATGCGCACCTCGCCCGCGCCCATCGGGGCTTCCTTCACTTCCTCGAACACCAGCTTTTCCGGTGGTCCCAGCTCACGGCAGACAATCGCCTTCACTTGCAGCCTCCTCTTTGCGTTGATCCTGCGCATCGGTTCAGGCCGGTGCGGATGGCACCGACCATACAATGGCTGGCCCCAGGCGCGCCAGCGCCGGAAGCGCACGCCATTTATGCGTAGAATTCCCGCAGGTGCCAATCAGCAACGGGGTGCGCGGTGCTGCAAATCGACAAGCCCGGCCATGCGCCGCAACCCCTTGCGCAGCGGGACCATGTGCCCGAGACGCGGTTCGGCATCTGGTTTCTCAATACGGAAACCTGGGCGATTCATGTGCTGCGGCGGGCAGTCGACGATCTCGAGCGCCTGATTCCGGATCGCCGCGACAGCTATGCGGTGATCGTCGATGTCGGCTGCGGCTGGGGCCGTTCCTTCGAGCTGCTGCAGCGGCGTTTCGCGCCGCGTTCGCTGATCGGCATCGATGTCAGCAGCGAGATGCTGCGGGCCGCCGCCGCGGAAGCCGGCAAGCACGGCATTACCGTCGACCTGCGGCAGGCCAACAGCGCCAGCCTGCCGTTGCCCAGCGAGTCGGTCGACATGGTGTTCTGCCACCAGACCTTCCATCATCTGGTCGACCAGGACAGCGCGCTGCGCGAATTCCACCGCGTACTGAAGCCGGGCGGGCTGCTGCTGTTCGCCGAGTCCACCCGCAAGTACATCCATTCCTGGATCATCCGCCTGCTGTTCCGCCATCCGATGGAAGTGCAGAAGACCGCGGAGGAGTACCTGGCGATGATCCGCGGCAGCGGTTTCGAGATCGAGCCGCGGTCGATCTCCTATCCCTACCTGTGGTGGAGCCGCGGCGATCTCGGCATCCTCGAACGCGTACTGCGCATTCGTCCTTCACCCCGGCATGAGGAAACCCTGATCAACGTCGTTGCGCGCCGTCGCTGAGAGCGGCATCATCGGCGCCGGGAAGCTTCGAAGATCGACAACAAGCCGGATTTCAGCCGGCCTCAAAAGGGGAACAGCAATGGCGGGGATTTCAGTTCTGCGCGCGGGCGCCTGCGGCGCCGCGCTCGGTGTTTTCATGGCGCTGGCCGTCGCGCCGGCGCAGGCCGATGGCACGGCACAGCCGGCCGCAACGGCGACCCGTGCCAGCATCGACGAGGCCATCGACCATGAGAAAAGCCGGCGCAGCGCGGCCATCGCGGGCATGGTGGTGGGCGGTGCGGCAATCGTCGGCGGCAGCGTTGTCTCCGCCGTCGCCCAGGCCGAGAACCATGACAACCGCAACAATGGCGATCCGACCCGCCACAATATCTGGGTCGGCTATGCCGTCGGCCTCGGCGTGGGCCTGCCCATCATGGGCATCAGCGCCTATATCTTCTCGGACGCGCAGCACCAGCTGAACCTGTTGCGCAATGAGCGGGTGTCCGTGTCGTATGCGCCGGACACGCACCAGCCGGTACTGCAGCTCAGCTTCAACTACTGAAGCTGGCCGGGCGCGGCCAGCCGTATCAGGCCGGCCGCGCCTGGATCCTTACTTGCCGCCCAGCGGCTGCTGCAACAGGGCCTGGGTGATGCTCAACACCAGATTCCGCGACCAGTTGATGTAGCGGCTGGCGATCGTGCGCTGGCCGTCTGCTGCATCCTTCTCGTCGAGATTCTGGCTGCTGACGTACTTGATCTGGATTTTCTGCGCGTCGTAGCTGACGTCCACGGTGGCCTGCACGCCGCCGCTGGCGCTGACCGTGGCCCGCACCAGGCCGGGCTGTTCCAGCCCCACAATCCACTTGCGGTAGTCCAGGCCCTGCTTGATGGCCTTGACGGTGTCCGCCTGCGACAGGTTGGCCGGAACCGTGATGGGAGCCGGGTCGACCAGGGGCAGCTGGCTTGCCGCCGCCACGCCGGGAAGCAGGAACAGCAGGAATACAGCGAGAAAATTCGGTTTCTTCACGGCAACCCCCCAAGTGTTGTCTGTCTAGTGTCAATGAAATCCCGCTTGTACTTCCCCCACCGGCCGCTTCCGCGTCCCTACGGCAGCTTCACCACCGTGCCGCGCAGCGCCACACCGGAGACGAAGGTGCCCGCGCCGCACTGGTAATCGGTATCGCTCGAGACATCGTCTTTTTTATAGTAGCTGTGGATGTTGACCACCGCGTTACCGCCCTCTTCGCGGGCCTTTTGCTGCAGCGAGATGATGGCCGAGATGAAGTTGATGTCGCAGGCCTCGTGGTCCGACTTGTTGAGCGCGTTGGTTTTCTTGTTGGTGGTATAGGTGCCGAAAGTCTGCTGCGGCGTGGGGAATTTCTGGTCGCCCCAGAACAGTTGCACCGTGGCGTCGATCTTGCCCTGGGCGGCGGGTGAGCTGAGCCCGCCCTGGATGGGGAAAGTGAGCCGGTCGTCGCGCGCGTAGGCGGCCGGCGCGGCAAGGGCGGCGCCGATCAGCGAGACCAGCAGCAGGCGTTTCATCATTGCAGCACTCCTCTTTGTGGTTCAGTCCAGCCTGCGGAAAATCAACGAAGTGTTGATCCCGCCGAAGGCGAAGTTGTTGTTCATGGCGTACTCGCACTGCAGTTTGCGGCCTTCACCGACGATGTAGTCCAGCTCGCCGCAGCGCGGATCGATGTTGTGCAGGTTCAGTGTAGGCGCATACCAGTCCTTACGCAGCATCTCGACTGTGAACCAGCTCTCAATCGCGCCGCAGGCGCCGAGCGTGTGGCCGAGGTTGCCCTTGAACGAGCTGATCGGCACGTGCTTGCCGTAGAGGTTCTGCGTCGCCTGGCTTTCGGCGATGTCGCCGCGCTCGGTGGCGGTGCCGTGGGCGTTGACGTAGCCGATCGCCTGCGGCGGCAGCTGCGCGTCGTCCAGTGCCAGGCGCATGGCGGTTTCCATGGTCAACTTGTTGGGCTGGGTCACATGGTCGCCGTCGGAGTTGCTGCCGAAGCCGACGATCTCGGCGTAGATGCGCGCGCCGCGCGCCCGCGCATGTTCCAGCTCTTCCAGGATCAGGGTGCAGGCGCCTTCGCCGATGACCAGGCCGTCGCGGTCGCGGTCGAAGGGGCTGGGTGTGGTGGTGGGGGCGTGGTTGCGCGTGCTGGTGGCGAACAGGGTGTCGAACACCGCCGCCTCGGTGACGCACAGTTCCTCGGCGCCGCCGGCTACCATCATGGTCTGCTTGCCGAACTTGATCGCCTCGTAGGCGTAGCCGATGCCCTGGCTGCCGGAGGTACAGGCGCTGGAGGTGGGAATGACGCGGCCCTTGAGGCCGAAGTAGACGCCGATATTCACCGCCGCGGTGTGGCCCATCATGCGCACGTAGGTAGTGGCGTTGATGGCACCGTTCTCGCCGGTGGCGAGCAGGCTGAAGAATTCGCGGATGGCGTCGGTGCTGCCGGTGGAAGAGCCGTAGGCCACGCCGGTGTTGCCGCTGCGGATCTCCGGATCGTCGAGCAGGCCGGCGTCCTGCAGCGCCAGTTCCGAGGCGCGGGTGCCGAGCAGGGCGACGCGGCCCATGGTGCGCATGGCCTTGCGCGTGTAGTGCGGCGGCGCGGCGAAATCCTTCACCGGCCCGGCCAGGCGCGTGTTGATGTCGCGGTACTGGTCCCACTCCGGCATGGTCTGGATGCCGGACACTCCGTCGCGCAGCTTGCTTTCGATGGTGGTCCAGTCGCTGCCCAGCGCGGTGATGCCGGCCATGCCGGTGACAACAACGCGCTTCATACCATGCCGCCGTTGATGCCGATCACCTGGCGCGTGATGTAGCCGGCGTCGTCGCCCATCAGGTAGGCGACCAGGCTGGCCACCTCGTCGGCTTCGCCGAGGCGTCCGGCAGGGATGGCCTTGAGCATTTCCTCGAGTGGCGCGTCTTTGATCATGTCGGTCCTGATCGGGCCCGGAGCCACGCAGTTGACGGTTATTTTGCGGCTGGCCAGTTCCACCGCCAGCGCCTTGCTGGCGCCAATGATACCGGCCTTGGCCGCGCTGTAGTTGACCTGGCCGCGGTTGCCCGCCACGCCCGATACCGAGGACAGGGTGACGATGCGGCCGCCCTGGCGCAGCCGCACCATCGGCATCAGCAGCGGTTGCAGCACGTTGTAGAAGCCGTCGAGATTGGTGTGCAGTACCCGGTCCCAGTCGTCGCCGGAGAGCGCGGCGAAAGTGCCGTCGCTGGCGATGCCGGCGTTGTACACCGCGCCGTAGTAGGCGCCGTGGGCGGCGATGTCCGCTTCCAGCGCGGCGGCGCAGGCGGCACGGTCGGCGATGTCGAAGCACAGGCTGCCGGCGCTGGCGCCGCCCGCCTCGATCTCCGCCCGCACCGCATCCAGCGCGGGCGAGGGCGCGCGGCCATGCAGCACCACGCTGAAGCCGGCGCGCGCCAGGCGCAGCGCCACGCAGCGGCCGATGCCACGGCTGCTGCCGGTGACGAGGACGCGACGTGCGTTCATGTGTGACTAGCCATTGTTCGATTCATGATCAAGGTCCGGCCTGCGCCGGATCGGCCTCGATTGCCAGCGCATAGCCAAAGCGGAAATTGGAAATCCAGTAGCGTCCATGCCAGGGGTCGGCATCGGCATATTCGACTTCGGCGACCAGCTTGCCGTCGCGGCGCAGCCGGCGCACGCCGCCGCCGGGTTCGGTGACTTCCCAGCCGGCCGCGTGGTATGCCGCCTGCAGTACCGGCAGCGGCCATAGCGCCAGCTGCAGATCGGCGACCAGCGACTCCGGACGCAGGCCGGTCGGTACCATCGGCGCCGTCTCGATCTTCCAGTTGCCGCCGTCCCAGCTCATCGACAGGGCGCGTTGCCCCAGCGCCGTCAGGATCACCACCTCGATCTGCTGCGGCGAGACGTGCACCACGCTGCGCAGCACCACCTCGTGCTCGCCGAAAGCGACGCGCAGGATCTGCAGCGCATCGCGGCTGGCGCCCAGCGTGGCGGGGGCCAGCAGGGGCGGCATTTCGTTTTGCGGCGCCAGGGCGGGCCCCGGCGCCGCTGCCGGCGGCACGGCGGCGCAGCCCGCCATGGCGACGGCGATGAGCAGGCCCGCGCAGTGCCGGGCGGCAGCACCGATCCGGCGCGGGCCGATACGGGCGATCAAGGCTTGAAATCCTTCATGGCTGCATTCTAAGAGCTTATCGTGGCATCCACTGTGTGCTGTCCCGCGTCGGGCGCAGCAGCAGGGCCAGGATCACGGCGAAGCTGACGCCCAGGGCCTGCACCAGGCCGATGGCGCGCAGGAACGGGGTCGAGGAAAAGCCCAGCAGGCCGAACGACAGTACGGCGGTCAGCGTCGCCAGTACCACTGCAAGCAGGGCCGGCGCCTCGGCGCTGCGCGACTCGCGCAAGAAGATGGTGTAGTCCGAGCCCATGCCCATCACCAGCAGCAGCGCCAGCACATGGAACAGGTTGATCGGCACCCCGGCCCAGGCCAGCAGCGCCAGCGCCAGCGCGCCGCCGCCGAACGCCGGCAGCAGCATGGCGGCGGCGCCGCGGTAGCCGTAGCGCCGGCTCATCAGCAGGCCGGTGACCAGGTACACCGCCACGATCAGCAGCATGGCGATGCGGCGGTAGCGGCTCAGCACCTCGGAGATGTCGGCCAGCTTGTCGATCAGCCGCACCCCGGGCAGTCCCGCCGCCGCCTGCGCCACCGCATCCGCATCGTTGACGTCGAACAGGGTCACGGCGCTGGCGCTGCCGCCGGCAACATCGCCCAGCCACAACGGACGGTACGGCTCCGACGCGGCGCTGGCGAAGAAGGCCTGCGGCTGCAGCGGTGCGCCGCCGGCGGCAAAGCTTGCGAGCTGCCGCGCGACGGCATCCTCGCCGTAGCCCAGCTCGCGCATCAGGCGCGGCAGCAGGCCGTCGCTGCCATAGACCCGCTGCGCCAGCAGGGCGTGATTGGTGGCCTGCAATTGCTGCGAGGGCAGCGCTTCGGACACCGCCAGCAGATTGCCCAGGCGGCGGTCGGCGAGCAGCGGCGCCAGCCGCGCGCGCAGGGCTTCCTCGCGCTGCAGCACCTGCTCCGGCGAGTCGCCGCGGACCAGGAAGAAGCGGCGGTCGGCAGACTGCCCCAGCAGTTCGCGCATGCGCACTTCCTGCCGGATCAGCGGCGGCGGCGAGCTTTGCAGGGCGCGCACGTCGTCGAGGAAGTCCAGGCGCAGCAGGCCGCCGCCGACGAACAGCAGTCCCGCCACGGCCAGCAGCAGCCGCGCGCGCGGCGAGGCGATGCGCGGCAGGGCCGCCAGCCGGTCGATCAGGCGCAGCACCAGCGCCCGCGGCGGTACCGGCCAGTTGCGCGCCAGGCGCGGCAGCAGGAACAGCACGCAGCCGCAGGCCACGCCCAGCCCCACCGCGGAAAAGGTGGCGATCTGGCGCAGGCCGGGGAACGGTGCCAGCAGCAGCGCCAGGTAGGACAGGGCGGTGGTGAGGTAGCCCAGGGCGATGCCGGGCGTGACGAAATCCGGCGCCTGCACCGGTTGCCAGTCGCCGGGCTGGCGGAAGCGGTCGGCGAAAAAGAAGATGGCGTAGTCGACCGAAGTGCCGATCAGGCTGCTGCCGAACACCAGCGTCACCAGATGCACCTGGCCGAAGATCCATTGGCAGGCAGTGAGACCGGCGATGGCGCCGAAGGCCATCGCCAGCGCGGTCAGCAGCAGCGGGCGCAGGGAGCGGAAGGCCAGCAGCATCAGCAGCACCGTGCCGGCCAGCGAAATGCCGCTGAACAGCGACATCTCCCTTTTGCCGCTGGCCACCGCCGCCGCCGCATGCTGGATCACGCCGGAGCCGACGATATCCGTCGCGCCTGCCGCCGCGGCGGCTGTGCGCGCCGCGGCGATGGCCTGGCCCGCGGCTTCCTCGGTGGCGACCGAGAAGGCGCTGTTGCCGGCCTGCGCCACCACCAGCACATAGCTCAACTCCCGGCCGGCCGGATCCTTGCCGGACAGCGCCAGCACATCCTCCTGCAGGCGGGCGCGGCCGGTGGGCGGCCGCTGTTCGGTGACGAAGGCGGAGAGCAGACCCAGCGGGTCTTCGGCGGCGTTGAACGGGCGCATGAAACCGGCCGGCGTGTACAGCGCGCGCTGCGCCTCGTCGTGCAGGCGCTGCAGCTGCCCCTGCTGGAGCCATTCGCGGTGGCGCGCGGCCAGCAGGTAGTCGCGGTAGGGCAGGTCGGCGCGGGCAGCTTCGGCCAGGGCCTGATCCACCTGCAGCCGTACCTGGGAGAACTGCCCGCTGCCCTTGAGCGTATCGGCAAAGGCGCCGGCCGCGCGCCTGGCGGCGGCGAAGTCTCCGGCGCCGACCAGGAAGACACTGTTGCGGGCGAGCTGGTCGGTATAGACGCGCACCGCCTGCTCGGCGCCGGCATCGCGCTCGTCGGCCGGCAGCAGGGCGAAGATGCTGGTTTCCACACGCAGCCGCGGCGCCACCACGATGGCGAAGACCAGCGCCAGCAGCAGCATCGCCGCGCCCCACAGGCGGAAACGTCCGTCGACGGTGCGCAGCATGGGCGGCATCGGCAACCGCGCCTTAGTTGGCGAAACGCTGGCGGTCGGCCGCGCTGAGGCCGTCCGTCAGGATGCTGACCTCGGGCAACAGGATCTCGGTACGGTCGCCATGGGCGTCGCGCAGCTCGATGCGGTTGGCGTGCTGCGTGCCGTCGATCAGCGCTTCACGGAACACCGCCGACATCGCCGCCAGCTTCGGCCGCAGCCCGACCTGCCAGCCGCTGCTCTTGCCCGTGCCGGTCGGTACGCCATAGGTGTCGAAGTCCTTCGACAGGGCTTCGAAGTCCAGCGCGAACAGGGCGAAGAAGATGCGCGCGGCCACCGCCACGCCGGGCTGCTCGTCGGCGTTGATCCGTGTCTCGGCGCCGCCCTCGTCGCGGCTGCGCGCGCCCTCGCGGGTGAGGATGAAGACCGAGTCGAACGGCGTGCGCGTATGCCACCACACGCCGAGATCGCGGGCGAACAGGAATTCGCCGGTGGAGAGCAGCGGCCGCGGCAGGTCCGGCAAGGTCTTGCGCTGCTCGAAGCGTCCGCGCAAGCCTGGCGCGGCGGCCAGGGGCTTCGCCGCGGGGCCGAGCAGGGCCGACATCTGCGTCGGGCTCAGCGGGTGCGCGAAGACATCCTGCGCGTCGGCCGCGCTGGCATTGCCGCAAAGCAGTTGGGCCGCGACCAGCAGGCCGCCCAGCAGGAAATGTCCCACACCCCAGCTCATGCTTCCCGTCATGGCTTGGGCTCGCCCAGGCGCTCGAACAGTACGTCCGGCGAGACCATGCACATCTCGCGCGTGACCATGTTCACCGCCACCTGTATCGACTCGCCCTTGGTCAGGCGCTCGCCGCTGGCGTCGTCGCTGACCAGGTATTCGATGCGCAAGCGGTTCTCCCATTCCAGCAGGGTGGCGCGCACCCGGATCTTCTGCCCGAATTGCGCAGGCTTGACGTAGCGGAAGCGCAGGTCGATCACTGGCCAGCCGTAGCCGCTGGCCATCATGCGGTCGTAGTTGTAGTCGAAGCTTTCCAGCAGCGCGCAGCGCGCCACCTCGAAGTACTTGGCGTAATGGCCGTGCCAGACGATGCCGACCAGGTCGACATCGTGGAACGGCACCTGGATTACCACCTCGGCGCTGCGCTTCATGGCAGCCCCCGTGCCTGCGCGCGCCGCGCCAGCAGGCGCGGCAGCCGCCGCAGCATGCCGAAGAACAGGCGCGCGTGCATCGCGCTGATGCGCAGGTTGTCGCGCCACAGGTCGAAATGCGAAACCCCGTCGCGCGGATAGGTGACACGGGTCGGCACGCTGATCACGCGCGTCCCCAGCCAGAACAGCCGCACCAGGATTTCAGTGTCGAATTGCATGCGCGCGCCGACAGGCTGTCCGTCCCACACGCGCAGCGCCGGCTGCAGCGGATAGACGCGGAAGCCGCACATCGAATCGCGGATTTCGAACGACAGGGTGTTGATCCACACCCACAGATGAGTGACATAGCGTCCATAAAGCCGGCCCTTGGGTACCGATGCATCATAGACGGGGACGCCGGTGATCACGGCGGCGGGATGCCGTTCGGCCTCGTCCAGCAGGCGCCGCAGGTCGGCGGCGTCGTGCTGGCCATCGGCGTCGATCTGCACGCCGTGGCTGTATCCGGCGGCGGCGGCGGCGCGCATGCCGCTCATCACCGCGTAACCCTTGCCGCGATTGGGTGTCAGGCGCAGCACGCTGAGCCAGCCGTTTTCGCTGCTTTCCAGCTCCTCTAGCACCGGCCGGCAGCGCGGATCGCTGCCGTCGTCCACGATCCAGCAGCGCAGCCCGTACGGCCGCAGCCCGGCGACGGTGGCGGCGATGGCGCGCTCGTGGTTGTAGAAGGGGACGACAATCGCGGGTTTCACGCTTCGGTGCGGTCGCGGCTGGAATGACGGGGTGCCTGGCGGCTCGGCCCGGTCCCGGGCGCGCCGTTCAGGCCGGAGGGGCGGTGGAACCCGCCGCGGCCTCGCTCAGTTGCAGCGCGTGGATCGCCTCGGTGACATCGGCAACCGTCCGGACGTGCTTGAAGGTCTCCGGCTGGATCTTCCGGCCGGTGAGTTCCTTGAGCCGCAGCAGCAGGTCGATGGCATCGATGCTGTCGATGCCCAGATCCTGGTACAGGTTCGCCTCGGGCGTGATCTTCGCCGGTTCGATCTCGAACAGCTCGACCAGCACGGCCTTCAGGCGGTTGTGGATATCCTCTTTGCTGTCCATAAGGCTCGTTGTGGTGGAATCGCAGTTCCCTTCGGGGGCAGTTCCCTCCGGGAGGGCACTTCCCCCAGGAGGGGAGCTCAGTGCATTGTACAAGTTGAAGCCACGGCGGCACCTGCGCCGCACCCGGCTCGCGCGGCGGCGCCGGTCGAATCCGAGAAGTAGTTCACAAAGTGCTGCGTCAGCTGGCGCGCCGCCAGTGCCTCGGGCATGCCGGCGGGGGCGTAATCCGCGGCCGGCAAGGGATCTCCCACCAGCAGCTTCCAGTTCGGCCGCCGCGGCGGGATGCGGTACCAGGATTCAGCCTTGGTCAGGGTGCTCGGCTCGCAGACGATGGTCACCGGCAGGATCTCGACCCCGGCGGCGAGGGCGATGCGGGCGGCGCCGCGCTGCATCTGCAGCGGCTGCCCCGGCACGCTGCGCGTGCCTTCGGGGAAAACGATCAGGGAGCGGCCGGCGCGCAGCTTGGCGGCGGCGGACTCCACCAGCTCCTCGGCCGAGCCGCTGTTCGGGGTGTAATCGGCCCAGGCCACCGGCCAGCGCAGGAACGGGTTGCGCCACAGCGCCTGCTTGACGATGCAGTCCACCTCCGGCAGCAGGGCGATCAGCAACACCACGTCGATCAGGCTGGGATGGTTGGCGACGATCAGGCGCCCGCGCTGCGCCAGGCGCTCGCCGCCGCGGACTTCGTAGCTGATGACGCCGAGGAACGTCATTTCCCACAGGAAGACCCGGAACGATTGCCGCATCGCCCGCTGGATGCGGCGGCGGGTGGCATCCTTGTCGCGCGATACCAGCCGGATCAGGGGAAACAGGGTCAGGCTCAGCAATACGCCGCCGATGCCGAAACAGGCAAATGAAAAAGCGGTGCCGAACAGGCGCCAGCCATAGTCCAGTTTTCGGCCCAGCTTCATCAAGAAATCCCCACTCCGGGTCGCTTTGCCCCGAGTTCCCTGGTCTGACCGCGAGCCATTGCCGGTGTCTTGTCCCCGGCGAATCTCCCCACGGCCTGAGGTACGATACCATCCGGGGAGTGTCACGGCAGCACAGGGCAGGCACAATCCCGCCTGATCCGGCCCCGATACAGCCCCGATTCAGCTACTAATTCCAGGGAAATCCGAGATGTCTGCAGAGGGACCCGCCATTACGGCCGCGGAACGCGAACTGGCCGACCTGCTGGTCGAAGTGCTCAATCTGGAAGGGCGCGACCCCGCCTCGATCGACCCGGCCGCGCCGCTGTTCAGCGAGCAGGGCGGCGGCTGGGGGCTGGATTCGATCGACGCCCTGGAGATCGCCCTGGCCCTGCAGCAGAAGTACGGCGTGGTCCTGCGCTCCGAGGACGAGGCGACGCGGCGCGCGTTTGCCTCGCTGCGCGCCCTGGGCGAATACGTGCGGGAGCATGCACCGGCGGTCGCGCCGGGTTGAGCGCCGCCCCGGCCGGAAACCCTCCGCTGATGCGCATTGCGCTGTTTCTCGCCTATCCCGTGCTGATCCACCTGGCCGTGGTGATGCAGCGGCCCTGGTTGCAATGCGCTGCCGTGGTTTGTGCCTACACCGGCTTCTTCTATGTGCCGCTGCGGGCCGGGCGGCTGCCGGCCTGGCTCGGCCTGGCCGCGTTCGCGGCCGCCGACCTGTTGCTGATCTACGCCGGCGGCGGCGCCTATGCGTTGTACCTGCCCTCCATCGTCATGCCCGCCTTGGTGCTGTCGGCGTTCGCGCCCAGCCTGTTGCCCGGACGGGTGCCGCTGATCACGCGCATCGCCGCGTCGATGGACGGGCCGCTGTCGCCGGAGCGCAGCCGCTACACCCGCTCGGTCACCTGGGTCTGGGTGCTGACGCTGAGCCTGATCCTGCTGGTGACGGTGAGCCTGATCCTGCTGTGGTCGCCGGCAGCCTGGTCGATCTTCGCCAACTTCATCAGCTATGCCCTGCTCGCGCTGCTGTTCGTCGGCGAATACGGCTACCGCCGCCTGCGCTTTCCGGAGCACGCGCCGCTGAATTTCCGCGCCTTCCTGCGCAGCGTGTCGAGCTACCGCCCGCATTGAGCCCGCTCCCCCTCATCATCGGCTACCGGCCGCAGGCGCCGTTGCTGTTCACGGCGCAGGGGCCGCTTAGCCAGGCGCGCTTCCTCGGCCAGGCCGCGGCCCTGGCGCGCACGCTGCCGCAGGCGGGGTTCGTACTCAACCTGTGCGAGTCGCGCCACGCCTTCCTGCTGGGCTTTGCCGCTGCCCTGTTGCGCGGCCAGGCCAGCCTGCTGCCGCCGAACAAGACACCGGCCACCGTGGCCGCGATTCGTGCGCGCTACCCGGACAGTTACGTTCTTTGCGACCGGGAGCAGTCGGATCAGGGCGGCATGGCAGGGGCCGTGGTGGTGCCGCTGGACCTGGACTGCGAGGACTGGGCCGGCGCGCCGCCAGCCATCCCGGCGGAGCAGATCGCGGCGCTGCCGTTCACCTCGGGCAGCACCGGCGAGCCGCTGCCGCATGCCAAGAGCTGGGGCGGGCTGGTGCTCCACGCCGGCCTGCTGTCGCGCCGGCTCGGCTTCGACGGCGCCCATCTCGCCGCCACGGTGCCGCCGCAACATACCTATGGCCTGGAGACCACGGTGCTGGCGGCGCTCGCCGGGGGTGCGGTGAGTCATTGCGCCCGGCCGTTCTTCCCGCATGACCTGGGCACGGTCCTCGAGGCCCTGCCGGCGCCGCGCCTGCTCATCACCACTCCGGTGCATCTGCATGCCCTGGTGCAGGCGCGGCTGCGCATGCCGCCGCTGGCCGGCATCGTTTCCGCCACCGCGCCGCTGTCCCTTGAACTGGCGGCGGCGGCCGAGGACTGGCTGGGTGCGCCGCTGCATGAAATCTACGGTTCGACCGAATCCGGCGCCGTCGCCACCCGCCGCACCACGGCCGGCGAGCTGTGGCAGCCGCTGCCCGGCGTATCGGTCAGCGCCGACGAGGAGGGCGCCCTGGCAGCGGGGCCGCATCTGGAACAGGCGGTGCGGTTGGCCGACCTGGTCGAAACCGGCGCGGATGGCCGCCTGCGCCTGCTCGGCCGCAGCGGCGACATGATCAAGGTGGCCGGCAAGCGCATGTCCCTGGCCGAGCTGAACCACCGGCTGCTGGCCATTCCCGGAGTGGAGGATGGCGTCGTCTTCCTGCCCGCGGCGGATGGCGCCGCCGGCATCGTTCGTCCCGCCGCCCTGGTGGTGGCGCCGACCTTGAGCGAGCAGCAGGTCCTCGACCTGCTGCGGCAGAGCGTGGACCCGGCCTTCCTGCCGCGTCCGCTGCGCCGGGTGGAGCGGTTGCCGCGCAATGAGCTGGGCAAGCTGCCGCGCGCCGCGTTGCAGGAGCTGATGCGCACATGAGCACTCCGGCGCCATCAGGCATGGAGCCGGTCGCCGGCGAGTTTACCGTTGCGCCGGATCATCCCTGCCTGCCGGGGCATTTCCCCGGCCAGCCGATCGTGCCGGCGGTGCTGCTGCTCGACCTGAGCTGCGCCGTGCTGCAGCAGGCACGGCCGGACCTGGGGCCGCTGCGCGAGGTCAAGCTGGCGAAATTCATGCACCCGGTATTGCCGGGCGAAACGGTGCGGGTATCGTTCGTTTTCACCGCACCGGCCATCCTGCGCTTCAGCTGCGCAACCGCCGCCGGTGTGGCGGCGCAGGGGCAGCTGATCTTCACCACGCCGGCATGAGCACCGGCCCGCAGCAGAGTGACGGTAGTGCCTGGAAGGCGCAGCCGGAACGCAGCACCGCCTTCTGGCTCGGCCTGCTGGTGTGGATCGCCATCCACCTCGGCCGCTGGCTGACCCGCGTTCTGTTGTGGCCGATCACGCTGTTCTTCCTCGCCACCGGCGGCGCGGCGCGCGGTGCTTCGCGCGGCTACCTGCGCCGGGTGCTGGGGCGCGAGCCGCGCTTCGCCGAGTTGCTGCATCACTTCTACAATTTCGCTGCCTGCACCGTCGACCGCCTGCTGATCCTCAGCGGCCGCGACCGGCAGCTCAAGGTGCGGGTGCACCTGCCCGAGGACGTGGCGCAGGTGGTGCGCGGCGGCACCGGCTGCCTGATGCTGGTGTCGCACCTGGGCAGCTTCGAGGTATTGCGCGAGCTCGGCCAGAACGGCCACGACATGCCGCTGCGCATCGTGCTCGACCGCAGCCAGGGGCCGCTGCTGACCGGCCTGCTGGAGCGCATCAATCCACGCTTCGCCGCCTCCATCATCGACGCCGGCAAGCGCGGGCCGGAGCTGGTGCTGGCGCTGCGCGAAGCGCTCGACCAGGGTTGCAGCATCGGCATCATGGCAGACCGCGTGCACGCGAATGAAGCGGCGATTGATGTGCAGTTCCTCGGTGGCACGGCGCGGCTGCCGGCGGCGCCGTGGATCCTCGCCTCGGTGCTGCATGTGCCGGTGATCGCCGCCTACGGCATCTACCGCGGCGGCCGCGATTACGACGCCTGCTTCGAGCTGCTGTCGGCGGGCATCAGCGCCACCCGGGCCGAGCGCCAGCCGGTAATCCGCGCCTGCGCCCAGCGCTACGCCGAGCGTCTCGAACAGCGGGTGCGCGCGGCTCCGTACAATTGGTTCAACTTCTATCCGTTCTGGACCGACGAAAAGGACCGATGAACGCGTTGGCGATCAGCCACTACACCGTGACCACGGCCTGCGGCCACGGCAAGGCCGCGCTGCTGCAAGCCCTGCGCGGCGGCCGCGGCGGGCTGCGCCATGGCCAGTTCGAAGCCGGGGCGATCGACAGCTGGTTCGGCGCAGTGGCAGGCCTTGATCAGCCGCTGCCGTCGCAGCACGCCGCCTGGGATTGCCGCGTCAACCGGCTGCTGGCGGCGAGCCTGCAGCAGGATGGCTTCAGCGGGGCGGTGGATGCCTTGTGCCAGCGCTACGGTGCGGCGCGCATCGGCGTCTTCGTCGGCACCAGCACCTCGGGCGTGCAGCAGGCCGAGTTCGCCTATCGGGATCGTGACCGCGCCGGCAACCGCCTGCCGGACTGGTTCGACTACCGCCGCAGCCAGAGCATCCACGTGCCGGCCGAGTTCGCGCGCCTGCTGCTCGGCCTGAGCGGCTGTTATATGAGCATTTCCACCGCTTGCTCCTCCAGCGCCAAGGTATTCGCGGCGGCGGCGCGCGCGATCCGCGCCGGGCTGTGCGATGCGGCCGTGGTCGGCGGCGTCGACAGCCTGTGCCTGACCACGCTGTACGGCTTCAATTCCCTGCAGCTGGTGTCGGCCGAGATCTGCCGCCCCGCCGACGCGCGGCGCAAGGGCATTTCCATCGGCGAGGCCGGCGGCTTCGCCATCATCGACCCGCAGTGGAGCGGCGCTGCCCCGGCCCTGCTCGGCTATGGCGAAAGCGGCGATGCCCACCATATGTCGACGCCCGATCCGGAAGGGCGCGGCGCGCGGGCAGCGATGCAGCGCGCGCTCGACACTGCCGGCCTGGCGCCGGCGGCAGTCGACTACATCAATCTGCACGGTACCGCCACCCAGGCCAACGACCTCGCCGAGGACCGCGCCGTCTGCGCCCTGTTCGGCGAGACCGTGCCCTGCTCCTCGACCAAGGGCTGGACCGGACACACCCTCGGCGCCGCCGGCATGGTCGAGGCCGCCATCGCCATGCTGTGCATCGAGCATGGACTGATTCCGCAAAGCCTGAATACCGAGGAGCCGGACCCGCAGCTGCATGGCGCCATCGTGCGGCAGACGCATCAAGCCAAAGTCGAGCGCGTGCTGAGCAATTCCTTCGGCTTCGGCGGCAGCAATTGCAGTCTGCTGTTCGGGCGGCTCGCGTGAAGCCACCCATGAAGCCACCCATGACCCCCCCCATGAAGCCCTTGTACGTGCACGCCGTCGGCGTGGCCGCGCCGGGCCTGCAAGGCTGGGCCCAGGCACGTCTGGTGCTGGCCGGCGCGCAGCCCTGGCAGGCGCTGCCGGAGACGCCCTATGCGCCGCAGCTGCTGCCGCCCAACGAGCGCCGCCGCGCGCCGCCGGGTGTGCGCCAGGCCTTCCGCGCGGCGGAGGATGCGCAGTCCGCTTGTTCCCTGGATTTCTCGCAACTGGCCGCGGTCTTCGCCTCCTCGGATTCCGACCTGACGGTGATGGATCGCATCAACCGCGCCTTGGCCGAGCCGGTGCGCGCGGTGTCGCCCACCGATTTCCACAACTCGGTGCACAACGCCGCCGCCGGCTACTGGAGCATTGCGGTGGGCTGCCGCCAACCGAGTACCGCCGTCGGCGGCTATGACGGCTCTTTCGCCATGGGCCTGGTCGAGGCCGCGGCCCTGGTGCATGGCGATGGCCTGGACGTCTTGCTGGTGGCGTTCGACGTGCCGCCGCCTGCCTTGCTGGGTCCGTGCCGGCCGATGACTTGTGCCGGCAGCATCGCCCTGGTGCTCAGCGCCGAAGCAGGCGAAGGCGCGCTGGCGCGGTTGCGGCTGTCGCTGGCGGACGAGATGGAGTCGCCGCTGCCCGATGCGGACCTGGAAACATTGCGCGTGGGCAATCCGGCGCTGCGGGGGCTGCCGCTGTTGCAGGCCATCGCGCGCGGCGGCGCGGCGCGGGTGGTGCTGTCTTACGCCAGCGCCTGCAACGTGGTGCTCGAGGTCGAGCCGGCATGATCGGCCAGGATCGCATCCGCTCCCTGGTGCCGCATGCCGGCGCCATGTGCCTGCTGGAGCAGGTGCTGCACTGGGACGAAAGCTCGATCACCTGCCAGACCTGCAATCACCGAGATCCGGCACATCCCCTGCGGCGCGCGGAGGGCCTCAGCGCCGTGCATCTGATCGAATACTGCGCCCAGTCCATGGCGCTGCACCGCGGCCTGGTGACGGAGTCGAAAGGCGAACGGCCGCCGCCCGGCTGGCTCGTCTCCACCCGCGACTTCAAGCTGGCGGTGACGCGGCTCGACGATCTGCCGGCGCCGATCACCATCGTCGCGCGCGAGCTGCTGTATTTCGAGGGCGGCACCCAGTACGAGATCACCGCCGAGGCCGGCGGGCAGAAGATCGGCGGCGGGCGCATCTCGGTGGTGAAGGTGCCGGATTAAGCGTTTGCCCATGGATAAGCGCTGAATGTCCGCCCATCCCTCGCCCTTGCTGGCCGCGCTGTTCCCGGCGGGTGTATGCACGGCCGAGCAGCGCCAGCCCGGCGATCCCGCGCTGCTCTATCCGGAGGAGGCGGCGCATCTGCGCCAGGCCATCGCCAAGCGCGTCGGCGAGTTCGCCGCCGGGCGGCTGTGCGCGCGCGCGGCGCTGGCCCAGCTCGGCATCGCCGGCTTCCCGCTGCTGGTCGGCGGCGACCGGCGTCCGCAGTGGCCGGAGAGCGTGGTGGGCAGCATCACCCACACCCAGGGCTTCGGCGGGGCGGTAGCGGCGCCGCGCGAGCGCATCCGCGCCATCGGCGTGGATGCGGAGGTGATCGGGCGGGTCAAGCCGGCGTTGTGGCCGAAGATTTGCGCGCCGCCGGAGATCGACTGGCTCGGCCGCCTGACCGAGCCGGAGCAGGAACGGCTCGGCGCGCTGGTGTTCAGCGCCAAGGAGGCGTTCTACAAGTGCCAGTACGGCCTCACCGAAAGCTGGGTGGGGTTTCACGACGTCATGCTCGATCCGGCAGGCTGCGACTGGGACGCCGGCCGCTTTGCGGTGCTGCCGCTCAAGCCCCTGCAACTGGAGCAGTTGCTGCCCGCGCCCTGGAACGGCAGTTTCCGCTTCGAGGACGGTCTGGTGGTCAGCGGCATGGCCTTCGCCGCGGCCTGAGCCGGGCGCGGCCAGACCCTGCGCCACCCCCGCGCGGCCTTTTTGCCTGCGTTCTTGGTCCCGCTGAGCCGTCGCGGGCTGTGAGGCGGGGGCGGTTTGCGAGATACTTTGCACATGACCGTCCTGAATATCGAGGCCGCCCGCGCTGCCGACGCGTGGCCCGCCCTGCCGTATCACATAGAAAGTGCAGGCCCGGCGGGATCGCGCCGGCCCTTGCCCGAGCATGCGCTGTGTGAATTCCGCTTCGAGCCGCCCGGCGCGGACGCTGATCCGCGGCGCATCGCCATCGACCTGGAGCCGCTGCCCGGCGCCGACGCCGGCGACCTGTGGCGCAGCGCGCTGCCGGTGCGCCACGGCTGGGACGGCGACATCGGTTACAGCGAGAACGGCGAAGTGCTGATGATGCAGCTGCGCCTTGAAGAGCCCGCCCTGGCCGACATGGAAGAAGCGGTCTACCGGGCCTATGTGCGCCTCAACGCCTTCGTCGCGGCGCGCGGCTATCCCGAGCTGTGGCGCATCTGGCACTACCTCGGCGCTATCAACGAGGGCGAGGGCGATGCCGAGCGCTACCGCCAGTTCTGCATCGGCCGTTACCGCGCCGTGGCCGACGCCGCCGATTTCGAGGCGCGGCTGCCGGCGGCCACCGCCATCGGCACTCGCGGCGGCGGCCTCAGCATCATCGTGTTGGCCGGCAAGCGGCCGGGCCTACAGGTTGAGAATCCGCGCCAGGTCAGCGCCTTCCGTTATCCGCGCCCTTACGGCCTGCGCAGCCCGAGCTTCTCCCGCGCCACCCTGCTGCCCTGTGCAGACGGCGCGCGCCTGCTGGTATCCGGCACCGCCAGCATCGTCGGCCACGCCACTGCCTTTGCCGGCGATCCCGCCGCGCAGCTGGGGCAGATCGCCTCCAACCTGCAGGCGCTGCTGGCCCACGCTGCCCAGACCCGGCTGCCCGGGCGCGACGCGCGCGAATTCACCGCCGACTCCTACATCGTCTACCTGCGCCACGCCGAAGACCTGCCGTGCGTGCAGCAGGCGCTGCAACAGCACTTCAGCGACGCCCCGCTGCGGGTGGTGATCGGCGACATCTGCCGGCGCGAGTTGCTGATCGAGGTCGAAGCGGCCTACCGTATGGCGGCGGCTTGACGCCGCCGGCTGTTCAGGAAGGAAGCCTGGGAAATGAAAGCGGAACCCGTGGTTGATGTGCTGGTGATTGGCGCCGGTCCCGCCGGGGCCATGGCGGCGGCGTTGTCGCGCCGGCACGGACTATCGGTGCGGGTGCTTGAGAAGACCCAGTTTCCGCGTTTTTCCATCGGCGAGAGCATGCTGCCGCAGAGCCTGGTGCTGCTGGAACAGGCCGGCATGCTGGAGGCGGTGGAGAAGGCCGGCTTCCAGTACAAGGACGGCGCGCAGATCGTGCGCGGCGAGCGCAAGGTCGATTTCGAATTTTCGATGAAGACCTGCGCCGGCCATCCCCATGCCTACCAGGTCACCCGAGCCGACTTCGATCACATCCTGATCAACGAAGCGCAGCGCCAGGGCGCGGAGGTGCGTTACCAGGAGGAGATCACGGCGGTGGATGTGTCCGGCGCCGAGGCCCTGGTCACCAGCCGCGACGCACGAGGGCGGGAGAGCATCCACCGTGCCCGCTTTGTCTTCGACGCCAGCGGCTTCGGCCGCATCCTGCCGCGCCTGCTGGACCTGGACCGCCCGGCCGACTTCCCGGTGCGCGCTTCGCTGTTCATGCATGTCGAGGATCACATCGTCGACGCCGATTTCGATCGCAACAAGATCCGTGTCGCGGTGCACCCCGAACATGAGGACATCTGGTACTGGCTGATCCCGTTCTCCGGCGGGCGCGCCTCCATCGGCGTCGTCGCCGAGGACAAGGTGTTGCAGGCCTATGCCGGCGATGTCACCCAGCGCTTCAATGCGCTGATCGCGGAGGAGCCCGGCATGCGGCGCATGCTGCGCAACGCCAAGCCGCTGTGGCCGGAAGCACGCGAAATCCGCGGCTACGCCACCGCCGTCTCCAGCCTGCACGGCAAGAATTTCGCCCTGCTCGGCAACGCCGGCAAGTTCCTCGATCCGGTGTTCTCCTCCGGCGTCACCATCGCCCTGAAGTCGGCCGCGCTGGCGGTGCCGCTTGCGCATCGGCAGCTGCAGGGCGAAACGGTGGACTGGGATGCCGAATTCAGCGAGCCGCTGATGCTCGGCGTGGACACCTTCAAGGGCTATGTCGAGACCTGGTACGAGGGCGCGCTGCAGACCATCATGTTCAGCGACAAGCGCCCGCCGCGCGTGTACGAGCTGCTATGCAGCGTGCTCGCTGGCTATGCCTGGGATACCGAGAATCCCTACGTCGGCAAGTCCGGCCGCCGCTTGCGGGCGCTGGCGCAGACGCTGCGCAATCAGTAGAACTTACCTCGTCAATCCCCTCTCCCCACGAACGTGGGGAGAGGGCGTAGGGTGAGGGGCCTCTTTCAAATTCGCGGATGCTTGAATTCCATGGCGTGAGCCGGCTGCGCCGGCGCCCCTCACCCTAGCCCTCTCCCCGCTTCGCAGGGAGAGGGGACATTCCTCACTTCAGCACCGCGGCGATCTCCGGCGCATTGAGCAGCAGTTCGATTTTCTGCTTGAACGCATCCGGCACGATCTGCCGCGCCTTCTCCATCGGATTGAACAGCTGGCCTTGCAGCGCATCGCTGCCCTTCAGGCTTTTGCCGGCGAGCTTGCGGCCGGCGCCGTCATAGACGTTGAGCGTGAGATCGTAAATCACCTTGGGATTGTGCAGGGTGTCGCTTTCCCAGTCGGCCACGCGCAGCAGCACGGCACGCGCCGGCTTGTCGCGCAGCAGGGCGCGGACCGCGTCGCCTTCGCCGCTGTGCGGCGCCAGCGCAACCGGCGTGGCGCCGAAGCCCGCGCCGGCCAGCGACAGCAGCAGCGAATGCGTCATCTCCGTCGCCAGCGGCTGCTTCGAAGCGGTAACCACATCGAACGGAATGCCCATGTCGGTACGCTGCAAGCCGACAAAATCGGGGTGCTTGTTGCCCGACAGTACGTAAGGCCGCTGCTCCCAGGCGGCGACGGTTACGCGCTTGCCCTGGCCGCTGTAGGCGAGGCTGCCCCTGGAATCGTCGTAGTCGTACTTGTTGCCCATGGCACAGCCGGCGAGCAGCAATGCGCCGCACAGCGCGCTGCTTACGGTGGCGGTCACACTGAATCCGCGGAGCATCATGCTGGACCTTGCCGGGCAGGGAGTTGCCTACATCCTACGCGGTTCGTCAGCGCGCCGTTTCCGGCAGGGCCATGCAGTCCGGGCGCCGCGGCCGCGGCGCCCGGATGCGTTCAGGAAGTGCCGTTGACCGCGGTCTGCTGTGCCGCGGGTTGTGCTTGCCGTGTGGCCGGCAGGTCCACCGGCACCTGCAAGCCCGGCCGGTTCGGATTGATGCGGCGGCCGTTGACGATCACTTCATAGTACAGATGCGGGCCGGTGGCCCAACCGGTGCGGCCGACTTCGGCGATCACCTCGCCGCGGCTCACCGTCGAGCCCACTTGTAGTCCCGGCGTAAAGCTGGCGAGATGGGCGTAGGCGGTCTCCACCGTCGCACAGTGGCGGATGCGCAGGTACAGACCATAATGGCCCTGGCGGCCGATCGCCTCGATCACCCCGTCCTCGGCGGCATGCACCGGCGTGCCTTCCGGCGCGCCGAAGTCCACACCCTTGTGGAAGCGGCGCTTCTTCAGGATCGGATGCACGCGCCAGCCGTAAGGCGAGGTGACGTGCCCGTCCTCCACCGGCTCGTCCAGCGTCACCAGATGAGTGCCCGGCTGCGCCGGGGTTACGGCGACCGCCGGAGCATTGGCTCCGGCGGTCGCCGTGATCAGCAGCAGGCTCAAGCCGGACAGCGTGAGGCGTTGCGGTACAGTGCCAGGGCAGGTGGATGTAAGCATGCGGGGCATGTGCCGGTTCCTCGAAGGTCAGATGGTGAAGGGCTTGGCGATGCCGAAGTACAGCGCCGCGCGCGGTCCCCAGGCCGGTGCCGCGACGCCGATGCCGGAGCCGTCGCGGATCTCGTTCTTGCGGTCGAGCACGTTGATCACGGCCATGCGCAGATCGATCTTGCCGAGCGCCTCGCTGAGCAGCACCGAGCGTTCCGCCGACAGGTCGAACTGCACATTCGGCTTGAGCTTGTCGGTGTTGGCGAAGCCCGAGCGCAGGCCGTCCTCGTAAGTGCCCTCGATGCCGTAGGTCGTGCCCCACAGCACATAGTTGGCGCCGCCCGAGATGGTCAGGGCCTGGTTATGGTCGAGATAGATGTAGTGCTGGCTGACATAGGCGAACTCCGTCGGGTCGGGGAAGGCGATGGCCTGCGCCGACACATTGTTGGTGGCCTGCGCCACCGACTTGGCGAAGTTGAGATAGGCCGACAGATTGCCCTGGTGATAGGCGTTGGTGAATTCCAGGCCGTAGACGTGGCCCTGCTCGTAGTTGAACGGCGTGTAGATCAGCGCAGTGCCGAACTGGCCCTCGTCGATCAGGTTGCGCGCGTAGCGGTAGTACGCATCCAGGCCGACGGTGTACGAGGAGGTGAGCTGGTGCAGCACGCCGGCGTCGAAGTAGTGCGAACGCTCCGGCTGCACCGGGCTGTTCAGCACGCAGGGATTGCTCGCGCTCGGCGTGCAGTTCGGCTGGTTGGCCGGCGCGGCCAGCGTGGTATTGGCGAACTTGGCGAAGGTGGAATTCGCCACCAGCTCGCTCGGCGGCGGCGTGAAGTAGCGCGAATAGCCGGCGTGGATGGTGGTGCGCGGCGTCAGGTAGTCGATCATGCCGAGGCGCGGGCTGAGCTGCTGGCCCTCGACGAAGGCGCTGACGTGGTCATAGCGCAGGCCGTAGTTCACGATCAGGCTCTGCGTCACTTCCCACTTGTCCTGCACGTAAATGCTGGCCAGGGTGTTGCCGTTCTTCGGGTTGTTGTCGGTGATGGTTTCGGGGCCGCCGTAGCAGGTGCCCGTCGTGGGGTTGGTGGGATCCCCACTGAACGTCGTTCCTGTGGGGCAAGGCGCCACGCTGGCCGCAGGCGTGCTGGTGGAGAACACCGAGGAAGCATTGTCCGAGCGGTCGTTTTCCATGCTGGTCGAGAAGCCGACGCCCAGCGTGTGCGAATCATTCAGCGGATAGCTCGAATCGCCCTGCAGGCCCAGCACCGAAGCCTTGCGCTTGATCTGCGAGGCGGCGCCGTTGAACACCAGATCGCCCAGCGGATCGGGTGAGAAGTTCACCGTGCTGACACGGTCGAACGCCGCGATCTGGTAGGTCAGTTCGCCGGCGCCGACGCCCTGTAGCGCCAGGATGCCGAACTGGTTGCGCTCGAACTGCCGCTCGTTCAGGCCGCTGGAGCTGATGTTCGAGCCGTTGACTACGGCCGAAGTCGGCGGGGCGTTGTCGTTGCAGGCCGTGTTGCCGTTGAGCTGGTTGACGAAATCACAGTTCACCTGTTGGCCCGGATTGTTGGGGATTTCCAGGCGCGAGGTGGTGGCGGCCAGGATGGCGCTGACCTTGGTGTTGTCGTTGAGCAGGTAGGAGAAGTAGCCGAAGCCCTTGCCTTGCGAGGTGCGGTCGTGGATGGCGTGGCTGGAGCTGGTCGGATTCTCGATGCCCAGGGTGTCGGTCAGGTACTGCCCGGTGACATAGCCGGTGAACCTGCCGCTGGTCTTGCCCAGCTGGAAGCTCGGGTTGAAGGTGTCCTGGGTGCCGCCATAGAGATCCACATCGCCGCCGTCGTAGCGGTCCTTGGTGACGATGTCGATGACGCCGGCGGTGCGCAGGCCGTATTGCGCCGGCAGCGCTCCGGTATTCAGCGTGATGCTCTTGGCGAAGCGCGGATCGATCACCTGGCTGAAGCCGCTGGTGCCGTCCGGCAGGATGATGCCGTTGAGGCGGTACTGGATGTCGTTGTGGTCGCCGCGGATGTGCAGCTGGCCCTGCTGGTCGTTGGCCACGCCCGGTGCCTGCAACAGCACATGGTTGAACGAGGTGTGATCGCCTTCGGGCAGATCCTGGATGGCGGTTTCGTTGAAGGTGTACTGGCTGCTGCCGGTCGAGGGCGACAGCTCGTTGCGCGCGCGCTCGAAGCGCCTGGCGGTGACGGTGACGGTTTGCAGCTGCTTGCTGCCCAGCGCCAGCTGCGCCTTGCTGGTTTCGCCGGCGCTGACCTGCACCTCGACGCTGTTGAAGCTGCTGGATTTGGCGGCGCTCACCGTATACGTGCCCGGGGCGATGCCGGAGATGGTGAAGATGCCGTGGGCATCGGTCTGCGCCTGGGCGATGACCTTGCCCCCTGCATTGGACAGCTGGATCTTGGCCGAGGTCAGCGGCTTGCCGTCGCCGTCGACGACGATGCCCTGGATGGTGCCCTCGCTGTTGGAGGCCGCCAGCAACTGCGGGTCGGCGGCGAGTGCTTGATGGGGGAGGGCGCTGCTGGCCAGCCCCAGAAATACGGCAATCAAATAGCGGCGCGTGGTTACACGCGCAGCCGGCGCGAAAGAAAGCATGTGAATGGTCATCCTCGTTAATAAAAAAACGGCGCGACCGCAAGCGGTGCGCGATGCAGCTACTGCCCGGTCAAACGAGGATGACGGGAGGCCCGCGGCTGTTGGGGCGGGCGATGATGCGCAGCGGCGCGGCTGCAAGCACCGGCAGGGCCGGCTCGATGCCGCGGGGAACGACGATGCTGGCCGCGTCCACCACCAGCGGCGTGCCGCCGCCGGCGTGGGCCAGTGCGCAGACTTCGCAACTGGCGTTGGTTTCCGGCTTCAGCTCATGGCTGGTGGCGTGCACCACCGCGGCCGTCTGGATGACCAGAAAGCCGAGCGCGATGAGAAAACGGGAGAGAACCGGAAAACGCATGGGTGCTTAAATAACACGAACAGACCGCCGATGAAAAGCGGCGGGGCATTGAAAGCTGTCAGCAAATTACTTAAAAAGCATCGTTCAGTTGTCTTCCAGGCGCTAAATCGCCCAAGTCCGGCAAGTGCTTTTGGCGGGAAGCGAGGTTCGCGCAAGACCGCGCGGCCAATGCGGCCGGGTGCAACCAATCCGCGCGCTGATGCTTGGCCCTGGCGGCGCCGGGGCCATGATTCGCGCTACGCCGGCGGCGTTGTAGAGCTTATCCGTGGATAAATCGCGCCTGCGACGGCGGTCATTTTTGCGCAGTGCAAGTCGGACAGGGCGCGGCATGGTGATTCCATGCAAGCACTGTCCGGCGCAGCAATGCGCAAAAATGGCCCCGTCCCGAAGGGTTGCGCTCAAAATCGCGCCATGCTGCGTTGTCAGACGTGGCCATGGAATCACCATGGCCACGTCCTCCGCCTTGCCTGACGCGATTTTGAGCAGCAACGCAGGTGCGATTTATCCACGGATAAGCTCTAAGCCTCGCCGCGCATGACGCGCAGCATGCCCCGCCGCATCGCCGGCGCCAGGTCCACCATCACCGCGCCCGTCAGGATCAGCAGGCAGCCGATCATGGCCATGGGCGTCAGCCGCTCGTGCAGGGCTACTGCACCGGCAATCGCCGCAAACACGCTTTCCAGCGACAGGATCAGCGCCGCTTCCGCCGCCGGCGCATGCCTCTGCGCCACGATCTGCAAGGTGTAGGCGATGCCGCCGGAGGCGATTCCCGCGTAAGCGATCGCCGGCAGGCTGGCGCGGAAATCCGCCCAGACCGCGCTTTCCATGTACACGGCGGTGAGGCCCGCGCCGAATGCCGTCACCGCGTATTGCACGAAGCACAGCAGGAAAGGCCGGTTGATCTGCCCGAGGAATTTCGCGATCAGCGTGATGTGCAGCGCCCAGATCAGGTCCGCCGCCAGCAGCACCAGGTCGCCGCCGGACCAGCCCCCACCCTTGCCGTGATCCGCCAGCAGCCACGCGCCGAATACCGCCACGGCGCAGGCCAGCAGTACCACCGGCCGCGGCCGCGTGCCCGCGATGGCCCACACCACGAAGGGCACGAAGGCCACGTAGACCGCGGTGAGGAAGCCGCCATTGGTCGCCGTGGTTCCCGTCAGCGCCACCTGCTGCATCGTCGCTCCCACACACAGGCAGGCGCCGATCAGCAGTGCCAGCGCCAGGTCGCGGCGCCGCAGCGGCGGCGCATCGGCCTTGCGGCCTTCTGACAAGGCCAGCGGCGCCAGCAGCAGCGAGGACAGCAGGAAGCGCGCCGCCACGAACAGCACCGGCCACGCGGCGGCGTGCAGGTCCTTCTGCGCAACGAAGGCCGTGCCCCAGATGAAGGCGCACAGCAGGAGTAACAGGTCGGCTTTGAAGCGGGTCATGGCGTTTTAAGTTAGTGCTGCATTTGCTCGGTGCCGTCGATGTGACAGCGGAGCTTGATTGTCAAGAACAGCAGATTGTCGCGCGCCATCGTCGTGATGCGCGGGGGATGTTTCATTCGCCGGCTTTTCGCTTGCGCTTGGCATCCTTCAACATCGAATCGAGATCTTTCAGCACCGACTTTGCGCTGACGTATTCACCGGAACAGCGCGCGTCTGCTCGCGAGGCAAGACCTTTTTCGATGAATGCCTTTCGCGCTTCGGCTTCCACATCCGGCGTGGTAATCGTCGCAGGTTTCACCCAAATACCCTATGACTCATTTGATGGTGCAATATCTCAAAGGGTGGTAGCGGGCACAAGGCTTAACCAGCAAATCAGCTTAAGCAGGGACGCAAGGCCCATCCAACCTTTTCGTCCGCTACAGCATCAAAGCCGGTCAGGAGACGGCCAGCCGGCATCGATCGGCGCATTTGGCGCGTTGCCAAATCGCGGACAAGAGGGGAGCGTCATTCCATGAAATATCTTCGCGCGGTACTCACTGCCGGCGTATGGGCCGCCGCTCTGGGCATTGCCGCCCCCGCAAGCTCATCCCAGGACACTCCGCCAGCCGCGACCGCCGCCCCCAACCTGAGCGGCGTGCACGACTTCGATTTCTGGATCGGCCAATGGCGCGCCCATCATCGCCGCCTGAAGGAGCGCCTGGCCGGCAATCACGACTGGGTCGATTTCGACGGCACCGCCATCACCCGCCCGGCCCTGGGCGGCTCGGCCAACTTCGACGACAGCGTGTTCAATTTTCCAGGCGGCGCCTATCAGGGTGTCGGGATCGCAGCCTACGATGCCAAGACCGGCGAGTGGTCCACCTGGGGGCTGGATGGGCGCGATCCCCACGCCAATCTCGATCCGCCGGCGCGCGGCCATTTCGAGAACGGCGTCGGCACCTTCTATGCTGACGACACCTTCAACGGCAAGCCGATCCGCATCCGCTTCGTGTGGACCCACGCCACCCCGCAATCCGCCCACTTCGAGCAGGCCTTTTCCGCGGATGGCGGCAAGAGCTGGGAGACCAACTGGATTTCCGATTTCCAGCGCGTCGAATCGCTCGCCGCGGCGGGCGCCGCTGCTCCCGCGCAACCCGCCGCGGCCCCGCCGCCGGCCGGCGACGACCTGAGCGGCCTGCATGCATTCGATGCGCGCATGGGGCAATGGCGCGTGCATCATCGCCGCTTGAAGGAGCGCCTGGCCGGTAGCCACGACTGGGTGGAGTTCGATGGCACGCAAAGCGGCTACCTCACCATGGGCGGCTGGGGCAACGCGGTGGAAAACGCCTTCGACATTCCAGGCGGCGCCTATCACGGCCTCACCATCCGCGCCTACGATCCAAAAACCGCGCAGTGGGCCATCTGGTGGCTGGACGGGCGCGATCCTTCCGGCAGTCTCGATCCGCCGATGAAGGGCCGCTTCGACAACAGCGGTGTCGGCACCTTCTACGCCGACGACACCTTCAAGGGCAAGCCGATCCGCGTGCGTTTCACCTGGACCCACGTCACGCCCACATCGGGCCATTGGGAACAGGCTTATTCGCCCGATGGCGGCAAGACCTGGGAAACCAACTGGACCTCGGATTTCCAGCGGATCGAATGAGCCGGCAGCGCCGGTGTGCGCGGCATCAATTAATTTTTTTCGTCATTCCCGCGTAGGCGGGAAGCCAGTTCTTGCTTGTGCAGGGGCGCGAAGAAAACTGGGTCCCCGCCTACGCGGGGACGACGATATGGATTTTGTCGGAGAATTTCCAACTCGGGACACTATCCAGAGTGGCGGCATGCGGCCTGCTCGATAGGAATGCTCCGAGAAAAGAAAACAAGGATTAACGCATGAGTCGTTTGACGCTGAAACAAGCCGCAGCCGCTGGGCTGCTTTGCTCGATGGCCGCGTCGCTGCCCGCGCGCGCTGCCAGCGATGTGCAATGGGTCGATGCCTGGGCCGCCGCGCCCGACTCGGCGGGGCCGCCGCTCTCCGCGCAAACGGTGCGCCAGATCGTCCGCACCAGCATCGGTGGTTCCAGCGTGCGCATCCGCCTCTCCAACCTGTTCGGCACCGCCCCGGTGACGATAGGCCCGGTGCACCTGGCCAGGCATGGCAGCGGATCGGCCATCCGCCCGGACACCGATCATGTGCTGCGCTTTGCCGGCAAACCCACCGTCACCATTGCCCCGGGCGCCGACGTGCTCAGCGATCCCATTGCGCTGCCGCTGGCCGCGCTCGACGAAATCGCCGTGAGCCTGTATCTGCCCGCCGGCGCCAAGGCCTCGACCGTGCATGGCGACGGTATGCAGACCGCGTTCATCACCCCCGGCAATGCCGTCGCGGCGGCCAGCTTTCCCACCGGCAAGACTTCCGGCGCCGGATTTTTCCTGACCGATGTCGAAGTGGCCGCCGGGGCCGAAGCACGCACCATCGTGGCGATCGGCGACTCCGTCACCGACGGGCACGGCTCAGGGCGGGATCACAATGCGCGCTGGACCGACGCGTTCGCCGAGCGCCTCCAGGCCGATCCGGCGCTTGCTTCGATCGCCGTCGCCAATGCGGGCATCAGCGGCAACCGGCTGCTCAAGGACGGCCCCATCGGCCCGAGCATGCTGGCACGCTTCGATCGCGATGTGCTGGACAAGCCCGGCCTGGCCTGGGTAGTGCTGGATGCCGGCCTGAACGACATCGGCCTCTCCGACGATCCCGATTCCCCCGCCGACAACGTCTCCGCCCAGCAGATCATCGACGGCATGAAAACCCTGATCGCGCGAGCGCACGCCAGGGGCATTAGTATTATCGGCGCCACCTTGCTGCCCTATGCGGGCGCGGAAGATCCGCTGCGCTATTCGGCGGCGGGCGAGGCCAAACGCCAGGCGCTCAACGCCTGGATCCGCGGCGCTGGCGCGTTCGACGCCGTTGTCGATTTCGAGGCGGTGACGCGCGATCCCGCCCAGCCGGATCGCCTGCTGCCCGCCTTCGACAGCGGCGACCATATCCATCCGAACGACGCCGGATACCAGGCGATGGCCGCATCGATCAGCCTGCGCCTATTCGTCGAAATGTCCCGCCACCCTGGGACTTAGCTTCTTCGCCGCTGCCATATCCAGCTGGCCGCCCTGCGCATCGCCATCCGCCCTGCGGGCGAGGCCGCGGCCATACAGCGCATCGGCGCTGCCGGCGTCGCGCTGAAGCACCGCCGTGTAATCGCGGATGGCGGCCTTGGGCTGCCGGCTTCTCAGGTTCAGCGTGGCGCGCATGAGCAGGGGGCCTTCGTCATCCGGATCGGCGGCGATGGCGGCGTTGCAGTCGTCCAGTGCGCCCTTGAGCTGGTGCAGGGCCATGCGCACCGAGCAACGCGCCGCGTGCGCGGCGGCGGAGCCGGGGTCCGCTTCCAGGGCGCGGTCCAGATCGGGCAGGGCCTTATCCATCTCGCCGGTGCGCATGTAGATATCGGCCCGGGTCAGATAAGCGTCCTTCAGCTTCGGGTCCAGCGCCAGCGCCTGGTTCAGGTCGTCGATGGCGCGCTTGGCCTCGCCGCTCACGAAAAGGACTTCTCCCCGGCCGACATAAGCGGCCGCTCCCTTTGGGTCCAGCTCGATCGCGTGGCTGAAATCCGCGATGGCCCGGGCATAGTCCCCTCTCTGGCCTTGCACCAGGCCGCGAAAGCTGTAGATCCACGGCTCTTCCGGCGCCAGCGCAATGGCCAGGTCGAAGTCGCGCAGCGCGGCGTCGAACTCCCGCTTTGCCGCGTGGGCGCGTGCGCTCTCCACCTCATCGCGCGCTTCCATGCGATCCAGCGTGTCGACCGGCTGATGTGGCATCGGCAGCGCGGTGCCCTGATCGGCCGCGGCCCGCGCGGCATAGTCCTCCGCGACGGTGGAGGCGTAAAGCTTCTTCTCGCTGTAGGCGATGTAGAGATGCAGCAGGCGCAGCTGATGCATGCCCAGCACCAGATCGGGCACCTGCGCCGTGGAGCCCCGGCGGTTTGCCGCCTCGATGCTGTCGGCGCCGAGCGTGAGCGTGGGATTGTCGAAAGTGATCCCGCCGATTTGCAGGGTCTTGAACTTGCGCTTGTACAGCCCGATGCCCTGGCCGTCGAGCGTGGTCGCGGTGCCCATCCGCGTCACGCCCGCGCTGTCCTGGTCCAGGTTGAACAGCGCCTTGGCGGCCTTGAAGGTGAGCGTCGAGGTGCTGGCGCCGGTGTCGAGCACGGCGCGCAAGGGCTTTCCATCGAGCATCACCTGTATCACGATCCAGTTGTTGTCCAGCTCGAAGGGAATGCTGGTGGCATCGCGCTGGCGCCAATACACCGGGCCGCCCGCGCAGGGCTTCGGCGTGAACAGGTTCAGCTTGCCGCTGGCGGGATCGATCTCGAGGTCATGGTCCTGCAGCAGGCTGGTGCCGAGATTGCCGCTGACCTGGGGATCGTTGTTGAGCCTGTCCGAGCCGATCAGGAACTTCACGTTGCTGAAGTTGGCGCTGCCGAGTTGCAGCGAGGGCAGGATGACATAGTGATCGAGCTTGATCCCGCCGGCGCCCATCGCCGCCATCTGCGGGGCTTCGCCATGCTGGAATTGCGCCGCGGCGCTTTCGCGCAGCACGCTCAGATAAGCGCCGGTATCCAGCGCCAGCGTCGCCGGTATCGGACCCAGCCCGACCTGCGCCAGGATCAGGCCCTCCTCGTTCAGGCGCCAGTCCACTTCAGCGCTGCGCTGCGGCTTGCACCCGGCGGGCCGATCATCGGCATGGGCCGCCGCAAGCGGCGACAGGAGCAGCAGCAGGCCGAGCGCCAGGATCTCGCGGGGAGTCACCAAGTGTTCTCTGTTTGAAGCGGGAGTGCGGCCATTGTGCGGCCCGGAGCTGATGAATGGCGCCGTGGGCGGGCGCGGATGAAGCGATGGATGCAGCCCGAATAAGACGGATGGCGCGGCGGATAGTTCCTTCAGGAAAGCTTGCGGCCATAAGCGAAGCGTCCCGCGGGATTTCCGTTGGCCACAATCCGCCATCTATGAAAAAGCGGGATACGCGCCCCAAGGAACGCACCCCGCTTGTCTCATTGCCTGCTGTTTCATGCGCTAGACAAACTCTGACCAATTGGATCATCGTCATTCCCGCGCAGGCGGGAATCCAGTTTTGCGAAGGGCGAGAATCAAAACTGGACCCCCGCCTGCGCGGGGGTGACGAATTGATTGGAGTTTCCCTATACGCCGATCCGATCAACCACTCTCAAGCCGCGGCCAGCTTCTTCACCCCATAACGCTGTGCCGGCGCGGTCCGCGACAGCTTCGGCGCCATGGCGCGGCGCGCGGCCTCGTAGGCATCCCACTCGGCCCTCTCCGGCAGTGCCGGAATGGTGACGACCTCGCCCTGGTCCAGCCCGGCCAGCGCCGCGTCCACCAAGTCGGCCGCCGACATCACGATCTCCGTCGGCAGGTGCGCCACCGGCAAGCCGGCCACATCCCAGAACTCCGTCGCCGTCGCGCCCGGCAGCACCGCCTGGATGCGCAGGCCTTTGCCGGCCAGCTCATGTTGCAGCGACTGGCTGAGGGCCAGCACGAAAGCCTTGGTGCCGCCGTAGACGCCGTTGAGGGTTTCCGGGCTGATCGCCACGATCGAGGCGATGTTGACGATGGTGCCGCCGCCGCGTGCCACGAAGCCCGGCACTGCCGCATAGGTCAGCCGCGTCAGCGCGCTGACATTGAGGCTGATCATCTCGTCCATCTTGTTCACGTCCGAATCCAGCAGCGGTGCCGCCGCGCCGACGCCGGCATTGTTCACCAGCAGCGTGATGCTGGCATCGGTGCGCAGCACCTGCTCCACGCGAGCCAGGTCGGCCTTGTCGTTGAGGTCGGCCGCCACTGTTTCCACCGCCTGGCCGGTCTCGCTCGTCAGGCGGCTGGCCAGCGCGCGCAGCCGCGCCTGGTTGCGCGCCACCAGGATCAGGTCATAGCCGCGGCGGGCCAGGCGGTCGGCGTAAACGGCGCCGATGCCGGTGGAAGCGCCGGTGATCAGGGCGGTGCCCTTGCTCTGTTGAATGCTCATGTCTGTATCTCCTTGAAATCCTGCCAACACGGGTGCGTCAGCCATGGCCGCCAAGGTACGCCCGCTTGCGAATGTCGTAAATGTCAGATATACGTCTTTTTAGGTCATCACGGAATTCAGGCCATGCAGCGCATCGGATACGTCGTTTTCCCCGGCTTCCAGGCCATGAGCTTCGCCGCCCTGTCGGTGTTCGAGTTCGCCAACATCGCGGCGAAAGAGGACATCTACGAGGTCCACGTCCTCTCCGAGCATGGTGGCTGGGTCAAAAGCTCCACTGGCCTGGCCATCGAAACCGAAGCCTTCCACAGCCCGCGCTACGACACCCTCATCGTCGGCGGCGGTGTCGATATCCAGGTGGCTTCGCCGGGCCTGGTGAAGTTCGTGCAGAAGGCGCTCAAGTCTTCCCGCCGCCTCGCTTCCATCTGCACCGGCGCCTCCGTCCTCGCCCAGGCCGGCGTGCTCGACGGCCGCCGCGTCACCACCCACTGGGTCATCGCCCGCGAACTGCAGCGGCTCTACCCCGGCCTGAAGATGGAGGAAGACCGCATTTTCATCGTCGATGGTTCGGTGTGGACCTCCGCCGGCATGTCCGCCGGCATCGACCTGGCCTTGGCCATGGTGGAAAAGGACCTCGGCGCCGAGCTTGCCCGCCTCGTCGCCAAGTACCTGGTCGTCTACCACCGCCGCAGCGGCGGCCAGTCCCAGTTCTCCGCCCTGCTCGAACTGGAGCCCAAGTCCGATCGCATCCAGTCCGCCCTGGCCTACGCCCGGCAGAACCTGCACACCCCGCTGTCCGTCGATCAGCTCGCCGAGGCCGCCCACCTCAGCCCCCGCCAGTTCAGCCGCGCCTTCCGCTCCGAAACCGGCCAGTCACCCGCCAAGGCCGTCGAGAATCTTCGGGTGGAGGCGGCAAGGTTGATGATGGAGCAGGGCAGGCTCTCGATCGATGTTGTCGCAAGGGAAACCGGCTTCGCCGACCGCGACCGCATGCGGCGGGCTTTCCTGCGGGCGTTCGGGCAACCGCCGCAGGTGATCAGGCGGAGCGCGCGGGTGGTGGCGGTGGGGTGAATTGATTGGTTGGCCGGGATCGTTCGCGGCGTCGAGGTTATTTACTCCGACCTCTTATCCCCCCCCGCTATCTGAAACCATCCCTTGAGGCTGTCTTAGCCCTTTAGCAACGGGAAGTCTGAAGTCGATAGCTGGGTTCCGCCACGCTTCCTGTATTCAAGATATCGATTCATCACTACCCAAGCTCGCTTCGTTGCTGCACTGGTCATTTTTCCAGTCACGCGAGTTCCTTTGCCGTGCCGAGGACCCTGAGAAATATCCGTGACCAGGGTTATTTGATCTTTCTAATTTGAGAATAATTCGATCTTTTCAGGGGACTCCAATGAGCCTGACTTTGCACAAGCGATCTCGGAACTAGCAGAGCTTATTGCAAATGAGATTGCAGTAAACGGTGGTGGTGCCTAGGGCTGCTGATGTAGCCCCGCTACATCCTTCTCGCTGACGCTGTCGCCGTAATGATTGCCGAAGTGGCTGCGCACATAGTTTGCGACGTCGGCGATCTGTGCGTCGGTCAACTCTACAGCCCGCTTGTCTTCGCCGTGGCTGCCGAGGCCGAAGGCCGGCATGTTCCTGCGTCCCTTGAGGACCGTCAGCACGATGTACGGCGCGGAAGCCAGGTTGGGGTCCTGCGCCAGCGCCGGATAGCTGCCGGCGCCTTTCGCACCTTGTCCCTGGGACATGTGACAGCCCTGGCAGACGTGGGAGTAGACGCCCGCGCCGTCCAGCTTCGAGAATTGCGCGGGGGACGCCACTGATGCGGCTTCATCTGAAAATGCGGGGGACGCGTAAGCGGCAAGGAGCAGTGCGGCGCCCAGAATCCTGTTGAAAAATCCGTTGCGGGGTTTCATGCCTGGCCTCCGTTGACGACGCGCTGGTGCAAGCGGCCAATGGCATCCAGCGCCGAGGTGATGGCCCCCTCCTGCCAGGCGGGAATATAGGATGCGTGCTCCCCCGCCAGCAGGATGCGGCCGTCGATCTTGCACAGATTGTCGTAGTGCGCGGCGCGCAGTTCCTCGCTCCATTTGCCGGCACAGCCCAGGGTGAAGGGGGCGCGGTGCCAGGCGACGGAAATGCCGTTCTCGAACTCCGTTTTGTACTGCGGGTGGATGATGCTGCCGTACTCCACGGCCTTGGCCACCCGCTCGGCGGCCGACATCGCGGTGAGCTGCGTCGCCTGAAGATTTCCGGAGGCAAAGGTGCCGAGCAGCACACCCTTGCCATCGCTGAAATAATTGGTGCTGGGATAGGAGATTGTGGTGATGGGCAGGTCGGTGTAGCTGATGCCGCCGTAGATGTGTTCGTCCTCTTCCCAGAAGCGGCGCTTGAACTGCAGGCCGGTCTTGACGGCCGAGGAATAGGGCACTGCCGCGATGGCCGCCGCCATTTCCGGGCCGACGTTCATCGGCAGCTGGCTCAGAATGGGCAGCGGGATGGTGCACAGGCACCAATCCGCGTGCGCGGTCCGCGCCGTGCCGGGGCTGGCGCTGTCCTCATAGCGGACCGTGACGCCCCTGGCATCCTGCTGGATCGCGGTCACCCTGGCGCCGTACTGGATCAGGCCGCCCAACTCCCGCCCGAAGGCCTTGCCGATCATGCCCATGCCGCCGACCGGCTGGAACATGGTCATCTGCCATTCATAGATTTCGCCCGGCAGCATGCCCGCCCAGGTGTTGGAATTGACGATATCGGACAATTCCAACGGATCCGAAGGCACCGGCCGGGCGTCGAGGCCGCCGCCCGGATCTTTGACGTAGCCGCGGCGCGCACTGCTGGATTCGCTTTTGCTGTAGGCATAGCGCTTGTCAAGCGCGCCCCATTGGCGCAGTGACTCCAGCAGCTTCTCCTGGTCTTCACGCGTCACCGGCGCGTCCAGCCCATGCTGCTGCAGCGACTTGGCCAGCAACTCCGCCACATGACCATGGTAGTCCGCGCGGATCGCGCGAAAGCGCTGCGGCTTGCCGCCGAAGTAATCGCTGCTGTGCAGGTAGGCGTTGTAATTGACCTGGATGAAGGGTTCCAGGGCAACGCCCAGGCGCTTGCAGTAGCTCAGCACGGCCTTGTGATGATGGGGGATGCGCCATGGCCCCGGATTGAGATAGAGGCCCTGGTCGAACTGGCAGTGCTGCGGGTCGCCGCCCAGCTCGGTGTAGGTATCGCCGCCGTAGAGACTCCAGTTGCGGCCGCCGGGGCGCTGGTTGTACTCCAGTATCTTCACGGTGTAGCCGGCGTTGCGCAGCTCCAGTGCGGCCGACATGCCCGCAAGTCCCGCTCCCAGGATCAGCACCGAAGCGCCTTTGGGATCACCTTCCAGCCTGATCGGCCCCTTGTAGGGAGATTCGGCCGCGTAACCCAGGGAGCTCATCGCGGCATACATCGCGGCACCGCCCGCCGTGACGCCGATCATACCCAACAACTCGCGGCGGCTCATTGAGGATTGACTGCGTTGGTCCATCGCTTGCTCCCGGGTAAGAGACGCCATGTCGTGCATCCGGCCAAGGTCGCCACCCTGCGGCGGACGGGCGATGCCCGGGCGGCGACACTTGTAGAACGCGGTGCAGGCTCATTCCGGAAATGGATGCGGCATCACCCGGATGTAAGGAGGGGAAATCCGGGATTTGCGCGGCTGGGCATTCCCGGATTCCGTTCCACTTCATCCGGGTTAAGCTCGTTTTGCGTTCAGGCTCAGGCCAGCCCTTCAACTGCAAGCGCCTTGGCGACCGCAGGCACGCTCTTCATGCGCGCTGAGTAGGCGCCAAGCGGCTCCGGTACCGCGATCCCCATCATGGCCGCCCACGCCAGCATGACGAACAGGTAGGCATCGGCGATCGTCATCTGTTCGCCGACCAGGAACTGCTTGTCGCCAAGCTGCGCGGCGATCGTGGCGAAGCGCATGACCAGCATCTTCCCGGCCTTACCCTTCTCCGCCTCGGTCGCGTCGGGATAGAAGAAGGGCCTGAAGTTGACGTGGATCTCGGTCGTCATGAAGGCCGTGGCTTCCAGCGCGCGCCAGCGGTCAAGGCCATCCTTTGCCAGCAGCTTGCCCGACTGGTCGGCGATGTAAGCCAGAATGGCGACGCTTTCGGTCAGGATCGTTCCATCGTCAAGCTCCAGCGCAGGGGTGTAACCCTTGGGGTTGATGGTCTTGAAGTCTCGTCCGTCGTCGGTTTGCTTGTCCCGGCCCACTTTCACGAGTTTGTGGGGCATCCCTGCCTCGATAAGTGCGATGTGGGAAGCCTGGCTGCAGCCGCCGGGAGCGTAAAAAAGGTTCATGATATTCTCCGTAATCATCAGTCTGGATTGTTGACCAGCACCAAGTATGTGACTTTGTGCTGAGTGCCGAAAACGCATATTTTCAGGACCAGGTCATATGGATGTGCCTACGCCGCTCGACGTTCTCACCGATTGCCGCAGGGTCAGCGAAGTGCTCAGCCGGGTCGGGGACAAATGGACAATGCAGGTGGTGGTAACGCTGCGCGAGCAGCCGCGGCGCTTCAACGAGATCAAGCGTCAGGTGGGTGGCATTTCGCAGCAGATGCTGACGCGGACGCTCAAGACGCTAGAGCGCGACGGCATGGTCAAGCGCACGGTCCGCGCAACCACGCCGCCGCAGGTGGAATATGCGCTGACCGCGCTCGGACGATCGCTGTCCGTGCCGGTGCGGCAGCTGGCGCAATGGTCGCGCGCACATCTCGCTGCCATTCACGAAAGCCGTCTACGTTACGATGCCCGCCGCTGAGGCCGGTCGAGCAAGTTCAAGTAGTGGAAGGGTCTGAGCCCAATAAATTCTCCAGGGAGAAACCGTTGCGTACCATTCCGCGCATCTGTCTGGTAACCGTCACGCTGGTGGGATGCGTGGGCTGCGACCAGATCTCAAAGGGCGCGGTGCGCTCCCACCTTGTCATCGGGGAAACCTATTCCTATCTGCACGATGTGCTGCGCCTGACTCATGCGGAAAACTCCGGAGCATTCCTCAGTCTTGGTGCGAAGCTCCCCGAGAATGTGCGGACCATTCTCTTCACCGTCCTGGTCGGTCTTTTCAGTTTTTCGGCCCTGCTCGCGGCGCTCTTTGCCAGGCGCCTCGGAAGGTGGCAGGTTGCGGCCCTGGCGCTCATTGCAGCCGGGGGCGTCGGAAACTGGATCGACCGGCTGCTGAAAAACGGACTAGTCACGGACTTCCTGAATGTCGGTATCGGGCCGCTGCGCACGGGGATATTCAACGTCGCGGATATGGCGCTGATGCTCGGTGTGGTGATGCTCTTGCTGATGTCTGGAAGGTCGGGGGCTTCCAACAACTCGTTTTAGCGGGCGCGATAAGGGGGGCATCAAGTGACAAGGCCCGACCATTGGTTCAAGCCAGTCGCTGCAAAAAGCAGCGGCGCCGGCTTAACCTAGGTGTTGGGCGTCATGAATGAAGGCGACCCACAGCCCGTAGATTCTTCCAAACGGCCTTGCTATTGCTCCCTGTGGCATGACCCAAAGGGGCGAGTATTGCTGGAAAATCAGCAGATACCATATGGCTACTGTGGGATTTGTGGCGTCTGCGGGAAACCGGGTCATGTGCGGCATGATCCATCTGGCCCGAGCTCTGGCGGTTGGTGCGATGACTGTTACGACGCGGCCGTGCGTGTGCGAGCCCGGGTGTAACGAGGTGGAATGCGGAGCTTGCGCGGCAGGACATTCCCGGATTTTGTTCCACTCCATGAATGGATCTGCGGCCTGGTCATGGATTTGATGACCAAGCCGCTATCACTCTAGTCCGCGCTCCGGAGAGGCGCGAACAAGTCCCGCGGCCCTGGCTAGGTCGCCAGCTTTGCATCCATGGTGATTTTGGCCTTGAGCAGCTTCGACACCGGGCATCCGGCCTTGGCCTTGTTGGCGATTTCCTCGAACTTGGCCTGGTCCGCGCCCGGAATGCTGGCGACCACGGTCAGGTGGCTGGCGGTGATTTCGAAGCCTTCACCGACCTTGTCCAGCGTCACCTCGGCATGGGTTTCGATCTTCTCCGCGGTCAGCCCCGCCTCGCCCAGCATCAGCGACAGCGCCATCGAAAAACAACCGGCATGCGCGGCGCCGATCAATTCTTCCGGATTGGTGCCCTTGCCGCCCTCGAAGCGCGACTTGAAGCCGTAAGGCGCTTCCTTCAGCACCCCGGTCTCGGTGGAAATGGTGCCGCCGCCATCCTTGATGCCGCCCTTCCAGACCGCCCATGCTTTCTTCTTCATGACTGCTCCTGCGTTTGATCGGGGAAAGCCGCGTCCGTTGCGGCGACCTTGCTTGGACCGCCGATCCAAGGAAACATTGCGAAAACTCGGCGGGGTCGGAGCCGCCGCGGATGATCCGGCGGAGTGCGCGAGTAGTGGGATGGGGTGAGCGGTCCGAGGGTGGAACACGGGTCCGCAGGCCGCGCCAATGGTCCGGTGCAAACCACGGCGACTGACGTGAATAACGATCCGCATTGCCATGCTCGGCGAGCTGGTATTCGTGTTCCGGCTGCTGATCAGGGGTTGGAAAATCGAGGAACCGGGAAGCGCAGCCCGGATATAGCGGAGTGATACCCGGGGCAGGCATTGCGCTGTGCTGTGCTGTGAAAAGACCGATCGGCTGGCTCACACCAGCGCGCTTGCGGATTCTGTCTGTACCTTGCCACGGCCTCTAAATGATCATTTTCGCTCACGCGTTCCCCAGGCCGCGCGAGCTCAGTGCAATTCATTGATCCTGCAAGATATTACGCCACCGTCGGGTTGAAATGTCGGTATGAGCCAGCCTTGGCTTCCCCGGATACTGGTCAGGACTGCGATGACTGCCGCCGTGCCGAAGCATTCAGGGTAACTATAATAATCTCTAATAATTCATAGTGTTGAAAATATGTTCTGAGGCGACGAGAGATCTGTAAGATTCAAATTATTCACAATTTGCCGGATTTTCGCTGTGCGAACCGGTAAACCATAAATAATTCCAGGCATTGCACCCATCGCGACACGGTTGCCCGCTCTTTTCCAGGTGGGGACGCGCTCATTCCCGAGGGCGCCGCCGTGGTGTGATGGACTTGAATCGGTGAGCCGCCCTGGTGCGAGTTCGCAGGTGAAACTGCCCCGAGGGAAAGTGACAACAGACCCTCGCTGACTGGCTGGATCTACAGTAACGGCGCGGGTTTCCGGCTAACGGCGGTAAGGCCGGGAAGGTTGGGATTCGGCAAGAATTGATCGGCGAATCTGGCCAGGCCGAAGCCGGGAGCCAGTGCCGATTGCGCGGCCTGGTAGCCTCGCTTTTTCTCGTTAAAGATTGGTTTTAATCAAAAATTCACGGGTCTCTGCTTGACATGGATTAAATATGATTTAATCTGATTCTATAAGATTGATAATGCGACGGCATGTTCCGCTGGAGGCGGAGAAGCCGCTCACAGGTGTGGATGAGCGGGGACAGATGCACTTCATCAATCAATGGAGGTGGCTCGTGAAAGGTAGAATCATGCGGCGCGACCAAGCCGGAAGGATCACGGCGCGGAAGTGGCTTGGCGGTGCGGTAGCGGCGGCAATGTTTCTCGGACTGTGTTGCAACGGGGCGGTGCAGGCCGCGCCGGCGACCAGCGACCAGCTGGTGCGGACGGCAGGCGATCAGGAGCAGGTGCGGTTCGCCCTGACCTTGCCGCAGACCAATCAGGCGGCGTTGAAGGAGTTTCTCCAGGACCTGTATACCCCCGGCAATCCGCAGTTCCATCAATTCCTGAGTTCGGCGGAATTCGATGCGCGCTTCGGCCCGACCCAGGCGCAGTATGAGGCGCTCAAGTCGGTGGCCACGCAAAACGGTTTGACCGTCGTCGGCGAGCACACCAGCCACACGCTGCTCGACGTGCAGGGGTCGGCGGGGGCCATCCGCAAGTTGCTGGGCGTGCAGATGCAGGTGAAGCAGCGCGCCGACGGCCGCCAGTATTTCGCGCCGGACCGGCCGCAGACCTTGCCGTATTCGCTGTCGGCGCTGGGCGCCGACGCGGCGGCGTTGTACCAGCGGCCGCTGGACTCGATGCTGACCCGCGGGGGCTCGGTGGCGCAGGCCAGCGTCGATGCGGCGGCCAGGCTTCAGCCGAATGTCGGCACCTCGCCAAACGGTGCCTACGGCCCGGCCGACATCAAGACGGCCTACAACCTCAACAGCATCCAGAACGGCGGCACGCCGGTGGCCCTGTTCGAGCTGTACAGCGCCAATTACAGCGATGCCGGCGTCTATGCCACCGAGTTCGGCCTGAACAATCCGAATCTGGTGCAGGTGACCGTCGACGGCGGCACCACCGATATGGACGAATCGGCCGAGGTAATAGCTGACATCGAGATGGTGATGTTGGTGTCCAACCCCAGCACGATCTACGTCTACACCGGGCCGAACACCCCCACCGGCGCGGTCGATACCTACACGAAGATAGCCGACGACAACCTGGTGACCCAGGTCAGCACCTCCTACGGCGCCTGCGAGAGCACCGTCGGCGAGGGCGTCATCAATGCGGAAAGCCCCGCGTTCACCAAGATGGTGGCCGAGGGCATGTCGCTGTTCTCCGCGGCGGGCGATTCCGGCGCGTATGCTTGCAGCTTTCTTCTGATCTTCGAGTCAGTTGGCGTGCTGGACCCGGCGTCGCAGCCGAACGTGATCGGCGTCGGCGGCACCAACCTGACCACCACCTCGACCCAGGCCTACACTTCCGAGACGGTATGGAACGAGGTGACCGGCACCGCCGCCACCAGCGGCGCCACCGGCGGCGGCATCAGCGGCTACTGGCCCATCCCCTCGTACCAGAAAGGCGTGGTGTCCAACGCCGGCTCGTCGATCCAGTATTCGACTACCATGCGCAACGTGCCGGATGTGAGCCTGAATGCCGACCTGGCCACCGGCGGCTACTACATCTACGAAAGCAACCAGTGCAAGGGCTGGTGCTACGTCGGCGGTACCAGCGTTGCGGCGCCGCAGTGGGCGGCGTTCTGGAGCCTGATCAGCAAGGGCCTGGGCAGCAGCCCCGGCTTCGCCAATCCGATCCTGTATTCGATTGCCGAAAACCCCACGTCCTACGCCAATGACTTCCACGACGTCACCAGCGGCAACAACAACTACTACGACGCGGCAGTGGGCTACGACACCACCACCGGCTGGGGTTCGTACAACGGCGCCAACCTGTACGCGGGAGTGATCGCCGCGGTCAGCGGCGGCGGTTCGAGCAGCAGCGGCGGCGGCTCCAGTTCAAGCTCCAGCTCCAGCAGCGGTGGATCGAGCTCCAGCTCGAGCAGCAGCGGGTCGAGTTCCAGCTCCAGCTCGAGCGGCGGTGGCAGCAGCGGCGTGCCGGCGGCACCCACCTTGACGGTTACCGGTGGCGGCCTGCTTTCGGCCGCCGTGAGTCTGAGCTGGACCGCCTCGTCAGGCGCCACCAGCTATGACGTTTATGTGGGCACCGCCTCGGGCGCCGAGAGCAGCACGCCGGTGGCGCAGGTCACCGGTACCAGCTACCAGTTCAGCGGCGACATCCTGACCACCTATTACTTCACGGTGAAGGCGCAGAACGCGGCGGGCTTGAGCGCGGCTTCCAACGAGGGCACGACGATCACCGGCCTGTAAATCGCAAACGCAGGCTGCTTCATCAGGCCCCGGACCGATATGGTCCGGGGCCTTTCTGCTGTGTGGCGCCTGCCTCGGGTATAACGCGGCTTTCCTGAAATCGGGAAATCAATGGGATCAGACGGCAGCGGCACTGTGGAGTATATGAACAATTGGATCATCGTCATTCCCGCGCAGGGCGGCCCCGACACGGTGTCCGGAACGGTGGGTGCGGGAGGGGCCGCACGCGCCTGCTCCCGCACCAACGCTGACGCGGCAGCGTGGCGCAGGCGCAATCCAGTTTTGCGAAGGATGGAAATCAAAACTGGACCCCCGCCTGCGCGGGGGGGACGAATTGATCAGAGGTTCGTTAGCTTAAGCGCCATCACCAGTTCCCCGATGCCCCGCCGCCGCCGAAGCCGCCCCCGCCGCCGCTGAAGCTATCATCGCTCGAGCTGCTGCTGGAACTGCCGCTGCTACTGCTGGAGTCGCGACCGCTACCGGATGAGTCGCGTCCGCCGGAACGCTTGCCCTTGATCACACCGACAATTGTCGCTATCCCGATGAGCGATACCATCAGAACCAAGAAGAAGCCCACGATGATTTCGAGGGTTGCGTCCTGGTCCTTCTGCTGCTCCTGCATCGCATCGAGCTGCTTTTGCGCTTCGGCAAATTCCGCTCTTTGCTGTTCGAGTTGATCGCGCGCGGCTTGCTCCGCTAAAGGGTCATCGGCAGCGGGGTTGCTTCCGGCCCCATCCTGTTGCGGTGGCGACCCGGCGCTTTCACCCCGAGCGGCCCGCATGATCCGGTCCACGCCGGCATTGATTCCGGTGTAGAAATCTCCGGCCTTGAATGCTGGGGTGATGGTCTCGTCGATGATGCGCATGGCGACGGCATCGGGAATGGCGCCTTCCAGGCCATAGCCAACTTCGATGCGCAGGCGATGATCGTTCTTCGCCACGATCAGGATCACCCCATCGTCCACGCCCTTGCGTCCGAGCTTCCAGGCTTCGCCGACGCGGATGCCGTATTGCTCGATGGTCTCCGGCCTGGTGCTGGGCAGAACCAGCACCGCAAGCTGGCTGCCTTTCTCATGCTCGAAGTCCGCCAGCTTTCCGGTAAGAGTGCGCTGCTGCTCGGCGCTGAGCGTGCCGGTCAGGTCGGTGACGCGCGCCACCGGGGGAATGGCGACATCCGCGCCGGATGCTCCGGGGATGGCCAACAGCGTCAACAGCAACAGTCCCGCCAACCGCCTGGATAAAGACATGGTCGGCTAAAACGGCGCGCTGATCGTGATGCATGCCATCCGGCTGGCCTCGTCGGGAGTGTGTCGCTGCGTCGATGCACCCCAGCGATCGAGCTGAGTATGCGGCCTGGTGCGGCGCCGCTCGCCCCCGATACGAGGGGTCAGGTGGCGCAATGGCGCTACCTTAAGGTCAAAGTCGCGGCGCGCTAATTTCTTCGTCATTCCCGCGCAGGCGGGAATCCAGTTCTCGCTTTGGCGGGGGCATAAAGCAAACTGGGTCCCCGCCTGCGCGGGGACGACGCTGCTGATTTTGTCGGCGAATTTCAAACCCAGGACACTAGCCGCCGTTGCCAAACCCCATTTCAATCCGGCTGATCTCCATCCACATAGAACCATCGCCCTTCCTCACGCACGAAGCGGCTGCATTCCTGTAGCCGCACCGCCGAGCCTCCGCCGACGCGGTAGCGCGCCACGAACTCCACCTCCGCTCGCTCCGGGCCGGTGTCGCGGGGGCGCTTCACGGTCAGCCCTAGCCACTTCGTGCCGGGCTCGAAACTCACCGAGCCCGGCCGCGTGCTGGCGTGCCAGGTGGCCAGCAGGTAGGGCTCGTTCCGCGCCACGTAGGCGCTGTAGCGCGAGCGCATCAGGGCCTCGGCGGTGGGCGCTTGCAGCGTGCGATGCCACTGCGCGCAGCAGGCATCCAGCGCATCGCCGCTGCCGCAAGGGCACAGCCCTGCCGCATCCTTGCTCACGGCTTTGAACCCGCGGGGGCATCGCGCCAGTTGGCATTACGCTCCCAGAACTCCACGCTGCGCTGGTAGGCCGCGCGATCCAGCGCCACGCCCGAGCCGCCCTCCGCGACGCCCAGCGCATTGCGCAGCATGGTGATCGGCGCCATCGGGATCTCCTCCGGCTCCAGCGTGTAGAGGCAGCCGACCACACCCCAGTCGGCCTCGATCTTCTCGCCTTCCTTGCGCAGCTGATCGCGGCTGTACAGGATCGGGATCAGGTAGTTGGCGACGGGGGCCTGCACGCCCTCGAACCAGCGCGTGAGCACCGGCAGCTCCGCGGCGTTGCGCGCCTCGTAGCCGGAACGCAATTGATGCCGGTTGTCCGCGGTGATGGGGATGGTCAGGCAGCGCGTGGAGGTCCAGTTGGCGTGGACGTGAAGCTTGCAGAACGCGGCGTAGCCGTCCAGCACCTTCAGCGGCGTGTGCTCGTTGAGGTAGTGCTCGAATTCTTCCGCCGAGCAGTCCTGAATCGTGTTGCCACGCTTCTGCCTGGGAAACAGCCGGCCGATGGCAAAGTCCGTCAGTGCGATCCGCATGAGAGATCAGATGAGCAGGTTTTGAATGGGTACAGGGAAGCGGCCGGATTGGTGAGTGCCGCAGTCCCTGGGTTCAGCGCATTTTACCCGCGAACACCATGACGACGTAGAACACCCAGATCGGGATCAGCGTCGCCCAGTAAGTGGCCATCCAGATCAGGCCGACGATTCCGCCCCACGATTCGGCGTCGGTCCTGCGGTTCTTCAACTCGATGGCCCGCTTCAGGCCGTGTGCGAGGCCTCCCGTAACCGGCGCGGCCTCCCCATTTCCCCACAGCACGTGGAGGTGGAGGTACTGCCAGGGTAGATAGGCCGCGCCGAAAACGAGGCTCAGCTGCAGCAGCACTTCGCGGCCGCCGTGCGGATCGGTCGTTGCGTAGAGGTAGGCGCTGGCCGCCGTGTTGGCGATGAAGATCAGCAGCCAGCCGAGCTCTTCGTAGAAGTAGTAGCGGAATTGCCCGGTCAGGACCGCCGTCCAGACGAAGACCTGGCTGGTCGTGGCGAACACTACCATCGACCAGGACAGGGTGTTCACCCAGGCGACGTCGCCGACATTGAGCAGCCGCAGCACGCGCGAAAACGCATAGATGTAGAAGATTTCCGAAGCCGTCGCGAGCAGGCGCGTCGTGAAGATCGACGAGAAGACCGAGCTGTGGAAGACGGCGCTGGTTTCGTAGCGCACGGGAAACAGGCAACGATAGGCGGACACGGCGAAGAAGATCAGCGCCGGTGCCGCGAGCCATACGTCCACCCCGTCCGCGAGGGCCGATGCGGTCTTCAGTAGAAAATAGAGATTGGCCGCGCCGCCGAGCGTCAGGAGCCAAAGGAAGACCGTGAAATCACCCGCCGGCCCTTCGGCCCAGCGCATCGCGCTGATCATCCTGCCTGGAGGGTGGGCGGAGTCGGACTTCATTGGCGATTATAGGCGCAAAATCGCGATTGCCCAGCGGCAGAGTTCGGGGGCGGGCTCAGCGGCAGCCGAAGGCCGTCCGCTGAAGCTCATCATCGGACTCACGCTCCCCGCTCAACCCACTGGGCACGCCAGGCAGGAGCGTCGAAGGGATCGGCGAAGTATTGCGTCTCATGCGACACCTTTCCATCCCGAAACTCCATGATGCTCACGGTGTAGGCACGCTTGCCCTGGTAGGTGATCACATACTCGGTAACCCAGAGATTGCCCTGTCCAGTGATCCGCCGCACCGCAAACCCCGATGGTCTGCCGGGGTGATGGCTGCGAAGCGCCTGCAGGTTATGCCGGCCCTGGATGACCTCGCCCGACTGCGGGTACTCGCACACCGCGTCATCGTGATAGATCTCATGTTCGCTGGCTTGATCGCCCGCGGCGGATGCAGCCCAATGCCGATCAATCGCCATCCGGATGTTCTGCTGTTCCATCGCCGGCCTCCATTTGAGCCCGCGCAAGGCGGGTCGCGGACCCGTTTTGCCTTGGCAGGCTTGATCCCTTGTCGCCAAGTCGCCCGTATTCATGATGCTGCCTGTGCGTCGCCGAACAAGCAAGGTATTGTCCTGGCTGCGAAGTACGGTCATTCGCCGCTGCATGGTTGCCGCTCAGTTCGCTGCCTGGATTGCCACCCGAGGGCTATCAAGCACGAAGCTGCTTTCGGCGAATGTCGGCCGTCAAATCGCGCATCTTTTTTCTGCTACGCTCGCCAACGGATCATTCGAACTGCGAGGGCCATCGTGGCAAATCCAACGGAACTTCTCGAGCCCGCACTGGTTGAACGCGTACTTGGAAAAATGGAATTGTCCACGCACCCTCGGCCTACCATTGCCGGATTGCGCGCACTCTACTCTGCATGGTGCCGCAAAGTGCCATTCGACAATGTCCGCAAGCTGATCCACTTGCATCGAAACGATCCCCGATCACTGCCAGGTGATGATGCCGCCGATTTTTTTGAGTCATGGCTGCGCTACGGCACGGGTGGTACCTGCTGGGCTGGCAATGGCGCCCTGAACGTGCTGCTCCGATCGCTGGGCTTCGCCTCGGCTCGCGGCCTGGCAACGATGCTGGTGGCTCCGGGTATTCCACCCAATCACGGCACCGTGGTGGTCACCTGCGAAGAGCGGAGCTTCATCGTCGATGCCTCGATCTTGCACGGCGAACCGCTTGAGCTTGCCGTATCAGGGCCAACCTCCGTGGCACATCCGGCGTGGGGCGCGGGGTGCAGCGTTCGTGATGGAAAAGCAATCATTCAGTGGCGCCCGCTGCACAAACCGGACGGGCTCGATTGTCGCATTGATGACTTCGACGTTTCGGCGGAAACATTCCGCAGCTTGCACGAACAAACACGCCCTTGGAGCCCATTCAACTACCAGCTGTATGGAAGGATCAATCGCGGCAATGGGGTGATCGGTACGGCGTTCGGTCGGTGCATCGAATTCGACGCAAGCGGAAAGCCGCTTCAGCGCGAATTGGCCCCGGAAGAGCGGATGAAATTTGTCGTGGAGCATCTTGGGATAGCCGAAGAGATCGCCGCGATGCTGCCGCAGGATGTGCCGACTCCGCCGCCCCCACCGATGCAGGCTTGATCCCTTGTCGCCAGGCTACCCGTATTCATGATGCTGCCTGTGTGTCGCCGCACAAGCAAGGCGTTGTCCTGGCGGCGCATGACTGCCCTGGGCCACCTTGCAGGCATCGAGCTTCCCCCTGAACGCGGTCATCGGCGATGGCCGCTTGCAGCAGGTTCAGACACGACAGCGTCAGCTTGCGCCACATGGCAGCCGTGGACCTCGGACATTAAACGGAGCCGCTTGGCATGGCGTCGTGCATCCAGGGATGCCTGAAGAGATCGCTGCCGCAAAACATGGACCAGAGCGGTAACTCCCCGCAATCCTCACGCCCCGCGTGACATCCGTCGAGGAGCGGCAGGCCGTACTGACTGTTGCTCACGCATGGCGGGCCTTCAGGTTTTTTTGCCTTTGCGTGAGACGGGGCGCTGGCTGGTATCCTTTGGCAAGCGCTGAGGATCGCCAAGGAGCTCGACCAGCCGTGTCTCGCATTCGGAAAACGAGTGCCCGCGCCGCTGCGAGATCATGAAGGTGAGGGGGCCCATGTGCCATGCGCGCCGTTGAAGTTCGACGAGTGTTGCATTCGCTAGGTCTTCCGCGACCATGTGACGCGGCATGTGCCCCCAGCACAAGCTTCCCCTGAGCAGATCGTGCTTCGCGCCGAGGTCATTCACCAGCCACTGGCGTTCGCCGGCGACTCCCTGTTGTGTTTTTTCCGTATCGGGCTGATTGTCGGTTACGACGAGCTGGATGTGCCGGCCAAATTCCTCGCGTGGGATCGGCCCCGCGATTGCGGCCAGCGGATGCGATGGCGCACAGACGGTCACCATTTGCACCTCACATAAATACCGCCTTTCTATGGTGCCAGGGCTCAGCTCCGGCACGTCCGTGATCGTCACCGCCAATGCACACGTGCCTTCGAGAACCAAACGCTCGCCGCCCTGCATGGACGTCATGCGCAGATTGATTGCAACGGTTGAAAAGTCCGCCTGCAGGCTGCGCAGGCATTCGATCAGGTGCGCGCGCGGAAAATAGGTATCCACGGCAATCGAGACTTGCGGTACCCCGGCTTCAGCAATCGAAACCGCGCGCGTCTTCATTTCCTCGGTGCGCGAGATCACCGCGCGAGCATCTGGCAGGAGGCTGCGGCCCGCGGCGGTAAGCGTCGCCTTGCGGGTATTGCGCTCGAACAACTCCACATCAAAGGCACTCTCGAGTGCCTTGATCGCGTGACTGATCGCCGACTGTGCACGGTTCAGCTCCCGTGCGGCCCCGGAAAAGCTTCCTTGGTCACACACGGCAACAAAGGCCCGAAGTTGATTGATGGTGACGTTATCGAGCATGGCTATCTAAAGAGTAGATGATACATATCGATATTCCGTCAATTGTCTTCATGAGTAAAGACCTCACGATATACGGCAAGCAGTTCCCTGCATCCGCACAACTCCAAGGAGAAATGCACGACATGACCAGACTGAATGGAAAGACCGCCGTGATCACCGGTGGCGCAACCGGCATCGGCCGCGCCGCAGCAAAGCGCTTCATCGAGGGGGGGGCCTTCGTCTTCATCTTCGGCCGCCGGCAGAAGGCGCTCGACGCCGCTGTGGCCGACCTCGGGCCCAATGCCCGCGCGGTGAAGGGCTCGGTCTCGGATGAGGCCGACCTCGACCGGCTCTACGCGGCGGTGAAGGCCGAGCGCGGAACCCTCGACATCGTCTTCGCCAATGCCGGGGCGGGAAGCCCGCTTCCGCTCGGCCAGATCACCGCCAAGCACATTGACGAAACCTTCGACACCAATGTGAAGGGTACGATCTTCACGGTGCAGAAGGCGCTGCCGCTGATGGGCAAGGGCGGTTCGATCATCCTGACCGGATCGAGCGCCGGCACCACGGGCGCCCCGGCGTTCACCGCCTACAGCGCCAGCAAGGCGGCAGTGCGCAATCTCGCGCGGACCTGGGCAGAGGACCTGAAAGGCACCGGCATCCGGGTCAACGTGCTGTCGCCTGGTGCGACGGCGACCGAACTCGCGAAGGAAGCGCTGGGCGAGGAGGGCCTGAAGGCCTACGGTGCGATGACTCCGCTCCAGCGCATGGCCGATCCGGCGGAGATCGGGGCCGTGGCCGCCTTTCTCGCCTCGTCGGACAGCAGCTTCATGACCGCCAGCGAAGTCGCCGTCGACGGCGGCCTGGCGCAACTCTGACCGCGGTACGGTCCCGTGCTTCTCAAACTTTTAAATGAAGACACAACACAGAACGAAGGATAAAAGATCATGAAAAAACTGGAAGGTAAGGTCGCAGTCATCACCGGCGGAAGCAGCGGAATTGGCTTGGCCACAGCCAAGCGCTTCGTGGAAGAAGGTGCGCACGTGGTAATTACCGGGCGACGAGAGAAAGAGTTGAAGGAGGCCGCAGCCTCGATCAAGACAAACGTTACGACGGTCGTGAGCGACGTGTCGCGCCTGGAGGATCTGGACCGCCTCTATACCGTCGTGAAAGAGAAACATGGTCACATCGACATTCTCTTCGCGAACGCGGGCGCGGGGACAATCGCACCGCTCGCGGTCGCTACTGAGGCCCATTTTGACCAGACCTTCGATGTGAACGTGAAGGGAATGTTCTTTACGGTGCAGAAGGCCCTTCCCCTCCTCAAAGACGGCGGTTCGATTATCCTGAACTCTTCGGTCTCAAACGTGCTCGGGCTTCCAGGATTTACTGCTTACGCCGCGAGCAAGGCGGCTGTTCGCAACTTCGCGCGCGGGTGGGCTTTGGAATTGAAAGACCGCAAGATCCGCGTGAATAGTATGAGCCCCGGAGCAATCGACACTCCCGCCTTGGCGACGACGACGGGCCTTACCGCTGAACAGGCCGAGCAGGCAGTCGCACAGTTCACCACGCAGATCCCAATGGGCCGCAGAGGCATGCCCGAGGAAATCGCCGCGGCAGTCGCGTTCCTCGCCTCCGATGAAAGTTCTTACATCACCGGCATAGATCTTCCCGTCGATGGAGGCATGGCGCAGGTCTGACCCTGGCGTTAACACAGGCGCGAGGAAGTAGCTGGGGTCAACTGATCTTCAAGAACCTGGTCAAGCTCGACTGATGAACACGACGTGCCAACCGGCAGGGCTACGATGCACGGATCGGATCGAGCGCGAACCGATCCGTGCGAAATGGAGAAATTCCAATGAGCATTGAGAAGAACATCCAGACCGTGAAGGACTTCTTCGCCGCGATCAGCCGCGGCGACAGGGAACGTCTGCTGGCACTGGCCATCTGCAGCCCTCGGGTCGGAATAGACGGCGGATCAGCCGTGGATTTCCCCTCGCGCGCCGCGCATTCTTCAAGCGCCCAACAGTAACGGAGATTCCGATGTACGACCAATCCAAGCTATCCGAGTTGATCCGGTTCACAGGAGTCGATGCGGGCTCCACCGTCATCGACGTTTACCCAGGCGACGGCGCCTGGACCCGTCTCTTCTCCGACATCGTGGGACCCGAAGGACGGGTCTACAGTTTCGTGCCGGCCGAAGTCGCCCACTTCAAGAACGATCCGGTCGGCCGCATGCGCACGCTAGCGAAGGAGCCGGGCCGAGAGAACGTCGAAGCCGTCTCGGCGGACCTCGTGGCGATGCCGGAGGCCATGCAGCCAGCGGATGTCCTGTGGCTGCACCTGTTCTACCACGATCTCCACACCGCGCTGATCCAGGCCAGGGGCGCGACGGCGGCTCGCTTCAATCGAGCTGTCCATGAACGGCTGAAGCCCGGCGGGTTCTACGTCATCGTGGACCACGCCGCCGCCCTCGGGGCGGGCACGGGCGACGCCCAGTCGCTGCATCGGATTGAGCCTGCATCCGTTCTCGAGGAGGTGGAGGCGGCCGGCTTCGTACTGGACGCGGAAAGCCCCATGCTCGCGAACAAGGGCGATCCGCACTCGATCAAGGTATTCGATCCCTCGATCAAGGGCGAGACCGATCGCTTCGTCTATCGGTTCGTGAAGCCCTGACAGGTCCGGGCGCCGACTTCATGTCGACCCCCCAATGCCCAGAACTGACGATAGACATCCGGATCTCGGAAGCAGGGTGATCAAGCCTTGGCGCGTTCAAGCCAAGCGGCTCCGGGTTCGGGCATGATCTCGCCACCTTCCATGAGCCATCGTGACGGAACGCCGATGAGCCGCACGGAGACTTTGTCAGCGGCGACGTTTGCCTTTGCCGCCACATCGGCCTGAAGTCGATCCCGAAGTCGCTTCAAGATAAGCACATCGTGATGTTACGCTCCTGGCGACGTTTGGCTCAGATGCATGCGCTTGATATCACGCTGAGGCGGGGCGCCAAACAAACGGCTGTACTCGCGGCTGAACTGAGAAGGGCTTTCGTAACCGACCAGCCCACTGGCGTTACTCGCATCGATGTTCTGGTTGAGCATCAATTGCCGTGCTTCCTGCAGGCGCAGTTGCTTCTGGAACTGCAACGGACTCATGCCCGTGATGGCGCGGAAATGCTGTCGGAAGGTCGACGGGCTCATGTGCGTGCGCGTTGCCAGATCGTCGGCGCGCAACGCCTGGGTGAAATTCCGCTTGAGCCAGGCGACGGCTGTGGCAATCTGCTGGCTCGGAGATCCGGTGGCGACTAGGTGTTGTAGTTGCGGTCCATACGGACCGGCCAGCAGGCGGACGGTGATTTCCTGCTGGATCAGCGGCGCCAGCCGGGGAAGCAGGGCTGGCTGGTCCAGCAGTTTGACCAATCGGACCAGGGCGTCGATCAGTGTTTCGTCGAGTCTTTCGATGGAGACGGGTCGATAGGCGTGGCCCCTCGGCGGCCGCGGCAACTCCATCTCCGAGGCCAACTGCAGGATGTTGCGCACATCCAGCGTCAGCAGCAGGCCAAGGAACGGCTTGCGGTTGCTGGCCTGTGCCACGTGCGAGACGACGGGAAGGTCGATGGTGGTGAGCATGGAGCGGCCGGTGCCGTAGTCGATCAGTTCCTCCCCGAGCAGGACTTGCTTGCTGCCCTGCGCGATCACCCCCAGACCCAGGCTGTAGATGCAATGCAGGGGTTCGGTTGGCGCATTGCGGCGATGGAGTGTGAGCGCCGGAACGGCAGTGGTGTAATCACCGTCGATTTGGGCAAAGCGACCAATGGCGCCAGCCAGGGCGTCCATCGATTCGGATTTGGAAGTACCCGGCGCTGTATGCTTGTACACGTGAGCTCCCGGCTGCATGTCTAGGCCGGATTGAAGTCTAGCACCGGTATTCGACGGTCATTATCGTTTTCGATGCCAAAACGTTGTTTTAGGCAATAACCCCGACAAATCCGGCAAACGGTTTCGAGGCGATCCGGCGACACTGACGCATCGCCAACGACCCTGTCAGGAGCACATCACCATGAAGCACATCTCGATCGGCGGACTCGACGTTTCCCGCATAGGACTGGGCGCCATGTCCATGTCCGGCTACTACAACATTGGCGCGGGCAGCGACGCCGAGTCCATCCGCACCATCCATCGCGCGCTCGATCTGGGCGTCACCCACATCGACACCGCCGAGATTTACGGTCCCTATGCCAACGAGGAACTGGTTGGCCGCGCCATCAAGGGCCATCGCGACCAGGTGGTGCTGGCGACAAAGTTCGGCATCGTCTCGCATGCCGGTGGCGGCCCGGGCGTGCTCGACAGCACCCCGGCGAACATCCGCGCCGCTGTCGAGGGCTCGCTGAAGCGGCTCGGTACTGATCACATCGACCTGTACTACCAGCACCGTGTCGATCCGACTACACCGATCGAGGACACCGTCGGCGCCCTGGCCGATCTGGTCGCCGCAGGCAAGATCCGGCACATCGGCCTGTCCGAGGCCGGCCCCGCCACGATCCGCCGCGCTCACGCCGTGCACCCGGTTACCGCGCTCCAGACCGAGTACTCATTGTGGACCCGTGACCCGGAGGTCGAACTGCTGCCCCTGTTACGCGAGCTGGGCATCGGCTTCGTTCCCTACTCACCCCTTGGTCACGGCTTCCTCACCGGGGAGATCCGTTCGCCTGAGCAGCTCTCCGACGACGACTGGCGCAAGACCAACCCGCGCTTTACCGGTGATAACTTCAAACGCAACCTGCGCATCGTCGACGAGGTCAGGGCAGTTGCCGCCGACGCGGGCGCAACACCGGCACAGATCGCTCTTGCCTGGCTACTGGCGCAGGGCGATGACATTGCCCCGATCCCCGGCACCAAGCGGGTCCTCCGCGTCGAGGAGAACACCGCGGCCGATCGTATCGAACTGAGTGCCGCACAGCTCGAACGGCTGAACAAGCTCACCCCGGCTGCCGGCGAGCGCCACGACGAAGGGAATATGGCTGTCATCGACGGCTGACCATGCGGCTGGTGAATGAGCGGGCGCATGCCAGGCACTCATCAGGCAAGCAGGGCCTGCTGCGCCTGCTCGATCAGGCGCAGGGACGAAGCGATCACCCGCGCTCTCCACCGTGGAGACGAAGGGCAAAAGGCTTCGAGCAGAACGCGCCGGGCCTGCTCGGTTTGGTCGCTGCCCGGTACGCCCCAGTGCGTGCAGCGGTTCTCGGCGCGCAATGCCGCAAGCACGCGCGGCCCGCTATAGGTGCCGAACTCCGCCGCGGCATACATATAGTCGCGGGGCTGCGTACGCCAATGCCCCCACAGGCCCAGGGTGCCGCGCAGGGCCGCGGACACGCTTCCCGGGCCCATGGTCCGGACTGAATCAACCCCGAACGCCCCCTCGAGCCAGGCGCGCTGCCGGTCATCCACAGGGTGGTCCATCAGCATCTGATATTGCCCCGACGGACCAAGGCCGGTATGCAGGTCCAGGTGAAAGATGCGCCTGGCCTCACCAAGCCAGCGCAACAGATGCTCGTCGAAAATGAGCTTGGAACGCGATGGCCCCGATCCGCCGAAGAACAGTCCCTTGGGATAGTCGTACTGCCCCGAGGTGACCACCTGCTGGACTGCCCGTCTGCCATGACGGGCAACGGCGAGCGCGAACTTCAGCAGTACCGGTTCCCAGCGGCTGGGCGGACTTTGCGGATTGATCAGCGGGTTGAGCCTGGCGTAGCCCTCGGGACTTCCCGTGTAGGCCTCGCCGTCGCGCAACATGTTCCGGTTCAGATCCATGTTGTCCTCGTTGAAGCGGCGCCGCCAGGCCATGCCATACGGGTTGACCGCGTGGATCATGACCCAGCCGCAGCGCGGCCGGCTGGCGGGATTGGCAAGCCAGTGTTGCAGGGCCGCCAACTGTGCAGCCGACCCGAAGTAGCCTTCGACCCCGTGAACGCCGCTCGAAATCACCAGGCAGCTTGCGCTATTTCTGATCGGGGACAAGGCGACATCGATCGCCAAATCCTCGCCGGCGGGCCCCCGTTGTGCGATCGAATGCGACTCGAGCGTGCAGCCGAGCTTCTGCGCGGCCTCGCAAAAGCGGTTTCTGGCGGTCTGGTAGTCGGACGAAAAGCAGCTCATGTTCAGAATCCCGATAAACCGGCAGCAAGCTTAGCCCGGACGGAGCGAAGCGGACGTCGAACAATTCCTACAAGCGTGCTCTCCCAGTGCGATGGACGTGAATATACGATTTATATATGATTCATATATAAATCGAAAAAGGCGGATTTATGGGGATCGTCAACATCGAAGATGAATTGCACGATCAGTTGCGCCGGGCAAGCAAGGTGTCGTGCCGGTCGATCAATGCGCAAGCGGCCTTCTGGATCCGCATCGGCATGCTTTGCGAAATGAACCCCACGCGCACCTTCAATGAGATCGTCGCGCGCGAATTGAAGGAGGCCGGCGTGCGCGTTCCGGACATGCATCTTTCCGCCGCATGACCAAGTCCCCGAAAGAGCTTGATTTGATGGCCGAGGCCGGACGGCTGCTGGCCTCGGTATTCTCGTACCTCGATCAAAAATCGCTGGCCGGTCTTTCAACGATGCAGGTGAACGATATGGTCGATGACTACATCGTCGAGGAACTGGCGGCGCGCCCCGCGAGCAAAGGGCAATACGGGTACCAGTACGCCCTGAACAGCTCCAGGAATTCGGTGGTTTGTCACGGCATTCCCTCACACGAGGATGTTTTGCGCGATGGCGACATCGTCAACTTCGACATCACCCTGGAGAAAAGCGGCTACCTGGCGGACTCCAGCAAGACCTATATGGTGGGGAAAATCTCACCGGCCGCGGCCTTGCTGGTAAGGAAGACGTACGAGGCCATGTGGAAAGGCATCCGCGCTGTGCATCCCGGCGCCACGCTGGGCGACGTTGGCTTTGCCATCGAAAGCCACGCCAGACGCAACGGCTATTCGGTCGTAAGAGAATACTGCGGCCACGGCATCGGCAAGGAAATGCATGAAGACCCGCAGGTGCTGCACTTCGGCAGGCCCGGCATCGGCCTCAAGCTCCGTGAAGGCATGGTTTTCACCATCGAACCCATGCTGAACCAGGGCAGTTCGCAGGTGCGCACCGAGAGCGATGGCTGGACGGTGAAAACGGTCGACGGCTCGCTCTCGGCCCAATTCGAGCATACCGTTGCGGTCACGAAAAACGGGGTCCGCGTCTTGACTCTTAGGCCCGATGAAACTTCGATGCTTGGATACTCTCCTGCCTGAACGCCGAGCTAGCAGCTCTGGACATGCACTTGGGCCCGGCAGGCGGCTGACTACGGCGATTTGTATTGCGTCTCCGGCCGCGAGTCGCAGCGGGGCTCCTACTGGATCTGCAGGCTCGCCGAACCGGTGAGCGTCGGGCATTGCTCGGTTGCGTAGCTCGCGCTCACTGCGTACTGGCCCGAGGGCGCGGACGAACCACTGCTTGCGCCCTCGTTGTCCGTTTGCTGCCACTGCGCGCTGATGACCTGCGTTTGGCCCGGTGCATAGGTATAAGACTGCACGCCAATGGCATTGCAGGGCAGCACCGAGGTCCAGACCGCTTGGCCGGATGCGTTACTGATGCTGAAGAGCACCGTACCGGAACAGCCGGTATTCTGGGTCACGGTCTGCGACTGGGCGCTGTCGTTGGTGATCTGCATCTGCAGCGTGACGGTCGAGCCCGCCGGGAAGCTTGTCTGGGCCCCATTGGAGCCGAGGACCGTCAATAGCGGACTGAAGGCGGCGCAGCCGGCCGCGGCAGTATTGGACGATCCGGAATTGTCGCCGCAGGCTGCCAGGAGCGTGGCGAGCGCAATGCAGCTCGGCTTAAAGCGAATCTTTGGCATGTTCCGCCCCAGGAGGTTCATGGCGACCCCATCGCATCCGTTCAAACGGCAGTATCGCCATGGTCTGTGACGGCCGCAAGGCGTTTTACCGGAAATCATGTCCGAATGGCGGCGATTCGCCTAAGCTGATCGCTCCTGCGTGCCGAACGGAGTGGTCGAATGGCTTCAGAGCCCAGTGCCCAGTTTTCGCTGCCTGGCCAGACACAGGTCCAGTCGTTTCAGAACCGGGTCATCGGCATCCTCGGCACCGCCACCCTGCTGGCGCTGCTGTACTTCGGGCGCGAGGTGCTGATTCCGATCACCCTGGCGGTGATGCTGAGTCTGCTGGTCGCCCCCATGATCCACTGGTTGCGGCGCATCGGCCTGGGCCAGACCGTGTCCGTCTGGGCCGTGGTGCTGGCCCTAGTGCTGCTGCTGTCGGCGATCGGCACGGTCATCGGCTCGCAGGTACTCCGCATGGGGGCCAGCATGCCGCAGTACGAGGAAACCATGCGCGGCAAGCTGGCCACGCTGGACCGGATGACCCTGGGCAAGCTCGGCCTGGTCATCGAACCGGTGCAGCGCGTCATCGATCGCGCGACGGAGGAGAGCGAGAATCCCGCGGACGCCAAGGACGCCGCGCAGCCCGGCCCGGCGTCCGCCCAGCAGTCCAGCCCCCAATCCAGCCTCCAGTCCGCACCGGCTCCAGCCGCGCGGCCGCTGCAGGTGGAAGTGCACGAGCCGCCGCTACGGCCCTTGCAGACCTTGAGCCGCATCCTCGGCCTGGTGTGGGGGCCGCTGGCCTCGGCGGGCATCGTCATCGTGGTGCTGATCTTCGTCCTGCTCGAGCAGGAGGGCCTGCGCGATCGCTTCATCCGCTTGGCGGGCGGCGGCGACCTGCGCGCCACCACCGTCGCCGTCAACGATGCCGGCGAGCGCCTGTCGCATTTCTTCGCCTACCAGTTCGCGGTCAACTTCTTCGTTGGCGTGGTGATCTGGGCCGGCCTGGCGCTGCTGGGGCATTCCCAGGCCCTGCTGTGGGCGGCGGTCGCGGCGCTGCTGCGTTTCGTGCCTTATGTCGGGGTGTGGATCGCGGCGGGCTGCGCCACGCTGTTCGCCGCGGCGGTCGAGCCCGGCTGGTCGCTGGCCATCATGACGCTGTGCCTGTTCGTGGTGGTGGAGTTCACCGTCGCGCAACTGATCGAGCCCTTCTTGTACGGCCACACCACCGGCCTGTCGCCGCTGTCCGTGGTCATCGCGGCGATCTTCTGGAGCTGGATCTGGGGGCCGGTGGGGCTGGTGGTGTCCACGCCCCTGACCCTGTGCCTGGTGGTGGCCGGGCGCTACGTCAAAGCGCTCAACGCGCTGGAGATCCTCTTCGGCGAGGTGCCGGCGCTGACCCTGCCGCAGAACTTCTACCAGCGCGCGCTTTCCGGCGACGCCGAGTCGCTCATCCAGCGCGCCCGCACCATCCTCAAAACCAAGGCGCTCGCCGCCTACTGTGATTCGGTCCTGATACCGGCCATCCATCTGGCGCGCCTGGACCTGACGGCGGGCCTGACCAGCAGGGCGGAGCAGCTGAGGTTCCGCGGCGCTGTCGCCCAGGTCATCGAGGCGCTCAGCGGCCCGCGCAAATGGTGGAAGAGGCCGCAGCCCATTTCCCTGCTCGCCGACGTCAGCCTCGGCCGGCAGCTGCGCGATCGCCGCGAACTGCTGAGCGGCCAGCGGGACGCCCTGGAAGTCCCTTCCGGTTCGCTGGTGCTGTGCGTGGGGGTGGACTCCATTTTTAACGAGCTGGCCGCCGAAGTGCTGGTGCGGGTGTTCGCCGAAAGCTTCATCGGCAGCCGTCACCTGCTGGTGGAAGACCTGCGCAATCCGGCCCTGCATGGCGCCAACCCGGAGAGCGTGTCCACCGTATGCATGGTCAGCCTGAACCCCCGCGATGAATGCGACCGCATCGAAGCCCTGGTCAACGACATCCGTCTCGGCATGCCCGGCGCGAAAATCATCGCCCTCATCCTGCACGGTCCGTACAAGGGCTGCGGTCAGCTCGAGCGGGCCCTGCGGGGTGTCGACCTGACCACGCATTCCTATGAGGAAACCATGCAGAGTTGCCTGGGTGTGCTGAAGCCCGCTGCGCGCTGAATCAATCGGTGGCTGGCTACCCGATAAAAAAGCCCGTCAGACAAACATCCGACGGGCTTTATTTACGAAAAGTCCAGTTCAACGAAAATCCAAGCCTGGCATCTTTTGGCCTAAGGCACGCCAGTGCAGTTTAAGCGACCGCTCAACTGGGAAGTATGATGTACCGATTGTTTGGGTCGGGCGTTGCATCAAGTAGACCCACGGGGATGGCTATGTACTGCTCACAGTAAAGCATAACCTCGTTTCCCGTATCGTGGGCTTCGTCAAGACCGATCTCGCGATACTGAGCCGAATCCAAATATTCTTCGATCGCCTTGGCGGACGCCGTGGCCAGACGAGTTGCAGAAAAGAGTAAGTCAGATACTGTTGGAGACCAGGAGTACCGATAGGTGGATAGGGGTACAACGCGCATCACATGAGCTGGAGTTTCGGCATATGTAGATGCAGACACCAGCCTAGATGTCAGGAATAGCCCCTGACTCCGATATGCAATGCCGAACCGGTTCTCGAACCATTGATTGGCAACGTCGTGGAAGGCTACAGATGAATTCTTTGGTCGCCGGTTACGTCGTGGCGTAAGAATGGAGGGTCTGTCGGTTGGATACTTCGCCGACACGCCCCGATAGAACGAAAGTTTTTCAAAGGTAGCTTTACAGTTGCATTTGATTCTCGCCGACGATGCGACTCCATATACGCGGCAGCCGATCGAAGTTGGCGGGCATCGTTTCGAGAATGTGCCTGAACCGACTCAAGCGGCTGGCGGCATGCGACGGCCAAGGAGTCGATTTCAGCTACTGAAAGCAGCTGGCCTTCGGTAAGTCTCTCGTTGAGCTGAATGCCGTTCCCATGAAGAAACAGCTCCAGCACAATCAGGGTTCTCAGCGAGTTGCTGATCGTCGCAAACGCCAGGTTTCGCCCCCTGAGTTCGCTTACCGCATATACGGTGGGGCAGAAGACCGGCAGGCCATCCCTGCCGGTCAAGACTGCGAGCCGTTCCCCATTGGGAAGAACAGTTGTCCTCACTTGAAATGCTGACATGCCTGTTTACCTCATCGAGGTATACCCTAGAGGGCGCTCCCTAGGTGTATCAGGCAATGTTAACAGTAAAAAATAATTAATTAAAAGATGAGGTTGTCTGTATAAAGTTACATTCCTAACGAAAGTATATTCTAGAACGGAATATCGTCATCCTCAAACCCGCCATCACCGCCCTGCGGCGCCGCCGGTGCCGGACGGGCCGGCGCACGCTCACGCGCGGGTGCGCTGCTGCGGGCGCTGCTCGCGCCGCCGCCGTA
>Ga0302314_10000760_pt1 | contig 60198 bp, 55 predicted proteins | sample III_Palsa_N2_3_FD_200533 | JGI IMG/M metagenome (GOLD analysis project Ga0302314, IMG submission 200533) | Peat permafrost microbial communities from Stordalen Mire near Abisko, Sweden - III_Palsa_N2_3 | ecosystem: Environmental > Terrestrial > Soil > Palsa > Peat permafrost | place: Sweden...
GGCGCTGGACGAGGCGGAGTTGGTGCAGAAGGTCAAGGGCGTGCATCTGCTGGGCATCCGCTCGCGCACCCAGATCACCGACACCGTTCTGGCAGCGGCGGATCGCCTGGTGGCGCTCGGTTGCTTCTGCATCGGCACCAACCAGGTCGATCTGGCGGCGGCGCGCGTGCGCGGCGTGCCGGTGTTCAATGCGCCCTTCTCCAACACCCGCAGCGTCGCCGAGCTGGTCATGGGCGAGATCGTCATGCTGATGCGCGGCATCCTGCCCAAGAGCGAGGCGGCGCATCGCGGCGAATGGATCAAGTCGGCCGCCAACAGCTGGGAAGTGCGCGGCAAGACGCTGGGCATCATCGGCTATGGCAATATCGGCGCGCAGCTGGGCATCGTCGCCGAATCGTTCGGCATGGGCGTGCGCTACTGGGACCATACCGACAAGCTGCCGCTCGGCAACGCACGGCCGGCGAAGAGCCTGACCGAGCTGCTGAGCGATAGCGATGTGGTCTCGCTGCATGTGCCGGAAACGGCGGAAACCGCCGGCATGATCGGTGCCGCCGAGATCCACGCCATGCGCAAGGGTTCGTTCCTGATCAACGCGTCCCGCGGCACGGTCGTCGATCTCCATGCCGCCGCCAAGGCGTTGAAAAGCGGCCATCTGCTGGGGGCGGCGTTCGATGTGTTCCCGGTCGAGCCCGCCGGCATCGAGGAGGAATTCGTCTCGCCCCTGCGCGGCCTGTCGAACGTGATCCTGACCCCGCATATCGGCGGCAGCACGGCCGAGGCGCAGGAGCGGATCGGCGTCGAGGTCGCGCGCAAGCTGGCCGACTACAGCGATGTCGGCTCCAGCCTGGGTGCCGTCAATTTCCCGCAGGCGCAGTTGCCGATTCGGCCGGCCGGCACCCGCTATTTGCATATCCATCAGAACGTGCCGGGTCTGCTCGCGCGCACGGTCGAGGTGTTTTCCTCGCGCAATGCCAATATCACCGGCCAATATCTGCAGACCCAGGGCGAGATCGGTTATTCGGTGATCGATGCCGAAGGCGGCTTCGACACCGACGAGGTGCTGGAGGCGCTGCGCTCGATCCCGGGTACGATCCGTGCCCGCCTGCTGTTCGAGAAGCAGTAACGAAAACGGCGCGGACCTGGTCGGGTCCGCGCCGTTCTATCGTTCAGGTCGGGACGAATTATTCGTCGGTGCCGACAGTCGTGCTCTTTTCGGTCCGGGTCGTCGACGTCACCGTCGGCGGGATCACGGGGGTCGTGACCTGCGAGCGCTTGGTCTGCTCGGTCAGGACGCCGTTCTGATCCGACGTGGAATGCTGGACGCTGGTGGTCGTGCTCGCCGGCGGCGCCACGACGATCGACGGCGTCTGGGTCGTGGTCGTCGTATTGGTCTGGCTGTCGACCGATGTCTGGGCCATTGCGATGCCCGAGGTCATGATGAGGGCGGCACCGGCCATAAGAAGCTTCTGCATTTTCGTTCCTTCCAGGTTGGGGCGCGTTCGAGCGCTTCGAATTCGCTTTCCAACCCGCGGAACGATGATCGGTTCCAGCCTTTCTACTGTCGGCGCCGGCTCTGGAACGCTTCATAGGCCTCGCTGTGGTTTGCCAGCCCCTTATCCAGCATGGCGCGCATCAGATTGTCGCCGAGCCGGGCGGCCCCGACCAGCACGTCGGGCGCCACGCCCAGGGCGCCGGCCAGAATGCCGGCCCGCACCGCCGGATCGGCCGAATCATAGATCGCGCGGCATTTGACAATCGACAGGCCCGCGGCCAGGTCGCCGTCGCCATTGTCGGCGAGAATGCGGGTCGCGACGTCGTGGGCGACGAAATCGAGCACGCTCGGCGCCAGCCGACCGACCTTCAGCAGCATCTGTTCCGCGGCCGTGCGGTCGAGTTTCGGCGCGTTGGTATAGGGCGGCGCCTGCTTCAGCCGGGGATAGAGATCGGTCCGCTTGCCGTCGGACCGGGCCTTCCATTCGGCCTCGGTCAACAATTGCGCCTCGGGAAACTCGGTTTCGGCACCGCTCTGGGACGAGCAATAGACGATGCCGGCGTCGACATCGTCGACGAAGTAGCGACGACCATCCTGGGTATAGGCGGTCGTTCCAAGGCGGAATTTCGAGGCCATCGGCCTATAGTCCTTTCGGCGAAGGGAACGGGATCGACCGGGCTGTCCGCCAACGAATCGATCCTCGGGAAATTCCGTTACAGCACAATGTCATGATACCGGCGGAATTGCTGAAAATTCGCGATACACGGATAGGGTGGACGGCTCGCCGTTAACTCTATTTTGATCCCTCTTGCGCTGAATAGCGCACATGTCCCTTCGCCGCACGATTCCGTCACTTTTGCTGTCCATGCTGGCATTCCCGGTGCTCGCGGTAGCTGAGGAAACACCCGACAGCTCCAGTGACGAACCGGAGCGCGTTCACCCGCTGTTCGACGAGGGCAAGCTGTTGGCAACCGGCGGCGTCAGCCAGGTCGAAGGCGCTGCAGGCGGCGGGCTTGCGACCTGGGCCGTGATCGGCGGCTACGGCACCGACGACGGCATCGGTGTCACGGCCCACGAAACCTTCATCGGCCTGCGCAGCTTCAGTCTGAATTCGGTCGGTGCCGCCGCCGGTCTCTATGACCGGGTCGAATTGTCCTACGCCCATCAGACGTTCAATACCGGCAACACCGGCGCGGCGTTGGGCCTGGGCAAGGACTTCAAGTTCGACGAGGACGTCTTTAGCGCCAAGGTGCGGCTATTCGGCGCGCTGGTCTACGACCAGTCGAGCTGGATGCCGCAAACCGCGGTCGGCGTGCAATACCGGGTGAACGACCGGCCGGATATCCTCCACGCGGTCGGCGCCAAGGATGCGGACGGCGTCGATTTCTATGTGGCCGCGACCAAGCTGTTCCTCTCGGAAAGCGTGCTGGCTTCGACCACGCTGCGCTTCACCCGCGCCAACCAGTTCGGCATCCTGGGCTTCGGCAGCGCCGCCCACGACAGTTACGAGCCGGAGTTCGAAGGCTCGCTCGCCTATCTGTTCTCCAAGCGTTTCGCCGTCGGTGTGGAATATCGCACCAAGCCGGATAATCTCGGCTTCAGCGAGCAGAACGCTTACGATCTGTTCGCAGCATATTTCCTCAACAAGCACGCGTCGGTGACGCTGGCCTATGTCGATCTGGGTGCGATCGCGACCCGGCGGGACCAGGACGGCGTCTTCGTCTCGCTGCAGTTGGGGATCTAGACGATGGGTGGAGAAGGGATGCCTCGCATGATCCGGCAGCTGGCGCCGCTCGTCGCCGTCGTGGCGTTCCTGGGCTTTGCGGCACCAGCCCGGGCCCAGTCGACGCTCTATGACGACCTGGGCGGCAAGGACGGCATGGCCGCGATCGTCAGCGGCATGGTCGACAATGCGCTGGCCGACGACCGGATCAAGGCGGTGTTCGACAACATCAACATTCCGCGCCTGAAGGGCTTGCTGGCCCAGCATTTCTGCGCCTTGGTGGGCGGGCCCTGCGCCTATAACCGCCGGTCGATGAAGGACACCCACGCCGGCCTCGATCTGCATGACGCCGATTTCAACGCCCTGGTCGAAGATCTGGAAGCCTCCATGGATGCGCGCAACATTCCATGGGCGACCCAGGTCAAACTGCTGGCCATCCTGGCGCCGATCGAACATGACGTGGTGAAGCAATGAATTCGCGCGTGAAGCTTTTGCTCGGCCTGAGCTGCGGCGTCGCCTTGCTGGCGTTCGACGCGTTCGCGGCGGAAACCCTGGCGATTTCGCAGAAAAAACGCACCTTCAACCCATTGGAAATCGAAATTCACAAAGGCGATACGCTGCACATCGTCAACGACGATCAGTTCACCCATCAGGTTTATGTCGACAATCCCGGCTTTAAATTCGAATCCGCGGAGTCCGATCCGGGTAACTTTGTCGACATCAAATTCACGACAGCTGGCAGTTTCGACGTTTTATGCCATATCCATCCTAAGATGAAGCTTCACGTCACCGTCCAATGAGACTGCCGATCGGACGGCGCAGGGAGAAATATTTGTTCGGGTTAGGGCTGGCGCGATCGATCAGAGGCAAGATCCTCCTCGCTTTCCTCGGGATGAGCACGATCACCGGGGCGCTGGGCGTGTGGGGTACTGTCGAGATTCGCCAGGTCGGCCAGCTTGGCATCGAGACCTACGACCGTCCGCTGATGGCGATCAACTATGCCCGCGCGGCCAATACCACGTTCGAGCAGATGGGCAATCCTACGCTCGACGGCAAAGTGACAGCCCCCGATGCCGATGACCCGGAAGACAGTTTCTTCGAAGACCTGGATGTGGCCGAGGCGCGGGCTTCCTCGCCGGAGGCCGCGGCCGAGGTGCGCCGGGTCCGCACGCTGGCCCAGGCCTGGATCAGCCTGAAGAAGACGCCCACCGACCAGAACAGCGAAGCCTTCATCCGTCTGTCGAACGAACTGCGCAGCGCGTTCGACCGGCTGATCGAAAGGATGGCCGCCGACGGCTTCACCAATCGCCAGCAGACGACCCAGGTCACCGGCCTCGCCAACCGCACCAGCGCGATCCTGACGCTGGTTGCGGTCGCGGTTTCGCTGCTGCTGGCCATCTTCATGTCGCGTCGGATCGTGCGCCCGCTTTCGTCGGCCGCCTCCGTCGCCGACCGGATTGCGGCGGGTGAGCTCGATGCGCCGATCCCGGCCGGCGGCCCCGACGAGGCCGGCGCGCTGCTGGGCTCGATGACGGTGATGCAGAGCCGCATCGGCGAGATGATGGCGAAGGAGAAATCCCAGCGCCGCTCGGCCGAGGGCCGCCTGGTCGAGGCGCTCGAATCCTCGACCGAAGCGATGATGCTGCTCGACCGCGAGGGCATCATCCTCGTCTGCAACAGCCGGGTCGAAGAGCTGCTGGGCGATAGCGGCACCGGCGTCAAGGATGGCGACCGGTTCGTTGATGCGGTCGCCGGCGGCGACGCGGCGCGCGCGGCACGGCTGTGCACGCCCGGCGAATTGTCCCTGCCGGACGGCCGCTGGCTGAAGACCGCCCGGGAAGAGACCGTCGACGGCAATGCGTTCCTGATCTGGAGCGACATCACGCTGCAGAAGAATTACGAACGCAAGCTCGAGGCGGCGGCCTATGACGACCCGTTGACCGGGGTCAATAACCGCATCCATTTCCTGCAGCGGCTCGACAGCATGCCGGCGACGGCGCCGCATTCGGTCGTGGTGGTCAACATCGACCGCTTTCGCCGGATCAACAATGCCTATGGATCGCGCATCGCCGATCAGGTGCTGATCGAGATCGCCCATTTCCTCAGGACCCTGGTCGGCGCCGACGAGGATTGCGCCCGCATCGGCGGGGACGAGTTCGCGTTGGTGCTGGATGCGGCCGATCCGGAACGCGGCAATCGCCTGATCGAACGTTTGAACGCAGCCTTTCCGATGGTGCTGTCGATCGACGAGCGCGCGATCACGGTGCATATCAGCGTCGGCATCGCGACCAGCGAGCCCGAGAACAGCAAGCCGCAGGAGTTGCTGAGTTCGGCCCGTGCCGCCCAGGAACAGGCGAAGCGCGCCGGCGGCGGCCGCGTCAAATTCTTCGATGCGGCATTGCGCGAGGAAAGCCGCAGCCGGGCCAGGATCGAGGCCGATCTGCCGGACGCCATCCGCCATCGCGACATCATCCTGCATTATCAGCCGCTCATCGACCTCAAGTCAGGTCGGCTGGGCGGATTCGAGGCGCTCGCCCGCTGGACCCATGCGGAGCTGGGCTTCATTCCGCCAGGACGCTTCATCCCGATTGCCGAGGAAAGCCGCGCCATCCTGGATCTGGGCAAATACGTGCTGGATGCGGCCTCGAAACAGGCGAAACATTGGGTCGAGGGCAGGGCGCTCGGCGATGAATTCACCGTCGCCGTCAATCTGTCACCGCGCCAGATGGTCGATCCGCTGAACGCGCGCGAGATCCTGAATTATCTCGACCGCGACCCGGCCGGCGCGCGCCGGCTGAAGCTGGAGGTGACCGAGGGCATCCTGCTGGAGGATCCGGTCGGCATGGTCTCGCTCCTGCGCGACTTCAAAAGCCGCGGCGTCGAGCTGTCGCTCGATGATTTCGGCACGGGCTACTCGAGCTTGAGCTACCTGCATCGGTTTCCCTTCGACGTGCTCAAGATCGACCGGTCCTTCGTGACCGAGATCGTCGACAATCCGGACGCGCTGCGTCTGGTCCAGACCATCATCGAGCTGGGCCAGGACCTGGGCCTGGAACTGGTGGCCGAGGGCGTCGAGACCGCCGAGCAGGCGAAGATCCTGCACGGGCTCGGCTGCGACATCGGCCAGGGCTATTATTTCTCGCGCCCCGTCGACGTCGCGGCCGCCACGGCGCTCATCGACGAACACCGCGACTGGACCGCCTACGAAAACGACCGGGGACGGGCGGCCTCGTAGGCGGGGTCGCCTACTTGCTGATCGTGTCGGTCAGCACGCTCAACAGCGCGTCGGCGCGGCCCAACAGATAGCCCTGCCAGACCAGATCGTTCGGCACCATGCTGTCGCCGCGCGTGCCGTTTGCCGGCCAATATTTCTTGTAGGTGGCGGCGACGCGCAGCGTGCCGATCATGTCCTGCCACTGGTCGGCGACATGTTTCTGTTCGAGCACGTCGTGGAAGTCGACGCCGATGGCGCTCAGGATGACGTAATAGGCATAGAGCCTGCCTTTGGTCGCATAGAACACCTGGGACGCCCGGCTGTCGAAATAGCCGCCGTTGGTGCTGACCATGGCGCGCTCGGCATCGGTCATATGCTGTATCTGGGCCTGGGTATAGTCGCCGGGCTCCAGCACCGTCAGGCCGATGATGGCGCTCTGGCTCTGCAGATCCTTGTTGATGCGGTCGAGAAACACGGACAGGTTCGCCGGGATCTTGTCGTAGCGGGCCTGGCCGGCGGCGAGGCGGCGATTGTAGGAGTTCAGGAACTCGACGCCGTGCTCGTACTGCGGGACCGAGCCGTTCGAGCTGACGATCGACCAGATCGCCGGATCGAAGCTCAAGGCGCCCTTGGCGCGGCGCAGGTCGGGATCGGTATCGCCGGCGCCGCGGTCGCGGCCCAGCAGATCCGCCATCTCGCCGGCGAAGCGCGAGACGGCATATTGCTCGCCCATCTGGAAGTTGCGCATGTTCGAGCTATAGGCGAGCGGATGGTACCAGAGCCGGCTCGGCGCCCAGGTCGCGTCGTTGATTTCGGCATCCATCAGCGTCGCGGCCATGGTGACGGCGCGGCTGCCGCCCTGGACGTCGAACGCCGGATTGGGCTGCAGGTCCGGATCGTCGGCGATCTGGTACTCCGCGACATAGATGACGAAGAATGGGACGATCATTACGGCGAGGACGCCGAGCGTGATCCACGCGGTCCGACCGAGGCGCAACCGCGGAACCCGCGCGCCGACGGAGCCGAAGAAAGTCGAGATACTCATGGGAACGGGTGCCTTGGACGAGAACAGGGTGTCGCGGTCACCCTATAGATGGTGCGGTGTACCCCGAACGCAAATCCGAGCTCAACCGATCGCGTCCAGCCCTTGCAGCCGCAGTCGGTCGGCATCGTCCGGATTGCCGGCCAATTCGACCATGCGCACGGCCCAATACATCTCGACCATCGCCTCGCCCCGGCCCGGAACCGCGCCGCGGCGGCCTTTCAGCGAATCGAACAGCTCGGCGGCTCGGTCGCGCACATCGTCGATAATGCCGCCCAGCGCATTGTTGACGATCGGCTGCAGGCCGATCTGACCGGCGAAGGTCTGGCATTTCCTCAAGGCCAGGATACTGTTCTCGGCATCAACCAGCGAGGCGATCGGCGCCTCCGGTCCGATCTCGATCGCCGCCGACACCGAGCCCTTGGCCGTGTCGACCACCTTGGTCACGGTCGTCTCGGCCGTGCGGCGCGCCTCGCCCAATTGCCGGCGGGCCTTCGGATCATCCTTGAACGCCTTCTCGGCCGCCAGCAGGCCGCTGACCAGATGGCGGGCACCGTCGGCCATGCCGACCAGATCCGAGCGGTTGGCCTCGCTCAATTGCTGCACCCGGTCGCCGACCTCGGTCATGACCAGACGCGACAGGCGCATATGCACCGTCTGCTTGTCTTCCGCCGAGAGGGCGAGCGTCATGCTCATGATGCTCTCGAGGAAGTCGGTGCGCCGCGCCATCCGGACCATCATCGCCAGCACGAGCGCGTAGGTCCGTTCGGCGTCGTTGGCGGCATTGACGGTCAGCGCCCGGCGGATCTGGCCCATCTGCTCGTCGCTGAGGCTGCTGATCGGACGCGGCGGCAGCGACTGTTTCAGCGTGTCGAGGGCGCCGGCGACATGGACGAGGGCCGAGATCTGCTTCAATTCGGACAGAAGCCCGGAATCGGCACCCAGCAGGCGCAGGCTTTTGACCGGATCGGCAACCAGGGGCGCCAGCAGGCCGGCGGCCCAAGGCCAGAGCCGCTTGGCGATCGCGTTCTGACCGTCGAGATCGTCGGCCTTGGTTCGGCGCAACGCCAATTCCAACTCCCGGCGTGCCTCGACATCGCCGGTCTCGACCAGATGTTGCCAGACGAGGGCGGGCAGGCGGCGCGGGATCATGCCGTTGCCGACCGGGGCCGAATCGCGGATCAGCAGATCTTCGAGCGGCTGATAGAACAGCCGTTGCAGGTTGGGCTTTCGATTCGGGCGCAGCTTGATCAGCCGCGGGCGGACATAATCCAGCACCTGCAGCACGCCTGGCTGTTCCTTCACCTCTTCCAGCAGTTTCGCGGCGGCGCGGAACTTGGCGGCAGAAACCTGATCGAGTGGCTGTTCCAGCTCGCGAACAGCGGCAATCGCGTCTTCGACCGAGGGTGCTCTATCCAAATCGTTCAACACTGCCGCCTCGTTTTCCATTCGCGCTTTACGCGAAACGCGCTACACGCTGGAGATGCCGTTCCACCCGCCGTGGACTGCAGCGATACCGCAGCGCCCAATCATGGGTGGCAAGAGACGGATCGTCCATCCCTGGTGTGAGACAGGCTAGCGCAACCACCAAATTTCGAGAAGGTTCCTCAAGCAACTTTTAGGTTGGATTTTAGCGATCTCGCACTGCGTCATGAGACGTCGCGAGACGCGCATTTTCCTGCGCCTCTGCCTAGCGGATATCCTAAGGGTTGTGACCGAAAGCGGGTTCAGACACACGGCGAACCCAACCGGCCGGCGTCGTCCGGAACATCCAGGGCGCCTAGTCGACGCGATCGCGCAGCGCGGCGGCGGTACGGCGGGCGGTCGCCAGGAAATGCCGCGCCGAAGCCGGCGGGGCCCAGTTGCGGCGGCGGAACAGGCCGATGCTGCGGGTCGCCCGGGGGGCGACCAGCGGCCGCATGGTCATGCCCGGCGGCAAGGGGGCAGAGAGCGCGGAGCGGGGCACGATCGCGATGCCGAGGCCGGCCTCGACCAGGCCCAGCGAGGTGGTCAGGTGATCGATCTCGTATTTGGCGGCGGGGCGCCAGTCGACGCCCTGCAATGCCGCCTCCAGCACCTCCATGTTCCGGCTGCGCTGGCCCGCGGTGATCACCTTGTGCGGCTTCAGATCCGTCCAGGCGACCTGCTGCTGGGCGGCGAGCACATGATCGGGCGGCAGGATCAGGCAATAGGGATCGGTGAACAGCGGCTCGAACAGCAGGCCGGCATCGAGGCCGGCGCCGGCCAGGAAGCTGCAGCCGAAATCGGCCGAGCCGTCCTGCACGGCCTGCAGCACCGCGTCGGCGCCGCACTCGATCACCCGCACATGGGTTTGCGGCCAGCGGGTCTGGAACGCCCGGATGATCGCCGGCAGAATCTGATGGGTCATGGTCGGCACGCAGGCCAGCACCAGATGGCCGGCCCGCACCCGCGCCGCGGCCCGGACCGCGTCCACGGCAGTATCGACCGCGGCGATCGCCGCACGGGCGAGCGGCAGCAGCAGCTTGCCCTCGGCGGTCGGGATCACCTGGCGCGTGCTGCGCTCGAGGAGCGGCGTCTCCAGGGCGGCTTCCAGCCGCTGGATGCGCCGGGTCAAGGTCGAGGCGGAGATATGCAGCGCGGTCGCGGCCTCGTGAAAGGCAAGCCGGTCGGCCACGGCGACGAAGCTGCGCAGGCAGTCCAGATCGATCGAGGTTTGTTGCATCAAACGCAAGAATGTCATCGCCGGTCGCAATTTACAAGCGGACGGGGGAGCCGCACTCTGGCTTTGGTGCCGGCGGACAACAGGCCGGACCGAGGGATGAAGCCATGGCTTTGGAAGACAAGGCGGTGCTCGGGGTCGGGCGCCGGAGTTTGCTGACCGGCGCGGTTCTGGCCGGTGCGGCATCGGTGCTGCCGGGCGCGATGTCCATCGTGCCGGTGGCAGAGGCGGCCGAGACGCCCCAGGACATGCCGCCGGCGACGGTGACGCTGGCGCAATACGGCGCGGGCTTGCGCTATGAGGATATTCCGGCCCCGGCGCTGCAACGCGCCAAGGACTGCATCACCGATGCCGTCGGCACCATCATCTATGGCGCCGATCTGCCGTGGAGCAAGATCATCATCCAATATGCCCGCGCCGTCGGCAGCGGCGGGCATAGCCAGATCTTGGGGTCCGGCAAGGCCGGCGTGCATCCTTCGATGGCGGCGCTGGCCCAGGGCGCCATGGCCCATGCGTTCGAACTGGACAATTTAACCAAGCCCGACAGCGGCGGCCATCCGGGGGCCGTGCTGTTCTCCTCAGGCTTGGCCGTGGCCCAGGACCGCGGCCTCGGCGGCAAGGCGCTGCTGACGGCGCTGGTCGCCGGTGCCGAAGTGATGATCCGCATCGGCTATGCGACCGAGCATAGCGACGAGGAACGCGGCTTCCACGCGCCGAGCGCCTGCGGGCCGTTCGGCGGCGCCATCACGGTCGGCCATCTGATGGGCTTCGATGCGGCGCGCATGACCGCGGCACTGGGCATCGCCGGGTCCTGCTCGGGCGGCCTGCTCGCCTTCGCCCATTCCGGCGACGGCGCCATGGTGAAGCGCTTCAATCTGGGCCGCGGTGCCGAGGGCGGCGTGGTCGCGGCCAGTCTGGCATCGGCCGGGTTCAGCGGTCCCAGCAAGGTGATCGAAGGCGAGGGCGGCTTCCTGCGCGCCTTCTGCCCGAAATGGGATGCGGCCCAACTGACCGACCAGCTCGGCACCGAGTTCAAGACCATGACGATCATGATCAAGCGCTATGCTTGCCACATCACGGCCCACACGCCGGTCGAGGCGATGCTGGACCTGCGCCAGCAGCACCGCTTCGCCGCATCGGATGTCGTCAAGATCGAGATCGCCGGCAGCCCGCGCATGGCGACGGTCAACAATATCCCGGCGCCCGGCGACGCGCTCCTGGCCCAGTTCAGCATCCCGTTCTGCGTGGCGCTGGCGCTCTATCGCGACCCGATCGACCCGGATTCCTTCGATCAGAATGTGTGGAAGGATCCGCAGATCCGCGCCATGGCCGGGCGCGTGGCCATGGTTGTGGCACCGGGCCAGACCAACCTCGATCTGGCGAGCACGGTGACGGTGACGCTCAAGAACGGCCAGGTGGTGAGCGAGCATGTCACTGCCTTCACCGGCACGCCGGAGCGGCCGCTCGACCGCGAGGGGCTGCGCCACAAGTTCATGCTGCTGACCAAGGCGCATCCGAAGCCGGAGATGGCGCGCCTGTTCGATCGGCTACAGGCGATCGAAACCGAGCACGATCTGAAGTGGCTCAGCGTTTAAGAAGAGGGATCGAACGCTTTGAGTGATCATCAACCGGTCGGCAATCCCTATACGCGTGGCATCGCCGAGTTCGTGGCGGGCTTGCGCTACGATGCGATCCCGGCCGGGGTGATCGAGCGGATCAAGCTGCTGATCCTCGATTCGCTCGGCTGCGCGATCTTCGGGGCCGAACTGCCGTGGAGCCGGATCCTGCAGCGGACCTTGGCCAAGGTCGATACGTCCCAGGGCTGCACGGTCTGGGGCACCGACCAGCGCCTGTCGGCACCGCATGCCGCCCTGGTCAATGGCACGCTGGTGCAGAGCTTCGAGCTGGACGACGTCCATCGCGTCGGCGTGCTGCATGTCGGCGCCGTGACCCTGCCGGGCGTGCTCGCCATCGCCGAGATGCAGCCGGACCTGACCGGCCGCGATCTCTTGACCGCCTGCGTCGCCGGTTACGAGATCGGGCCGCGCGTCGGCATGTGCATGGGGCCCGAACATATCGGCCAGGGCTGGCACTCCGGCGCCACGGTCGGCGTGTTCTCCGCCGCGGCCGGGTCGGCGGCGGCGCTGCGCCTGTCGGTGGACCAGACGGTGCATGCGCTCGGCATCGCCGGCACCCAGGCGGCCGGCCTGATGGCGGCCCAGTTCGGCGCCATGGTGAAGCGGATGCATGCCGGCCGCTCGGCGCAGAGCGGGCTCTATGGCGCGTTGCTGGCCGAGAACGGCTTTACCGGCATCGTCGACGTGTTCGAAAATGAGTATGGCGGCTTCTGTACGACCTTTTCCCGTTCGACCGACCGGTTCGACCGCAGCCTGCTGACGAAGGGCCTGGGCCAACAGTTCGAGACGCTGCGCATCGCGCTCAAATTCTATTCCTGCGTCGGCAGCAACCACACGACCTTGGATGCGATCCGCATCATGCAGGCGCGCCATCCGTTCGGCGCGGAGGATGTGGCGCATATTCTGGTCCGCGGCTCGCGCGTCACCATGGATCATGTCGGCTGGCCCTATGTGCCGCAGGGCATGACCTCGGCGCAGTTGAACCTGCCCTATTGCGTGGCGACGCTGCTGCTGGATGGCGACGTGTTCGTCGATCAGTTCACCGAGGACAAGATCGCCGACCCCGACCGGATGCGCATTGCGGCCAAGGTCGCGGTGGCGGAGGATCCGGCGATCACCGCGCGCGGCTCCACCTATCGCCACATGGTGCATGTGACGGTCGAGCTGAAGGACGGCACGCGGCTGGACGAGACGGTCGAGGCGCCGCGCGGCAGCGAAGCGAGTTTCGCCATGGCGGAAGACGTCATCGCCAAATTCACCAAGCTGGCGCAGCGCCGCATCGCCATGGCGCGGGTCGATCAGATCGTGGAGCAGGTGATGCAGGCGGAACGCATGCCGAGTGCGGCCGCCCTGGTGCGACTGCTGGCGTCGAACTGAAGGGGCGAGAAGACTCCGGGACTTTGAGGGAGGGAGAGGCGAAGCCATGGGCATTGCGATCGGGGAGGGCTCGGCCAAGGCCGCGCGGCGTGCCGGGCCGTCGCGCCTGACCTCCATCATCGGCGGCAGCGCCGGTAACGTCATCGAATGGTTCGACTTCCTGGCCTATTCGGTGTTCTCGATCTATTTCAGCAAGGCGTTCTTTCCCAGCGGCGACATGACGGCGCAGCTGATGAATACGGCGGCGATCGCGGCGGTAGGCTATGTCGTGCGGCCGCTCGGCAGCTGGCTGATCGGCGTTGCCGCCGACCGCTATGGCCGCAGGATCGCCTTGAGCGGGGCGGTGGCGCTGATGAGCTTCGGCTCCTTCATGATCGCGGTGACGCCGACCTACGAGACCATCGGCATTGCCGCACCGATCGTGCTGGTGGTGGCGCGCCTGCTGCAGGGCTTCAGCATGGGCGGCGAGGCCGGGACGAGTGCCACCTATCTGGCTGAAATGGCGCCGCCGGGCCGGCGCGGCTTCTTCGTGGGTTTCGTCCAGGTCACGGTCGTAGGCGGGCAGTTGCTCGCGCTCTGCCTGTTGCTGCTGCTGCAATATGTACTGCTGACGCCGACGCAATTGGACGCCTGGGGCTGGCGCATCCCGTTCTTCGTCGGCAGCGCGCTGTCGCTCTACGCGCTTTACCTACGGCGCGGCATCGCCGAGACCGAGGCGTTCGAGACGGCGACCGCACCGCGTGAGAACCGGCTGTGGGTGCTGTGGCAATATCGCCGCCAGGTCATGCTCAGCATCGGCATCAGCATCGGCGGTTCGGTCGCGTTCTATACCTTCACGGTCTATCTGCAGAAATACATGGTCAATACCTCGGGCTTCAGTCGCGACCGGGCGACGCTGATCGCGACCGCCGGCCTGATGATCTACATGGTGTTCCAGCCGATCTTCGGTTTTCTATCCGACCTCGTCGGGCGCAGGCCGGTGATGCTGATCTTCGGCATCGGCGGCACGCTCCTGACCGTGCCGGTCATGCAGACCCTGGGCGGCGTCCATGACACCGGCACGGCACTGCTGCTGAACCTCGCCGGCCTGTTCATCCTGAGCGGTTTCAGCTCGATCCATTGGCTGGTGAAATCGGAGCTGTTCCCGGTCGAGATCCGGGCGCTGGGCGTAGGACTGCCCTTCGCCGTCGTCAGCTCGGTCATGGGCGGCACCACGGAATGGGTGGCGCTCAGGCTCAAGGATGCGGGGCAGGAGAGCTATTTCTTTTATTACGTCAGCGCCTGTGCGGCGGTGTCCTTGGTGACCTACATCATCATGCCGGAGACGCGGGACCGGTCGACGCTGGCGGGGACGAACGGCTAGCGTCGCCACTCGAAAATTTTATTCGTATGCATATGATTTATGTTTTGTCTGCGACCCGCTATCAGGGTTAGCATCCTCATCGGCTCGTCCACGGATTGTATTTTCATGCGGCGCGGGTCCGGTCAAACTATCTCGTATTCGATCAATTGTGATTTTTGGTGCGAAACGAATCTTTAATATTCGGAGGCTTCTTTGTGGCCGCGGTCGGATATCCGCAGTCGCCATAGCCTTCCCTGGAGTCATCCATGAAGAACCTCGGCATCTTCCAGCGCCTTATCCTCATTCTCATCACGCTATCGATTGCGTTCGGCGCGATTTCCGTCGGACAGATCTGGTCGATCCGGGAAACCATTCTGCGCGAACGCGAGGATAAGCTGCGCGACATGGTGACGAGCGTCATCCGCATGGTGAAGAGCTATGACGACGAGGTGAAGGCCGGCCATATGACGCTCGATGCCGCCCAGGACGCCGCCAAGCGGGCGATCCGCGGCATGCGCTGGGGCGACGGCGACTATTACGGCGTCTATGGTTTCGACGGCATGACGCTGGTCCACGGCAATCCGAAGAACGAGGGCGTCAACCGGATGAACGTGACGGACGCGCATGGCCGTCGCACCGTGGAAGATCTGGTCAATATGGCCAAGGCCGGCGGCGGCTTCGCCGAATTCATGATCCCGCGCGCCGCCGGCAGCCAGGAAGCGCCGAAGGACGAGTTCTCCGCCCCCTATGAGCCCTGGAAATGGGCAATCCAGGCCGGCGTCTATACCGACGATGTCGATGCCGTCATGTATCATCAGGCCGCCTGGACCGGCGGCATCGCGGCGATCGTGCTGCTGGTCGCGGTCGGGATCGCGATCCTGCTCGGCCGCGGCATCACCGGGCCGCTCGGTCGCCTGTGCAGTGCCATGGACCGCCTGACCGCCGGCGATGCCGAGGTCGCCGTACCCTATGCCGATCTCACCAACGAAACCGGCCGCATCGCCCGGGCGCTCGAGCTGTTCCGCGCCAGCATGATCGAAGGCACCGAGCTGCGCCGGGCTCAGGAGGCGACGCGGCGAGAGGCGGAGGAGACCAGCCGCAGGGTTGTGCTGGCGCTCGCCGATGAGCTCGAAGCCAATGTCGGCCGGGTCGTCGGCACGGTCACCCATGCCGCCGTTGCCATGCGGGCCTCGGCCGGGGAGATGTCGACCAACGCCGCGCGCACCAGCCAGCGCTCGACCGGCGTTGCCGCCGCCGCCGACCAGGCCTCGGCCAATGTGCAGACGGTGGCGGCCGCGACCGAAGAGCTCGCGACCTCGGTCGTCGAGATCAGCCGGCAGATGACGCGGTCGCTCACCATCGCCGAGAAGGCGAATGCGGATACCAAGCTCACCAACGCGACCATGGAGAAGCTCTCCGGTGCCGCACAGAAGATCGGCGAGGTCGTCTCGCTGATCGACAATATCGCGAGCCAGACCAACCTGCTGGCGCTCAACGCCACGATCGAGGCAGCGCGCGCCGGCGAGGCCGGCAAGGGCTTCGCCGTGGTGGCGTCCGAGGTCAAGGCGCTCGCGACCCAGACCGGCCGGGCCACCGGCGAGATCTCCGACCAGATCACCGAAATCCAGGCGGTGACCCAGACCGCGGTCGATGCCATCAAAGAGATCGGCAACACCATCGCCGAGATGAACCAGATCGGCTCGTCGATCGCGGCCGCCATCGAGCAGCAGGGTGCCGCCACCCAGGAGATCACGCGCAACATCCAGGAGACGGCCAAGGGCACCGCCGAGGTCACCGCCTTCGTGGCCGACATCTCCGAAGAGATCGGCGCCAATGGGGCGCGGGCGTCCGAGGTCTCGGCCGCGGCCGACGGAGTGGAACGGAGTGCGGCGGACCTCGGCACGGAGGTCGAGAAGATCCTGCTGAACCTGCGCTCGGCTTGATTGGGGGCGGCCGCAGGTCGAACCGCACGGACCTGGATCAGATTCAGCGGGTCCAGGGCTCGCGAGATGACCAGAACTTGAAGGCGCCGATGGCCATACTGGCGAGCAGAAGCAAATTCACGATCAGCACGGCCGTGACGCCGGCCAGTTTGAGCACTACCGCGCCCACTGCGGCGCCGATAAACAACAGCAGGGCCGAGAGAATGCGGCGAGTGAGCTGACCCGGGTTCGCGCCCACGGTCAGCAGATCCGAGGCCAATGCCGTAATGGTCCCGGTGAGCACGGTCGTCGTCAAATCCGGCATGCGAAGGTGGCGGACCCCCGCATTCTGCAACCCCATGGAGGTCGCCAGCAACACGATCAGGGCATAACGGAGTCCCGGCGCGTCGGGTTGTGCCAGCAGCAGCGACAGGCAGACCGCGGTAGCGGCGAACCCGCATTTTACCGAGGCGACAACGGCCAGCAAACGTCCGCGATGATGGCCAAAGGTCACGACCAACCGGCCCCCAAGGGCGGCGCCCAGGATGAAGGCCGCCAGGGCCGCAAGGTGGGCCGGGGCGGAAAATCCTTGCACGCCGGCAATGCTGAAGCCGAGCAACACAACGTTGCCCGTCATATTGGCGACGAACACCTCGCCCAAGCGCAGAAAGCTCAGCGCGTCGACCATGCCGGCGACGATGGTGAGGCCGACCAGAAAAACGGGCAGAGGCCCATCCATGTCGTCAAAAGCCAGTCTCGACAGGCGACGCAATGTTTGGATGGCGATCGCCATCGGCCTCCTCCCCGAACGGGACCTCGACGATCCGTTCCAGGAGAGCACGGACGTGAAGATGGGCAAATTGGCGGACGGGGTGGGATTCGAACCCACGGTGGACTTGCACCCACGCCAGTTTTCAAGACTGGAGCCATAAACCGCTCGGCCACCCGTCCTCGCCGCGCTCAAGCGGATAGCGGATCGAGGCCCGCGGGGTCAATGCCGTCGTGCGGGCGTCAGCCCTCCGCCGGCAGCTGATAGTCGATTTCCAGCACCTCCAGCGCTTCGGGCCCGAGCGGCGTCTTGACCTCGACCGTGTCGCCGACTCGCGATTTCATCAGCGCGCGGGCGACGGGGGAGATCCAGCTGATCTGGCCGCGCTCCATATCGGCCTCGTCGATGCCGACCAGCGTCACGGTCAGTTCCTCGTCGCGCTGGTTGGCATAGGTGACGGTGGCGCCGAAGAACACCTGTTTCAGGCCCTGCTGGCGCTTCGGATCGACCACTTCGGCCACTTCCAGCCGCTTGGTCAGAAAGCGTAGGCGGCGGTCGATCTCGCGCAGGCGCTTCTTGCCGTAGAGATAATCGCCGTTCTCCGACCGGTCGCCGTTGCCGGCCGCCCAGGACACGATCTCGACGATCTTCGGCCGCTCCCTTTTGACCAGATGGTCGCGCTCGTCCCACAGCCGTTTGAAGCCGGCCGGCGTCATGTAATTCTTGGTCCCGGGCGGCAAGGGGGCCGGTTCGTCCGGCAGTTCGTCCTCGTCGTCGGTTTCGGTCTCTTTGGTGAAGGCTTTGCTCATGCATCCATCCTAGACCGAGCCGTCGCGCCGCCGCCATAATCCCGTGGCATGAAGCTCTGGCCTGTGGCACGACAAACCCGCCACCCCGTTTCGAGGATCCCGCGCTTGCCCGTTACCCGCCGTCAGCTTCTCGTCCGTCTCGCCGCATCAGCAGCCCTGGCGCCGGTCGCCGCGGGGAGGATGGGGCAGGCGTTGGCGGCCGATCAGGATTTCCAGACCTGGCTCGCGGGCTTCAAGCAGGACGCGCTCGGCGCCGGCGTCCATCAGGCGACGCTCGATGCCGCTTTCGCCGGCGTGGCGCCGCTCGCCCATGTGCTGGAGCTCGACCAGCGCCAGCCGGAAACCACGATTACTTTCGACACCTACATCACCCGCGTCGTGTCGGACGCGCGCATCCAGGCCGGCCGGCAGCATTTCGTCGACGACAGCCAGCTGCTGCAGGAGATCGGCGCCAAATACGGCGTGCAGCCGCGCTTCATCGTGGCACTTTGGGCGATCGAGACCGATTTCGGCCGGGTCCAGGGGGACTATCCGATCGTGGCGTCGCTGGCGACCCTCGCCTATGACGGCCGCCGCGGCGCCTTCTTCCGCAAGGAGTTGATCGCGGCGCTGAAGATCCTGGACCAGGGCCATATCCAGCCGCAGGAGCTGCGCGGCTCCTGGGCCGGCGCCATGGGCCAGACCCAGTTCATGCCCTCGACCTTCCTCGCCTATGCGGTCGATTACGCCGGCACCGGCAAGCAGGATATCTGGCACGACAAGCGCGATGCGCTCGCTTCCATCGCCAATTACCTCTCCAACCTCGGCTGGTCGCCCGACTATACCTGGGGCCGCCAGGTCAAGCTGCCGCCGGGCTTCGATCCGGCGCTGTTGGGCGGCCAGGTCTTGAAGACCGTCGACCAGTGGCGGGCGCTGGGCGTGAAGCGCGTCGACGGCGGCCCGCTGCCGTCGGCCACGATCGATGCCGGCCTGGTCAAGCCTGGCGGCGACGCCGGGCCGACGCTCCTGACCTATGGCAATTTCCGCGCGATCATGAAGTGGAATCGGTCGCTCTACTTCGCGACGGCGGTCTCCTACCTTGCCGACCGGATCGAGAGTTGATAGGCTCGACCTACTAGATTTTCGTATCACCTCGGGCTTGGAATACTAGATGATGAGTCGGCGTCGGCCGGTCCCGTTGGCCGCCTGTCTGGTCCTGAGCTTGGCGCTGGCTGCCTGCGCCTCAAGGCCCTCGGGCGTTTCGACCACCGATGCCGCGACCAAGACCCAAGGCACGTTCAAGATCGGCCAGCCCTATCAGGTCAACGGCACCTGGTATTATCCGAGCGCCGATCTCAACTATGACGAGACCGGCATCGCGTCGTGGTACGGCCCGAATTTCCACGAGAAATCGACAGCCAACGGCGAGACCTTCGACCAGAACGCGCTGTCGGCGGCGCATAAGACCCTGCCGCTGCCGTCGATCGTCCAGGTGACCAACCTCGACAATGGCCGTTCGATCGAAGTCCGGGTCAATGATCGCGGTCCCTATGCCAGCAACCGCATCATCGACATGTCGCGCCGTGCCGCCCAGCTCTTGGGTTTCGAAGGGCAGGGCACCGCCAAGGTCGAGGTCAAGGTGCTGAAGACCGAATCGATCCAGGCCCAGTCGATCGCCCGCCTCAACGGCTCGGATCAGCCGCCGGCCGAAGTGCCGCAGGCCGCCCCGCGGGCTACGGTCGTGGCCCAGGCGTTGCCGCCGCTCGCGGGCTCGAGTGCCGCTCCGCCCCGGCCGTCGCAGCAGCCTTATCCGACGCCGGTCGTCTCCCAGGCGCCGCCCCAGGCCGCGGCGCCGCAGGAACCGGTGCTGCCGAACCTGGTACTGCTCTATCCGGTCAAGCCGACGCATATCTATATCCAGGCCGGCGCCTTTTCTCAGGGCGACAACGCCAACCGGATGAAGGCGAAACTGGCCGGTCTCGGTGCCGTGTCGATCACGGCGGCCCGGGTCAACGGCGTCGACCTCTACCGCGTCCGGCTGGGGCCGCTCGCCACCGTCGACGACGCCGATCAGATGCTGCCCCGCGCCGTAGGTGCCGGTGCCATCGACGCCAAGATCGTGGTCGACTGATGCCGCTCGGGCGCCTAGAAACTCACCATTCGGGCGCATCGCGCCAAAGCATTTTGGTCCTTTTTCTTCATCGCATCGGTTCCGACATCATGGCCGCTTTCTCGTTCCGCCGTTTCGGCCTTCTCGCGCTCACATCCGCCTGCCTCGTCTCGACGCATCCGGCCCGGGCCGCGTTCGAGACCAACGCCACCCACGTCTTCATCCAGGATTTCGATACGGGCGCCGTGCTCTACGACAAGGGCGGCGAGGATCGCATCCCGACCGCGTCCATGAGCAAGATGATGACGGCCTATGTCGTCTTCGATCAGTTGAAGAAGGGCAAGCTCAAGCTCGACGACGAACTGACGGTGAGCGAGAACGCCTGGCGCACCGGCGGCTCCAAGATGTTCGTGGTGCTGGGCGCCAAGATCAAGGTCGAGGACCTGATCCGCGGCATGGTCATCCAGTCCGGCAACGACGCCTGCGTCGTGCTGGCCGAGGGCATCGCCGGCTCGACCGACAGCTTCATCCGCATGATGAACGAGATGGCGCCGACCATCGGGTTGAAGGACAGCCATTTCGCCAGCGTCGACGGCCTGCCGGACCCGGACCACTATATGACCGCCCGGGATCTGGCCACGCTGGGCGAGCATCTGATCCGGGATTTCCCCGAGTATTATCACTATTTCTCGGAAATCGACTTCACCTATCACGGCATCAAGCAGGGCAACCGCAACCCGCTGCTCTACAAGAACAGCGGCGCCGACGGCATCAAGACCGGCCATACCGACGAGGCGGGCTTCGGTCTGACCGTGTCGGTCAAGCGCCAGGACCGGCACATCATCATGGTCGCGACCGGGTTGCAGAGCATGAAGGGCCGCTCGCAGGAAGCCGAGGCGATCGTCGATTACGCGTTCCGGGAGTTTCAGAACTACCCGATCGCGAAGAAGGGCGACGAACTCGACCAGGCCGACGTCTGGCTGGGCGAGAAGACCAAGGTGCCGTTGGTCGCAACCCAGGATCTGGTCGTGACCCTGCCGCGCTCCGCCCGCAAGGACATGAAGGTCACCGTCAGCTATGACGGCCCGTTGCAGGCGCCGATCGTGGCTGGCACCGTGGTCGGCACGCTGACCGTGACCGCGCCCGACACGCAACCGCAGAGCGTGCCGCTCGCGGCCGCCGCCGACGTGCCGGCGCTGGGGCGCATGGGCCGCATGACCAAGAACCTGGAAGGCCTGATTTGGGGACACAAGAGCTGAGCACGCCACCCCGCGGCCGCTTCATCACGCTCGAAGGCGGCGAGGGCGCCGGCAAATCGACCCAGATCCGCCGGCTGGGCGAGCGGCTGCGTGCGGCCGGCCTGGACGTGATCGAGACGCGCGAGCCCGGCGGCTCGCCCGGGGCCGAGGAAATCCGCGGGCTGCTGCTGGGCGGCGGGGTCGAACGCTGGGACGACGTGACCGAGGCGCTGTTGATGTATGCCGCGCGGCGGGATCATCTGGCGCGCAAGGTCTGGCCGGCGCTCGCCCGTGGCCAATGGGTGCTGTGCGACCGCTTCGAGGATTCGACCCGGGCCTACCAGGGTGCCGGCAGCGGGCTCGACCGCGGGCTGATCGACGCGCTGGGCCAAGTCGCCCGCGGCAGTTTCGCGCCGGACCTGACGTTGATCCTGGATCTGCCGGTGTCGATCGGCCGGGAACGGGCCGCGGCACGGCGGGGACCGAACGACCGGTTCGAACAGCGCGACGATGGCTTTCACGAGCGCGTGCGCCAAGGCTTCCTCGCGGTCGCCGCCGCCGAGCCCGGCCGTTGCGCCGTGATCGACGCCAGCCTGCCGCTCGATGCGGTCAGTGCGACCATCGCGCAGGCGGTCGAACGGCGATTGCGGGTCAGCCTGGCCGGCTAAGTCACGCGTCGATCACGAAAACGCGCGTTTCGCTCGCGACAACGTGTCGTGCGTTTTGTCGCACCTCGGCCGATATCTGGCGTAAGGACGCCAGGAGTATCGGACGCCATGGAAAACACTCTCTCGAACAAAATTCGGCCCGCCATCGCCTGGATCGCCACGGCGTGGGTCGTCTATATCTTCATCTGGTACCTGCAGTATAAATTCCTGGGCCATCCGGGCAGCGTCGACCTGTTCACGACCCTGACCGACTGGCTGGGCTTTCACGGCCATGAGAAGGCGATGCGGATCGGCACCGGCTCGTGCGAGCTCTTGTGTTCGATCATCCTGCTGACGCCGGGGCTGCAGGGCCTGGGCGGGCTCGGCGCCATCACGCTGATGACCGGCGCCATCTTCTTTCACCTGGTCTCGCCGCTCGGCATCGATCCCTATGGCGATGGCGGCATCCTGTTCAAGCAGGCCTGCAGCGTCTGGTGTTGCGGCGTGATCATCACGGTGCTGCGCCGGGACCAGCTGGTGGTGCTCGCCCAGCGCGTCGGGTTGCTGAAGCCCTCGATGGCGTGATTGCCAATGCCGCCATCGCTGTGGTGTGGTGACCACATTGCGATGTGATTCGGGGTAAGGCGCGACATGGCGGCAGGCGAGGGACAGGGCGACGAGGCGGAAGTCGATCCGCGGGCACCCCGTCGCAATCCCGACCTGTTCGGCCATGCGGTCGCCGAAGCCGGGCTGTTGCAGGCGGTCAGCTCCGGCCGGCTGCCCCATGCGATCATTCTGGGCGGCCCGCGCGGCATCGGCAAGGCGACCTTGGCCTTTCGCTTCGCCCGCTGGCTGCTGTCCGGCGGTGCCGAGGATAGCGGCCCGTCGCTGTTTGGCGATGTGGTGGCGCCGACCGATCTCAAGACCGACCCGAACCATCCGGCGGCGCGCCGCATCTCCGCCGGCGGCCATGCCGATCTGCTGACGGTCGAGCGCGGCTATGATCCGAAGCGCAAGAAGATGCGCGGCGAGATCGTCGTCGACGACGTGCGCGAGGTTTCGAATTTTCTGCGCCTGACCTCGGCCGAGGGCGGCTGGCGCGTCGTCATCATCGACAGCGCCGATGAAATGAATCGCAATGCGGCCAATGCCTTGCTGAAGGTTCTTGAAGAACCGCCAAAGGGCGCGCTGTTGCTGTTGGTCTGCCACGCACCGGGCCGCCTGCTGCCGACCATCCGCTCGCGCTGCCGCAAGCTGTTCCTGCAGCCGCTGGCGGCCGACGAGGTCGTGCGCCTGCTGCTGGATCATCGCCCGGCGCTTTCGGCCGAGGATGCGTCGATCCTGGCGCGCATGGCCGATGGCTCGATCGGCCGCGCGCTGGAACTGGCGGATGCCGAGGGCCTGGTGCTGTATCGCGAGATGGTGGGATTGCTCGATACGCTGCCGCGGCTCGACGGCGTGCGGCTGCATCGGCTGGCCGATGCGATGGCGCGCAGCGAGGCAGAGGAACTCTATCGCACGCTCACCGACCTCTTGATGGATTTCCTCGCGCGCATGGTCGCGGGCTCGGCCGAGGGCGGCGTGCGCGAGGTGATGCCGGGCGAGGGCGTCCTGATGCGACGCATGGCAGGGTTCGGCCGCCTTGATCAATGGGTTGAGGTGTGGGAAAACCTGCGGGCCCTGTTCGGGCGGGCGGACGCCGTGAATCTCGATCGCAAACAGGTCGTGCTCGACGCCTTCTTCACCTTGGGTGCAGCCGCGCGCTGAGCTCCTGGGGCTGACGAACGGGCGGGCCCAAGGACCAGGAGATCAGGATGCCCGACGGGCGGCCGTACTACATCACCACGCCGATCTATTACGTCAACGACAAGCCGCATATCGGCCACGCCTATACGACGCTGGCGTGCGACGTGCTGGCCCGTTTCATGCGGCTGGACGGGCGACCGGTGCATTTCCTGACCGGAACGGACGAGCACGGCCAGAAGGTCGAGAAATCGGCCGCCGCGGCCGGCGTGCCGCCGCTGGAATTCTGCGACCGGGTGTCCCAACAGTTCCGCGATCTGGCGCTGGCGCTCAACATCTCGAACGATGATTTCATCCGCACGACCGAACCGCGGCATATCGCGTCGTGCCAGGCGCTGTGGCAGCGACTGATCGACCGGGGCGAGATCTATCTCGGCTCCTATTCCGGCTGGTATTCGGTCCGCGACGAGACGTTCTTTACCGAGGCCGACCTGATCGACGGCAAGGCGCCGACCGGCGCGCCGGTCGAATGGGTCGAGGAACCCAGCTATTTCTTCAAGCTGTCGGCCTGGGGCGACCGGCTGCTGGAGTTCTATGAGCAGAACCCCGGCTTCATCGGTCCGGACAGCCGACGCAACGAGGTCGTGAGCTTCGTCAAGTCGGGCCTGCGCGACCTGTCGGTCTCGCGCACCAGCTTCACCTGGGGCGTGCCGGTGCCGAACGATCCGGCCCACGTGATGTATGTCTGGCTCGACGCGCTCACGAACTACATCACGGCGGTCGGTTATCCCGACGTCGAGGCCGAAAGCTACAAGACCTTCTGGCCGGCCAATCTGCATGTGGTCGGCAAGGATATCGTGCGCTTCCATGCGGTCTATTGGCCGGCGTTCCTGATGGCGGCGGACTTGGCCCCGCCCCAGGGCGTCTATGCCCATGGCTGGTGGACGAACGAAGGCCAGAAGATCTCGAAATCGCTCGGCAATGCCATCGATCCCTACGACCTGATCGAGACCTACGGGCTCGACCAGACGCGCTATTTCCTGCTGCGCGAAGTGCCGTTCGGCCAAGACGGCGATTTCTCCAAGACGGCGATGGTCAACCGCATCAATGCCGATCTCGCGAATAATCTCGGCAATCTGATGCAGCGCGTGCTGAGCCAGGTGCAGAAGAACTGCGCCGCGGCCGCCCCGGCGATCGGTGACCTCACGGCCGAAGACGAAGCGCTGCTGGGCCAGGCGCGCGCACTGCTGCCAGGTTTGCGCGCGGCGATGGAGAAGTGCGAGCTGCATCAGGCGCTGGCCCAGCTCTGGGCGGTCAGCGATGCCGCCAATCTCTATATCGATCAGCAGGCGCCGTGGACGCTGAAGAAGACCGATCTCGTGCGCATGGCGACGGTGCTGGGCGTGCTGGTCGAGGTCATCCGCATCCTGGGCATCCTGGTGCAGCCGGTCATGCCCGGTGCCGGTGCCAAGATCCTGGATCAGCTCGCGATCCCAGCCGATGCGCGCGGCTTCGACGCGATCGCGCTCGGGCCGATCGCGGCCGGCACGCCCTTGCCGGCGCCCCAGGGAGTATTTCCCCGGATCGATACCAAACCCATCGAGATCGCCAAGGCATGAGCCTGCTCGTCGACAGCCACTGCCATCTCGATTTCGATGACTTCGCCGCCGAGCGCGGCGAGGTCATCGCGCGGGCCCGGCGCGCCGGGGTCGGCACGATGGTGACGATCTGCACCAAGATCACCGAGTTCCCGTCGATCCGCGCGATCGCCGAGACCGATCCGGACATCTGGTGCACGGTCGGCATTCATCCGCACGAGGCGGCGAGCGAGCCGGATACGGACGAGGCGGCACTGGTCGGCCACGCCAGCCATCCGAAGGTGATCGGCATCGGCGAATGCGGGCTCGACTATCACTATGACTATGCGCCACGCGACCGGCAGGCCGACGTGTTCCGGACCCACGCCCGCGCCGCCAAGATGGCGGGCGTGCCGATGGTGGTTCACACCCGTGAGGCGGATACGGATACGGCGCGGCTTCTGACCGAGGAAAGCGACGGCGGCCGCCTCACCGGCGTGCTGCATTGCTTCACCTCGGGCATGGACCTGGCGATGCACGGGCTGGGCCTGGGCTTCTATGTCTCGTTCTCGGGCATCGTCACCTTCAAGAACGCGGCCGATCTGCGCGAGATCGTCCGGGCAGTGCCGCTCGACCGGTTGCTGGTCGAGACCGACGCGCCCTATTTGGCGCCGGTGCCGATGCGCGGCAAGCGCAACGAACCGGCCTTCGTCGTCCATACCGCCGCCGCGATCGCCGAGATGAAGGGCGTCTCGGCCGCAGAGCTGGCGCAGATCACGACCGAGAATTTCCATCGCCTGTTCACCAAGGCCGCGAAGGCGGCATGAGCGGGCTCCGCGTCAGAATTCTCGGCTGCGGCGGTTCGCAAGGCGTGCCGACGCCGGTCGGCGATTGGGGGCTGTGCGATCCCGCCAACCCGCGCAACAGCCGCCTGCGTCCGTCGATCCTGATCGATATCACCGATGCCGCCGGCCAGGTCAGGACTATCCTGATCGACACCGGCCCGGATCTACGCCAGCAGCTCCTCGCCGCCCGCTGCCGCCATATCGACGCGCTGCTGTTCACTCACAGCCACGCCGACCATACCCATGGCATCGACGATCTGCGTGCGGTCAACCGCCACATGGGCGCGCCAATACCGTTCTGGGCCTCGAGTGAAACGCTGGCCGATCTGCGCCGTCGTCTGGGCTATGCCATCATCGACGATCCGGCGAGCGTCAGCGGCTTTTTTCGCCCCGTCCTGGTTCCGCACGAGATCGACGGACCGTTCACGGCGGCCGGCGTCACCGTGATCCCGTTCGAGCAGGACCATGGCTTCAGCCGGTCCTGGGGCTTTCGCATCGGCGATTTCGCCTATTCGACCGACGTGGTGAAGCTCGACGAGGCGGCGTTTGCAGCCCTCGAAGGCATCGACATCTGGATCGTCGATTGCCTGCGCGAGGCGCCGCATCCGACCCATAGCCATCTGGAACGCACGCTCGGCTGGATCGAGCGGGTGAAGCCGCGCCGCGCGATCTTCACCCATATGGACCAGAGCAGCGACTATGCCGCGATCAGCCGCCTCTGCCCTGCCGGGGTCGAGCCGGGCTACGACGGCATGGTCATCGAGCTGTGACCCCGGACGAGCTGATCGGCCGTATCCTCTGGCGTTCGGACGAGATCCTGGTACTCGACAAGCCGGCCGGCATCGCCGTGCATCGCGCACCCGGCACACGCTACAGCCTGGAAGATCATTTCGACGCGCTGAAGCTGGGTTTGCCGGATCGCCCGGGCCTCGCCCATCGGCTCGACAAGGACACGACCGGCTGCCTGGTGCTGGGCCGCACGCCCGACATGCTGCGACGGCTCAATCAGCTGTTCGCCGATGGTGCCGTCGCCAAGACCTATTGGGCCGTGGTCGAAGACGCGCCGCCGGCGCCGGAGGGGCGGGTCGACCGGGCCCTGAAGCAGGTGAAGCGCGCCGGCGACTGGTCGAGCGTCGTCGACAAACACGGCCAGCCTGCCGCCACGCGCTACCGGATGCTCGGGCAGGGTGATGGGCGGAGCTGGCTCGAACTCCATCCCGAGACCGGGCGCACCCACCAGATCCGGGTCCATTGTGCCTTTCTTCGCTGCCCGGTCGTCGCCGACGAGCAATACGGCCGGCCGGCCGGACCCGGCGAGCGGCTGCATCTGCACGCGCGTTCGGTGACGTTCGAACTGACCGGTGCCGGCCGGATCGAGGTTTCGGCCCCGCCGCCGCGGCACATGCTGCCGGCGCTCAGGGCGTGCGGGTTCGCCGGCTAAAGATCGCGAATGGCGGGATACCGCAAGGACGTGGTGCGGCCGTTCAGTTCGTAGGTTCGGGTTTTCGCCGGGCCGACCAGATGCACGATGTTGATTTCCTCGTACGGCAGCGACGGTGCGGTCAGGCGCCCGGTCGCCGGGTCCAGGCGCGGCAGGCTGTGCAGCACCAGCCAATTATTGACCGCACGGAGCGGGTGCAACGTGATCGCACCGGAATAGATCAGGCGATGCAACGGAATCTGGTCGGAGTAGTAACGACGCTCGCGCCCCTCCAGCCGGGCCCGCACGTCCGCCAACGTCGATTTCCATGCCTGCCAGACCGGCGACCGGGCCGTGGCTCCGAAAACGCCGCCGTTGACCATCGGGAAGCGGGCGAAACGTTGCCGATCCTCCGGCCCAAAAGCGATTTCGTAGACACCGATCGTATAATCGTCCGGCGCCAGGCAGCCGTAATAGTTCGGATCGCCTTGCGAATGCAGGCTGATATCCGCCAGCAGCGCCGCATCCATGATCTGCCGGATGCCGACCGCGTTCTGGACCCAGGTGTCGCCGTCCAGCCAGACATAGATGTCGTAGCCTGGGAACAGTTCGGGCAGGCGCGGCTTGACGGCGTCATAGGCGAACTGGAAGCCCTGGTTCGGACCGAGCGGCGCGCTCGGTTCGACGGTCGCCACGAAATCCGCGACGGCCGCGATCGACGCGGGCGCCGGTGCCGCACCGACCCGAATGAAGCCGATGTCGAAGCCGCGATCTTCGATCGCCTCCAGCGATGCCATCAGTTCCGCGGCGAGGGGATCATGGCGCGCGTCGCAACCGCTAACGACAATCGTCTTCATCTTTTGCCTCAGGTCCGGCCGGATCGCCGCAACCGAACCTAGAGGGATTTCGTTCGACCTGTCACCCATGGATAACGCCATGCGTTGCACTGCACCCAGGATATCGATTTTTGCGTCCGCCGCGCCCGGTCGATGGGTTCATGCTAATTACTGAGCAATGAAAGCATCTCGCCCGAAAGGTCGATCCTTGTCCGCCGATATAGCCGCAGCGACCGTTCCGCCGAAATTCACCCATCGCGAGACCGTCGTCATCATCGGCGGGTTGATGTTGGGCATGTTCCTGGCCGCTCTGGACCAGACCATCGTCGCCACGGCATTGCCGCGCATGGCGGCGGATCTGCAGGGGGTCGGTCATCTTTCCTGGGTCGTCTCGGCCTATCTCCTGACCTCGACCGCGGTCACGCCGATCTACGGCAAATTGTCCGACCTCTACGGCCGCAAGCGCCTGCTGCAGATCGCGATCAGCCTGTTCGTGCTGACCAGCCTGCTGTGCGGGCTCGCCACCGACATGACCCAGCTGATCGTGTTCCGCGCCTTGCAGGGTCTGGGCGGCGGCGGATTGCTGGCCATGGCGCATGCGACCATCGCCGACGTGATCTCGCCGCGCGAACGCGGCCGTTACCAGGGCTATATCGCCAGCACCTTTGCGGCGGCCAGCGTCGCCGGACCGGTGCTGGGCGGCTTGTTCGTCGATCATCTGACCTGGCGCTGGGTGTTCTGGATCAACCTGCCGATCGGTATCGGCGCGCTGATCCTGTCGCAGATTACGCTCAGCAAGCTCGTCGCCAAGCGGCTGCGCCACAAGATCGACTATCTGGGCGCGATCCTGATCGTGTCGGCGGTCTGCTGCGTGCTGCTGGTGACGACCATGGGCGGCGAGGAAGTGCCGTGGGACTCGCTGGTGATCAAGGCGCTCGCTGCCGGCGCCGTCGCGCTGTTCATCGCCTGCATCCTGCAGGAACGCTCGGCGAGCGAGCCGATTCTGGCGCCGCGCCTGTTCCATAATCCGGTGTTCGTGGTCGCCAATTCGGCCAACCTGCTGATGTCGGTTTGCATGATGGGCGGCATCGTGTTCATGCCGCTGTTCCTGCAGCTGGTCTATTCGATGCAGGCCGATGCCTCGGGTCTGATGCTGATCCCCTTGACCGGCGGCACGGTCGTGGGCGCGATCAGCTCGGGCCAGATGGTCGCGCGCACCGGGCGCTACAAGATTTTCCCGCTGACCGGCCTCGCAGTCAGCAGCATGGGCATGTTCCTGCTGGTCACGGTGACGACGGCGACACCCTTGGCGGCCGTTTGTGCCTATCTGGCGATCAACGGCCTGGGTGTCGGTCTGATCATGCCGGCGCTGCTCGTGGCCGTGCAGAACTCGGTCAGCGTCCGCGATCTGGGCAGCGGCACGGCGTCGATCACGTTCTTCCGCTCGATGGGCGGATCCTTCGGCGTTGCCTTGTTCGGCGCGGTGCTGATCGGCCGGCTGAACGGGCTGATCGGCCATATCCCCGGCAGCGACGCGCTCGGCATCTCGCCGGGAACGGCGCTGATGCATGCCGGCCCGGACGCCATCGCGTCGGTGCCCGACGCCCTGCGTCCGGCCGTGACCGCCGCTATCTCGACCGCGTTCCACGACATGTTCCTGATGTCGGCATCGCTGTCGCTGTTCGCGTTCTTCATCCTGCTGTTCCTGAAGGAACTGCCGCTCAAGACCGAGAGCGGCGGTGCGGCCAAGGTCGTCGCGGCAGCCCTCGCGGACTGACCTAAATCCGTCATCGACGCTGGCTATAGTCCCCCGCCAAATCGGGTGGGGGATGGAATGGGATCGCTTAGCAAGGCGGCACTCGCCGCAGCACTGCTCGCTGCTGCACCAGCACAGGCGGCCAGCTATCAGCATGTGCTGCTGATCTCGATCGACGGACTGCACCAGGCCGATCTGGCGCGCTTCATCGAGACCCATCCCCGCTCGACCCTGGCCCGGCTCGCCAAGACCGGCAAGATCTACGACAACGCCACGACCACCAAGCCGTCCGACAGTTTCCCGGGCATGCTGGCGCTGGTCACCGGCGGCACGCCGGCCGCGACCGGCATCTATTATGACGCGTCCTGGGATCGCACCCTGTCGCCGGCCGGTTCCGACTGTTCCAAGCTGGGTGCTGCCGCAGACTTCGACGAAGAGGTCGATATCGACGCCGATGCGGTCGATGCCGGAGGCGGCCTCGACGACAAGAAGCTGCCGCGCGATCCGAAGAACGGCTGCCTACCGGTTTCGCCCCATCAATATCTGCGCACCAACACGGTGTTCGACGTGGTGACAGCCGCCGGCAAGACCGCGGCCTGGCTCGACAAGCATCCGGCCTACGACATTCTGCGCGGCCGCCAGGGCACGGGGCTCGCCGATTTCTACGGACCGGAGATCGCGGCCGGCGCTCAGGACCATGATGTGCGCAAGACCGAGGTCAACGACGATCTGCGCGTGGCGGCGCTGATCAACCAGATCAATGGCCATGATCATACCGGTGCCCGCAAGCTGGCGGTGCCGGCCGTGTTCGGCATGAATTTCCAGGCGATCAGCGTCGGCCAGAAATATGCGGGCTACACCGACGCCAACTTCACCCCCAGCGCCGATCTGGCCGAGGGGCTGGCCCATACCGACCGGTCGCTGGGCCAGGTCGTGGCGGCGCTCAAGGCCTCGGCCCTCTATGACAAGACGCTGCTGATCATGGCGAGCAAGCATGGCAACTCGCCGGTCGAGGCCAAGCTGGTTCGCAAGATCGACGGCAAGAGCCTGACCAAGGCGATCGAGGATGCCGTGCCGGGGGCACTCGCCCACGCCACGCTCGACGATGTCGGGCTGATCTGGCTCAACGACGCCGGCAAGGCCGCGGCGGTCGCGGCCGGCCTGGAGCAGCACAAGGACGAGCTCGGCATCGACCATGTCTATCAGGGCGAGGAGCTGAAGCGGCTGTGGGGCGCCGATCCCGCGACCGACGCGCGCGTGCCCGACCTGTTCATCGGGGTCCAGCCAGGTGTGATCTATACCAAGCCCACCAACCCGAAACGGGCCGAACATGGCGGCTTCACCACGGACGACACCCATGTGGCTCTGCTGATTTCGGCCAAGGACATCAAGCCCGGCACGATCGCCGACACGGTCGAGACGCGGCAGGTGGCCCCTACCATCCTCCAGGCTCTGGGTATGGATCCGATGGCGTTGGAGGCCGTCCGAGCCGAGCGCACGCAGGGCTTGCCGGGCCTGTCCTTCGCGAAACGCTGACGGCCGGGCCGTCTCAGAGTTCGATGGTCCCGGGTCTGACTTTTATAGTAAGCTCAGCCCCCAAGGCCCAAAATGGGTTGCCAGCCAGCACGTGAGGCGGGATGTCGGGCGACAAGCACCGGATATTGATCGTCGATGATGCCGCGACGAACATCGAGATCTTGAACGAGGTACTCGGCGCCGAGTATGACAGCCTGTTTGCGATGGACGGCGCCACGGCGCTCCGGCTCGCGGTCGAGCAGGAGCCGGATCTGATCCTGCTCGACGTGGTGATGCCCGGCCTCGACGGCCACGAAGTCTGCATGCGGCTGAAGGCCGAACCGCGCACCCGGGGCATTCCGGTCATCTTCATCTCGGGCCTGTCCGACGAATCCGACGAAGCCAAGGGCCTCGAGATCGGTGCCATCGACTATATCACCAAGCCGTTCAGCCCGCCGATCGTGCGCGCCCGCGTGCGCAACCATCTGCAGCTGAAACGCTATCAGGATATGCTGGAGCGCCTTTCGGTGCTGGACGGCCTGACCGGCATTGCCAACCGCCGCCGCTTCGACGAGGCGCTCGACCATGAGTGGCTGCGCTCGCGGCGGCAGGGCACGACCATGTCGCTCATCATCATCGACGTCGATTGCTTCAAGGCGTTCAACGACAATTACGGCCATGCCGCCGGCGACGAGTGCCTGAAGCGCGTGGCAGGCGTGCTGGCCGAAGGCGTCAGCCGGCCGGGCGATCTGGTGGCACGCTATGGCGGCGAGGAATTCGTCGTGATCATGCCGGAAACCGACGCTGCCGGCGCGATCGTGATCGCCGAGACGCTGCGCCGCGGCATCCTCTCGCTGGCGCTGCCCCATGCCTTTTCCGTCGCCGCCGACGTGATCACGGTCAGCATCGGCGGCGCCACCGTGATCCCGGCGCGCCAGACCCAGGGTGCGGAAGAACTGGTCAAGCTCGCGGATGCGCGGCTCTACGAGGCGAAGCACGCCGGCCGCAACCGCGTCGCCTGGACGGCCGAGCCCGGCTCCGGCAGGCCGGTCCAGGGCGAGGTTCTACGCTAACGCGTCAAGCCGGCTGTGCGGCCGGCTCGCCCATGAAGCTCGATACCTGATTGCGGCCATGTTCCTTGGCCCGATAGAGCGCGCTGTCGGCGCGGGCGAGGGCAGGGGCGATATCGATCTCGTCGGGACCGATCGCGGTGGCGCCGATACTGACAGTCAGCGTGAAGCTCGCCTCGCCATGGAGGATCTGGGTATTGGCCATGGCCGTGCGGATCCGCTCGGCCAGCTGATAGGCGCCCTCCATCGCGGTTTCCGGCGCCAGCACGACGAACTCCTCGCCACCGAACCGGCCGAAGCTGTCGCTGGTGCGCAGCAGGCCGGCGATGGTTCTGGTCAGCACGCGCAGTGCTTCGTCGCCCGCTGCATGGCCATAGGCATCGTTGACGCGCTTGAAATGATCGCCGTCGAGCATCAGCAAGGCCAGCGGGCGCTTATGCCGCCGCGACCGCTCGATCTCGGCCTTGCTGCGATCCATGAAGGCGCGCCGGTTGAGCGCACCGGTCAGCGGGTCGAGCGTTGCCATGGTCATGAGCTCGGCGGCATAGCGCCGGATCCGCAGGGCCATCGGGCGGAACACCAGGATCGCCTCGGCAATGAGCGTCACCAGCAGCACGCCCAGCACCAGCATCTGGATGACGCGCAGCGTGGCCAGCTGCTCTTCGCTTTCGCGCTGGTGCTGCACGACCACGGCATCGAGCGCCTGCACGATCGGTCCGCGCGCCAGCGCCGTCAGGCCTTCATAGGCCGCGATCCCCGCGCGCGTCGCGGGGCCGCTGTCGGCCGCCGCGATGGTCCGGGCATAGCCGACATAGCGCTCGACCAGCGCATCGACCTGGAACGGCGTCTGGAAATAGATTGCCCGGACGGCATCGGACAAAGGGGCGGCGAGCGGCGCCGACGGATCATTGCCCAGCAGGCGGCGATGCGCCGCCTCCAGCTGATCCGTCGCCGCGACCAGGTCGTCGGCAGCCCTCATATCGCCCTTCAGCACGAACAACGAGGCGTCGAAGGCGATCTTCTGCGACAGCATGCGCTGCCGGCCGCTGCTGTTGATCACCGCCGCGGAGCCCTCATGGGCGGCGATGACCCGTTCGAGCGTGAAGTGGGAGATGAGCGACAACAGCGCGATCATCCCCAGCGCCACGATATAGGTGCGCGTAATATAATGGTCGGGCAGCAACAAGGCAGATCCTTCGATGAAAGTGCTGGTTCAGGCGGCGCGGATCTCGGCCAGGAAATTTCCGACTTCGCGCCTGAGGATTTCGGCCTGGACTCCCAGCCCGTCGGCGGCCTGTTGAACCTCGATGGCGGCGGCACCGGTCTCGTCGGCGGCGCGATTGACCCCGCCGACATTGACCGAGACGTCGGCGGTGCCGCGCGCGGCCTGCTCGACGTTGCGGGCGATCTCCTGGGTCGCCGCCCCCTGTTCCTCCATGGCGGCGGCGATCGAACTCGAGATCTGGTTCATGCGGCCGATGGTGCCGTCGATGCGCTCGATGGCACCGACACAATCCTGTGTCGCCCGCTGCATGGCGGTGACCTGCTCGGCGATCTCCTCGGTCGCGCGCGCGGTCTGGGTCGCCAGGCCCTTGACCTCCGAAGCCACGACGGCGAAGCCCTTGCCGGCCTCGCCGGCACGGGCCGCTTCGATCGTGGCGTTCAGGGCGAGGAGGTTGGTCTGGCTGGCGATATCGTTGATCAGGCGCACGACCTCGCCGATCTTCTGGGCGGCTTCGGCCAGACTGCGGACGGTGCCCGAGGTGTTGGCGGCCTCGGTCACCGCCTGACCCGCGATCTGGGACGATTGCGCGACCTGCCGGGTGATCTCCTGGATCGAGGCCGACAATTCCTCGGTCGCGGCCGCCACGGTCTGTACGTTGGTGGATGCCTCCTCGGCCGCAGCCGCGACGGCGCCGGCCTGGCGACTGGCGGTGGCGGCGCTGTTGTTCATCTCGCCCGCGGTCGCCTGCAGTTCGGTCGCGGCACTGGCGAGCGTGCCGATCGTCTCGCTCGCCGTGCGATCGAACGCATTGTTCAACTGCTCGATCTTTTGGGCGCGCCGGTCGCGGGCCTCATGCTCCTCGCGCTGCAGCTCGGCCAGGCGGTCATTCTGGATCATGTTCTCGCGGAACACCTTGACCGCCTCGGCCATGGACCCGATTTCGTCGCCGCGCCCGGTGCCGGTGATCTCGACGTCGAGATCATGCTCGGCCAGGCGGCGCATGCCGTCGGTCATGCGCGTCATCGGCCGTGAGACGCCGGCGATGATGCCATAGGCCGCCAGCAGGCCGACGACGACGGTGGCGATCGCCGTCACGATGGTGAGCACACGGGTATATTCGTAGATGGCCGCCCCTTGATTGGCGGCAGCCGTCCCAAGCTCGGTATTGAGCTTGATGTCCTCGGCCAGCTGGTCTGCGGCCTGATTGAAGGTCGAACGCATGTCGCCGATATAGGAGGCGGTGCCGGCCGCCTGGTCGCCCTTGTTCGACAGCTCGATATATTTCGCGTCCAGGGCCAGATAGGCATCCCAGCCGCGTTGGACGCCATCGGCCAGCGCGCGTTCCTTGCCCGGCGTGATCAGCGGATCATATTGCCGATGCAGGTCGACCAGTTCGGTCTTGAGCGTCGCCATCGTCGCCGCTTCCCGCGCCTTGGCGTCCGGCGCCGCGACCAGCATGTGCGTCGCCTCGATCTGGCGGAACCGCATCATGTCGAAGCGGATCAGGCCTAGCACCCGCGTGCTCGGCAGGTAATCATCCCGGATTTCGGCGGCGGCGTCGTTCAATGCGCCCATGCGGTTCATCGAGAGCAGGCCGAGGCCGACCATCGCGAGCAGCACCAGACCGAACGCGGTCAACACTTTGGTGCGGATGGAGAAGCGATCGAAGAAGCTCATGTGCAATGTCCTTTGGCGCGCGGCGGGGAGGTCATCACGAACGGCGATCAAACGCGGGCGTGCGGCGCCCGTCGGCAACGGCGTTGTTGTGCTTACTTCAGGTTATTGTAATTATTTAAAGGACACTCTTAAGGTGTCCAGTTGTTCGGCAACTTATGGCCACGAATATTCAATCACGCAAAGACGATTTTGCGGAGTCATTCATGAAGAAAGACTTATGACATGCGCCTCTCTGCGGGATTTTGACGCCGATCAGGATTTGCGGAACAGATTGATCCGGGCCGGCTGATAGAAGCGATAGCCTTCGCTGGTCGCTTCCGCCGAGGCTTCGAAACTATCTCGCAGCGAGACGCGATGCTCCGCGATGATCGCTGCCCGGGCCGGGTCGACAGCAATCGACCGCGCCTCGAACGCGTCGAAATCCTTGAATGTCATAGGGTTGCGGTAGATTTCCTCAGCCGTCGCCGCCAGGCCATGCGCATCGGCACGACCGAGTGCTTCATAGGCCTTGGCACGGACATAGGTCTCGTCCTCGACCAATCGGGTCAGCTCGAAATAGGCGCCGGTGGCGATCGGCTCCAGCACGAACAGAATGCCGCCCGGGACCAGGACCCGCGCCGCCTCGGCCAAGCCCGCGTCGAGCAGCGACACCGGCACATGATGCAGGCTGTTGAAGAACACGACCATATCGACCGAGCCGTCGTCGAGCGGCAACGCCTCGGCCCTGCCTTCGAAGTAACGTTCGGACGCCACCATCGGCGCCGCGAGCGCCGGCGCCAGGGCGCGCGCATCGATCTCGATCCCGGTCACGATGCCGCCGCGCTTGGTGAGCGCCCGCACCAGGGCGCCGTCGCCGCAACCGACATCGACGATGCGCCGGCCGTCGACCGGGACGAGAGCGGAAAGCCGGTCGAGATGCTTGGCGATGGGCAGGCTCTCGGACATTTACATTCCTAACCGGTGGGGAAGCCAGATCGAGATGGTCGGCACGTAGCTGATGAGGGCCAGGAACATCAGCATGACGACGAGCCAGGGCAGCACTGCCACCGTCAGCTCGGAAATGCCCATGCGCGCGATGCCGGAGGCGACATAGAGATTGAGCCCGACCGGCGGATGGCACAATCCCACCTCCATATTGACCGCCATCAGGATGCCGAAATGGATCGGATCGACACCGAGGCTGATGGCGATCGGAAACAGGATCGGCGCCATGATCAGCAGGATCGAGGTCGGCTCCATGACGTTGCCGGCCGCCAGCAGCACGATGTTGACCACGAACAGGAAGGTCCAGACGTTGAAATGCTGGGCGACGATCCAGGCGGCCATCGATTGCGGAATATGCTCGTTCGTCATCATGAACGAGAACAGCACCGCGTTGGTGATGATGTAGAGCAGCATGGCGCTGGTGTTGGCGGCGCTCAGCAGCACCTTGGGCACGTCGCGCAGCTTCAGGTCTCGATAGACGAAGACGGCGATGACGAAGGCATAGACCGCAGCGACGGCCGCGGCCTCGGTCGGCGTGAAGATGCCGCCATAGATGCCGCCCATGACGATGACGATCAGCGCCAGGCCCCAGACGGACTCGCGGAACGCCCGCCAGCGCTGGGCCCAGCTGGATCTGGGCATGCGCGGATAGCCGCGCCGCCAGGCGACGATCAGGGTGAGCCCGATCATGAGCGAGGCCAGCAGCAGCCCGGGCATGACACCGGCCATGAACAAGGCGCCGATCGAGGTGTTGGTCGAGACGCCGAACAGCACCAGGATCACCGACGGCGGCAGCAGGATGCCGAGCGCGCCCGAGGTGGTGATGACGCCGGCGCCGAAGCGCTTCGGATAGCCCTGCTCGACCATGGCCGGCAGGATGATCGAGCCGATCGCCACCACGGTCGCGACGCTCGACCCGGAGACGGCCGCGAACAGGGCCGAGGCCGCGACGCCGGCCAGGCCCAGCCCGCCCGGCCAATGGCCGATCAGCGAGGACGTAAACGCGATCATGCGTCGGGCGACGCCGCCGCGGGTCAGGAACGTGCCCGCCAGGATGAAGAACGGGATCGCCATGATCGAGAAATTATCGAGGCCGGTGAACAGCTTCAGCCCGACGCTTTCGATCGGCACCGTCGTCATGGTGAACATGAACGACAGCACCGTCAGGCCCAGCGCGATCGAGATCGGCATGCCGGTCAGCATCAGCGCCGCCAGAATGCCGAAGATAAGGGCAGCGCTCATGCGCCGGTCTCCAGCTCGAGCTTTTGCCCGTCGAGACCCTCGACATGGCCGGCGTCATGATGCGGCACCTCGCCGGTGCGCCAGAAATGCACGGCGACCTGCAGGAAGCGGAAGCACATCAGGTAGGAGCCGAGTGGAATGCACAGATAGACGACCCAACTCGGCCATTCGAGATCCGGCGTGGTCTGGTCGGTGCCCATCAGCCCATAGACGAATTTGGCACCCATGGTGCCGATGACGGCGGTGAACAGCACCCCGCACATCAGGCCGAACAGGATCACCGCCTTCTGCCGCTCCGGCCTCAGCCGCTTCACCATCACGTCGACGCCGACATGGATGCCGGTGCGCACGCCATAGGCGGCGCCGAACTTGGCCATCCAGATGAACATGAAGATGCAGAGTTCCTGCGCCCAATCCATGTCGAACTGGCTGGCGATCGGATAGAGCAGCGGAAAGCCCGCCGCATAACGCTGCACCACCGACAGAAAGATGATCAGCGTGGCCCCGCCGATCATCGACGCAATCAAAGTCTCTTCGAGCCGATCGAGAATCCTAAGCAGCATCTGGCTAGCTTTCTTTTCCCTCTCCGTGCTGAAGGGCGGAGAAGGACTTGTCGATCAGTTGCTGGCAGAGGTGGCCTGTTTGAACGCGTCGATGGTGTCCTTGCCGATGCGCGAGGTCATCTCGGCCGCGACCGGCTCGAGTGCCTTGCGCCAGGCGGCATTTTCCGCAGGCGTGAGCTCGATGAAGGTGGTCTTGCCCGATGCCTTCATCGCCGCCAGCGCGTCATCATTGTCCTTTTGCGACAGATCGTTGGTATAGGCGGTCGCCTCGGCCATCGCCTTGTCGAGCTGGGTGCGGATATCGGCCGGCAGCCCGTCCCAGAATTTCTTGTTCACGATCACCGCGTAGCCGATATAGCCGTGGTTCGAGATGGTCGCGTATTTCTGCACCTCGAAATGCTTCTGCGACCACATGTTGGAGGGCGTGTTCTCCGATCCGTCGACCACGCCGGTCTGCATGGCCTGATAGACGTCCGAGAACGCCATGACCTGAGGCTGGGCGCCCAATGCCTTGAACTGGGCCTCCAGCACCTTGGACGACTGGATGCGCATCTTCAGGCCCTGAAAATCCGCCGGCATGCGCAGCGGCTTGTTGGCGCTCATGATCTTGAAGCCGTTGTCCCAATAGGCGAGACCGGTAATGCCTTTGGTTTCCAGCTTCTGAAACAGGCTCCGGCCGAGCGGTCCGTCGGTCACACGCCGCAGCGCCGCCTTGTCGGGCAGGATATAGGGCAGGTCGAACACCTCGAATTCCTTGACGCCGAGCGGGCCGAATTTGGCGAGCGACGGTGCCAGCATCTGGACCGCACCCAGCTGCAGCGCCTCGACCTCTTCCTTGTCCTTATAGAGCTGGGAGTTCGGGTAGACCTCGATCCGCACCTTGCCGTTGGTGTATTTTTCGGCCAGTTCCTTGAACTTGTCGGCGCCCTTGCCCTTGGGCGTATCCGGAGCCACCACATGGCTGAACTTGATGACGATCGGATCGTCGGCCCGGGCCGAGCCACCGGCCAGCGCCACCGTGGCCGCCAACAGGCTTGCCACCAGAAAATTCCTCATCGGTTCCTCCCTGAAAGATCGACGGTAGTCGTTTGTTTTTATTGTTATTTTTCTTATTCAGAAGGCAGTCGCCTCCATGCAGATCTGGCCCGCCGCATTTTCCGTCCAGCAGAGGATGCCATGGTCCGGCCGACGCGCGGCGCGGATCCGGAAACGCTGGCCGGAAATCAGCGGTGACAATCCACGATAGCGGAACATGGCCGGTGCGCCACCGCCCAATTCGGCCGCCAGATTGAACATCAGGCTCGCCTGCAGCGGGCCATGGACGACCAGACCGGCGTAGCCTTCGACGCCGGTGACATAGGGTTGATCGTAATGGATGCGGTGGCCGTTGAAGGTCATGGCGGAATAACGGAACAGCAGGGTCGGCGTCGCCTCCACCTCCCAGGTCAGGTCGGACTCGCGCGGCTCGACCGCCGGCGGGGCCTTGGCCGCGGCATCTGTGGCGCCGCGATAGACGATGTCGTGCCGCTCGATCAGCGCCACGCCGCGCGCCGTCGAATATTCATGGTCGACCGACACGAAGCACAGCATGCCGGTGCGGCCTTCCTTGACCATGATATCGGCGATGACGGAGCGACGTTTGACCGTGTCGCCGATGCGCAACGGCCCGCGCGTATCGACCGTGCCACCAGCCCACATCCGGCGCGGCAGCGGCACCGGCGGCAGGAACTCGCCCTTGGCGGCATGGCCATCGGACCCCAGGCCCGCCATCGATGAAATCGACGGCGACAGGCACCAGTGCAGCGCCAGCGGGGCCTCACCGGGGGCGACGCGCGCGAGCGTCGGCGCCAGGGTCGCGTCATATTCGGCGGCCAGCCGCGGCGTCACGACATCCTCGTCCTCGGCGGTGCGGCCGATCCAGGGCTTCAGGGCATCGAGATCAAGTTCCATGCGGCGCTCGCTCAATAGGACCGCGGCATGCCCAGCACATGCTCGGCCAGGTAGGACAGGATGAGGTTGGTCGAGATCGGCGCGACCTGATAAAGCCGGGTCTCGCGGAATTTGCGCTCGATGTCATATTCCTCGGCGAAGCCGAAGCCGCCGTGGGTCTGAATGCAGGCGTTCGCCGCCTCGAACGAGGCATCGGCGGCCAGCATCTTCGCCATATTGGCCTCGGCACCCGGATTGGCGCCGGCCTCGTAGAGCCTGAGCGCCTCGCGCACCATCAGCTCGGCCGCGCGCATGTTGGCATAGGCCTTGGCGATCGGGAACTGGATGCCCTGGTTGCGGCCGATCGGCCGGTCGAACACGACGCGCTCCTTGGCATAGGCCGAAGCCCTGTCGATGAACCATTTGGCGTCGCCCACGCATTCCGATGCGATCAGGATGCGCTCGGCGTTCATGCCCGACAGGATATAGCGAAAGCCCTGGCCTTCCTCGCCAATCAGGCTCGCGGCCGGGATCGCCATATTGTCGAAGAACACCTCGCAGCTGTTGTGATTCATCATGGTCCGGATCGGCCGGATCGTGAGGCCGTGGCCCAGCGCCTGGCGCATGTCGACGATGAAGGTCGACAAGCCGTCGGTCTTTTTCCCGACCTGGTCGCGGGGCGTGGTGCGGGCCAACAGCAGCATCAGGTCGGAATATTCGGCCCGGCTGGTCCAGATCTTCTGGCCGTTGACGATATATTTGTCGCCCTCGCGCTTGGCGACCGTGCGCAACGAGGTCGTATCGGTGCCGCTGGTGGGTTCGGTCACACCGAACGCCTGCAGGCGCAACTCGCCGCTGGCGATCCTGGGCAGGTATTGCGCCTTCTGCGCGTCGCTGCCGTGCCGCAGCACCGTGCCCATGGTGTACATCTGGGCATGGCAGGCCGCACCATTGCCGCCGCTCGACTGCACGGTCTCCAGGATCGCCGCCGCCGCCGAGAGCGGCAGGCCGGCACCGCCATATTGCTCCGGGATCAGCACCGACAGGTAACCGGCCTCGGTCAGCGCCTGCACGAATTCGGCCGGATAGACCATGTCGCGGTCGAGCCTGCGCCAATAATCGCCGGGGAATTTGGCGCAGAGCTTGGCGACCGCCTCGCGGATATCGGCATAGGTCTCGGTCATGACACGGGTTCCGGCGTCCGCCAGCGGGCAGGGCCGTCGCGGTGGATCGAGGTCCCGCGCGCGTCGACCGCGACGGTTACCGGCATGTCGGCCACGATGAATTCATGGATCGCCTCCATGCCCAGATCCTCGAACGCCAGCACGCGCGCCGACTTGATCGCCTTGGAGACGAGATAGGCGGCCCCGCCGACCGCGATCAGATAGGCGGCACCATGGGCGCGGATCGCGTCGATGGCGGCGGGTCCGCGCTCGGCCTTGCCGACCATGACCAAGAGCCCGGTCCGGGCCAGCATCGCCTCGGTGAAGCGGTCCATCCGCGTGGCCGTGGTCGGGCCGGCGGGACCCACCACCTCGTCGCCGACCGCATCGACGGGGCCGACGTAATAGATCGCCCGATCGCGAAAATCGACCGGCAGCGGCTCGCTCGCCGCCAGCATCCGGGTCATGCGCAGATGGGCGGCGTCGCGCCCGGTCAAAAGCCGCCCGCTCAGCAACAGCGTCTCGCCGGCGCGCCAGCTCGCGACCTCTTCCCGGGTCAGGCGATCGAGATCGACCGGGCGCGAGCCCACGGTCAAGCCATCGACCGGCAGGTCCGGCCACAGATCCAGGCTGGGCGGCGTCAGCTGCACCGGCCCCGACCCATCGAGCGTGAAATGCGCGTGCCGGTCGGCGGCGCATTGCGGGATCAAGCCCACCGGCAGCGAGGCGGCATGGACCGGGAAGGTCTTGATCTTGACGTCGAGCACGGTGGTGAGCCCGCCCAGCCCCTGGGCGCCGATGCCGAGCGCGTTGATCCTGTCATAGAGCTCGATGCGCATTTCCTCGAGCTTGGACGACGGCCCGCGCGCGCGCAGCTCGGTCATGTCGAGCGGTTCCAGCAGCGATTGCTTGGCCATCAACATGGCCTTTTCGGCACTGCCGCCGACGCCGATGCCGATCAGCCCCGGCGGACACCAGCCGGCGCCGAGCGTCTCGACCGTGCGCACGACCCAATCGACCACAGAATCGCTCGGCTCCAGCACGGCAAAGCGCGACTTGTTCTCCGACCCGCCGCCCTTGGCCGCGACATGGATCTCCACGCTATCGCCCGCGACCATCTCGACATGCAGGTTGGCGGGCGTGTTGTCGCCGGTGTTCTTCCGGTCGAACAAGGGCTCGCGCACCATCGAGGCGCGCAGCGGGTTGGTGTCGCTCTTCCAGGCGCGCCGCACGCCCTCGTTGACCAGCTCGTCGAGCGGCCTGGTCGTGGCGAAGCGCGCGCCCATGCCGATCTTCATGAAGACATTGACGACGCCGGTATCCTGGCAGATCGGCCGATGGCCGGTCGCCGCCATGCGCGAATTGACCAGGATCTGCGCCATGGCGTTCTTGGCCGCCGGGCTCTGCTCGCGGGTGTAGCTCTCGGTCAGGTGCCGGATGTAATCCTCCGGGTGATAGTAGGAGATGAACTGCAGCGCGTCGGCGAGGCTGCCGATCAGGTCTTCCTCGGTGATGGGCTGGCTCATAGGGCGAACTCCCGGCGGATGGCGCTGTCATGCTCGCCGATATCGGGCACCTTGCCCAGTTGCGGCGCCAAGCCATTGCGGATCGCCGGCGGTGCCACGATCGAGGCCATGCCGGCGGACGTCTCGACCGCGGCCCGGCGCAGCGCCGGGTGGGAGGCGAGATCGGCTAGGCCATTGACGAAGCCATAGGCGGTGCGGGCTTCGCCCAACCGTTCGGCCGCCTGGTCGCGGGTCAGGGTCCGGAACATGGCGGCGACGCGGGCATCGACCGTCGGGCGATTGGCGACGCGGGCATTGTTGCTCTCGTAGCCCGGCTGTTGCGGCAGCCCCGGCTCGCCCATGAACACTGTGCAGAAGCTCGCCCATTCGCGCTCGTTCTGGATCGAGATCAGCACCAGCTTGCCGTCGGCGGTCTCGAACGCGCCATAGGGACAGATCGAGGGATGCGCCAGGCCGACCCGCTCGACCGCGATGCCGGTGCCCTCGAAATAGAGCAAGGGCACGTTCATCCAGTCGGCCATGCCGTCGAACAGGCTGACCTCGAGCCGGCTGCCGTCGCCCGTGATCCCGCGGCCGATCAGCGCCTCCAGCACCGCCGCATGGGCCGCCATGCCGCAGGCGATATCGCAGACCGACACGCCGACCCGGCCGGGACCGGCCGGGTGACCGGTGATGGAGGCGAGGCCGCTCTCGGCCTGGACCAGCAGGTCGTAGGCCTTCATCTCGGTGTAGCTATGGCCGGCGCCATAGCCGGAGATATCGACGGTGATCAGGCGCGGATAGCGGGCACGCAACGCCTCGGCGCCGAAGCCGGCGCGCTCGGCCGCACCGGGGGCCAGATTCTGAATGAAGACATCGGCCTTGGCGAGCAGCCGGTGGAGCAGGGCGGCGTCGTCCGCGCTTTTGATATCCGCGACCAGGCTCTGCTTGCCGCGGTTGAGCCAGACGAAATAGCTGGACAGCCCGCCGACCGAGGCATCATAGCCGCGGGCGAAATCGCCTTCAGGCCGCTCGATCTTGATGACCCGCGCGCCGGCATCGGCCAGACGCGAGCTGCAATAGGGCGCAGCCACCGCCTGCTCCAGCGCCACCACCAGCAAGCCTTCGAGCGGCTTCGCGCGATCAGCCAAACCATTTCCTCCGCTGTGTCGACCGATTGTCACGGCTCTCGTCGGGCGAGTGTCGCGCCCGGCGGCAGGAAGATCAACAAGGCCTCTAAGGCGCCGCGCTCGCGTCCTTTTCAAGCTGCTTCAGCGACGGCAGCGAACCGGCATCCCAGCCGCCGCCCAGCGCCTTGATCAGTTGCACGCTTGCTTCCATGCGTCGGCGCAGGATTTCGGTCTGGTTGCGCTCGTTGCCCAGCGCGATGGTCTGGGCCGTGATCACCTGCAGATAGGTGTCGCGGCCGCCGACATAGCGATTGGTGAACAATTGCAGCGAGTTCTGGGACGACGCTACGGCCTCGTCCTGCTCGCGCGCCTCCTGCTGCAGGATGCGCAGCGCCGACAGGTCATCCTCGACCTGCTCGAACGCATTCAGCGTCGTCTGGCGATAGTTCGCGACGTTCGCATCATAGGCGGCCTTCGCCGCGTCGGAGAGGGAGTCGCGTCGTCCACCGTCGTAGATCGTCTCGGCGACGCCGGCACCCAGCGCCCAGAACACGCTCGGCCAGTCGAACCAGTCCCGAATGCCGTGATTCTCGACACCGATGATCGGTGTCAGCAGCAGCGACGGGTAATAGGCAGCCTGGGCGATGCCGACCTGTTCGTTCGCCTCGGCAACCCGGCGCTCGGCGGAGGCAATGTCGGGCCGGCGCTGCAGCAGCTCCGACGGCACGCCGGTCGGGATGGTCGGTTCCCGCAGGGTCAGCGGCGCCGGCGGCAGGCTGAAATCGGCCGGCGCTTTGCCGATCAGCACCGCGATCGCATGTTCGTATTGGGCGCGCTGGACAGTGACGTCGGTATCCTGCACCCGGGTCGTGTCGAGCTGGGTCTTGGCCTGCGCCACGTCGGATTCGGGGGCAGCGCCGCCGTTCATGCGGTTGGTCGTCAACTGCAGCGCGTCGGCATAGGCCGCGACTGAATCGTCGAGCAGTTTCTTTTGCGAATCGGCGCTGCGCAGGTTGAAATAGTCGATCGCCAGCTCGGCATGCAGGCTGAGGCCGACGGATGCGAGATCCGCGGCACTCGCCTCCGCCTCGTCGCCGGCGGCATTGACGTTACGCCCGATCCGGCCCCACAGGTCGACCTCGTAGGAGGCATCGAGCGGCAGAATGAAGTCGCCGGTCGTACGATAGTGGCCCGGGTAGAGCCTATTGTCCGAATAGCGTATCGACGAATACGACTGCAGGGTCGAGAGCGTCGGAAATTCAGACGCCCGACTGACGCCGATCAGCGAGCGCGCCTGGCGGAAGCGGGCCTCGGACACCTTCAAGCTCTGGTTCGAGGCGTCGACCTGATCTTCCAAGCCGTTCAGCGTCGGGTCGTTATAGGCCTCCCACCACTTGCCGCGCGGCGCCCCGTCCGCAGGAGCGGCCGGGTTCCAGACGCTGCCGTCGGCCGCCGGTGTCGGCGGCGCTTCCTTGAAGGCTTCGGTGGTGGGCGTGGTCGGCTTCACATAATCGGGACCGACGCTGCAGGCGGAAAGAACCAGAGGGACAACGGCGACAACGGCCCGCATTTGCCTCATTTCGGCGCCCCGGCCGCTGCCTGGGCAATCTGGACCGTCGTGCCGTCGATCAGCGAGTCCGAGGGGTCGAGAATGACCTGATCGCCCGTCTGCAGGCCGGACACGACCTCGACCTTGTCGCCATAGTCGCGGCCGATCACGACCGGCACCATGGTGGCCTTGCCATTGTGGATCACCGCGACGCGCAAGCCATCCTTGCGGAAGATCAGCACGTTGGACGGCACCGTGACCGATGTCATCGTCTTTTTTAGGCTCAGATGCACGAAGGCATAGGCGCCCGGCAGCAGGCGGCCGTCGGCATTCTCGACGTCGATTTCGACCAGCAGCGAGCGCGAGGCCGGATCGATCGCATTGGCGGTCCGCACCAGCGTGCCGGGGAAGCTTTCACCCGGGAACTCGTCAAGCGTGACCTTGGCCTTGTCGCCAGTGTGCACCTCCCGGGAGTAGGCTTCGGGCACTGAGACGAACACGCGGATCTTGTCGATCGCCGACAGGTGGAACAGCTCGCGCGCGGCCGAATTGGCGCCGGCGTCGATCAGTGCGCCGATGTCGGTGTTGCGCGCGGTGATGATGCCGTCGAACGGCGCATAGACCTTCTCGTAGGACTGCATCCGCTCCAGCCGGGCGACATTGGCTTGCTTGGACGCGACATTGGCCTTGGCCGCCTCGTAGGCGCCCGAGGCATTGTCGCGTTCCTGGGTCGCGATCGAGCGGGTCTTCAGCAGGTCCTCGTTGCGCTTGGCGGTCAGTTCGGCCAGCCGCATCGTCGCCTGAGCGGTCTCCAGATCGGCGCGGTTTTCGCGCAGCTGCTCGTCCACTTCCGGCGTATCGATCTCGGCCAGCAGGTCGCCCTTCTTGACATGGGCGCCGATGTCCGACGTCCAGCGCTTCAAATACCCGCTGGTGCGGGCGTAGATCGGTGTGTCGGTGATCGCCTGCGTCCCGCCGGGCAGCACCAGCTCCTCATTGGGGGCACCGGCGTCGGGATGCACCACATTGACCGACGGCACCGCCGAGGCTTCGGTCGTCTGCGCCAGCACATGTTCGGACTGGATCCGGCCGCGGATGCCGTTGCCGACGGCAGCCGCGACCAGGACGACCGCCAGAACCACGATGATCAGGCCTCGTCGCGACTTGCGCGGCGGCGGACGGCCACCGGGAAGGGCGTCGTCATAGACCGCGTCCAACTCACCATTGCCGTTGGGCGTCATATTGCTGCTCCGGTATCGACCCATCCGGGAGGAGGGAGGGCGATCATTCTGCGGGTTGAAGTTCGGGCGGCTTGCTGTGGCGATGCAGCAGGCTGAACACGGCGGGAACGAAGATCAGGGTCGCGACCGTCGCCACGATCAGGCCGCCGATGACGGCGCGGCCGAGCGGCGCGTTTTCCTCGCCGCCTTCGCCCAGGCCCAGCGCCATCGGCACCATGCCCATGATCATGGCGAGCGCGGTCATCACCACCGGCCGCAGCCGGGTATAGCCGGCCTCGATCGCGGCCTTGACCGCATCGCCATGGATGGCGAGACGATCGCGCGCGAAAGAGACGACCAGGATGCTGTTCGCGGTCGCGACACCCATGCACATGATCGCCCCCATCAGGGCCGGCACGCTCAAGGTCGTATGGGTGAAGAACAGGAACAGCACGATGCCGGCAAGCGCCGCGGGGAGTGCCGTGATGATGATGAACGGGTCGAGCCAGGATTGGAAATTCACCACGATCAGCAGATAGACCAGCACGATCGAGAAGGCGAGGCCGCCGATCAGGCTGACATAAGAATGCTGCATCGTGTCGATCTGGCCGCGGATGCTGACGAAGCTGCCGCGCGGCAGCGAGGCGCGGTGGGCGTCGACGATCTTGGCGATGTCGGCGCCGACGCCGCCCAGATCGCGATCCTGGACCGAGGCATAGATGTCGACGGTCCGGCGGATGTTGTAATGGGTCAGGACCTGGATCTCGCTCGATCGCTTGATCGTTGCCATGTCGCTCAGGATCCGGTCCGGCCTGCCGCCGCCGGCACTGACCGGGATGTTCTGGATATCCTGCAGGGACTGGATGTTGTACTGCGGCGACAGCGCCGTCATGTTGTAGTTCACGCCGTTCTGCCAGTTGAGGAAGAACATCGGCGTCACCTGCGAACTGCCGCTCAGGATATTGAGCATGCTGTTCGCGACGTCGCGCTCGGTCAGGCCGGTCTGTGCGGCCTTGGTGCGATCGACCGCGACCTCGAAGCTCGGATAATCGAAGGTCTGCTGCACCCGGGCGTCGGCGATGCCCGGTACATGGCGCAATTCGTTCAGGATCTGGTTGGCGACCTGGCGGTTGCCCTCGACGTCGGCGCCGTCGATCTGGACGTCGACCGGCGCCGGAATGCCGAAATTCAGGATCTGCGTCACGATGTCGGCCGGCAGGAAATAGAACACGATGCCGGGGAAAGCCCGTGGCAGGTCGGCCCGGAGCTTGCGCACATAATCGGCCGTCGGCGCGTGCTCCGGCTTCAGCGACACCATGATGTCGGCGTCGCCGGCGCCGATCAGGCCCGAGGTCGAATGCATGAGGTTGATCGAGCTGTAGGGCAGGCCGATGTTGTCGAGAATGCCGTTGAGCTCGTCGCCCGGGATCTCTGTCCGGACGAAGCGCTCGACCCGGTCGGCCAATTGCGCCGATTCCTCGATGCGCGTGCCCGACTTGGCGCGCAGATGCAGGATCATCTGGCCATTGTCGGTGTTCGGGAAGAAATCCTGGCCCAGCCAGGGCAGCAGCAGGAAGCAGGCGAGGCAGGCGACGAAGAAGCCGGGGATGAAGATGGCCCGGCGCGCGACCAGCAGGGTCAGCACCCGGCCGAACGTCTCGCGAAACCCGTTGAAGCCGCGCTCGAACCCCTGCTGGAAGATCACCAGCGGATTGCGCGACTTTTTCTTCGGTCCCTCGTGATGGTGCGCCTTCAACAGGTACATGGCCAGGGTCGCGACCAGGGTGCGCGACAGGATGTAGGACCAGAGCATGGCGAACACGACCGATTCGGCCAGCGGCACGAACAGGTAGCGCGCGACGCCGCCCAGGAAGAACATCGGCAGGAACACGACGCAGATACAGAGCGTCGCCACCAGGGACGGCGCGCCGATTTCGGCGGCACCTTCGAGGATCGCGGTTTGCAGCGACTCACCTTCCTCCAGGTGGCGCTCCATGTTCTCGATCGTCACCGTGGCATTGTCGACCAGCACGCCGACGGCGAGCGCCAAGCCGCCGAGCGTCATGATGTTGATGGTCTCGCCCAAGGCGCCCAGCACGATGACCGCCCCCAGGATCGAGAGTGGGATCGAGATGGCGATGATGATCGTGCTGCGCCAGGAGCCCAGGAAGATCAGGATCATGGTCGCGGTCAGCGCCGTCGCGATCAGCGCCTCGCGGATCACGCCGACGACGGCGGATTTGACGAAGATCGACTGATCGGCCAGCGGCACGATCTTCAACTCCGGCGGCACGGTCTGGGCGACGCGCGTGAGCGAGTTGCGGATGCCGGCGACCACGTCGATGGTCGAGGCGGTACCGGCCTTGAGGATGCTCAGGAGCACGCCACGCTGGCCATCCTGGCGCACCACGTTGGTCTGGGGCGTAAACCCGTCGCTGACCGTCGCCACATCGCGCATATAGATGGTCGAATTGCCGACGATCTTGATCGGCATGTCGTTCAGTTCGGAAATCGTGCGCGGCGCGCCGTTCAGGCGGGCGTCATATTCCATCTCGCCGATCTTGGCGGTGCCGGACGGCAGCACCAGGTTCTGCGCCGCGACCGCGTTCAGGATGTCCGACGGGCTCAAGCCCTTGGACAGCAGCAGGCGCGGGTTGGAATTGATCATGATCTGGCGCTGCTTGCCGCCATACGGGTAGGGGATGACCGCGCCCGGCACGGTGACGAGCTGGGGCCGCACGAAATTGACGGTCAGATCGTTCAGCCGCTGCTCCGACAGGCCGGCGCCGGAGATGCCCAGCTGCAGGATCGGCACGCTCGACGGGCTGTAATTGATGATCAGCGGCGGCTGGGTGCCGGTCGGCATGCTGCGCAGCTGGGTCTGCGATATCGCGGTGATCTGGGCATTCGCCGTATCGAGGCTGGAGCCCGGCTGCAGGAAGATCTTGATGATCGCCTGGCCGTCGATCGTCGTCGATTCGATATGCTCGATATTGTCGACCGTGGTGGTCAGGCCGCGCTCGAATCCCGACGTGATCCGGCCTTCCATCTCTTCGGCATTCAGGCCCGTGTAGGACCAGGAAACGGCGATCACCGGGATATTGATATTCGGAAAGATGTCGGTCGGGGTGCGCAGGATCACGATCGGGCTGATGATCATAATCACCAGGGCCAGCACAATGAACGTATAAGGCCGGCTGAGCGCGATGCGGACTAGCCACACGGTTGAGGACTCCAAGCTGGCGGCCCGGGTGCCGGGCGTAGGACGGGCCGGCCACAGGGCAATCAATCAAGCGCCGTCGCGCCTGCCTTATGGCGGCGCGACCCTCAATAACCGGTACTTAGAAGCCTAAGCTCATCCGACCGACGCGCGCAATCGCCCAAGCGGTCATTTGCGGGCACAAGGGATGCGACACGTTGTGCTGCAGCATTGGCGAGGGCAGGCGGCCCATCGCAGGCCGTCCCGCGGAAACGTGATTTCCTCACTGCATCTGGATGCTAACGTGGTCCACAAGACCTGGATCTGGTATCGGATTGAGAATGACCGACAAACCATTGAAATTATTGATTATCGGTATCGGCGTCGGCAATCCGGACCATCTGACCGTCCAGGCGATCGACGCGCTCAATCGGGCCGATGTGTTCTTCATTCCCGACAAAGGCACCGAAAAGGCCGGCTTGCGGCATCTGCGCACCCAGATCTGCCGGCGCTTCATCAAGGGCGACGCCTATCGCTTCGTGCCGGTGCCGATGCCGGAGCGCGGGCGCAGCCCGACCGACTACCAGGCGACCGTCGCGGTCTGGCATGACGAGATCGCGGCGACCTATCGGCGGCTGTTGACCGCGGAATTGCCCGACGGCGCCTGCGGCGCGTTCCTGGTGTGGGGCGATCCGGCGCTCTATGACAGCATGATCCGCATCGTCGAGCAGATCCGGGCGAGCGGGGTGGCGATCGATTACGAGGTCATCCCGGGCATCAGCAGCGTCCAGGCGTTGGCGGCGGCCCATCGCATCCCGCTCAACCGGATCGGCGAGCCCGTGCTGATCACGACCGGCCGCAAGCTCGGCGCGGCCTTGCCGGAGGATATCGGCAGCACCGTGGTCATGCTCGACGGCGACTTGAGCTTCATGCGGATCGCGCAGGATCTCGATATCTATTGGGGCGCCTATCTGGGCTCGGCCGACGAAATCCTGATTTCCGGGCGGCTGGCCGATGTCCGCGACGCGATCGTGGCGCAGCGCGCGGCGGCGCGGGCGCGGCACGGCTGGATCATGGATTGCTATCTGCTGCGGCGGCGCGATTCTTGAATGTCCACCGCCAAGCCATCTTCCGCTCTCATCCGAAGGATCTCCATGACCGCGCTCTCCCGTCGACGATTGATGAAGGTTGGCGCCGCGGCGGCGACGCTCGCGGCCGTGCCGAGGATGCGGGCCCGGGCCGAGACGCCGGTCAAATTCGGCGTCATCGAGCCGTTCTCCGGCGGGCTCGAACTGTTCGGCACCCAGGCCAAGCTCGGTCTGGATCTGGCGATGACGGAGATCAACGAGGGCGGCGGCATTCTGGGACGCCCGGTCGAGCTCATCTATGAGGACGACAAGACCGATCCCAAGACCGCGGTCGAAAAGACGCTCGCCTTCGTGCGCCGCGGCGATGTCGTAGGCCTGATCGGGCCGATCACGTCCAGCAATCGCGACGCGATGATGCCGACGCTGAACCGGGCCAAACTGCCGCTGCTCTACGCCACCAACTACGAGGGCGGCGGCTGCAGCCGCTATCTGTTCTCGTTCAATACCGTCCCGAATCAGGAGTTGGAAAAGCTGCTGCCGGCGATGAAGGCGCAAGCCGGGTCGAGCTTCTATCTGTTCGGCGCCGATTATGTCTGGCCGCAGAAGATGTTCGAGGCGGCCGAGGCTCTGATCAAGGGCATGGACGGCACGGTCGCCGGTAAGGAATTCACGCCGTTCGGCGTCAAGGATTTCGCACCGGTGATCCGCCGCATCCAGGCGTCGGGTGCCAAGGTGCTGGTGTTCGCCGTGCCGGGCGCCGATGCCATCACCTTCATCCGCCAGGCCGAGGATCTGGGCCTGCTCAAGACCGTGACCGTGGCGTTCCTGGGTTTCGCCGAGACCTATTTGGGCGGTTTCGGCGCCGGCAAGGGGCAAAATATGTGGGTGACGGTGCCGTTCGCGGCCTCGCTCGACCTGCCCGGCGTCCAGAGCTTCGTGGGAAAGCTGCGCAAGACCGCCGGCCCGGACACGCCGATCTCGCATTATGCCTTCACTCATTACAACGCCCTGGTCGCCGCCAAGGCGGCTCTGGTCAAGTCCGGCAAGGTCGATAGCGAGGCGCTGGTGACCGGCTTGGAGGGCCTGACGTTCGACAGCCCGACCGGCCCGATCACCATGGACAAGTCCCACCACGTCACCTTGAACATGTTCCTGGCCAAGACCGAGGGTGCGGGCCTGGCCGTGGTCGAGGCGCTGGGACCGATCGCGCCGAAACCGGCCTGCTCCTGATCCATGGCGCTTGCAGCACCGGACGATCTGCTGGAACTCACCGGGCTGACCAAGGCGTTCGGCGGCGTCAATGCCGTCGACGACCTGTCGCTGCGGCTCCAGGCCGAGGAGATGCGCTGCATCATCGGCCCGAACGGCTGCGGCAAGACCACGCTGTTCAACCTGATCACCGGCATGCTGCCGCCGACCGCCGGCACCGTGCGCTTTTGCGGCCGCGATCTGGCCGGCCTGCCGCTGCATGCCATCGCGCGCGCCGGTATCGTGCGCAAGTTTCAGGTGCCGTCGGTCTTTCCCAGCCTCAGCGTCGAGGCCAATATCCGCGCCAGCCTCGCGGCGGGGAAGGGGGCTCAGCCCGTGGCCCAGATCCTGGATCTGGTCCGGCTCGGCACCCGCCGCCACGAAAAGGCCGGCACCCTGTCCCATGGCGAGACGCAATGGCTGGAGCTGGCGATGGTGCTGGCGACCGATCCGCGCCTGATCCTGCTGGACGAGCCGGTGGCCGGCATGACCCGGCAGGAAAAGCAGGAGACGGCGCGGCTGATCGCCGAGATCCGCCGCGAACGCAAAACGGCGGTGCTGGTGATCGAGCATGACATGGGCTTCGTCGAGGCGCTCGATTGCGAGGTCGCGGTGATGATGCTGGGCCGGGTGATCGCGTCCGGCAGCTTCGCCGAGATGCGCCAGGATCGCCGCGTGCGCGAGGCCTATCTCGAGACCGCCTATGCCTGAGCCGGCCTTGATCATCCGTGACCTGGTCGCCGGTTATGGCGACGGCATCGTGCTCGACGGGCTCAGCCTGACGGTCGGGGAGGGCGAGGCCCTGGCGCTGCTCGGCCGCAATGGCGTCGGCAAGACCACGCTGTTGAAGACCATCATGGGGCTGATCCGGCCGAAATCCGGCGAAATCCGCTGCCGCGACCGTTGCATCGACGGCCGTCCGCCGTTCGAGATCGCCCGGGCCGGGATCGGCTATGTCCCGCAAGGACGCGAGCTGTTCGGCGAGCTGACGGTCGAGGAGAACTTGCTGCTGGGCAATCTCAAGGCGCGCGATGCGGCACTCGCCTATGGATATTTCCCGGCGCTGGCGGCCAAGCGACGCGAGCCGGCCGGCAGACTGTCCGGCGGGCAGCAGCAACAGCTGGCGATCGGCAGGGCGCTGATGGGCCGCCCGGCGCTGTTGCTGCTCGATGAACCGTCGGAGGGCATCCAGCCGTCGATCGTCGCCGAAATCGTCCTGATTCTCCGCCGGATCATGCGCGACACCGGGCTGGCGCTGATCCTGGTCGAACAGAACATCGCCATGGTGCTGGCGCTCTGCGGGCGTGCCGTCTTCATCGATCACGGCCGGGTCGTGGGCGAAGAGACCACGGCGGCACTCCAGGCCGATCCCGACCTGGTCGAAACCCGTCTGACCCTCTGAGGCCCCATGGAACGTCTCGCGATCTCGCTGCTCGATGGGACCAACGCGGTGCTGGTGCTGATGCTGGTCTCGCTCGGGCTGGCGATCATCTTCGGGCTGATGAAGGTCATCAACATGGCCCATGGCGAGTTCATCATGCTGGGCGCCTATGGCGTGATGGCGCTGACGGAGGCCGGGCTGCCGTTCTGGCCCGCACTGATGTTGGCGCCGCTGATCGTGGTCGCGATCGGCCTTGTCGCCGAGGAGCTGGTGATCCGCCGCACCTACACCCGTCTGCTCGACACCATTCTCGCGACCTGGGGCCTGTCGCTGGTGCTGCGCCAGGCGATCATTCTCCTCTATGGGCCCGGATCGCACGCGGTCGCGGCCCCGGATCTCGGCACCATCTCGCTGTTCGGCAGCCCGTATCCCGCCTATCGGCTGGTGGTGATGGGCCTCAGCCTGGCGATCATTGCCGGCACCATCGCCGTGTTCTTCCGGACGCGGTTCGGCCTGGCGGCCCGCGCCGTGATCGCCAATCGCGACATGGCGGCGTGCCTCGGCATCGACACGCGCCGGCTCGATCGCTTCACCTTTGCCTTCGGCGCCGGTTTGGCGGGCCTCGCCGGCGCGGTGATGGCGCCGCTGATCTCGATCGATCCGGCTGCCGGGCTCGGCTGGCTGGTGCCGGGCTTTCTGGCGATCCTGGTCGGCGGGTTGGGATCGCTGGCCGGACCGCTCGCCGGCGCCGCCGGCATCGGCGGGCTCGACAGTTTCACCAGCACGCTCGCGTCGCCGATCGCGGCCCAGCTGGTCGTGTTCATCGTCGCGATCGCGGTCATCCGGCTCCGGCCCGACGGTCTCGTTGCCCGGCGCCGGCGTCAGGCATGAGCATGGCCAACCGCGTCGCGCTCGCAGCCCTGATCGTCTTCGCGCTGCTGCCGCTGATCGGCAGCGCCGGGCTGACCGCCGATCTCGCGATATATTTCGCCTATGCTCTATTTGCCGTCAGCCTGGCCTTCGTCTGGGGTCAGGCAGGATTGCTCAGCCTCGGTCATGGCGTGTTTTTCGGCGTCGGCGCCTATGCCATGAGCATCCTGACGCTCGGCATGACGCCCGGCCTCACGGATCTGCACTCGACCTGGATCGGCCTCGTCGGCGCGGTCGCCGCTGGCGCGCTGGCGGCCGGTCTGACCGGGCTGCTGTGCTTCGCCGGCAAGGGCCTGGCGGGCGCGTTTTTCGGCGTGGTGACGCTGGCGATTGCCTTCATTGCCGAGCGTCTTGCCACCAGCTCGACCTGGCTGGGCGGCCTCAACGGGCTGATGAACGTGCCGCCGATGACGCTCGGTTTGAATGGCGAGGGCAGGGCGATCTTCGACGCGCTGCCGCTCTATTATATCTCGCTGGCTACGCTGGCCACGGCGATGGCCGGCCTGTCGTGGCTGCTGGCCGGCCGTTTCGGCGTGCTGCTGGCGGCGATCCGCGACAATGAGCTCCGGATCTGGTCGCTGGGCGCCGACGTCCGGCGCATCAAGATCCAGGCCTATGTGCTGTCCGGCGCCGTCGCCGGTCTCGCCGGCGCCTTGTTCGTCACACAGTTCGGTTTTGCCTCGCCATCGCTGATCGGCTTTTCCCTGTCGCTCGACGTCCTGATTTGGGTTGCGATCGGCGGTCGCGACAGCCTGATCGCTGCGGCGCTGGGGGCGATCACGGTACGATTGCTGGAGAGCCGCCTGGCCGACCTGATGGGTCCGGTCTGGCCGCTGATCCTGGGGCTGATGTTCATGGCTTCGGTGATCTTTTTCCCGAGGGGGCTGTTCGGCAGCCTGATCGCAGCGTTGGAGCGCTCGGGGCGACGCCAGGATTCCTAAGGTCGATTATTTTTCATAATATATATTATGCGACTTATGCCTATCGCCTTCCGGACCGCCGTTCGAGGCGCTAGCGCCCTTCCATCGCCGGTAAATTTGATCGACATCAAAGTCCCTCGATCCAGCGCCGCTTAGAACGGAGATCCTTCACCAGCGGCATCGGGCATTCCATGGATCCAGCGGCATCTCGCGGTACGGTCATCTCGGTTCGAGGCGCCGTGGTCGACGTCGCCTTCGACGGGCAACCGATGCCGTCAATCAACACAGCACTGGTGGTCGAATGGGACCGGCCCGAGACGCTGATCCTCGAGGTCCACAGCCATGTCGATCCGGTGACGATCCGGGGCATCGCGCTGCAGGCGACCGCAGGCTTAGCCCGCGGCACCCTGGTTCGGAATACGGGCGAACCGGTCACGGTCCCGGTCGGCGATGCGGTGCTGGGCCGCCTGATCGATGTGGTCGGGACCGTTCGCGACGACGGCAAGCCGCTGCCGGCCGACACGCCGCGGCGCGGCATCCATAACCCGCCGCCGGCGCTGGAGGACGAAGCCTCGGCCACGACCATGTTCGACACCGGCATCAAGGTGATCGACCTGCTGGCCCCGCTCGCCCAGGGCGGCAAGGCCGCGATGTTCGGCGGCGCCGGCGTCGGCAAGACCGTGCTGGTGATGGAGCTGATCCACGCCATGGTCGAGAAATACCAGGGCATATCGGTGTTTGCCGGCGTCGGCGAGCGCTCGCGCGAAGGCCACGAACTGCTGACCGACATGACCGGCTCGGGTGTGCTCGCCCGCACCGTGCTGGTCTATGGCCAGATGAACGAGCCGCCGGGTGCGCGCTGGCGCGTGCCGCTGACGGCACTGACCATCGCCGAATATTTCCGCGACCAGAAGCACCAGAACGTGCTGCTGCTGATGGACAATGTCTTCCGGTTCGTCCAGGCCGGCAGCGAGGTGTCGAGCCTGCTCGGCCGCCTGCCCTCCCGCGTCGGCTATCAGCCGACCTTGGCCAGCGAAGTCGCAGGCTTGCAGGAACGCATCGCCTCGGTCGCCGGCGCCGCGGTCACGGCGATTCAGGCGGTCTATGTCCCGGCCGACGATTTCACCGACCCGGCGGTGACGACGATTTCCAGCCATATGGACAGCATCATCATGCTGTCGCGCTCGGCGGCGGCGGAGGGTTTCTATCCGGCCGTCGACCCACTCGCCTCCTCCTCGGTGCTGCTGGATCCGCTGGTGGTCGGCGAGGCGCATTATCTGCTGGCCGAGCGCGCCCGCGAGACGCTCGCGCGCTTCAAGGATCTGCAGGACATCATCTCGTTGCTGGGCGTCGAGGAGCTGGGTGCCGGCGATCGGCTGATCGTGAAGCGCGCCCGCCGGCTGCAGCGCTTCCTCAGCCAACCGTTCGCCGTGACCGAGGCCTTCACCGGCACACCGGGTCGCAGCGTCAGCCGCGCCGATACGCTGGCCGGCTGCCGCGCCATCCTCGACGGCGAGACCGACGATTGGGCCGAAAGTTCGCTCTACATGGTCGGCAACCTCGACGAGGCACGCCAGAAGGAAGCTGCGGCCGCCAAGCCGGCCCCGGTGCCGGTATCATGAAGCTGCGCATCACTACGCCGCTGACGATCCTGGTTGATGAAGACGGCATCCAGGCCTTGCGCGCCGAGGACGAGAGCGGCGGCTTTGGCATCCTGCCCGGCCATGCGGACTTCCTGACCAGCCTCGCGATCTCGGTCGTCGGCTGGAAAAGCGCCGGCGGTGCGCAGCATTACGCCGCGGTTCGGCACGGGGTGCTGTCGGTCACCGCTGGCAAGGAGGTCGCCATCGCCACACGCGAGGCCGTGCTGGACGACAATCTGGCGACCCTCGATGAAACCGTGCTGGCCCGCTTCCAGACCGATATCGAGGCCGAGCGGTCGGAACATGCCGACAGCACGCGCCTGCAGCTGACCGCCATCCGCCAGATCATGCGGCATCTGCAGTCCGGCGCGGGCATCCTCCCATGACCGAGCCCGAGCAGGACCCGCTGGTGCGCGGCACCAGACTGCGCGGCGACCGCCATCGCCGCTGGCTCAGCGAAGGCGAGCCCTCGGTCGCCCATCGCCTGGCCCAGATCGGCGTCTTGGGCTGGATCATCGTCGTGCCGATGCTGATCGGCATCTTCGCCGGCCGCTGGCTGGATCAGCACTTCGACAGCGGCCTGTTCTGGACGGCCCCCCTGCTGCTGGCCGGCACGGCGCTCGGTGCCTGGTCGGCCTGGAAATGGATGCAAAGCGCATGAGCCTTTTCATCCTCAATCTCTCAGCCCATTTCGCCGCCGGCATCCTGCTGGGCCTGGTCTATTTTCGCGGGTTGTGGTGGAACGCCCACCTGTTCACCGCCGGCGGCCATGCCACGACCGCGATCCTGCTGATGGTGGCTCGGATTGCCCTGCTGGGCGGTCTGCTGACGCTCGCGAGCCTGGAGGGTGCCGGCCCCTTGCTGGTCATGGCGCTGGGCGTGCTGATCGCGCGGGCCGTGGTGATGCGGCATCTACCCTCTCTCACCGTCATTCCCGCGCAGGCGGGAATCCAGGGCAACGTCCCGGTCCTTGCCACTCTGGATTCCCGCCTGCGCGGGAATGATGGAAGTGGAGCGGGATCGTGAATTCCCCCCTGACCAGCGTCACCCTGTTCCATGTCGGGCCGGTACCGATCACGCTGCCGGTCGTGGTGACTTGGGCGATCATGGCGGTGCTGGTGTTGGGCGGCTGGATCCTGACCCGGAAACTCTCGCTGGTGCCGTCCAAGACCCAGGCCGCATTCGAGCTGATCGTCGATACGGTCGACAGCCAGATCCGCGAAACCATGCGGGTCGAGCCCGGCCCCTATCGCGCCTTCATCGGCACCTTGTTCACCTTCATCTTCGTCGCCAATTGGTCGTCGCTCGTGCCCGGTGTCGAGCCGCCGACGGCGCATCTGGAGACCGACGCGGCGCTGGCGCTGCTGGTATTCGTCGCGGTCGTCTGGTTCGGCATCCGCGCGGTTGGCGTCAGAGGCTATCTCGCGACCTTCGCCTTCCCCAGCCCGATCATGATCCCGCTCAATTTCCTGGAAAGCCTGACGCGGACCTTTTCGCTGCTGGTCCGTCTGTTCGGCAACGTCATGAGCGGCGTCTTCGTCATCGGCATCATCCTGTCACTTGCCGGATTGCTCGTGCCGATCCCGCTGATGGCGCTCGATCTGCTGACCGGTGCCGTTCAGGCCTACATCTTCGCCATCCTGGCGATGGTGTTCATCGCCGGCGTCGTCAGTGACGGACGCCCTGCCCCCACGCCCGCCCCTGCCCTCAATCCAAGGACGCTCCCATGAATTGGTTAGCCCTCGCCAGCATCGTCTCGGCCGCCATGGCGGTCTCGTTCGGGGCGATCGGTCCCGCCCTCGGCGAAGGCCGCGCCGTCGCCGCCGCCATGGATGCGATCGCCCGCCAACCGGAATCGGCCAGTACCATCTCGCGGACCTTGTTCGTGGGTCTCGCCATGATCGAGACCATGGCGATCTATTGCCTGGTCATCGCGCTGTTGCTGCTGTTCGCCAACCCGCTGTTGAAACTGACGCCATGACCATCGACTGGTGGACGCTCGGCCTCCAGACCATCAACGTCGGCGTGCTGATCTGGCTGCTGGGGCGCTTCTTCTGGAAGCCGCTGGCGGCGATGATCGAGCAGCGCCGTGCGGCGGCCGAAAAGATCCTGGCCGAGGCGGAGGCGAAGCGGAGCGAAAGCACGGCCGCACTCGCCGAGATCGAGAAGACGCGCGCGGGCTTCGCCCAGGAGCGCGACAAGATCCTGGCCGCGGCCCAAGACGACGCAGAGGCCGCCCGGACCGCCCGGTTGGCCAAGGCTGAGGCCGAGGCCGCGGCGCTGCAAGCGGCCGCGACCACCGGGATCGAAAAGAACAAGCAGGCGGCCGACGCCGCCTGGTCGGCGATGGCGAGCAAGCTGGCGGTCGAAATCGCTCAGCGTCTGGCCGCTCGCCTGGACGGTCCGGCCGTACGCGCAACCTTCCTCGAGTGGCTGGTGGCGGAAATCCAGGCTTTGCCCGCCGCAGCGCGCAAAGCCGTCGGCGTGAAGGGCGTGGTTCTGGAAGCGATCAGCGCCGCTGAATTGGACGCGGCCGACCAGGACCAGTACCGCGAAGCGATCAGCGCGGCGTTCGGCGCCAAGCCGAAGCTGATTTTCAAGACGGACCCGGCGCTGATCGCGGGGCTGGAATTGCGCGGCCCCACGCTGGTGGTCAGCAACAGCTGGCAGGCCGACCTCACCCATATTCTGGCGGACCTCGCACATGACCGACGCTAGTGGATAAAATCTAACAGATATCGCCCGCGACGGATTCCCCTGCTCCCCCGGATGTGCGAGTCTCGGGAATGCGCCCAGGAATCGCCATCGAGGTTACCGCTGCGGCTCGCGCTCGCTTGG